>TARA_R110002072_G_scaffold1598_7_pt1 | contig 42058 bp, 32 predicted proteins | sample TARA_R110002072 | Tara Oceans TARA_R110002072 (sample SAMEA4397118) | marine metagenome | biome: Polar Biome; feature: [SRF] surface water layer (ENVO:00010504); material: water (ENVO:00002006), including particulate matter (ENVO:01000060) such as... | depth 5 m
AAAGCATTGGAAACAAGAGTGGAAGCCGGCATAGAGGTCGAGCGAACCGTGATCAACCAGGGAGTAACACCCATAGCTTCAACCCTACTATTCATTGAGTTGTCGATACTGAATTCCGCCGCCAACAGACGGTAGTGGGTCACACCGGAGATGACGGTTGTCTGTACCTGGATCTGCAACCCTAATTCACTGTCTAATCGAGCAGCAAAACGTTGCGCACTTGTCTCATTCCGGTAGCTACCGAGCACCCAGAAATTTTCAGCACTGCTATCGGTAACTTCGAAATTGGCACTATTGGCACTGTCGGCACTATTGGCACTATTTGCACTGTCGGCACTATTGGCACTAACCGTTCCACAGTGGAGCACAAAACCAAAAATGACCATCAGTTTTGCCAGTCTATTTAGATACTGCACAAAAAGCCCCCTCGGGTTTTATTGCCGCCATCTTAGGTCAGGCAGCTAAACAAGTCGAACCCCTACGCCTGGGGTCAGGTGGTGAAAAAACTATAGATACTGGTTGCCAACGGACTTTCCCTGTATATAATCACAGTAACTGTATAAAAAAACATGTGTTGGCTCAATGATCAAACTTACCGCTCGGCAGGAAGAAGTACTAGAATTTATCAAATCCCACATGGCTGCAACCGGTTACCCGCCGACTCGAGCCGATATTGCTCAGGAACTAGGTTTTAAGAGCGCTAACGCATCGGAAGAACATCTAAAGGCGCTGGCCCGTAAAGGTGCAATCGAAATGATTCCGGGCACATCCCGGGGCATCAAACTGCCGGATGAAGAAGGCTTGCCGATTGTCGGTCGAGTAGCGGCAGGTAGCCCAATATTGGCCCAGGAACACATTGAGGATCATTGCCCAATACCCGCTAACTTTTTTCGCCCGCAGGCGGATTACCTTTTGACGGTACAGGGCGACAGTATGATTGAGTGTGGCATTCTGGATGGCGACCTCATTGCAGTGCATCGAACCCAGAACGTGAATAACGGTGATATTGTTGTCGCCCGCATCGAAGATGAAGTGACGGTCAAACGTCTGAAAAAGAATCGCAGTAAATTTCAGGTGACCTTGCTACCAGAGAACAAGGACTACTCGCCCATTGAAGTGGATCTGCGTCACGAATCTTTTGCGATTGAAGGACTCATGGTTGGCGTCATCCGGCACTAGAAGTTTGATTTTCTAAAAAAGCCACCCTACGCGGTGGCTTTTTTAGTTGGTTTCTTAGCGGTTTTCTTTGCAGCTTTCTTTTTAGCCACGGTTTTCTTTTCAACTTTCTTTTTAGCCTCCTCAACCCAGACACCATCTGTGTAGTCGGCTCGCCATCCGGAAGGTTTACCCTCATCATTCTCCGTGGTCACATAATGCTCTTTGGTTTTTCGGCCAAATCTCACCATGCTCCGACGACCGTCAGGATCTTTTACCGGCGCCCGCATGATGTGAGAGTACTTAGGGTCAATCTCATTTTGATGGGGCAGCAGTTCGTCAACGTATGGCGCTCTGGTCTCCCGGTTCTTTGGAAATTGACTTGCTGCCAGGAATATCCCTGCGGCGCCATCCCGAAGAATATAGGTGTCGTCTACCTTCACACATTGCAGCTCGGGCATTGGCACCGGATCCATTTTTGGCGGAGCCGCTTCGCCGCTACGCAGGAGTTTTCGAGTATTTTTACAATCGTCAGATGTACAGCCAAAGTACTTTCCAAAGCGACCTGTCTTTAGCTGCATTTCTGCGCTGCACTTGTCGCATTCCAGAATGGGACCGTCGTAACCTTTAATCTTGAACTCACCGGTTTCGATTTCAAAACCATCACAATCGGGGTTATTACCACAGACATGCAGCTTGCGTTCCGTATCAATCAGATAGCTGCTCATTGCGGTTTGGCATTTACTACAACGACGTTTGTTTCGAAGAATTCGTGACTCTTCCTCATCGTCGCCGTTGACGCTTACCACTTCATCACCGGAGATTAAATTAATGGTCTGCTTGCAACGTTCTTTGGGTGGCAACGCATATCCAGAGCAGCCTAAAAACACGCCGGTGCTCGCAGTACGGATCTGCATATCACGCCCACACAAAGGACATTTGATGTCTGTCATGGAAGGCTCGTTGGTTCTCATCCCATCGTCGGACTTCGCTACTTCTAGCTGATTCTCAAACCCCTTATAGAAACGGTTTAGCAGGTCCTTCCACACAACCTTGCCATCGGAAACCTCATCCAGAGATTCCTCCAGACCGGCAGTAAAACCATAGTCCAACAAATCCTTAAAATTCTCATCTAGTCTGTCGGTCACCAGTTCACCAATTTTCTCAGCGTAAAAGCGACGATTCTGCACCGTTGTATAACCGCGATCCTGGATGGTTGTGATAATAGACGCGTAGGTGGAAGGTCGGCCAATACCGCGTTTTTCAAGTTCTTTTACGAGACTTGCTTCACCATATCGAGCCGGCGGCTTGGTAAAATGTTGGGACGGCAGGAGTTCAATCAAATCAAGCTTTTGGCCGACCTGGTAATCCGGCAGTGGCGCTTCTTCTTCCTTCTTGCCAGCTGGTTGCTGGACCTTGGTGTAACCATCAAAGCGCAGAATCCGACCACGAACTTTGAGTTCAAGGTCATCAACCTTCACCAGGACGTTGGTACTTGTGTACTCCGCATTTGGCATCTGACAAGCAACAAACTGTCGCCAGATCAATTCATAAAGTCGTTCCGCGTCTCTCTCCATGCCTGCAATGGAGTTGGTTTTTACCGTGACATCCGAGGGGCGAATCGCCTCGTGTGCTTCCTGGGCGCCCTGCTTGCTGGAATAACTTCTTGGCGCTTCAGGTAAATATTTTTTGCCGAAATCAGCTTCGATCAATTCCCGACAAGCTGCGACTGCATCAGCACTCAGGTTGGTCGAATCCGTTCGCATGTAGGTGATATAACCCGCCTCATATAAACGTTGCGCCATCATCATGGTTTTCTTGACCCCATAACCTAGCCGGGTGCTTGCCGCCTGTTGCAGGGTTGAAGTGATAAAAGGTGCAGTGGGTTTTGTTTGGGTCGGCTTATCTTCTCTGCTATTAACCTCGTAGTCAGCGCTACGGAGCGTTTCGAGTACCGCATCCGTCTGTTCTTTACTGGTGGGTCTAAAGGCTTTGCCCGCCTGTTTCACGACCTGAAACTTTACCGGCTCCTCTTTTTTACCTGTTTCAGCAAGATTGGCAAAAACATCCCAGTATTCTTCCGGTATGAATGCGCGAATTTCTCTTTCCCGCTCGACAATTAGTTTTACGGCAACCGATTGAACACGACCGGCGGACAAGCCCCTCGCAATTTTTGCCCAGAGCAAAGGTGACACCATAAAACCAACGACCCGGTCTAGAAATCGCCTGGCTTGCTGGGCATTAACCATGGCGATATTCAGTTCGCCGGGCTTCTCAAAGGCAGCCTGGATGGCCTTTTTGGTAATTTCATTAAATACAACTCGGCGAAATCGGCTTTCATCCCCACCTATTGCCTCGCGAAGGTGCCAGGCGATTGCCTCCCCTTCCCGATCAAGGTCAGTCGCGAGATAGATCTCATCAGCATCTTTGGCCAATTTTCTGAGTTCTGCGACTACCTTTTCTTTGCTCGGTAGGATCTGATAGTTCGCCTCCCAATCATGGTAAGGATCAACGCCCATGCGGGCGATCAACTGTTTTTGTGCCTTCTCTTTTTTGTAGGCAACCTTCTTGTCCGGGTCCATTTTGCGGGTCTTTGCAGCTTCCGCTGCCCTCGCTTTAGGATCGCTGGTACTTGAGCCACTGGTCGGCAAGTCGCGTATATGACCAACGCTGGACTTCACAATGAAGTCCGATCCAAGGTACTTGTTGATAGTCTTGGCCTTTGCTGGCGACTCTACGATGACAAGGGACTTACCCATAAAACTTCTCTAATTTGATTAAATGTGATCCTAATCGGTACCACGGCGGCGACATATATAGTGACAAAGTATCGAGGGGTCAAGCGCCGGTTGCTTTTTAGCTTAGCCGACTTTTGAGGAGTGTTGTCAACCTCCAAACACAATATTCCTCTCTAACAGTTTCAATTCGGGGGCACCCAGGCCGGGTCAGAGAACGACACATCGCTCAAGGAAATCAATCACTTCCTGCACTTCTCCGTCCTCGTGCCAGTACAAAGAAATGAACTGATTTTTTTCTTCAATCTTGATCACATCCAGGGGTAATTGAGCCAAATTGGCAGTTAAAAAACCTAAAACTCTGTTTAGCTCATTGCCGGGAGCGTCCGCTTCCCAATACCAATCACCCAATAATGGCGCACGACCACGAGCGTTGAAACGGACAATTGTCCAGCCAGGAAACTGTTCAGCGGTTTGATCCGGTGCTAACCGCCGCCTGAGTCTATAGGCGGTGAGTGAGAGTCTTCTGGGTAGGGGTTTACCCGTCGATGAACGGTACTTTTTTAGATCTGGGTCCGGATCCTCTATGGTAGTCATCTCCACACCGATTCCGAGCCCCATGACACGCTTCCGCTTTGCCATACGCGCTTTATCACGCTGGGTCGGCAATATAGCCAGGATCGGTGCTGCAATCACAAGCAAGGCAACAATGATGATGAAATAAACCATGGTGATTATGCTCTAGGACAATGATTCGGTTAGATTGTTGAGAATACCCTTTTTACTGTGTACATTTGCCCCAAATAACCATAACAATAAGATTTTCGGGAGGTACAGAGTATGGGTGAATACAAGCACATTCTCGTCGCGGTAGATTTGACTGAAGAGTCCCATCATGTCGCTAGACGTGCCTGCAAACTTCGCGCTGCCAACAACGCCAAAATCAGTTGCCTCCATGTCATCGAGCCCCTCAGCCTCGCTTATGGTGGTGATATTCCGATGGACCTCTCCACCATCCAGGAACAGATCCAGGAAACAGCAAAAACCCATCTCGCTGAATTCGCCCGAACCCTATCCATTCCAGAAGATAGCCAACACCTGATCTTCGGCCGACCTGAAACTGAAATCCACGCCATGGCCAATCAAATTGGTGCAGATCTGATTGTTGTCGGCAGCCACGGGCGCCACGGTCTGGCGTTGCTTCTAGGCTCAACGGCTAACGGTGTCTTGCACGGCGCACCCTGTGATGTCCTGGCAGTCAGGGTTGGTAACTAGCGTATTCACAAAAAGGTTTACCTTCTTTTGGTAAACAAGCTAAGGTCTGGTGGTTAGTCGCGACACGCCAAAAAATGTATTTCCCTAGAGTTACCCAACTAGTTCTTTTATTCGCTTTTGTTGGATCCCTGATCCCCATGCCCTCTTTCGCGAGCTTTAATTTTAGCGGCGATCAGCGCTCGGAAGAATCCAGATACGAACAACGGGAGCGCTACAAAACACTGCTTTACCAGATTAAATCAAATCAACACAGTCGTTATGAAGCCAACAAATCTGAACTCGTCGGCTACCCACTATTCCCTTACCTCGAATATCAAAGTCTGATTCATCGTTTGTCGCGGCAGACTCCCGCGGACATCAAGGCGTTTATTGATCAATACGGCGACACGCCACTCGCGTCTCAACTGCTCCAAAATTGGCTCTATTCCCTCGCTAAAAGAGGCGATTGGAAGACTTTTATCAATCACTTTGACGGGACTACCGACAACACCAAAGAAAATACCTGCTTTCATGCCTATGCACTCTGGCGCAACGGGCGGACCGATGAGGCGCTGGAAATTGCCGAGAAGCTTTGGGTAGTAGCCTATTCACAGCCAGACGAGTGTGACGCAATCTTTAAGGTCTGGAGGGATAACAACGGACTAACCCCAGAAATCGCATGGCGACGCTATGAATCCGCAATTATGGCCAATGAGATTACGCTGGCGAACTATCTTGAGCGGTTTATTTCCAGGGAGGATAAAAATACCGCCGCCAGACTTAAACGGTTTCATGTCCAGCCGAGGCGACTGCCAACCGAGAATAACTATGGCCCTGACACTGAACTCGGTAGACGCATCCTCGCCCATGGCATAGAACGTCTGGCGAAACGGGACTCTGAAAGTGCACTGCGAACCCTTAAAAAAGTAGCGGGACAATACCAGTTTGATCCAGCAACCTTAACAAACCTGTACAACATTATTGGCGTCAGATTAGCTCGGAACCTCAATACATTGCCGTTGCTAGAAGAGCTTCCAATTGATTTAACGGCGGACCAAAACCTCGTCGAAGCTCAGTTACTCACCCATATCAAACAACTCAATTGGAACTCGGCCCTGGTCTATTTGTATTTGCTACCGGATGAGGCACAACAATCGCTGCGCTGGCAATACTGGCAAGGCAGAATCCTACTCGGCTCCGGCTCCCCCGCTGATATTCAACAGGGCCGAGACATTTTTCAGTCACTGGCTCAGGAACGTAGCTTTTATGGATTCCTCGCCGCCGATGCACTCGAACTGCCCTATAGCTATGAAGACACTCCTGAAACTATCACCCACGAGCAGGTACATGCGTTAGAAGAAACACCTGGCATCCAACGCGCACTTGAACTATTTGCCCTGGGGGAAAAGACCCGCGCCCGAAGGGAATGGCGATTTACGACGGATGGATTTTCGGACATAGAACTTCGCATCGCTGCCAGAGTAGCTGAAAAGTGGGGTTGGCATGAACAGGCCATACGCGCCATGATCACAGCAAAAGCCTGGGATGACCTGACTCCTCGATTCCCCCTCGCCTATCAAGATAACTTTGTCGCTGGTGCCAGAACGGAGGACATTCCGTTAACCTGGAGCATGGCCATTGCGCGCCAGGAAAGCGCCTTTATGCCAGATGCGAGAAGCTCAGCCGGTGCCATAGGTCTTATGCAGCTAATGCCTGCAACGGCGAGACAGGTGGCCAAGGAAAAAGGAGTTTCTATCCGTTCAAACAACGAACTCACGGACCCGCTGACCAATATTAAGCTTGGCACAGCTTATCTGGGCCGTATGTTCAGACGTTTTAATCACAATCGGATCCTTGCTTCTGCGGCTTACAATGCCGGACCAAATCGGGTTGCAAAATGGCTGGATCCCACGCTACCCCTGGATGTTTGGATCGAAACCATTCCGTTTGCCGAAACCAGAAATTACGTTCAGAACGTATTGGTCTTTTCATCAATCTACAGCCGAAAACTGAACCAGGACATTCCATTAATCTTTGCCCATGAACGGCGGGATTTTTCCAACCCCGAACTCAGTCTAACTCTTCCCTGAACCCAACGCGCAACCCCGTACATTTGAACTATCCTTAAGGAAACCCAGGCAACACCACGGGCCTGGCTCGCGAGGTCAAGGTATGTTTGCTACCAGTCAATTTGGTCTGGACGCAAATGGGTGCCATTTAAAGGAAAGCAAACAATGCTGCAAATTAAGTTCACGTTGAAGCCCAGCGAAGCGTTCTCTCCGGTCAATTTTACGGGCGGCCTACCGACAATATTTTCCCCGCGTCCGCAGCTCCCAGCGGCAACAAAGTAGAACGATATTAGTCATGCAAGATCGTGTCCTTATGGCAAGACAGCCCATCTATGATCGCCAGATCAAGGTGGTTGCCTATGAACTTTTGTTTCGTCAGTACAGCTCTGAAAAAGCCGGTGTCATCGACGGTGACGCTGCAACCTCAGAGTTGCTCGTAGATGCTTTCACTCAATGGGACATTCGTGAAATTGTCGGTGACACCAAAGCATTTGTTAACTTTACCAAGGCGCTAATCAGTAAACCGTTACCCTTCGACAAAAGACATCTGGTCATTGAGGTACTAGAGGATGTCGCCATAGATCAGTGTCTGGTTGATGACTTGAGAAGACTATCCGAAAGCGGCTACACCATCGCATTGGACGATTTTGTCCATTCAGCCAAGGCCAAGGATATTCTGCCCTTTGCAGACATCGTCAAACTAGACGTATTGGAACTCAGCAGGGAGGAAGTGAAAGAACATGTCAAAATTTTAGCTGAATACAATGTTCAACTTCTTGCCGAGAAAGTCGAAACTCACGAAGAGTATGAATTCTGTAAAAGCCTTGGGTTTGAACTTTTCCAGGGATATTTTCTCTGCAAACCCGAACTCATCAGCAACAAAAAGATTCCTGCGAGCAAACTCACGGTATTGCAACTTCTGCACAAATTACAAAACCCAGAAATTGATATGCAGGAGCTAGAGCAGATTGTTTCTGGTGACCCTGTGCTGAGTTTTAAGGTCTTAAAACTTGTTAATTCCGCAGGGTACACAAAAGCTGCAAAAATAGAGTCCATGCGCCAGGCGATTAGCTATCTTGGCCTGGATAGGCTGCGTAGCTTGACGGCGCTGCTGGCGTTATCAGGACTATCGGATAAACCAAGTGCACTAAGAGACTACTCGTGTATCCGGGCGCGGCTGTGTGAATTGATTGGTCAAAGAATTACCCCACATGACGCCTCAAGCTATTTTTCAGTCGGCCTTTTATCAATGTTAGAAGCTTATTTCGACAAGAGTCTTACGGAGCTTCTCGAGCTTTTAGAGCTTCATGAGGATATCAAGGTCGCCCTCATGAGCGGCGAAGGCAACTATGGATCCGTGCTCAACATTGTCGCCTGCCTTCAGGAAGCGGATTTCGAGAAGATCAATTGGGACTTTCTCAAAACCTACAACATTACCCCCGATTGCCTCACTGCAATGAGTCAGGAAAGTATCCGGTGGTATCAAGAACTCATCGCCCTCTGACCTGGTTAGAAAATTTTTGTATACTGCCAACTTGATTTTTTATTGGCTAAACCATGTCGTTAATCGATATCGGCGCAAACCTTACCCATGAGAGTTTCGAACAGGATCTGCCTGAGGTCCTCGATTCCGCTCGGTCCCATAATGTCACCCAACTGATGGTCACCGGTGCCAGTGTTAAGGGTAGCAAGCAGGCTTTTGAGCTGGCCAGACAGTACCCTGATTTCCTCTATGCAACCGCTGGTATTCACCCCCACCATGCCGATGAGGCAACCGCCGCCGGGCTGACCGCCATTGAAGCATTGTTAGCTGAACCTGAAGTAAAAGCAGTAGGCGAAACCGGGCTGGACTTTTTCCGCGACTTTTCCGATCGAGAGAACCAACAAGCTTCATTTCTTGCCCATATAGAGTTAGCTAAGACCCATCAACTACCCATGTTTTTGCATGAACGAGATGCTTATCCAACCTTCTATGATCTGCTTGCACCCCACCGGAATAAACTTGGTGCGATTGTCGTACATTGTTTTACTGGCCAGGAGGATGCTTTGAACGCCTACCTGGACCTGGATTGTCATATTGGCATTACTGGCTGGATTTGTGATGAACGTCGCGGCCAACACCTAATCGAACTGGTTAAGCAGATCCCTCTAAATAGAATCATGTTAGAGACGGATTCCCCTTACTTAATGCCTCGGACGCTGAAGCCAAAACCCAAGTCCCGCCGCAATGAACCAAAACATTTGGCGCACATCTGTGACTTTGTTGCTCACGTCCTGGGAATCACTTCAGCCCAACTCGCCGATGCCACATCCGAAAATGCCCGGGAATTCTTTTCCCTATGAAACTAAATTTTTATACCACCCTCGGATGTCATCTCTGTGAACAAGCACTGCAGGTTGTCGCCAGGTTGCAAGCCACTGAATTCCCGAACCTGGAACTGATTTCAATTGATATTGCTGACAAAGATGATCTAGTCGAGCGATACGGCATCCGAATTCCGGTGGTGCATATCACCGATGCCCAGACTGATTTGGGTTGGCCTTTCGACGAGGAAAAGTTAAAACGTTACCTGGAGTCCGCCAGCTAATGCCTCTACTCCAGTGTCACAATATCGGTCATAGTGTCGGCACTAAACGGCTATTCCGAGAACTCACTTTTACAATTAACGAGTCGAGTAAAACTGGTCTGGTTGGACATAACGGCGCGGGGAAATCGACCCTGCTGGCTATTCTGGCTAATACGCTAGACGCAGATGAAGGCGACATCAGTCGAAGTCAGCAGTTGCAGCTTGAAACCGTAGAACAGTTTCTTCCTCCCGAACTACAGCAGCAAAAATTGCTCGATTGTTTGCTCGACAAGATTCCCGTCGAAGATCGCGATTTTTCTGTTTACAAAGCAGAGAAGCTCCTCGACACAATGGGATTTTCTCAAGCAGAGCGCGATTACCTGGTTGGGGACTTAAGCGGTGGTCAACAAAACAGACTCATGTTCGCCCGGGCAGTCTTGAACGAGCCTAACCTTATTTTGTTCGATGAACCTACCAACCACCTCGACATGAAAACCCTGGTGTTCTTCGAAGAATACCTAAAATCAATGGCATCAAGCTTTGTGATCATTTCCCACGACCGGGCTTTTTTGGACGCAGTCACCGACACCACAATATTTCTTCGAGATGAGCGCCTGTACGAATTTTCACTGCCCTATTCCAAAGCAAAAACTGCACTCGAAGCGCAAGATATTGCCGCTGCAGAAAGGTTAAAGCAGGAAGAAAAGACGATCAAACAACTTTCAGAAAGCGCCAAGCGACTCGCGCTCTGGGGCAGGGTTTACGACAACGAAAAACTCGCCGCTAAAGCAAAAACCATGGAGAAACGCATAGAGAAACTCGAAGAGCAAAAAACCTTTGTGAGTCGTGGTTCCGGCTTAAGTCTCACGCTTGATGTATCAACCAGCAAAGCCAATCGCGCACTTCAAGTTGAGGATCACGAGGTACACTCTCCGGATGGTCAGGTACTATTCTACATCGAAGACTTCTACATGAAACCTGGAGACAGAGTTGCACTGTTAGGTCACAATGGCGCGGGTAAAACAAGCTTTATCAACGAACTCAGACATAGCTACTCAGATGGTATACGTCAGTCCATTCGGTTTAATCCACAGTGCGAAATGGGCTACTACGACCAGGAGATTGAACGACTAGATCCAGGCCACAGCATGGTGGAAAGTCTTCGGGCCAACTGTCAAAAAGGCACCGAGGCAGACTTTAAAGCTGGACTCATTCGCGCGGGGTTTCCTTACGCGGATATGGACAAATCAGTGGCGGTACTCAGTGGCGGTGAAAAAGCCCGGCTCATGTTTTTGATCATTCGTCTAAATCGACCTAACTACCTCATTCTCGATGAACCCACGAACCATATTGATATTCAAGGTAAAGAAGAACTAGAGGCGCAAATATTAGAAAGTGAAGCCACTGTATTGATCACCTCACACGACCGTCGATTTGTTGACACCATCGCTGACCGCTATGTTGTGATAGAAGACGGCAAGCTGATTGAAGTAAACAGCCCAGAGGCATTTTATCGGCAGGCGCTACAGACAAAGGCAGATTCGCGGGACAAAAACACCTCTCAAAATCAAACCAAACAAAGCCTTGAAGGTCAGACTGACGATGACCTGCTGACTCGACTAGTGGAGTTAGAAGAGAAGCTGGCGGCTGACCTTAAACGGAAAGCCAAATTCCAAAAACCGCAATTGCAGGCAAGCTGGCGAGAAGAGATATCAGAACTGCAGCGCCGCTTGGATTAAGGGATCGGCTCATTCTTTAGCTCAACCCCTAAATCACTCTCCAGGGCATGCAAAATCGAACAGCTCGCGGCGGAAACATCTGCCCCACAACAGGCATCGGTCACCTGCTGGAGTGCCGAGCGCATCCGGTACAATTCTTCAATTTTGGCCTGAATCACTTCTAACTTCTCTTCCGCCAGAGATTTAACTTCTCGGCAGGTTGAGTCAGCCTTTTCCACGTTCAAACTGAGTAGCTCACCCACCTCCTTTAGGGAAAAGCCCATCCGCTTTGCCCGTAGGATAAAGCTCACCTGGTCGACGGAGGCTTGATTGTACATTCGGTATCCAGAGGCACTTCTTCTCGGAGCTGACAACAAGCCTTTGGATTCATAAAATCGCAGGGTCTCATTATTCGTTTGGGTCAATTCGGCGAGTTCACCAATTCTTAGTGACGTCATTTTAGTCTCCTGTTTTCTTATCAAGCTCTGGATCAAGTAGTCATCCGCCACAAGCTTAAAGCCTATAGTAAACTTTAGGGTCAAGCAAAATTCCGAGCGTCATCCAATAATTCCCTTGAATCTCCACTAAATCTCACGTTCAAGTACTTTCACCTGGCCCCCGCTGTGCCTATCATCACGCCTTCGAATTGGGATAAAGCGAGTCAATCATTAACCACACACTCAAGATTGCCGTAATTAGCGGCGGCCAGTCCGCCGAGGCAGGTGTTTCCCGGGTCTCCGCAGCCGGCGTGACTAAAGCACTACTTGCCAACTATCCAAATGCAAAAAATTTTGAACTGGATGGGCAATTGACGAGGGCCCTCCTCGATTTTGACCCTGATGTGGTTTTCCCTGTGCTTCATGGCCCCCCAGGGGAGGATGGCACCCTGCAAGGTTATCTAGAAATTCTCGGCCTCAAGTATGTTGGTAGCGGTGTGCATGCCAGTGCAGTCGCAATGGATAAGGTTGTTGCCAAGCAAATATTTGCGGCCGCGGGCTTACCTTTAGCGGGGCAAGTGGTGGTCAACAAACAACAGGCAATTCCCGAATGTATCGAGGCTATACGTCCCCTTGGCAGTTCAGTGGTCGTCAAGCCCGCTACCCAGGGCAGCGCCCTGGGTGTGACCCGGGTTGAGAACGAAAATGAGCTGGCCAGTGCTCTCTCACTGGCCTTTGAATATGACCCCAAGCTGCTTATTGAGGAAAGAATTTTTGGCAAAGAGATTACCGTGGGCGTGTTGGAGACAACCAGCGGGCCTAGACCTCTGCCTGTTATCGAAATCTTAACCGATGAAAATACCTGGTATGACTTTGATCATCGCTACACCGAAGGGTTAAGCGATCATGTTGTGCCCGCTCAACTAAGCCAATCGCAAACTGAGAGACTTCAGGACATTGCTGTTCGCGCCCATGTAGCACTGGGTTGCAGAGACCTATCAAGGGCAGATTTTGTTGTCCCCCAGGAGGAAAAAGAAATCCTTCTTGAGGTCAACACGCTACCCGGCATGACGCCGACAAGCCTCTACCCGGATGCCGCAAGAGTTTCCGGACACAGCTTTGAAGAGTTGGTCAGTATACTCGTGGAACAAGCCGCGAGCCGCAATTAGACTCGCTAGTAGTCATATCCCCGTTCATTATGCTGGTTGATGTCGAGGCCCTCGGTCTCTTCATCCTCCGTCACTCTGAGCCCAACAACGGCATCTAATATTTTGAGAAGCCCATAGGTGATGACTGCTGTGTACGCGCCAACCGCTAAGACGCCAATGACCTGAACCAGAACCTGTGAGCCCATGGTCATTCCCTCGTTGTATCCCTGGCCGCTAAATACACCAAGACTTGCACTGGCAAACACACCCGCGAGAATTGTCCCTAGCACACCACCAACACCGTGCACCGGAAACACATCCAGAGAATCATCAATCTGTAACCGCAATTTGATGTAGTTGGTGGCGTTAAAACAAATAAACCCAGCCATCATACCGATAACCATTCCTCCGGCTGGGCCAACAAATCCCGATGCTGGCGTGATAGTGCCAAGACCCGCCACCATACCTGTCACCGCACCAAGTGCACTCGGTTTTCCATACTTAACCCACTCACAGAGCATCCAGACCAATGCACCCGCAGAAGCGGAAAGGTGAGTAGCGAGTATTGCCATACCGGCATCACCGTTTGCCGCCAGAGCACTACCGCCATTAAACCCAAACCAACCGACCCAGAGCATTGCCGCCCCGGTGACGGTCATTGTCAAATTATGTGGTGGCAATGGTGAATGGGGGAAACCCTTGCGGTTACCCATCACCAGCGCACAAACCAACGCCGCCACACCAGCTGTGACATGAACCACAGTGCCACCGGCAAAATCGAGTAGGCCCATTTGCCCCAACCAACCACCACCCCAGACCCAGTGGGTCACAGGACCGTAGACAAGCACAAGCCAAACACCCGAGAAGATCAGCATAGCTGAGAATCTCATCCGCTCGGCAAATGCACCAACAATGAGCGCCGGCGTGATAATGGCAAACGTGAGCTGAAACATGACAAATACACTTTCCGGAATTGCGCCCGACATACTGCCTTCCAGGACATCCCCGAGGAATAAATTAGCCGTTCCTCCAATCCAGTCATTTCCTTCCGAAAATGCCATGGAGTAGACGCCAATTAACCAGAGTATCGAAACAACGCAGGTAATCGAAAAACACTGCATCAGAACGCTCAAGACGTTCTTGGTCCTAACGAGGCCGCCATAGAATAGTGCTAAGCCGGGAATGGTCATAAACAGCACCAGGGCTGTGGATGTCATGATCCATGCCGTGTCCCCAGAATTCAGCTCATCCGCAGAAGCAAGGTCACCCCAAAACAGCAAAATTAGTGGCAGAAGCCGTACGATAGCGTAGTGTCCCATGCAAGTCCCCTTTACGGATCTATGTCGACTTATTGCCGATTTATTATACTTTTTACGTCAAGTTGCGGAGTGTAACGATTACGCAAGCGCGCCACAATAATGGCTAACGCACCATAAGAGAGCGGCCCACCATACATATGCTTAGCTTAACTATTGGAGCACAAATTTAGACCAAACTATTACTAGCCAGTCGCAATTCCTTACGTTAAAACAGTAGTCCGGCTAATCAATTTTTGGTCGGCGCTTAACGTCGCACTCGTTGCGATCTCATTGATCTAATCTAGAAGCTGTAGGAGTTTTTTACCGCATGAGAAGACAGAAAAGAGACAAGAGCGACCGCGCCTATACACGCGGCTATCAAATTGGTGTACATGGAAAATCTAAAGAACTTTGCCCTTACCATTCCCTCGACAGCCGACAGGCCTGGTTGAGTGGTTGGCGTACCGGGCGAGGCGATAACTGGGATGGATTTATTGGCACAGCCGGTGTAGCGCAAAGCTCACATCCGTAGGCGTTCCACTTTATGACCCATCCGGGTCTAATTTGTAACTTTTATAAAGTATCTGTTTAAAAGCCCCGCTAGCCGGGGCTTTTTTTGTTTATTAGTTTTTAGCCAAACGCTCTCGACCCGCGATGGCAAGCGCAGCCGACTCAACAAGATCCGGCCCCGCATAAATGAAGCCCGTGTAAATCTGGACAAGGTCCGCCCCTAATCGAATTTTTGTGGCGGCGTCCTCACCTTTCATAATGCCACCTACGCCGATCACCGCAAGTTTGCCCTGAACCTCAGCTACTACTGCTTGAAGCGCATGATTACTCTTTTCAAATAGTGGTGCACCGCTAAGCCCCCCGGTTTCCGCCGCGTGCCTGGCACCATCAATTTCCGAACGGGACACCGTGGTATTGCTGACGATGACACCATCTATATCAAAAGCCATCAGTTGTTCGCACACGGCGCGAATCTCATCATCGTCCATATCCGGGGCAATTTTCACCACAAGTGGCACATGCCGATCCTGCTGCTCGGCTAATTCTCGATGGGCGATTTTAACGCCCTCCAACAACTTCGAAAGTTCATCGCCATGTTGTAGAGCACGCAGATCTTTGGTGTTAGGTGAGGATATATTGATCGTGATATAGCTAGCTTGCCGATAAACTTTGCGTAGACAGGTAACATAATCATCCAGCGTGTCTTCCGCTGAAGTCAGCTTGTTCTTGCCGATATTGATGCCCAAAATGCCATCAAAATTCGATCGCCTGACCCTTCGAACCAGGGCGTCAACACCATTATTGTTGAAACCCATCCTGTTGATAATTGCCCCTTCATTCGGCAGCCGAAATAGCCGCGGCTTAGCATTACCCGGCTGTGCCAGGGGTGTTACGGTGCCAACTTCGAGAAATCCAAAGCCGAGGGCTGAGAGTCCATCCATATAGGCTCCGTCCTTATCTAGTCCTGCCGCAAGCCCCACCCGATTGGGGAATTGAATGCCCATCACCTCCACAGGATCTTCGACTCTCTGACGGGCGATCAGAGAGGCTAAATTCATTTGTTGGAGCCAGCCAATCGACTGCATGGAAAGATGATGGGAGGTTTCTGTTGGGAGTAGAAAAAGTAGATCGCGGATGAGTTTAAAATTCATGAGTAAGATTCATAGGAGCACTCTGCTGCAGAGCTACAAATTATACACGATGGCTAAGCAAGTGCCTCGATGGCGACAAACTTGTTTTGGTCATCAAAACTCAGGCGAAAGGTCCCGAATATACCCTGATGGGTGAGATAGGGTTTCAGCACGCTGATGGGGAACCGAACGGTTTTCCCATCTCGCGCCACGGCTTTTACCTGCCGAATGTAGGATTGGTAGACCTGTAAATACTGCTCTCGAGGCAAACTGATATCGACGACAAGAGAAGCCATAACCTAAAAGCGATTTCTCGCACCGGCACTCGCCTGGGCCAGATCCAATAATTCTCGAATACCCACAGTAAAAACCGAAGGGTCAAGCACACTGGCCGAGCGCATGCTGTGCTGTAATGATAACCAACGATTAATTTGGCTCTCGTGTGATTGAAACCAGGTTTCAATCATCTTATCCGCGGACTTTTTCGACTTACCCTCATCTCCAACAATTCCTAATGTAATCGCTACCTGCTGCCAGTTAAGATCATCTTGCAGGGTTTCTCTCGCAAGTGCTTGCCAGCGTGAATCGGCCTGAAAATCATGAATTCTCTGGCTGAACCAATTGAGTTGCAAGTTATGCCCCAGGGTGAAAAATACCTGAGCCACACGCTGCACACTCGCACCGGAGCGGCTCGACGCTTCCACAATGCCAAGTACCGAGTAAAGATGATGGGCAGCCGCCACATACCGAGCCAGATCGCCCGGCACACCGGCTTGTTCAAATCCCGCTACCTTTTTTAACCAGAGCTTGCCTTGGTCACCACTTAACAGCGGCTCGAGTTGCTTCGAAACAAGGCGCGCACCTTTTTGAAACTGGCCAATTTCAAGTTCTAACTTCTCGGTTCGACGCCTGTTCCTGAGCAACCAACGAGTAGTCCTACGAACCAGCCGGATCAAATCCAACATTAAGGTCTTCTGTGTGGTTGGATCGATCTGGTAGTCGAGGGCACAGATTTGTGCCCAGTACTCTGGAATCTCAAATATGTCTCGAGCCACGAGGAATGCACGGGCTATTTTTTCCGGCGAAGCTCCGGTTTCATATTCCATCCGAGCGACAAAATTCATGCCCATCAGGTTTACCATTCCGTTAGCAATCTGTGTTGCTGCGAGTTCGCGATGCAACCGATGCTGGCGGATTTCTTTGCCGTACTTCTTGACGAGTAATTCAGGAAAGGCAACTAACATTTCCTTCGCAACGTAGTCTTCATCCAAAATTGATGATCCAGCCAGGACTTCCTTCAGGTCGCCTTTGACATAGCTGGTTAGGACAGAAATTTCCGGTGGCGTCAGATAATCTCCCCGGGCATGGCGTTCTTGAATCTCGTCATCCGTGGGTAAGAATTCAAGTTGACGGTCGATCTTGCCCGCCTCTTCCAACGATTTTAAAAGCACTCCATATTCAAGATCACGCTTTTGAATTTGATGCATCATCAAATTCACCGCAAGTGCCTGATCATAGTTATTGTCTAAAACAATTTCGCCGACAGCATCGGTCATCTGCAGTAGTAACTCGGTTCGATTCTTTTCAGTGAATCCCTTCGACTCCAACAGCCGATTTAACAATATCTTAATATTGACCTCAGCATCGGAACAATTGACCCCGCCGGCGTTATCAATGAAGTCCGTAAAACAAACACCGCCCTTCATGCAGTATTCAATTCGTGCCCGCTGGGTCAGACCTAAGTTACCGCCCTCGCCCACCACCTTGCAGCGCAATTCTTCGCCATTAATACGTATCGCATCGTTTGATTTATCAGCCACTTCTAAATGAGACTCGTGGCGTCCTTTCATATAAGTACCAATTCCGCCATTCCAAAGCAGGTCGACCTCAGACTTCAGCATGGCTGTGATCAGTTGGTTCGGCGTCACGCTATTAGTTTTTAGACCGAATAGCGCTTTCATCTCAGCGGACACTGGAATCGACTTGGCACTTCGACTAAAAACACCACCGCCTTTGGAAATAAGGTCCACCTTATAGTCAGACCATGAGGATCGAGGCATAGCAAATAGCCGTTTGCGTTCTTTAAAACTTTTCCCAGAGTTCGGCTTAGGATCAACAAATATACTCAGGTGATTAAACGCACCGACCAGACAAATTTTGTCCGAGAGCAACATACCGTTACCAAATACGTCACCTGACATGTCGCCAATGCCCACCACGGAAAACTCAGTCCGCTGGGTATCAATACCCTTGTCTCGAAAATGCTGCTGCACAGAGCGCCAGGCACCCTTGGCTGTGATCCCCATGGCTTTGTGGTCGTATCCAATACTGCCGCCTGAGGCGAAGGCATCGCCTAACCAAAACCCATTCTTGATAGAAATTTCATTGGCAATATCTGAAAAGGTAGCGGTTCCCTTATCTGCCGCTACTACTAGATAGCTGTCATCTTCATCGTGACAAACGACCTGATTCGGATGCGCAACTTTGCCCTTTACAAGATTGTCGGTAATATCGAGTAGACCCTGAATAAATATCCGATAACAGGCGATCCCTTCTGCCATGTAGGCATCTCGATCAGCACCATCGGGCAACTGTTTCGGCAGAAAACCACCCTTGGCTCCGACTGGCACAATGACAGAATTTTTGACCTGTTGGGCTTTCATCAAACCTAACACTTCGGTTCGGTAATCCTCAGACCGGTCGGACCAGCGCAAACCGCCACGGGCAATCTTGCCACCCCGAAGATGGACACCTTCCACCCTTGCCGAATAGACAAATATTTCAAATGCAGGTTTTGGTTCCGGCATTTCTGAGATTTGCTTGGGTAGAATTTTGATTGAGATATAGTCTTTCGACTGCTGCGCCTCATTGAGCTGATAAAAATTTGTGCGCTGGGTTGCCTCAACAATCTCAAGCAGCCCCCGAAGCACGCGATCATCAGCCAGGTTCACGACATCCTCGCCAATGTGTTGAAGCAACTTCTTCTTCAGGGCATCAATTTTTCGATCATTCAGACCCGGATCAAAACGCCTTTCAAATAGTTGAAATAACATGCGAGTGATACCGGCATAGCGTGTCACACAGTCGGCAATAAACTGTTGGCTGTTGGCATTCTGCAATTGACCATAGTAGCGAGCATAGGTCCTAATCACGGCAATTTGTCGATGGTCCATGGTCGCAGCAGGCACAAGCCGATTAAAGGCATCGTTTTCTTTACCGCCGTGCCAGATCGCCTGGAAAGCCTCCTCGAATATTCGTTTGATATCCTTAAAATCACTTTCCGGTGGTGTCGTGAATTCCAAAACAAAATCATGCACCCAGACCTGGTCGCTTTTTAGTTTTAGTTCATAGGGGTGTTGTTCAAGGGTTTTTGCACCCAGGTTCTCAAGAATTGGGATCACATCCGACAACGGCAAAGCACTGCCCCTGTGCAGCAATTTAAAATGAATCTCCCCCTTTGAACGATATAGCTTTAATGCCAGAGGTCTGTTGGAAGTTAATTGTTCAACTAACCGCAAATCTCGATAAGCAGATTTGACGGAATAATCCGCCTGATAACCCGGCGAAAAAATCTTCCGATAGGTACGCCACAGCTTGTCGGCACTTGATTGTTCTTCAGACTCATAGATCAAGGTTTCCAAATCATTAGGCCAGGATCTGGTCAGGGCTAAAATTTCACGTTCGATACGCTCGACATCAACCTCAGCCCGGCGAGGGATTCGCATCACAAAATGAGTTCGAGTCAGGGCGGATTCTGAGAAATAGGTTGAGAATTCCGCATCGGTTGCATTGAAGGCATTGACCAATAGCTCCTGAATTTGAACCCTAAGTTCCGTGTCATAAGCATCCTTAGGCACGTAGACGATACAGTTTGCGAAGTGATCATCCTGCCGGGACAACACCCGGACAATTCGACGTTCCTGCAGTGCGTAGATTTCGGTTACCAGGGATTGGAGCTCGGAACTCTCCGCATAAACCAATTCCTCCCGGGGAAGAATCTCAACAATCCGAGATAACTCACGACCCTTGTGGCTGGTTGGCTCAAGATCAAGAAACTTAAAAATCTGCTGGAGCTTTTGCCGAACCAAGGGAATTTCCGCTGGGTTCTGATTGTAGACCGTGGACGTGAACAGACCGACAAACCGGCAAACCCGGACCAACCGTCCATTGCTGCGCTCTGCAACGATGATGCCATCGAGATAAGCTGGACGGTGGACACGACTGCGAACCGGGAGCTTCTCGAGTTGCAGCCTTCCCACCGGTGGCTGCAGGGGTAGGCCATCAGCCATCATCTGGGGGCGCGCGAGGCCTAACCTTGATGCCTTAACGAGCTGCAGCCGGCCCTTCGCTACAGCTTCATATTCCTCATATCCAAGAAAAGTGAAGTTGTTGGCATAAAACCAGCGAAGTAACTCACTCTCTTCATTGGCGTGATCCTCATTTGCAACATCATCACTCCAGAGCAGCAGTTGTTTACGCATATCAGGAAAGTCATCGACAACCTGGCTGACCAAGCGGATGACCCGGTGAAAATTTTGCTTAAGACTTTCCGCGGCACCGGTACCTTCCAATTCCAGACGAATCAAACTCTCGTTCGGTGACACTGCGTTATCCAGGACCAACTTCCGGCCACTGCGGACCACCCCCAACAGACATTGCTGCACATCTCGCAGTACCAGCTCCATTCGGTTCAACTCCATTCGGAGGGAATCCAGCAGAAATGGTAGGTTGCCACTGGCAACTTCAACAATGGTGAAGTGGTTATCAGTCTCGATGACACGAATTTGCGGCTGATCACCATCAAAGGAGCGGAAGAACTTCCAGGAGGACTCCACTTTATCAATGGCTTCGGGCCAGGTTTTCTGATTTAAGTCTCCAAGGGATCGATCCGCAAAGAAGTGTGCCGAGAAATTTCGTACAGCATCACCTTTTGTTTTTAGCCGCCGGTTCAAACCTTCTTGAAACTGCACTTTGCTATCTATACTAATCACTGACATCCAAACTGTCCCCCGCCTTCCATTAGGCGTCTATGTTAACAAGCGACCGGTCAATTCGCCTCTTGATTACTGGCAATCAATCCCTATTAAGATTAGCCTAAGGTTGGCTATTGAACATTCCGGCACAGGCGCGGTCTATATAGCCTCTGAGACCCAACGAGTTCTGACATTTCCGTCGCAATAGCGACGAAGGTAAGAATTGAAAGTCTCATATACCGATACAACTTAAATCCACTACATCTGAAAGCGACCTATGCAATATCGCGAGCAAATACTCGAACTTGAAAATTGGCTTTCCGGGCAGATTATTGGCCAGGAAACCCTTGTGAACAGACTCCTCATCGCATTATTAGGTGATGGTCACCTGCTGGTAGAAGGGGCCCCAGGGCTCGCCAAGACCAAGGCTATTAAGACCCTGGCCCAGGGCGTCGAGGGTGAATTTCACCGTATTCAGTTCACCCCGGACCTACTACCCTCTGACATTACCGGGACGGAAATATATCGCGCCCAGGAAGGCACTTTCGCCTTTCAACAGGGGCCTATTTTCCACAATTTGATTCTGGCGGACGAAATCAACCGGGCACCGGCGAAAGTCCAATCCGCATTGCTTGAAGCAATGGCAGAACGACAGGTCAGTATCGGCCGGGAAACATTTCCTTTACCACCGCTGTTTCTCGTGATGGCCACCCAGAACCCAATTGAGCAGGAAGGTACCTATCCGTTACCGGAAGCCCAACTTGATCGGTTCTTAATGCATGTCACCATTGATTATCCCGATGCCGCCTCGGAACGCAGCATTCTGCAACTGGTTCGAGCGGAAAACCTCAATCAACAACAACAGGCAAAACCTTCCCATCCACCCATCTCCCAGGAAGCCATTTTTGCTACCCGAAAAGAAATATTGTCGATGCACATGGCTCCGGTGGTTGAGGATTATATTGTGCAACTGACCATGGCAACCCGGAACCCGGCGCTCTACGGTGAAGATCTAGCTCACTGGCTCGACTTCGGCGCCTCACCACGGGGCACTATTGCCCTGGATATTTGCGCTCGAGCAAACGCGTATTTGCGCGGCAAAGACTTTGTCACGCCCGATGATGTACAAGCGGTGGCCCATGATGTGCTCAGACACAGAGTCATTGTTAGTTTCGAAGCGGAAGCGACCGGGATCACGGCGGATAAAGTCATCGATACACTACTGCAACGAGTAGCAGCTGCCTGACGTCATGAATGCACCTCGATCGGATCTAAGTCGAGTCCAGTTTGCCGGTAAAGGTGGCGCCTTCACCGACATCGCGGAACTGATACGACTCAGACATGCCGCCAAAGAAGTTGCCGCCTTAACGGTCGACAAGTCTCGAAATCCCCTCGCCGGCCTTTTGACCTCAAATTTCAGAGGCCGGGGCATCGATTTTGCTGAGGTTCGTCAATATGAGCCCGGCGATGACGTTCGTTCCATTGACTGGCGGGTCACGGCCAGAACTCAACAGCCACACACCAAGGTTTTCCAGGAAGAGCGGGAACGGCCGGTACTGCTACTGGTTGATCAATCCCGGAACATGTTTTTTGGTTCGCAAAAGCGCTTCAAATCAGTACTTGCCGGTGAAATAGCAGCACTACTCGCCTGGCTGTCTCTGTCGGGGGGAGATCGGGTCGGCGGTATCGTGTTTAATCAGGATGAACATCGGGACGTGAGACCTAGACGAAGCAAGCACGCGGTACTTCGGCTGCTCCATGAAATTGACACCTTCAACCATGAACTCAAACGCGAACAGGAAACCACTAACCAGCAATATCTGACCAACGCGCTGCTGAATGTACGCCGGGTTGCCCGCCATGGCTGCACCGTGATTATTATTAGTGATTTCCAAAACTTCAGCCAAGACACCGAAGTCCATTTACGCCAGATTGCCCAGCACAATGATGTGATCGGCATTTGTGTATCGGACCCTCTGGAGGCAAATTTACCGGACCCAGACCTGTACACCATCACAAACGGTACAGAACGGCTGGAAATCAACACAGCCAATCAGGACAACCGGCGGGAATACGAGCAGCATTTTCAAACTGGACTGCAGACGATTCGACAGCAATTTATCAGAATAAAATCTCCACTTTTAGAAATGTCCACGTCAGAAAATGTAGTGGCGTCGCTTGCTGCAGCAATAGATGGTTTAAAGGGAGGACGCCGCTGATGGCAGATGCCGCCCCGATTGACCCCCTCGCAGAACTACGCGATATCCATATGCCGCCCCCCATCGAGACCTGGCCGCCTGCTATTGGTTGGTGGTTGCTGGCCATTTTTGCGGTTGTCGGGCTATTTCTGGGACTGCGTTACCTATACCTAGGTTGGAAAAAAGGTGCCTACCGCCGGGAGGCCAATCGTCAACTTAACGCGCTTTTTGAAGCGAATCGGCAGGATCAACAATCATTTTTACTCGAGTTCAATTCGCTGTTAAAGCGAGTTGCACTGACCACCTATCCCAGAGAGGAGGTTGCCCAACTAACGGGGGAAGCATGGGTGGCATTTTTGGATCAATCAGGAGGTACCCATGAATTCACCATGGGTCCAGGTCAGGTTTTGGTCGACGGCCAATACGCGCCTATCTCAACGGTCGACATACAGAATTTGTTTCAAGTCGGACAACACTGGATTAAAAATCATGGGGTGAAACACGCAGCATGATTGAGTTCGAATGGCTATGGGCAGCATTTTTTCTACCCCTACCTCTGTTAGCGCTGATCCTGCCCCGGGCGGTGAAACAGGACGCCGCCCTGCACGTGCCATTTTACCAGTCTGCATCAAGCTTCGAAGCGAGTGGCACGGCATCCTCGAATCGCTATCTGCTACGCCGTCTTGTGCTCATTATTGGTTGGTTACTGCTGGTGTTAGCGGCTATGCGACCCCAGTGGATCGGCGACCCAATCGAACTACCAACAACCGGCCGAGACCTGATGATGGCCGTTGATATTTCCGGTTCGATGGGTACTGAAGATATGACCCTCAATAATCAGAGCGTTACCCGCCTACAGGTTGTCAAAGAAGTGGTGGGGGATTTTGTTGAACGCCGGGCCGGTGACAGGATTGGCCTAATTCTATTCGGCAGTCAGGCCTATCTACAAACGCCATTAACCTTTGACCGTTCGACCGTCAGCACCCTGCTCCAGGAGACTCCCCTGGGAATAGCAGGTGGTAAAACGGCAATTGGCGATGCCATTGGACTGGCGGTAAAAAGACTATTCGATCGACCTGCAGATAGCCGGGTACTCATTCTCCTAACCGACGGTCAAAACAATGTGGGCGAAGTAACACCGTTACAAGCTGCAAAAATTGCCGCTCAGCAGGGGGTAAAAATTTATACCATCGGCTTTGGCGCTGACGAACTGGTGGTACCGGGCCTATTGTTTAATCGCACCATCAATCCATCATCGGAGCTGGACGCCCAGACCCTGACAGAAATTGCCGAGCTAACCGGGGGCATATACCAACGGGCACGCAACACCCAGGAACTCGAAGGAATCTATGCCGCACTAGATGAACTGGAACCCATCGAACAGGACCAAGAAACCTATCGACCCGTAAAATCACTGTTCTACTGGCCCCTGGCCGCAGCTCTGATTCTCAGTTTTCTGCTGGCGATTTTGCATCCGCAACTGCTCGTGTTGTTGAGCCAGACATTGCGCAGGTCTGGCTCGAGGGTGGAAAGCTGATGGCTGAACTCCACTTTCTCAGGCCGGAATGGTTTTACGCTGTGGTACCAGCCATCACTCTGTATCTACTTTTTCGCTACCGAGAAGGCAAAGGGTCGGCCTGGGAACGTACCATCGATCCAGTACTCCTGCCCCATCTATTGGAAACCTCCCCGGGGAAAACCACCAGGAACCCACGGTTTTTGTTGTTGCTGGGTTGGGGCCTGGGAATCATCGCACTAGCGGGACCGGTATGGGAGCAAACTCCGCAACCGGTACATGAGCGGGAAGACGCACTGGTCATCATTTTGGACCTGACCCGATCAATGTACTCAACGGATGTTAAACCGAACCGTTTAGTCCGGGCCCGCCGGAAACTGCTCGACTTGTTGGACAGCCGCGTTGAAGGCGTGACTGGCCTTGTTGTATTTGCTGGCGATGCCCATCTGGTATCACCTTTAACGGACGATGCCAAAACCATCGCGGAACTCATACCCGCCGTCTCGCCGGAAATTATGCCAGCACCGGGCAGCTCGTTAGCTCCGGCCATATCCCTTGCTCACAATCTCTTTACCGACGCTGGCATCAGTAGTGGCCGCATTCTAATTGTCACCGATGAGATCCGTGATGTTGCCCAGGCCCAGGCTATTGCCCGGGACAAACGCTACGCTTTTCCGGTATCGGTTCTGGCCGTTGGCAGCGCCGAAGGCGCACCTATTTTAGACCCAACACTGGGTTATATGCGGGATGCTAATGGGCAGATGATCATTCCCAAAGTGGATATTGGTAGTCTTCGGGAATTTGCGAGCATAGCCGGTGGCAGATTCTCCGTCATGACCCTGGTTGATTCTGATCTAGAGTTCCTCCTGGCTGAACAACCTCTTGAGGATGACCAGGCGTTTAGGCAAACCGAACGGGATTTTGATATCTGGTATGAGGAAGGTCCCTGGTTGCTTCTGCTGTTATTGCCCTTAGCGGCCCTTGCGTTTCGTAGAGGTTGGTTGTGGCAGGTTTGCTTGATTTGTCTTATCCCTTTAGATCAGGCTAAAGCGTCCATCTGGGATGACCTGTGGTCAACGGGCGACCAGCAGGGACAGCAGCTTATGGAGGCCAACGCACCGGATATTGCGGCGGAAAAATTTGATAACCCTGCCTGGAAAGCGACAGCCCAATACCGATCGGAAAACTATGAAGCCGCGTCCCAGACATTCTCCACCCTAAAGACCCCCGATGACGCCTACAATGCGGGTAACGCACTGGCTAAAGCTGGGAAGTACGAAGAGGCCATTAGCGCTTACGCAAAGGCCCTGGAAAGCGCGCCGGATCACGATGATGCCAAGTTCAATAAAGCACTGGTTGAAGAACTACTAAAATCAGAACAACAGCAGCAGCAACAGGACGGCGAAGGAGACGAGCAACAATCCTCCGACGATCAAGAAAAGAATGAATCAGAAGGTGATCAGAACCAGGATTCTGAAAGCCAGCAAAACCAGGATGGCAACCAACAAGATTCTCAGGATGCAGAGCAGCAGCAAGCGGAAGAACAACAACAGGCCGAGCAGCAGGAACAGGAGGAAGGAGAGGCACAGGATCAACAGTTCTCTGAATCAGACTCAGCCCCTTTGTCCGACGAAGAACAGCAGGCCCTGGAACAATGGCTACGCAAAGTACCGGACGATCCAGGCGGGTTGCTGCGACGCAAGTTTGAAATGCAATATCAAGAAAGATTAAACCGAGGTAATTCGACGAAAAATGATTCATCGAACTGGTAAATTACTCACCCTGGTCGCCGCCTGGATGTTCGCCTCCAGCGCGCTCGCGTCCCTGTCAGTATCCGTTGACCGAACGGAAATATCCGATGCTGATTTATTAAAACTCACTGTGCTGGTCCGTGACACGACGACCGCAACCAATCCTGATTTTCGTGCATTGGAAACCGACTTCGAAATTGTGCAGCGTTCCGGCCCCAATCAGAGCAGCAAGATATCAATCATCAACGGTAGACAGAGCTCGGAAGTGACAGTGTCCTGGGAGCTTAGACTCCGGCCAAAAAGACTCGGTAACCTGTCTATTCCTGCCTTTCGAATCGGCAGCGATACTTCTCGCCCAATCAGCATAAAAGTGAGTCGTCAATCCGAAGCAATGAAACAAAAAATGTCTCAGCTGGTGTTTTTCGATACAGACGTCGACACCACCGAGACATACGTTCAGGGCCAGATCATCTATACGATCAAACTCTATTATGTTGAAAACATCTCGGGTGATTTCCCACCAATGCCAAATATTCCCGACGCTGTGGTCGAAACCATAGAGGGGGAACGACGGTATGACGCTATTACCAACGGGCGACGCTACTATGTGCTCGAAAAACGCTATGGCATCTATCCACAAAAAAGTGGCGAAATGACAATTCCTGCCCAGACCTTCTCGGGGTTTCGCGTAGGGCCCGGGTTCTTTTCAACTAGAGAACCGGTACTCACTCGATCAGAAGCACACGTGATTAACATTAAAGCCAAGCCAGCCGAATTTACCTTTGACCACTGGTTACCCGCCACAAACGTTAGCATTGCGGAAACCTGGGTAGGCGGAGCGCCCAGCTTTACCGTTGGAGAACCGGTCAATCGTTCCATTGTCATCTCTGCTTCCGGTGTGGCTGCATCCCTATTACCCCACCTCGACAACACTCCTATTGAAGGTGCCAAAACCTATCAGGACCCGGCTGTTGAGGACCAAACCCTAACGGCGGATGGTATTGATTCTATTCAAACTATTGTTGTCGGCATTGTCCCGACTAAACCAGGCACTCTCGAGTTACCCGCCATAGAAATTCCCTGGTGGAACACCAAAACCGACCAGCTAGAGGTCGCAAAAATCCCAGCCCAGAGTTTTAATGTTGTTGGGTCACCGAAAAATCAGCAGATTGCACATCAATCCCAGGATGTCATCACGCCGATACCAACTAGCGGCACGACCCAGCCTACCGAGGTTGGTCGGTCCTATTGGCAATACGCCACCGCTGGCCTACTGATGCTTTGGCTATTAACCCTGATGCTCTGGTTTGTTCAGGCCCGCAGAGTTCGCGCTTTGATACCCAAAACCAGTCTGAAACCCAGCATGGAATCAAACCTGGCGCAGACGTTAAAAGATCTCAAAATTGCTTGCCGGGAAAACGATGCACCGTTGGCACAGTCACTTGTTATCCAGTGGGGAAACTTAAAGTACAACAACATCCACTCCCTGCAACAGTTGGTGAAACGAGTAGGTGAGGATCATCTCCAGGTCGCGGTCAATGAACTCGAATCAAGTTTATACGCGCCGAATGCTAAAGGTAGCTGGCAAGGAAAAACGCTATGGGAGTCGATCCAGGCGGTTGGGAGCAACACAGCGCAGAAAAAAAAGCAGAGCCAGCTAACGCCGGCTCTTAATCCCGGTTAGACGCTTTTAGACGCAATCTCAAAAACGTCCGGCGACAAATCATCCGCCGCAAGAATTCTCTCAAGCTGAGTTTTCATCAGCGCCTGTCGAGCCTGATCGTACTTGCGCCACCTCGTAAGTGGAGACAACATGCGAGCCGCCATCTGGGGATTAATGCCATTGAGTTCAATCACACAATCCGCCAAAAACCCATAGCCAGATCCGTCTTTGTTGTGAAAATTCACTATGTTTTGGAACGCAAATGAAGTCACCACAGAGCGCATCCGATTGGGATTTTTCATGGTAAACGCGTCGTGCTGTATGAGTGCTTGAACGCGTGAAAGTCCATCGGGCAATGGGCAACTGGCTTGCATAGCAAACCACTGATCGATCACCAACGCTTCATTAGCCCAGCGTTTATAAAATTCTGATAGCGCCTTCTCGCGGGGTAATGCCGCGCCATCTGCAGGACAGTTAATTAATGCCCGAATTGCAGCACTGGTGTCGGACATATTATCAGCGGATTCAAACTGAGCGACACATAGATCAATCGCTTCGGTCTCGGTTCCAAGCATTAGATACCCAAGGCAGACATTCTTAAGGGATCGACGGGCGACCTCATCAGAACCAAAACGATAACTCTCGTTGGATTGATTAAGTTTGTACACCGACAAAAATAGGCCCTTTAGCTTTGTCGCCAATTCTAACCGAACCGCTTCTCTGGCCTGATGAATTGCATCAACATCAGCAATGGTAGTCAATTCAGCCAGGTAGGCTTCCGTTGGCATCACTAACATATCCGCAATCATGGCCTTGTCGATTGAACCATCACTGGTATGGTTAACCGCCTCATCTAATAAGCCTTCTACAGCGGTCACAATGCGAGCATCAATCTCTACGGCTGATCCCTTTTGAATCTGGGTAATCACGTCATTAATCACGCCGACCGCAAGCCGCTGTCCCGCTTCCCAGCGATTAAATCCATCGCTGTCATGCTGCATCAAAAACTGGAGTTCATCACGACTATAATCAAAGTTGAGTTTGACCGGCGCTGAAAAGCCCCGCAGTAAAGAAATTACTGGTTTCTCTGTGACATTTAAAAACTCAAAACTCTGAACCGCTTCTCTCAAATTCAGGATAACCGTGTACTGGTCAGCGGTCACAATATTGGCGACATCAGCTTCACTAGCACTGAATTGAATATCCTCACCATCAGCACCGATCAACCCGACGGCAATAGGCATATGGAATGGCTGCTTTGAGTCCTGGCCCGGAGTGGATGGGCAAGACTGACTAACCGTCAACCTGTATGAGCTCGCAGCTTCATCAAAGGAACCATCAACCTCCAGCACCGGGGTCCCTGCCTGGCTATACCAATATCGAAATTGCGACAGATCAGTTTCGTTAGCGTCTTCCATTGCCCGGACAAAATCTTCCGTAGTCACCGCCTGGCCGTCATGCCGATCAAAATACAAATCGGTACCTTTACGAAAGTGCTCTTCCGAAAGTAGAGTACGGATCATTCGAACCACTTCAGCGCCTTTTTCGTAAACCGTTGCGGTGTAAAAGTTATTAATTTCAATATAGGAGCTTGGCCGAATAGGATGGGCCATGGGGCCCGCATCCTCTGGGAACTGAGAATTACGCAGTACTGCAACATCATCTACTCGGCAAACCGTTGGCGACCCCATGGATGCAGAAAACTGCTGATCCCGTAGCACCGTGAAGCCTTCCTTTAGACTTAACTGGAACCAATCACGGCAGGTCACTCGGTTGCCGGACCAGTTATGAAAATACTCATGACCCACAACCGCCTCAACCCTCTGATAACCAGCATCCGTCGTAGTGTCAGGCCGGGCCAGGACGCAGGAGGTGTTAAAAATATTTAGGCCCTTATTTTCCATAGCCCCCATGTTGAAGCTCTCTACCGCAACAATCATAAAGATATCGAGATCGTACTCACGGCCGTAGGTCTTCTCATCCCAGGCCATTGAATTTTTTAGGGCCGTCATCGCAAATTCGAGCTTGTCGATATTGTGTGCTTCGGTGAATATCTGAAGCGTCACATCTCGACCGCTCATGGTCGTGTAATGATCCTCGATAAACTGTAAATCGCCGGCAACCATCGCAAATAGATAAGCGGGTTTGTCGAATGGATCCTCCCAGGTCACCCAGTGCTTTTCGCCCGCATCACCGCGGGCAATCTCATTACCATTGGAAAGCAAGATCGGGTACCGGCTCTTCTCTGCCTGAATGGTGGTCGTGTACTTGGACATCACATCCGGTCGATCCTGGTACCAGGTAATATTGCGAAACCCTTCAGCTTCACACTGGGTACAAAACATATCGCCGGACTTATAGAGGCCTTCCAGTGCTGTATTTTCTTGAGGTTTCAAAGCAACCTGGGTCTCAAGGGAAAAAGCGTCTGGCACTCCAAATAGCGTTAACTGATCGCCTTCAATCCTGTATTCATTCGACAGCAATTCTCGGCCGTCAATCTTAATAACCCGGGTATCCAGATTGACGCTACCATTTAGGACCAGATCAGAACCCTTTGAATCCAGGCCTTTTGAATCCAGCCCTTTTGAACCAAAGTCTGGGTTTTTGGTCAGTGACAGTACCGAGGTGACGAAACTCACGTCCTCATTCAGATCCACATGTAAATCCGTCGTCCCGATCAGGAAGGGAGGAACACGATATTCACTAAGTTCAATGGCTTTGGGTTGACCGTCTTTCATGTACTACCTCGTATGGCTCGCGATCCTCTGGGTAAAAGAACCGCATAAAAATTTGGCAAAGGGCTTTTGACCCGGCTCGCTATTGTAGCGATTTGAATCATCTCTCGCGAGTGCTGTCGCCGGACTGATACAATACGTCGATGAGAGGATACGCAAAAAAACTGGTCAGCATTCACACAAGCCCCGTGAACTATTCGCTACCCCTGGATGATGAGCTTGTGCCCCTCAATTCTCTAATTGGTAGCCGACTCAGGCTCGAACATCACGGCAGCATTCTTTGTCATAATTGCGGTAAACCGAGCCCTAAGAGCTACTCCCAGGGCTATTGCTACCCCTGTTTTAAGAAACTACCCCAATGCGACCTCTGCATGGTCAGCCCGGAGCGGTGCCACTTTGATGCCGGCACCTGTCGTGATGACACATTTGCTGAATCTTTCTGTATGCAGCCCCACATTGTGTATCTGGCAAATTCCTCGGGATTAAAAGTGGGCATCACCAGATCCGGTCAAATTCCAACGCGATGGATAGACCAGGGAGCCGTTCAGGGCATGCCGATGCTTGAGACCCAGAGCCGCAAGATTGCTGGATTGGCCGAGGTTATATTCAAAGCCCACGTTAACGACAAAACCCAGTGGCAACGAATGTTAAAAAGTGAGGCTTCGCACGTTGACCTACCCAAAGCCAAAACTGAACTATTGGCCGAGGTAGGAGACGAATTAGCCTTACTAAAAACTAAACACGGTGATTTTGCCTTTAAGCTGCTCGATGATCCCAGCGTGACAACAATCCGCTATCCCGTTGAAACCTACCCCACCAAAGTGACAAGCCTGAACTTTGACAAGACCCCCGTGATTGAAGGCACACTGGTGGGAATTAAGGGGCAGTATTTGATTTTTGATGTTGGCGTATTGAATATTCGAAAGTTTAGTGCCTATGAACTTGAACTCACAGAGCTGTCTGCAGGTTTGTTATAGTCTGTGTTTTTATCGCCCGGGTCTTATCGAGCTTGTTTTTCAGACAGGACCCGAGCCATGCCAAAAGCGAGCAGCCCGAGCAATACCCCTGCAATCAAGCCGCCAAGATGCGCGCCATTCGCTAACGACCCCAATCCCAATAAATCGATGGCACCCGAAAACCCGACCACCAAAAAAACCAACATAAAAATGAAAATACCCTTTGGTAGTCCGTGACCTTTCAATGGCACTAACCGACTCCAAATAAAAGAAAACCCCAGCAAGCCAAACACGACCCCGGACATACCGCCAAAGAGTCCCGGACCCGAGAGATAGTATTGAGTGAGATTGGCAGCGAGTGAGCTTGTAAATACTAGAGCCATTAACCATCCAGCCCCATTAACGACTTCGATTCGTCTGCCAATTTCCCAAACCCAGAGTAAATTAAAGACAATGTGTAACAGGCCAAAGTGCAGCAACATCGGCGTGACTAATCGCCACATTTGACCAGACTCTAGTGTGTAATTGAGGTCGGCAAAGTAGAGCTTGCCGCCTATTTCATGGAAGTCTAAAAATGTCAGGGTTCTTAACCAGGGCCCCAGTGTGCCTTCGTCTATCCCAAATGTCGCAGGGAAACACAGTAGATTTGCCACAATGAGTGTCATTGTGAGTGGGCTACGCAACGCCGCGGAAAATATCGGAAACAATGCTGCTGAGACTGCACCAGAGTGGGATTTTGGCTCTAGCCCCGTCGATACCGTTGGGAGTTCACCGCGCTGAAAATGAAAGTAGGCCTGCAGCACCGCCGCTTTTTGTTCGGGCGTATTCACCCACAGCAATTGGTGCTCACCGGATTCATGGACCCGGTGAGCAATACCAGCTTGATTGAGAAACACAATAAAGCGCGAAAGATCAATATCACGTGCCAGTTCCAGTGCCAGGATTTTTGCCAAGACGGGTGGGCCACTCGAGAAAGTATTGTAGACTTAGGCATTATAACATCTGCCGATGGATCGAAGTATGGAGAACGCCGACCAACTCGTACTGGGGAAACTTGTAGAGTGGGTAGAGTCGAGCAAAAAGAGCTGGCTCTGCACCGTTGTGCAAACCTGGGGCTCCTCGCCGCGTCCAATTGGTTCGCTACTGAGCTGCAACATCGATGGCGAGATTGCCGGATCTCTATCGGGAGGCTGCGTCGAAGACGACCTGATCGAAAAACTGCGATCAGGCGAGATCGCAAAAGATAAGCCGGAAGTTATGATCTACGGGGAAACCCAGGAGGAATCAGACAGATTTGGACTACCCTGTGGCGGACAACTCCATATCGTGATCGAACCTATTGCAGCGGATACATCCACCAGCGATTTCCAAACCATCATCGGCCATCTCAACGAACGTAAGTGCATCGAACGAACCCTGGATATCGCCAGTGGCACCTTTGAAGTCACCCCTGTACCGCGTTTTCGCCTACTAGAACTGACTCGTGACGCTGATACTTTTACGACGCTAAAACAAACCTTTGGGCCGCGCTTTCAGCTATTTCTGATTGGTGCTGGACCGGTCTCCATCTATCTCGCGCAAATGGCCAAAACCCTCGACTACCAGGTATTGGTCTGTGACCCGAGGGCGAACATGATCGAACAGTGGCCGGTGGAGGGCGTGCAGCTTGTCAACTCAATGCCAGACGATGCCGTGGAAGCCCACGCGGACGATAAGTTTTCTGCCATCATTGCACTGACCCATGATCCGAGAATTGATGATATGGGTTTGATGCAGGCCCTCAAGACCAACGCATTTTTTGTCGGGGCTATGGGTTCCGATCGAACTTCGGCTAAACGCCGAGAAAGACTGCTACAGTTAGAATTAACGGCAGATGAAATAGCAAAACTCCACGCCCCGGTGGGCTTACCAATTGGCAGCAAGACGCCTGCAGAAATTGCCATCGCGATTTTGGCCCAGCTGACATCTCTGCGTGCTGAAGCCTCGGCTAAACTTAGCAGCGAGCAGGTAGCGAATAGCAGAGAGTTAGCGTGATAATCAGTTAGAAGGAGCTTTTGATGATAGGTGCCATTATTCTTGCCGCCGGCTCAAGCCGTCGATTCGGTGACGATAAACGGAAATCTCGACTTCCATCAGGGCAACTGTTACTCGAAGAAAGCATCCACAAGGCCGCCAGTGTCATCGACGAAGTTCTCGTCGTGCTGCGTTTTGGCGATAAAGATTTTGTCGGCCAACTTGCGACTCAACTAAAAAACGATGACGTGACCTATTATTGTGCACCGGATTCGGCAAAGGGTATGGGTCACAGCCTGGCCAACGGAATAACTAAGGTGCATCATTGGGATGCCGCAATGGTATTTCTCGGAGACATGCCTTTTGTTCAAGCGGAAACAGTGGAATCGTTGCTCGCTGAATACGAGTTTAGAAAGCAAAGCACTGCGCCGATTGTCGTTCCATCCCGGCATGGCCACCGCGGTCATCCGGTGCTGTTCGCAAAAGAATATTTTGCTGAGATAGCCCAGATTTCTGGTGATACCGGTGCGCGAGACGTCATTAAGGCTCACCCCGAACAAGTTTTTGAAGTTGAAGTTGAGGATCCCGGTGTCATCCGAGATATCGATACACCAGAAGACCTGATGTCGTAACTTAAGCTCGCCGATCTTTCCTTCTCGCTATTTCGCCTGTCTCGTTCGCCTGTCTATTTTTTGTCTCTATTCGCCAACTCGGCTGGCCCAGTCAAGCTTCGACCGGCAGACGCCATAAAAATTATGACCCGGTGGATGTAACAGCTTCAGCTTTTCACGCTTCTTACGCACCACAAGCGATTCACCCGGTTCAATCTCAAATTCCAGCTGTGAATCAAAACTGATCTTGGCATTAGTGCCAATATGGGAACCAACGGTGATTTTGATTTCTGCATCCCCCGGGACCACCAAGGGCCTGCTGTTTAACTGGTGGGGAAACATCGGTACAAGCACTATGGCATCCAGGCTCGGGTGCATAATCGGTCCCCCGGCTGACAGCGCATAAGCCGTGGACCCCGTGGGAGAGGCAATAATTAATCCGTCTGAATACTGGTTGTAGACAAACACACCATCGATATAGAGATTGAAGTCCAACATCTTCGGCATTGTGGCAGCGTGGATCAGCACCTCGTTAAGCGCGCAGGGCACTTCCTTCACTCCCTTGACGGACACCTCTCCTTCGAGAAGAAAGTGCTCTTCAAAGGTGTAGTTGCCACTGAGCACGTCGCCGACACTCCGCTCAATCTCATCGGGAGACACATCCGCTAAAAATCCCAATCGACCCCGGTTGATTCCGAGAATAGGCACCGAATGGGGTGCAAAACTTCGTGCTGCACCGAGAATATTGCCGTCGCCGCCCACCGCTATGATCAAATCACACTTTTCCGCCAGCACCTCCTGGGGATAGGCTTCCCCTTTGCACTCCTCCAGAAGCGCCTGGGCTGTGTCCTCAAGCAGGACTTCAATATTGCGGCTGGTCACAAAACTCCTGACCCGGCGGAGAGATTCGAGCACCAGCTCGCTGCTGGTTCTTGCCACCAGCCCGACTGTTTTAAATTCGCCCATCTTTTGCTCTACTCGTCTCGACAAGCCCGCATTAAAAGGTAGATGGGGCAAATGTGCAACGCGTCGATCTATTTGATTTATTCCCAACAAGCATGAATCAAGCCTTGAAATTCATTCAAATAAGTAGAAACTACACTCCAAACCTATGAGTGGAACCTATGAATTCGTCCATCAACAAACGCTATGCATCCGAGCTGGCGGAAGAATCCAAAATAGCTGAAATTGCATCAGCCGGTTCGCTTTGGCAAGCCATGCGACGTGAGGTCCATGCGCGAGCAGAATTTGAACCCATTATGGCGACCTACTTCCAGGCGACCGTGCTCAATCACGATACCCTTGAGGCCGCGCTGAGCTTTTTACTTGCCAGCAAACTCGACAGTACAGTGGTCTCAAGCATGGCTTTTCGAGAAATCATTCAGGAAGCATTTGCCGCTGAACCCGCCATCACCAGGGCCGCGGAAATAGACATTAAGGCAACCCGCGACCGGGACCCTGCCTGCAATAGCTACTCAACGCCATTTCTATTCTACAAAGGCTTTCAAGCCCTCCAAACCCATAGGGTTGCCCATTGGCTCTGGTCTCAGGAACGGCACAGCCTGGCATTTTTTCTGCAGAACCAGATCAGCACCATATTTGGGGTGGATATCCACCCGGCTGCTAGTGTCGGTTGCGGCGTCATGTTCGACCACGCCACCGGACTCGTGATTGGGGAAACTGCAGTGGTTGAAGACGATGTCTCGATTTTACACGGCGTTACCTTAGGCGGTACCGGTAAGGTATCCGGCGACCGCCATCCGAAGGTACGCAGGGGCGTTTTGATTGGGGCAAATGCCTCCATCATTGGCAATATAGAAATTGGCGAAGGCGCAAAAGTAGGTGCTGGAAGCGTGGTGATGAAAGACGTGCCCGCCCGCGCAACTGTAGCGGGTGTTCCAGCAAAAATTATTGGTGTTCCAGCCTGTGATTGCCCAGCTGAGGATATGGGCCAGTGCATCGACTATCCTGAGAACGATTGAGACCAAAACCCTCGGTCAAAAATCAAATCCACGTCTACCCTGGAGCCCACCGGTATGGATCGCTACCACCCGGCGATCTTTATAGTCTTCATTGAATCGAAGCAGATCCAACAGCCGATACATCATCTTTCCGGAATAGACGGGCTCTAACGGAATCCCCGTTTTGGCTTCAAATTCTAAAATAAATGTTTTGAGATCATCAGGACATCTTGCGTACCCCCCACAATGGCCATCGTGATCAATCATCCAGTTTCGAACGCCGGGAATCATCGCCTTTATGGATCGGAAAATGCCTTCGGCACCTTTTAGAACACAAATGCCCGTTACTGTTTTTCCTATCGCTAACTTCGCCGCAATTCCTGCTAGGGTACCTCCCGTTCCTAACGGCACAACAAGGTCGTCATAGATGACACCCTGCTCCGCCAACAGATCTACAATTTCTCCCGCACCATCAATTCCTGCTTGATTTGTCCCCCCTTCCGGCAACAGGTAGTGAGCACCAAAAAAATGCTGGAGCGCATTCAAGTAGACCGGCGTGTCACGATGTCGATAGACCTCGCGACTGACAAAATGCAATCGCATGCCATTCTGCTCAGCTTCGGTCAGTGCCGGATTTAAAGGATCCGGACGCTCACCTCGAATAACCGCGGTTGTTTTAAATCCAAGTTCCGGACCCACTTGAGACAGGGCATGAACATGATTTGACCAGGCTCCGCCAAACGTCAAAATCTGATCAAAACCCTGTTGCTCTGCAGCTTCCAAATTTCGTTTCAACTTGAAATATTTGTTACCGACGGGATTAACCACGGTAAGGTCCAGCACCTGAAATTCGCAGTCGTCATAAATCACATTCTGCAAAAGTGGCATCCTGGTTACCTGTGTGGTGTAGGTGGGGTTTTGGGAGAGTTTAGCTATTTCTGGGGGGGTGGTACAAATAAAGGTAAAAATCGAGATGGTCAAAATTCCGGCATCTCTATGATGCTCACTGGTTAAGTTGGTCAGAAACCCACCAGCATTCATTCTATGGACCTCGGTTTGGAGTGACGAGCAAAGACGCTGCAATCAAGCACAAAGTCGATTAAGTCTAAGTTTGCAGCTTGGAGGACACGTGCTTTATCACCGAAACACCCGAGGAAGGTCCAAGAAAAGACGCCTCCGATGTAGGCATTACTGGCAGATCAAACTAAGGACGAATACGGTCCCCGGACCCGCGACCTACAACGGTCATGATCAAGTACTTAAAGTATGCGACGACGGTGTAATCCGTAAGCATCTTTTGATCCCACTCAGCTAGCAACTCTGGTTCTGACATATCGATGCCATTAACCTGAGCGAGCCCAGTGATTCCTGGGAGAACATCAAAGACCTGTCGGTTTTCTCGCGCAGCAATCAACTCTTCCTGATTAAACAAACATGGTCTAGGCCCAACAAGACTCATGTCACCCATCAGTACGTTTACCAATTGAGGCAATTCATCGAGCTTGCTAATGCGGAGAATTTTGCCAAAGGGGGTCACAGAGGACTCTAGCGCGAGGTGGGTGGCAACAGACGCAGTGTTCAACTTCATCGACCTGAACTTGTACAGGTTAAATGGCTTCTGATGTTTACCGACCCGGGACTGCCGGAAAATTGGACTGCCGGTGTCTAAAAAGCCAATTATTGAGACGATCATCAAGAGCGGTGACAAGACAATTAGACCAAAGAAAGCGAAGATGAAATCAAAAACTCTCATTAGATCCTGTACCAATTCGGACAACTTTTTGAGGTGGGTTTAGTGGCGGACCGGACGGGACTCGAACCCGCGACCTCCGCCGTGACAGGGCGGCATTCTAACCAGCTGAACTACCGGTCCGCGCTAAACCAAAAAACTTTCTTTCGAAAGATTGTGGTGGGTGTTGCAGGGGTCGAACCTGCGACCTACGCCTTGTAAGGGCGCCGCTCTCCCAACTGAGCTAAACACCCGCAAAAAGAGAGAGCGCATTGTAACGATTCACGGCTTTGAGTCAAGCGGATTCAATGACTTAAAACACCAGAATCCGTTTCTACTTGTTTGTACCCAGCCGCTCGCGGGCATATTTCGTTTCGGCAATTTCTTGACACCACTGTGGATTACGCAAATACCACTCTATGGTTTTATCCATTCCAGATTCAAAGCTCTCTTCTGGCCGCCAACCAAGCTCGTTGGCAATCTTGCTCGCGTCAATCGCATAACGTTGATCGTGCCCGGGCCGATCATCCACATGAACAATTAAATCCTTCAATTGTTCGGAAGTTCTATCATTGATCTTTGTACCCAGGACTTCACAAATCGTTTGGACAACCTGAAGATTTTTTTTCTCTTCATTACCACCAATATTGTACGTTTCTCCCGCCTTGCCTTTACTCGCGACCAAATACAATGCTCTCACATGATCGTCGACATAGAGCCAATCACGAATCTGATCACCTTTCCCGTATATAGGCAGATCTTTTCCCTCGAGGGCGTTCAGGGTCACAAGAGGAACAAGCTTCTCGGGAAACTGATAGGGACCGTAGTTGTTGGAACAGTTTGTGACGAGAGTTGGCAGACCGTAGGTCTCGTGCCAGGCTCGAACTAGATGGTCTGAACTTGCCTTGCTTGCTGAATAGGGTGAATTGGGGCTATAGGGCGTAGTTTCAGTAAAGAGTCCCTCAGGACCGAGAGAGCCGTAAACTTCATCGGTGGAGACATGGTGGAAAATAAAACTCTCCGGTTCGTATTGGCGCCAATAACCAAGCGCTGCGTTAAGTAACGTGAAAGTACCCACCACATTGGTTTGAATAAACTCATCCGGAGAATCAACGGATCGATCCACATGGGATTCAGCGGCCAAATGAATGATTTTGTCGGGCTTAAACTCTGAGAACACTGCTTGAACACCAGCCGCATCACAAATATCTAACTGACGAAACTGATACCTGGCGTCATCTGCGACTGGAGCTAGTGTAGAAAGATTGCCCGCGTAGGTTAGCTTATCGACATTGAGTACATGATGGTCCGTCTCTCGGATGAGAAAACGAATCAGCGCAGAACCAATAAAGCCTGCACCGCCGGTCACGAGTATATTCATGGTGATTCCAAAAAATTGATGAGTATATCCAAAATTTCTGCCCCAGCCTTAAACGTCATGCCACACAGTTATTAGCTAACAACCCTTAATTCGTTGTCGACCAAGCGTCATTCTTTTATATTCCCACCTCCACAAAACTGGCACCCAGATTATCATGTCCGACTACCGCTTGACCCACCTCAAAGCCCTTGAAGCCGAGAGCATACATATTATGCGGGAAGTCGCGGCGGAATTTGATAATCCCGTGATGCTGTACTCCATCGGCAAAGACTCAACCGTCATGCTGCACCTCGCGATGAAGGCCTTTTATCCAGGTAAGCCTCCGTTTCCGTTGATGCATGTGGATACCACTTGGAAGTTCCGAGAGATGATTGAATTTCGAGACAAGATTGCCGAGGACACCGGCATGGACCTGATTGTGCACGTTAACGAAGAAGGCCGCGCAGCAGGCGTAGGGCCCTTCACCCACGGCAGCGCCAAACACACGGACATTATGAAAACAGAGGGGCTCAAACAGGCTCTCAACAAGCACCAGTTTGATGCTGTATTTGGTGGCGCCAGGCGGGATGAAGAGAAGTCTAGAGCAAAAGAACGGGTTTATAGCTTCCGGGATAAAAACCACCGGTGGGATCCCAAGAATCAGCGCCCTGAGCTCTGGAATATCTACAACAGCGAATACAACAAGGGCGAGTCCATCCGGGTTTTCCCGCTATCAAACTGGACCGAACTCGATATCTGGCAATATATCCATCTGGAGAAGATCCCATTAGTGCCATTGTATTTCGCCAAAGAACGACCGGTCGTCTGGCGAGACGGCACCTGGATTATGGTCGACGATGACAGAATGCCCTTGGAAGACGGCGAAACGCCAGAGATGAAGTTGGTCCGGTTCCGAACACTCGGCTGCTACCCGCTGACTGGGGCCGTGGAATCAGAAGCAGACTCACTAACCGATATCATCCAAGAAATGTTACTAGCGACAACTTCGGAGCGACAAGGCCGCCTGATCGACAGCGACTCGGCCGGTTCGATGGAGCAGAAGAAACGCGAGGGTTATTTCTAATGAGCCATCAATCCGAACTCATCGCAACCAATATTGATGAATATCTAAAACAACACGAGCAAAAAGAACTGCTCCGTATGCTGACCTGTGGCAGCGTCGATGACGGCAAAAGTACATTGATCGGCAGGCTGCTACACGATTCAAAAATGATCTATGAGGATCAACTAGAAGCCGTGAAAAGCGATTCTGCGAAGGTAGGAACCGTCTCTGAGGGGTTAGATCTTGCTCTGCTCGTCGACGGTCTCCAGGCTGAGCGAGAACAGGGTATTACCATCGATGTTGCGTACCGGTATTTTTCCACAGCAAAAAGAAAATTCATCATTGCCGACACACCCGGGCACGAGCAATACACCCGCAACATGGCGACCGGAGCATCAACCTGTGACCTGGCGATTATTCTGGTAGATGCCCGGCACGGTGTGATGACCCAGACAAAACGCCACACTTTTATTACAACACTGCTGGGCATCAAGCACATTATTGTTGCCATTAACAAAATGGATCTCGTCGATTACTCGGAAGAAACCTACCAACAGATCAAGCAGGACTACGCCAAGTTTTCTAGCCAGTTAGACATGGGTGAGGTTCGCTACCTACCAATTAGCGCGCTAAACGGCGACAACGTCGTCAATAAGAGTGAGCACATGCCCTGGTATGAGGGCGCCCCGCTTATGACAGTGCTCGAGAACATCCAGATTTCTTCGGATAAAAACTTATCGGATTTTCGATTTCCCGTGCAGTATGTCAATCGTCCTAATCTGGACTTTCGAGGATTTTGTGGCACCGTAGCATCCGGCATCGTTCGCCCCGGTGACGACATCATGGTTCTGCCATCACGAAAAACCAGCAAGGTAAAATCGATTGTGACCTTCGACGGAGAGCTAGAGGAAGCTTTTCCTCCCCTGGCTGTCACGCTCACACTGGAAGATGAAATAGATATCAGCCGTGGAGATATGTTAGTTCATCCGAACAACCTGCCGTACTTCTCGGACAAGTTAGACGTACAAATTGTCTGGATGGGCGAAGAACCCATGCAGATTGGCAAACAATATCTGTTTAAACAGACCACCAAAAAGTCTAGCGGCTCTATCAATCAAATTAAGTTTAAGACCGACGTTAATACGCTCAAACACGAAGAAACCAACAGCCTGAGCTTGAACGAAATTGGTCGCTGCGAAGTGACCCTGTCCCAACGAATTGCATTTGATGCCTACAAACCCAATCCTGGGACTGGTTCTTTTATCATTATCGACCGTTTAACCAACGTCACGGTTGGCGCTGGAATGATTGTTGGCAATGTATCAAGCAAAGCTGACTCTAGTTGGGATGCTGATAGCACTCAGACTCGCCTAAATGCGAGCAGCAGTTTGATTTCTGTTGAGGAAAGAAAAACTCAGTTTGGCCAGAGCGCCAAAACAATCCTACTGACCGGATTGACTGGCTCAGGCAAGAGCACCATCGCCTATGCCTTGGAAAGAAAACTATTC
>TARA_R110002072_G_scaffold37010_1_pt1 | contig 41995 bp, 24 predicted proteins | sample TARA_R110002072 | Tara Oceans TARA_R110002072 (sample SAMEA4397118) | marine metagenome | biome: Polar Biome; feature: [SRF] surface water layer (ENVO:00010504); material: water (ENVO:00002006), including particulate matter (ENVO:01000060) such as... | depth 5 m
ATTTCAACCTTGCGAGCACGGCACTTCAAAACAGCACGACCTCCGCAGTCGGAGGAGAGCGATATACTAGGTGACTAAACTAGTGACAGCTCAATGAGCCGATTGGCAGCAGTCGATCAATAATCGGTCGCGGCGCCGCCGGATTCGGCGATCGACACGGTGCTGCCTTTAACGGCCTGGCGGACCTGACGCGTCTCGACTTCTTTTTGCAGACGCGCGATCGCCTCCTTGATAGGCATCGATCCGAGATCGCCTTCGATTCGGTCACGCAGCGCGACCTGGCCCGACTCGGCTTCCTTCGGCCCCACGACGGCCATGTAGTTGACCAAGTCGATTTGGGCGTTGCGAATCTTTGCTTGGACCTTTCCGTCAGATGCATCGACGGTGACTTTGAACCCGGCTTCGTCAAATTGCTTGGCCACCGCGGTCGCGTATTCGACGGACTTGTCCGACAAAGGCAACACGCGAATTTGCTCGGGCGACAACCACATCGGGAACGCACCGGCAAAGTGCTCGATCAACATCCCGGTGAATCGTTCCAGCGAACCAAACGGTGCCCGGTGAATCATCACCGGTCGGTGAGTTGCGTTGTCGTTGCCTTTGTATTCCAGCTTGAAGCGTTCGGGCAGGTTGTAATCCAACTGCACCGTTCCCAACTGCCACGAACGACCGATGCAGTCACGAACCATGAAGTCCGCCTTCGGACCATAGAACGCTGCTTCACCGGGTTCTTCGTTGAATGACAAACCGGATTGCTCCAGCACGCCTCGCAGAGCACCTTCGGCGTGATCCCAGTTCTCTTCGCTGCCGACGTACTTGCTGCTATCCGGATCCCGCAGCGACAATTGCACGCGGTAATCGTCCAGCCCAACAGACTCGAGCACGAACTTGGTCAACTCGATCGTTGCCCGGAATTCCTCTTCGACTTGATCAGCGGTGCAGAAGATGTGCGCGTCATCTTGAGTCAGACCACGCACCCGCATCATCCCGTTCAGTTCACCAGTTTGCTCGTGACGATAGACGGTTCCGAACTCGAACAACCGCAGAGGCAACTGACGATACGATCGTGGCTGGGCACCAAAGATCTGACAGTGGTGCGGGCAGTTCATTGGCTTGAGCAGATAACGCTCGTGATTCAATTGCCAACGATGCAGCACATCCTTTTTCGCGTCATTGGATGCCGACGGTTTGTATTCGGGCAGTTTGACGCCAAAGACTTCCGCCGCGGCGATCAACTTGTCTTCGTCGTCCTTGGACAAATCATCTTTGTCCAGTCGAGTGCTCCACGCATCCAACAATCCGCCGACTTCGCTGCCGAACAACGGAGCAAACTGGCTGTCGCGATAGTAGGGGAAGTGGCCGCTGGTTTCGTACATTTCCACGCGACCGATGTGCGGGCTGTACACCGGGTCGTAACCGCGCGAAAGCAATTCGCGACGCAAGAAATCTTCTAGCGTGACGCGAACACGAGCTCCCTTGGGCAACCACAGGCATAGCCCTTGGCCGACTTCGGGATTGATCGCGAACAGGCCGTGTTGTTTGCCGAGCACACGGTGATCGCGACGTTTGGCTTCTTCGATCTGTTCCAGGTAACTGGCCAACTCTTTCTTGTCAAAGAAAGCCGTGCCGTAAACGCGTTGCAACTGACGTCCCGAAGCGTCGCCTTTCCAATAAGCGCCTGCAACGCTCAGCAGTTTGATCGCTTTGATCATTCCGGCGTGAGGAATGTGGGGTCCGCGGCAAAGGTCGACGAACTCACCCTGACGATAAAAGCTGACCGTCGCTTGGTCGCCCAAACCGGTTTCGATGTGCTCGACCTTCAGGTCTTGATCGAGGTCATCGCAAAGCTTGCGGGCTTCATCACGATCCAGCACAAAGCGTTCGAACGGCTCTTTGGCTTTGATGATCTTTTTGATTTCCGCTTCGATCTCAGGAAAATCGTCTTCGCTGATTTTCTCTGGCATGTCGAAGTCGTAATAAAAACCACCCGAGGTAGTCGGTCCGAACGCCAGCGAAACGCCTTTGTAGATTCGCATGATCGCGCGAGCCATCACGTGGGCGGCCGAGTGACGCAGCACATCGAGAGCCGATTCGTCACGCGTGGTCAGCAAACGAAGCGGAACCACGTTTTCATCATCGGCGATCTCACCGAGCGGACGGAACGAATCGACAATCGTGCCGTCGACTTCGGCGGCCACGACGCTGCGGGCAAGGCCTTCGCTGATCTCTTTCGCGACGTCCATCGCGGTGGCGTCAGCGGGTTGGGGTTTCAGCGAGCCGTCCGGCAGTCGGACTTGAACTTCGGCGGCCTGGGAAGAAGCGGGGGACGAAGGGGAATCAGCGGACATCAGACAAATTTCTTTCTGAACAAGGATGGGTCGCGAGATACGAAGTCGCGAATCGATTGCCAAGAATAGCGGTTCAGGGGGGGACAGTAGAAGTTCAGTTCGAGTTCGCCTCAGGTTTCACGGCCCTTTCCCGGGCAAAAACACGCGTGACGCGACGCGACGAAGCAAAGTCGCGACATTCCTTCGCACTTCGCAACACATCCAGCTCTATTCAGTTGCGATGCCCCCGAAGGTGGACCAAAATGGAACTCGCCCTCCAAATTGCTCCTCCACCACCCCCGCCTCGCGAATGCCTGCGTCCTTTTCCCCCGTGGTTTCCACCGCGATGAGTCCGATTTCACTCGGTTTTGGCGTTCTCACGCTCCTTCTCGCTTGGATCCTGCCAGCAAACGCGGACGAGGTTTCTTTCCAAGAAGACGTGCGGCCGATTCTTTCAAACCATTGCTTTGCCTGTCACGGTCCCGATGAAAACAACAACGCAGCGGGATTCCGGCTGGACGTCGAGGGCGAAGCCGACCTGGACGAGGTGCTGGTCCGGATCGAATCCGAAGATCCCGATTCGATCATGCCGCCGCCGGACATGCACAAACCGCTGAAGCCCGAGCAGATCACGATTCTGAGACAGTGGATCGAGCAGGGTGCTCCCTACGAAACCCATTGGGCATTTGTCACACCGAGCAAACCATCCTTGCCCGATTTGGCGCACGACAAGTGGGATGCTCCGATCGATCGATTTGTGCGTTCCAAAATGGAATCCAAAGGGCTTACGCCGCGTCCCCGAGCCGACCGTCGAACGCTGATCCGTCGTCTGTCACTGGACCTGACCGGGTTGCCGCCGACAGCCGAAGAGATCGACGCGTTCCTGAACGACAATTCCGAAACCGCTTACCAAGACCTCGTGGATCGCGTCATCGCGAAACCTGCCTTCGGTGAGCACATGGCGCGTTACTGGTTGGACCTCGTCCGGTTCGCCGACACCAACGGGATGCACCACGACCACTACCGCGAGATGACACCGTATCGCGACTGGGTGATTCGGTCGTTCAACGAGAACTTGCCGTTTGACCAATTCATCGTCGATCAAATCGCCGGCGATCTGCATCCCGATCCCAGCGTCGATCAATTGACCGCGTCAGGATTCAATCGATTGCACTTGATCATTGACCGCGGGACAGCATTGCCCGAAGAGAGCTTCGTCAAGAATGTCGTTGATCGAGTTTCCGCGGTCGGCACCGCGTTCATGGGCCTGACCCTGCAGTGTGCCGTTTGCCACGATCACAAATACGATCCCATCTCGCAGAAGGACTTCTATTCGCTCTACGCGTTCTTCAACAACTTTGATGGAGCCCCCGAAACGGGAGGACGTCGAGGCACCGATTTTCAACGCGGACTGCAACCACCGTACATCGAATTCCCGACGGAAGAACAATCCAAAACGCTATCGCGATTGAACGCCGAGATCGCTCGTTTGCAAACGGAAGCGAAAGATCTACAACCCAAGCCGGAACCACCCAAGAATGAAGAACCCGCTGCCTCCAATCCCCAACCTCCCACCGAGAATGTCAAGCAAAGCGAAGAGAAGGCCGAGCCAGAATTATCACCGGAAGAACGCAAGCAGAAACTGCAACAGGTTCAAGCCACGATCGCAAAACTGAACAAGGAACGCGACAGCGTTCTGGTCAACGTTCCCGCAACCTTGGTGATGAAAGAGCGAGCGGAAATTCGCCCAGCTCACATCCTGATTCGCGGTGCCTACGACGCCCCCGGTGAAGTCGTCTCGCGCGACACGCCTTCATTTCTGCCTCCGATGCCAGACGCCAACGATCCCGACTCTTTAAAAACACGGATGGATTTGGCTCAGTGGATGGTTGATCCATCCAACCCGCTAACCGCGCGCGTCACCGTCAATCGATTTTGGCAACAACTCTTTGGTGTTGGGCTGGTCAAGACATCCGAAGACTTTGGTGCCCAAGGACAACTGCCGTCGCATCCGCAACTGCTGGATCACCTTGCCATCGAGTTCATCGATTCCGGCTGGGACGTGCAAGGCTTGATGCGTTCGATCGTCAACACGGAAACTTATCAGCAATCATCGATCGCTCCTCGAGAATCCTTTGTCGCTGACCCGCAGAACCGATTGCTCGCTCGCGGTTCTCGCTACCGACTCGATGCCGAAGTGATTCGCGACCAAGTCCTCTCGGTTTGTGGCCTGCTCAGCCCGACGATGTACGGACAAAGCGTCAAACCACCTCAACCAAAAGGGTTATGGACGATCGTCGCGATGCCGACCTCTTACCCGAACAGCTACGTTCCTGACTCGGGTGAGAAAGCTGTTCGGCGAAGCGTCTACACGTTTTGGAAACGCGGTTTGCCACCGCCGCAGATGACCATCTTTGACGCACCCAATCGCGACAGTTGCATTGCTCGGCGGGAACGCACCAACACGCCGCTGCAGGCTCTCATGCTGATGAACGAACCTCAGTTCTTCAGCGCATCAACGACACTGGCTAAACGATTGCTCGATGATGAATCATTGAACTCAGACGACGGGACCAATCACAAGCGTTTGGCTGCCGCGTATGAAACGATCACTTCGCGACCACCAAACGCCGACGTGTTCGAATCACTTTCGCGGTCGCTGGATGGTTTTCAGTCGCTGTACGAGTCACAACCCGCCGAGGCGACCGCCCTCGTGCAACGATGCACGGATCCGTTGGCCCAGTCGGTATCGGCGGCACCCGACCAAGTCCGCTTGGCCGCATGGACAATGGTGGTTCATTCCATCTTGAATTTGGATTGTGTTCGAACGCGGGAATGACGCCACATTCCCGACCGCAACCTGCCAACGAATTCGAACCACTCTTTCACAAACTTCGCCATGAACACTTCTCAAAACGCCGCTTTACAAACGCTGACCAACCTATCAGGTCGACGTCAGTTCTTGCAGCAATCCGGCATGGGGCTCGGTGCCGCCGCATTGGGATCAATCGTCGCTCGGGCGCAAGCCAACGAAGCCAAGTCGATCGACAAGCAAGCCGCGGACTTGAAAGCCGGTGGGATGGAAGGTCTGCACTTTCCCGCCAAAGCCAAACGGGTGATCTTCCTGTTCATGGCGGGTGCCCCCAGCCAAATGGATTTGTTTGATTACAAACCCGAGCTCGCCAAGCAGTTCAAGCAACCACTCCCGCCCAGCGTCAGCAACGGGCAACGCGTCACCGCGATGACTCGCGGCAAAGAGCAGATAATCGCACCTTCGATGTTCGAATTTTCGCGGCATGGTGAAAACGGGATCCACCTCAGCGAACTGCTCCCGCACCTCGGAACCGTCATCGATGACATTTGCTTGATTCGATCCACTCACACGGATGCAATCAATCACGATCCCGGCAAAACGCTGTTCTGCACCGGATCGGAAATCGCTGGCAAAGCAAGCTTAGGTTCGTGGCTGAGCTACGGCCTCGGTCGGATGAATGAGAACCTGCCCGATTTTATCGTTCTCAACTCAGCGTTTTGGAGCGGCGACAAAGCCAACATCCAAGCTCTCTACAGTCGCTTGTGGGGATCCGGTTATTTGCCATCGAAGCACCAAGGCGTTTCGTTTCAGCCATCAGGCGATCCAGTTTTGTTCCTTTCCAATCCGGAAGGCGTGAACCGCGAAAGCCGGCAAAAGATGCTGGACCTGGTCACGGATCTCAATCGTCAACACATGCATCAAAGCGGTGATCCGGAGATCCTGACGACGATCGCTCAACAAGAGATGGCATTTCGGATGCAAGCGTCGGTGCCGGAACTGACCGATCTGAGCCAAGAGACCGAAGACACGTTGGCGATGTACGGCCCGGAAGTTCACAAGAGCGGCTCGTTTGCACGCAACTGCTTGATGGCACGCCGTATGGTCGAACGCGATGTCCGATTTGTGCAACTGTTCCACCGCGGTTGGGATCATCACTCGCACCTGCCAAAGAAAATTCGTGGCCAAGCGTACGATGTCGACCAACCATGCGCCGCACTGATTCGCGATTTGCGTCAACGCGGAATGCTCGACGACACCTTGGTCGTTTTCGCGGGCGAGTTCGGACGCACGACGTATTGCCAAGGCAAACTGACGCACAAGGATTACGGTCGCGATCATCATCCTCGTTGCTTCACGACATGGATGGCCGGCGGCGGCGTCAAAGGCGGTATCACCCACGGCGTCACCGACGACTTCAGCTACAACGTGGTTGAGAACCCGGTTCACGTGCGTGACTTCAACGCAACGATCCTGCACCAACTGGGAATCGATCACGAACGATTGACGTTCCCATTCCTTGGACTCGATCAACGTTTGACTGGCGTGGAAGAAGCCCACGTCATCCACGACATTCTAGCGTGATGCATCAGCCCGTTTCGCGAAGGGTTTGACAAGTCAAAGCGAGCCGACTTAGAACTGCGTCATGGATTTCACCGCGATCGATTTTGAAACGGCAACGCGTCGTTCGGACAGTGCCTGTCAATTGGCGGCGGTTCGCGTTCGCGGCGGGGAGATCGTTGACTCGGCTTGCTGGCTCATTCGTCCGCGGCCGTTTGTCTTTTCACCCGCCAACATTCAGATCCACGGCATCACGCCCGGCATGGTGCGTGACGAATCCGAATTTGGCGAGTTGTGGCCGGAGATCCAATCCACGCTGGGCGATGATTGCTTGATCGCTCACAATGCCAGCTTTGACCTTGGCGTGTTGATGGCTTGCTTGGAATCGCACGACCATCCCGTTCCGGACATGCAATACAGTTGCACGCGAGCGATCGCCCGGCGGACTTGGCCACAACAACCTCGGTTTGGCTTGAAGCCTTTGTCCGATTGGCTGGGCATTCGGTTTCGCCATCACGATGCTCTGGAAGATTCGATCGCCTGTGCCAAGATCGCTTTGGCCGCGGCGGAAGACTCCGGGGCGACCACGTTGGAGGCTTTGGAATCGGAGCTTTCCTTGTCTCGGGGCAGCGCAGGTTCCTGGGGAAAGAAAGGACCGACGGCCAGGCGAGCATCGACCCGGCGAAAATCTTCCCCGCGACGCTCTTCCTCACGGACGCCCGAGGTCGCGATCGCGGGATCGACGATGGCTGGTTCCGCGATTTCCAATTCGGCGGCTCCATCCGCCTCGTTCGCCCCGGCTCCGACTCGGCCCTGCGGGATCAGCGACAGCGGCGTGGATTTGCAGCGATTGATGATTCGTGCTGACTTCATCCGTCCGCTCGAGGGCCGAAAAGTGGTCTTCACCGGGGTGCTGCGAAAATTGCAGCGGGAGGAAGCCGAAATGCTGACCTCCCGATGTGGCGGAAAATGCCAGACCAGTGTTTCGCGAAAAACGGACTTGGTCGTCGTCGGCGAGCTCGATTCTAGGACCGTCAATGCGGGCCGAACGATGAGCTCCAAGGAAGCCACCGCTCGGCAGTTGGCGGACGAGGGAGCTGCCGTGAAAATCATGACGGAGCAGGAGTTTTTGGAAATGATCATCGCGATGTGAACATTCCTCCTACCGATGAATTTCCCGCCAATCCGGGGCCGCAAGGTGAATCCGGCCAAGAGTTCTCGGCGAATCGATTTTGATCTGATTCACGGTCCTCTGCGCCGAGGGCAAACCGTGTTATCCTTCCCGAAATTTTCACGGCAGGCGTCGTTGATTCCGGGCCCCCGCAGCCAGCGGGCTCTCAACAGAATCGCCAGCCATTCGAGACCCTCCGTCCTTTTTCGGGATCGTTTCCGTGCCGCGTCGCGACGACATCAAGAAGATTCTGCTCATTGGTAGTGGCCCGATTGTGATCGGCCAAGCTTGCGAATTTGATTACTCCGGAACGCAGGCTTGCAAAGCGTTGCGTGAAGAGGGTTATGAAGTCGTGCTGGTCAACAGCAACCCAGCGACGATCATGACCGACCCGGCGACCGCCGACGCAACGTACATCGAACCGCTGACATGGCAGATGGTCGAAAAAGTCATCGCCAAAGAACGCCCCGATGCGCTGCTGCCGACTCTGGGCGGCCAAACTGGCCTGAACGTTGCGATGGACTTGGACGCCAACGGCGTGCTGGAAAAATACGGCGTCGAAATGATCGCCGCCAACGCCAAGGTGATCGCGAAAGCGGAAGAGCGAGAACAGTTCAAACAGGCGATGGACAAAATCGGCCTGGGCGTCTGCAAGGGCTTCACCGTCCGAACACTTGAGGACGCTCGCAAAGCGCTCGCGGAGGTCGGCTTGCCCGCCGTCGTGCGACCTTCGTTCACGATGGGCGGCAGCGGTTCAGCGATTGCCTACAACAAAGACGACTTCGACTCGTTGGTGCAAAACGGGTTGGACCAATCGCCCGTGACGGAAGTCCTGATCGAAGAATCGATCATTGGCTGGAAAGAGTACGAGATGGAAGTCATGCGTGACCGCGACGACAACGTCGTGATCATCTGCGCCATCGAGAACTTTGACCCAATGGGTGTTCACACCGGTGACTCGATCACGGTCGCCCCCGCTCAAACTCTCTCTGACAAAGAATACCAACGGATGCGCGATGCATCGTTGGCTGTCATCCGCGAGATCGGTGTCGAGACCGGCGGCAGTAACATTCAATTCGCGATCGAGCCTGGCACGGGCCGAATGATCGTGATTGAAATGAACCCGCGAGTGAGCCGCAGCTCGGCCTTGGCCAGCAAAGCGACTGGTTTCCCCATCGCGAAAATCGCGGCCAAGTTGGCTGTTGGATATCGCTTGTGGGAACTTCCCAACGACATCACGCAAAAAACGAAAGCCTGCTTCGAGCCGACAATTGATTACGTCGTTACCAAGATGCCTCGTTTCGCGTTCGAGAAATTCCCCGAGGCCGACGCGACGCTGACCACGCAAATGAAGTCGGTCGGCGAAACCATGTCGATCGGTCGGACGTTCCAAGAATCGTTCCAAAAGGCCCTGCGTGGTCTGGAAGTCGGTGCGTTCGGATTCGGCAGCGACCCGAAAGACCTTTGGGGAACGGAAGATCAACCCAGCCGCGACGACATCCGCGCGAAGCTTTCGACTCCTGGCTCGGAGCGAATTTTCTACATCCGCTACGCATTCAAAGATGGAATGACCGCGGCCGAAATTCACAAGCTGACGAACATCGATCCTTGGTTCCTCGATCACCTGCAACAACTGATCGAGACCGAAGACAACCTTCGCGCCATTGGAAAACTGGATGCGATCGACGCGGACACCATGCGAGACGCCAAGCGTCGTGGTTTCTCGGATCGCCAGATCGCGACAATCACGTCGAAAAACGAATCGCAAGTCCGAGCCAAACGCTTGGAAATGGGCATTCGTCCGGTCTACAAAAGTGTTGATACGTGTGCGGCCGAGTTCGAAGCCTTCACACCGTATTACTACAGCACTTACGAAACCGAAACCGAAGCACCAGCCAAGGGCGATAAGAAACGCGTCGTGATCTTGGGTGGTGGCCCCAACCGAATCGGCCAGGGCATCGAGTTCGATTATTGCTGCTGCCACGCGTCGTTCGCCCTGCAAGACATGGGCATCGAATCGATCATGGTCAACAGCAACCCGGAAACGGTCAGCACGGACTATGACACATCGGACATCTTGTTCTTCGAACCGTTGACGATCGAGGACGTCCTGAACATCTGCGACGCGATGCAGCCCGACGGCGTGATCGTTCAGTTCGGCGGACAAACCCCGCTCAACTTGGCTCGTGGTTTGGAACAAGCCGGCGTGCCGATTATCGGCACCAGCGTCGACACAATCGACACGGCCGAAGATCGCGAATTGTTCAGCAGCCTGATCGACGAACTGGGCCTGCGTCAGCCGCCATCGGGCATCGCTCGCAACATGGACGAAGCTCGTGTGGAGGCCAAACGCATCGGCTATCCCGCGCTTGTCCGACCGAGTTTCGTGCTTGGCGGCCGCGCGATGGAAATCTGCTATGACCATTCCCAGTTCGCTCGCTACGTCGCCGAAGCGTTCATCGTCGCCGACGGACAACCTGTCCTGATTGACCGGTTCCTCGAAGACGCAACCGAAGTCGACGTCGACGCGATCAGCGATGGCAACGATTGCGTGATCATGGGAATCATGGAGCACATCGAAGAAGCCGGTGTTCACTCCGGCGACTCGGCTTGCTGCATCCCGCCGTTCAGCCTGACTCAACCTGTCCTCGCCGAAATTCGCGATGCGACTCGCAAACTGGCCGCGCGTCTGAACGTTGTCGGTCTGATGAACATCCAGTTCGCCGTCAAAATGGAAGGCAATCAGCCGACCCTCTATATCCTCGAAGTGAACCCTCGCGCCAGCCGCACCGTGCCGTTCGTCGCCAAAGCAACTGGCGTCCCCGTCGCAAACATCGCGACGAAAGTCATGGCCGGTCAAACTCTGAAAGAACTGAACGTCACGGAAGAACCGATTCCGCGTCACGTTTCGATCAAAGAAAGCGTGTTGCCGTTCCGGAAATTCGCCGGCGTCGACATCGTGCTTGGCCCCGAAATGCGAAGCACGGGCGAAGTCATGGGTGTCAGCGAATTGTTCTCAATCGCGTTTGCCAAAAGCCAACTTGCCGCCGGAACCGTGTTGCCCGAGTCGGGCAAGATCTTCTTGTCACTGTCCGCCAACCACAAAGAGTCGGCTGAATCACTCGGCAAGTCGTTGATCGACCTAGGGTTTGAACTCTTGGCGACCGAAGGGACAGCGGTACGGTTGGAAGCGAGCGGCATCGCCGTGACTCGGGTCAAGAAGCTTTCCGAGGGTCATCCCAACCTGATCGACTACCTCAAAAACGATGACGTGCAATTGATCTTGAACACGCCGTCTGGCAAGGGTGCTCGGACCGACGAAGGCAAGATCCGCGCCGCTGGTGTTCAGCACGGAGTGCCGTGTATCACGACTCTGGCAGCCGCCGAAGCCGCCGTACGAGCGATGGTTGCGATGCGAGAGACTCCGATGGAAGTCGAATCGCTGCAACGTCGTTACGCACAAAACGTCTGAATCGAAATGTGAACGTTTCAGGAAACAGTCGCCCAACTACGGCTGTTTCCGTTCACAGACGATGCTTCGAGCCATTAATATGGGGGTCTCTCCCCATTCATCCAGGCGACGAAGAAATGATGCATCGATTCTGTGTTTCGTTGGCAACCTTGATCGGCACGCTGCTTTGTGGCGTATCGCTACTCGTTTCATCGCAGACCGCTTCCCCGGTCTTTGCCGCTGATCCAGTTGGTTTCAGCGATCAAGTTGGCGAGTCGGTCACGTACAAGATCAACATTCAGATCGGCATCGGCAAAGACGCTGGCAAGTACCCGGGCACGTTGACTTATCACGTCAAATCAGCCACGCCGGAATTGATTCAGCTGAACGTGACCGGAAACCTTGAAGGCACGCACTCTCGATCGTCCTCCTTCTTTCGCAGCAGCAACGAATCGTCTCTGCCGACGCTTGAATCGGTGTCTTGCCGCGGAGCATTGCTCGGCATCACACCGCTCGGCGAAGTGGAGGTGGCCCAACGAGATAAAATGATGGGTTTGCTGCTTGGCACGATCGGCCAACTTGCGATCGCACCACTGCCGCCGCCGAACGCTGCGCCCGTGAATGCTCGAGCCGCAGACAAAGGTGCTGATGTCGCAGTGTCGTGGAATGCATCCGACACGACCACGATCGCCCGAATCAGCAGCCCCTTCGGAATGATACCCTCGTTCTCAAGTCGATCTGGAATCAACAGCAAAAAGCTCTCCATCGCAACTGAAAAATGGAAGTACGTCGCTCATCCAGCCGTCCGAAACCGGATGAAGATCGACCACCAATACGAGTTATCCGCTCCTGAATCCGATCCACCGATGAAGATGCAAGGCGAGGGCATTGCGTTCTTCAACATGGACGACGGCTTCTACGAACAACTGCAGATCAACCGCGTGTTGTTCCAAATCGAAGATGGAGTCGAGATCAAGGTTCCTATTTCGATCTCTCTGGTTCGCGAGACCCAGCAGGAACGCGACGCCAAGATCGCGGCGGCAAAGGAAGCCGCACTCAAACGCACGCGTCCATTCACCGATGCCGAACGCAAGCAATGGGTCCAAGCTCTCTCTCCCGGATCTTCCTCCGTGACTGCTCACCGCGCGATGTCAGAACTCAATTATAGAAATCAACGCGAAGACCCTGTGCTTGCGCAGGCACTGCTTAAACGAGCCGAGATCTCCAGAGACAGCATGAAGTCTCACTACTATTCGGCTGCGGCACGCTACGACGAGTCACTCAAGCAGATGGCCGAAGATCGCCGTGATTACAGCCGTGGAGTCGGGACGGTGAAACGAACCGGAAACCCAGTCACCACGGCCAGCCGCTTGGTTGTCGGCCAGATCCTGGCAAAATCACGCGAACGGTTCAGCGGTTTCGAAGCGGTGGAAGTGAAAGAGATCCACGAACGCAACGAAGTCTCGGTCCAGTCCGTTGGTGGACACGGCCGCGTCGAACGCGTCAACGTCTCGATGTTGCGATACCCACCCGACACGGTCGAGCAGCCTGTCGACACACGGCCCGCCCCACGAACTCGGCGTGTGGCTCCGAAACCCAAGGTGGTGGTGAATGAACCGGAAGCGATGGAAGAAGCTGATTCCGAATCTGAAACGGATGCGATCCGAACTTGGACGGACAAAACCGGCAAGTTCAAAATCGAGGCGTCGTTCCTAGCGATCAAGGACGGCAAGCTTCGCCTGACATCCGCCGACAACAAAACTATCGAAGTCCCGCTGGCAGCACTCTCAGAAAAAGACGCAGACCTCGCCGAACGATTCCAAAAAGAATCCGAAGCCGCCGCCAATCCATTCCAAGTCGTAGCAGAATGACTCGCCGGTTTAGGCCCAATGGTCAGGACGCCCGCTGTGAAGGCAATTGAAAAAGTTAAATTGACAATTGTAAATTTTAAATTGTTGGTTGAAGGGCAGCTACTTCGGGTTTTGGAGATTTGCCTTTGCCGTCACAACAGATTTCCCAATGATGTTGCACAGTTGGATGCACTCATCGAGAAGCGGTTTGATGCGGTCATCGGAAAGCATCTCCGACTTCAAAATTAGCTTGACCCACGTTCGCGATTCACGAAGCTCCTTCAACGCGATCCCCAGCTTGTGAACGAAGTCCTTCTTGCTTTCAGCGGCACACGCTTCGGCATAGTTGGGTGCGGGCGAAGTGCCACTTCGCACCAGCTGGCCAGCGATGTGCCGCCCCAGGCGGGTCTCCGGCAACGCTTCGACCAATTTCCCGACGCGTGTCGCAAAATCCAGTAGCCGATCTTCCAAATCTTCACCACGCTGATCCATTGGGTCGCTCGCCGGCAGGAGACCAAACAAATTTACAATTTCCAATTGTCAATTTAACTTTTTCAATGACCGCAATCGGCAAGCAAAGCCATCTTCAATTTGCGTGTTGCCTCTCGCGTCTAATGGGAAGACTCCCCCGGAGCCCTTGCTACGAACTCGCCCCGGATGGGGCCGTCATCAATAGCTCGGGGTGGAAGCCCCGAGAACCGGTTTCGGAGACATGGTTCCCAGGGAACTCGACTGGCTTAGAATCTAGGGCTCGCGACCGCGAAATGGGGTCGTTTTTCGTCAGCCCTTCTCGTCATCCGTCTGATTTGAATGACTTCCGATCTCACTGCCGCCACCGATTCTCCCGCCGAACCGCCGGATCGTTCGAAGTACCGTCTGTTGGTGGTCGACAATGAAGCTGCCCACGCGCGAGCGATGACGGAGAGTCTGGAGAAGGTCGGCTACGTTTGCGAAGTCGCAACCAGCGGTCCCGATGCGGCCGCCCTGATCCAGCGAGAAACGTTCGACATCATCATCACGGACATGGTGATGAACGACGTCGACGGAATGAAAATCCTGGCTCTCGCCAATGAACGATTGCCGGAATGCGAAGTCGTCATGGTGACTGGGCACGCGACGGTGCCGATTGCCGTGGAAGCGATGCAGTTGGGTGCGTTCAATTTCCTCGAGAAACCAATCACGCCGAGTCGCCTGCGAGCCATCGTCGAGAAGGCCGCCGAGAACGTCGAACTGCGGCGTACGAACACCGAGTTGATGCAACGGCTCGACGAGCGATTCGGTTTCGAAGGCATCATCTACACCAGCAAAAAAATGCAGACGGTCATCGATCGTTTGCGACGCATCGCAGCCACCGACGCGACCGTGCTGATCACCGGTGAGTCTGGGACGGGCAAAGAAATGGTGGCTCAAGCCATCCACCAAAATAGCCCTCGCAAAAACAAACGCATCGTCGCACTCAACACTCGAGCTGTTTCTGAGAACTTGGTTGAAAGCGAACTGTTCGGCCATGTCAAAGGATCGTTCACCGACGCTGTCTCCGACCGAGAAGGTGCGTTCGAATACGCCAACGGTGGCTCGCTGTTTCTTGACGAAGTCGGCGACATGCCGATGAGCACCCAGATCAAGCTGCTGCGAGTGCTGGAAGAAAGCCAAATTACTCGCGTCGGTGGGAACAAGTCGATCAAGGTCAACGTTCGTTTGATCTCGGCCACCAACCGGCCACTCGAAGAAATGATCGACGCGGGAACATTCCGAAACGACCTTTACTTTCGACTCAAGGTCGTGACGATCGAGTTGCCGCCGTTGCGGGAACGCCGTGACGATGTGATCGCGCTGATGGACCATTTTCGCAAAATGTTCTTGCGGCGGCATGGCAAATCGTCCGCCCATTTCACTCCCGCGGTGACGAAGAAATTCTTTGCGTACGATTGGCCCGGCAACATCCGCCAGCTTCGAAACTTTGTCGAAACGATGGTGGTGCTGGACACCGACGGGTCGCTCGACGAAGACGATTTGCCGCCGGAGTTGATCGACGACGCACCTCAAGAGGGCGAAGAGTCGCAAGGCCCCGCTTTGATCGAAGGCAACATGAATTTCGTCGGCAGGCCGCTGGCTGAAATTGAACGCTGGGCGATCGAAGAGACGCTGAAGCTAACCGGCAACAATCGCGAAGAAGCAGCCAAAATCCTTCAAATCGGCGCTCGAACGCTCTATCGCCGACTCGACCAATACAAAAAAGATGAAGACGAAGCGGAAGCCAAATCGTAGACCTTCGTCTCGACAATTCACCGCTTCTCGACCAGCAACTTCCCGTCCTTTCAATCGCCACCGGATCCAAGAATGCAACCTTTGCCTTTCCCTTCGTTGACCCTGACCGCCGAAGCCAAACTCGACCTCGCCAAAGCAGGCGTGCTGGTCCTCGGCGTCGAACCGGCCAGCGATTCAGCGGAATCATCCGACGGCAAAGCAACCGCAAAATGCGTTGCCATCTCGGCGTTGCCTGAATCGCTCGCCAAGACCGTTCAAAACGCGTGCGACTCCGGCGAAGTGAATGGCAAACCGGGTGAGCTGACCAGCTTCGCAACCGGCGACGCTCAAACACCATGGATCGTGCTCGCTGGTCTGGGCGCAAGCGACAAACGAACTCGCGGTGCCGCAATTGAACTGGGGGCCGCCGTGATTCGCAGCTTGGCCAGCAAACCTCGCCAACAAATCACGTTCGCATTGGGCGATGGAGTCGCCGCCGACAACCACGACGCCGTTGTTGCCGGTGCGGTCTCTGGGTGCGAAGGCCAACACCTGTATCAACGCGAACCATCCGTCTCGGTTCCCGACGCGATCGCGTTCGTTGGTTACTCAGCCGAAGCCGTTTCGCGAGGCGAAAAGCTTGGCCAATCGATCAACCACACACGGCGTTTGGTCAACGAGCCACCGTCGATCATGAACCCAACCGGCTTCGCTCAGTACGCTGAAAAGATCGCCAGCGATTGCGGACTGAAGTGCGAAATCTGGGACGAGAAAAAACTGGAAGCTGAGAACTGCCGAGCCATCTTGGCGGTCGGTCGAGCATCCACCAGCCCACCGCGTTTGGTGATGCTGCGTCACGACGGCGGTGGCGATGAAGCCCCGCTCGTGATTGTCGGCAAAGGCGTCACGTTCGACTCCGGTGGATTGTCACTCAAACCCAGCGACGGCATGGTCGACATGAAGTGCGACATGGCGGGTGCCGCGACCGTCGTTGGTGTGATGAACGCACTTGCGAAACTGAAGGTGCCACGCAATGTCATCGGGCTGTGTGGGCTGGCCGAAAACATGGTCAGTGGCGACAGCTACAAACTCGGCGACGTGATCGAAACCCGCAGCGGCAAGACGATCGAGATCCTCAACACCGACGCCGAAGGCCGCGTGGTTTTGGCCGACACCCTGGACGTTGCTGTGCAACAGAAACCCCAAGCCATCGTCGACCTCGCCACGCTGACCGGTGCCTGCATGGTTGCCCTCGGAATCGACGTCGCCGGATTGATGACCAACGACCAAGCCCTTTGCGACGCGGTTCAAAGTGCTGCGGAATCCGAGTGCGAGCCCGTTTGGCAATTGCCGATGTTCTCGCTGTACGACGACAAAGTCAAAAGCAAAGTGGCCGACATCAAGAACGTCGGCGAAGGACGCTGGGGCGGCGCCATCACCGCCGCGAAATTCCTGGAGAACTTTGTCGCCGACGTGCCTTGGGTTCACATCGACATCGCTGGCCCAGCCTTCGTTGACTCGCCCAAACCTCATCGCGATGCAGGTGCCACCGGCGTGATGGTACGAAGCCTGGTCCGCTGGATCGAAAACGCATCGTAAGCAGCCACGGCAATTCGTAGCCGGATTCGCCAGAATTCGGTTCACGACACCCGTAGGCCATGTCCCACATGGCACCCACGCCGATGCTTTGGAACAAAGCGAGGCGTCACCGAAATGCTTTCGCGAGACCAACGTTCACCGACCAAGAACCATCGCCAGGTGGAACCTGGCCTACAGCAGCTTCGAATTGCATAGCGGGATTTTCGCGGGACCGAAAGACTTAGCGGTGCGGCGCAAGCCGCCCGGTGCGAAACCGGAGGGCTCGCGCCCTTCCGCTACTTCCATTCACGCATTCCGCTGCCCTATCAAGCAATCAACGGTTCGATCACCTTGCCGCCGAACTGGCTGAGTTGTTTGAAGCGGCCGGCGTGGTAGTACGTCAGCTTGTTGTCATCGAGCCCCAACAACCGCAGCAACGTGACATGGAAGTCGCGAACGGGCCGCACCTCTTCGACCGCCGTCATCCCAGTCTCATCGGTCGCGCCGATTGTGTGCCCCGCGTTGACGCCTCCACCGGCCATCCAAATCGTCATCGCGTTGGCGTTGTGATCGCGTCCGTACGCAGTCCCGCCACGAACGCCGTTGTCGGGAGAGCGTCCGAATTCACCGCACCACACGACCAAGGTGCTCTCGAGCAATCCGCGTTGCTTCAAGTCTTGAATCAATGCCGCAATCGGTTGGTCGACACCTCGCACTAAATTCCCGTGAGCTCGTTCGATGTAATCATGGCTGTCCCAGGTTCCGTTGTACAACTGGACGAATCGCACTCCCTTCTCGACCATCTTGCGAGCCAACAAACACTTGCGTCCAAAAGCATCGGTGGCATCGTTCCCGATCCCGTACATAGCGAACGTTTCCTTCGTCTCGCCGGAAAGGTCCATCGCTTCGGGAACTTCCGTCTGCATCCGAAACGCCAACTCGTAACTTTCCAGACGCGCAGACAATTCATCATGCTCGGGATGCTTGGCAGCGTGTCGCTGATTCATCCGCGAAAGCAGGTCCAGATTCAATCGCTGCCTCGTTCGGCTGACTCCGACCGGTGGCTGCAAATCCAAAATGGGTGACCCTTTGGCTCGCAGCGGCGTGCCTTGATAAAACGCCGGCAGATAACCATTGCTCCAATTCGCCGCTCCACCTTGTGGGTACGAAACCTCTGGCAAGACGATGAACCCAGGCAGACTCTGGTTCTCGGAACCCAGCCCATAAGTCACCCAAGCCCCGATGCCGGGATCGCCGCCGAAACGATTGCCGCAGTTCATTTGATACATCGCGGTGGGATGATTGACGCTGTCGACTTGGCATCCACGGTAGAAACAAAGCTCGTCCGCGACCTTCGGCAGATGCGTCCAGTTGTCCGCCATCGGCGCGCCGCTCTCGCCGTGTCGCGAAAACGAAAAGGGGCTTTGAACGAAGTAGCGTTTGCCGCTTTCCATCGCGGAGTTCTGTTGCCCTTGGCGAACAAACTCCTGCAAGTGCAACTGGTTGAGTTTGGGCTTGGGATCGAACGTGTCGATGTGCGACGGACCACCTTCCATCATCAAGAAAATACAGTTCTTCGCCTTGGCCGGAACATGCCCGGGCTTGGGCTGCATCGGCGCGGCTTGGCTGGCCTGATCGCGTGTGGCGTCCGCGGAGGCTTCGTCCGCCAACATCGATGCCAGCGCAATCCCGCCCAGCGACGTTCCCATCCGAAACAAACTTTCGCGTCGTGGCATCACAAACATCACATCCACCTCATCAAGGACGAACCACGCCGAATGACATCAATACACATAGACAAACTCGTTGCAGTTCAGCAGCACCAAACAAACGTCCGCCAACGCCCACGTGTGGCGATCCACATCGGCCGGTTGCAAATCGGGTTGAAAGTCCACGTTGGCGTGCAAGCGTTCAACAAACTCAAACTTCTCGCCCGTGTTCTCTTCCACCGCCTTGCGAACCACTTCCAAAGGCGGCCGGGAACGTTCGGGTGGCGACGCCGGAAGAATTTCTTGCACGCGAGACCAGTGTGCCAGCATCTCATTCATTTCTTCGCGCGAAGGTGATCGAGACAACACCAGTTCAAAACACCGGGTGATCGCGTCCTCGTCCGATTCCCTTTCGCGACGCGCCCGATCCGCGAGCGCCAAAGCACGAGAGTGCGTGCTTTGCCCATTGAACAGGCTGAAGACTTGGGGCGTGACCGTGGAGGCGGAACGTCGCTCACAGGAGAAATCGGGCGACGGCACGTTGAACACCTCCAGAAACGGGTCAATCAATCCGCGAAGCTTCAACACATAGATGGATCGCCGATGCCGGTCCTCGGGTTTGGGGTTGGGAACCCAAGCGGCGGCGAACGTCCCCATGACTTGCCGCGGTTGCAGAGCAACCTCCTGATTGATTTCGGGACGACATGGGATGCCGCCCAACACCGGGTTCAGTTCTCCGGTCACGGCCAACATCGAATCCCGCAATTCTTCGGCACTCAGCCGTCGCGTCTTGAACCCTTGATATGGCTGAGTCGATACGTTGGAACTGGAACGACCATACACGTCTGAGTTCATAATCCGGCGATGCATCGCTTTGATCGACCAGTTCTCTTCCACCAGTGTGGCCGCCAACCAATCCAGTAGCTCTGGATGCGTCGGTGGTTTTCCCGTGGCACCAAAGTTGTTAGCGTTGCCCGCGATGGCGTCTCCGAAATGCCATTGCCACAATCGATTGACGATCACGCGAGACGTCAAAGGGTTTTCGGGTGCCGCCACCCAATTGGCGAACGCGGCCCGGCGTCCTTCGATAGCAACCGGAATCTCCGCCGAGACTTGGTTCTCAATCACGCTGAGCACACCAGGCGAAACCGCTTCGCCGGCTGAAAAGGGATCACCGCCGGTCAAGATCACGCTGGATTCCAGCTCTCCCTTCGTCCACCGATCCTTTGGCATTCGAATCGGACTCATGACCGAAGTTCGCGAAACGGTTCGTCCGCTGTAGACAGCCAAAGCATACGGCTGGTAGCGTTCTTGTTCCCAACGCAAACGTTGCAGTCCCTTTCGTGCGACGCGTTCCTTCCCAAATTGCTCCGGCGTGAACCCGACCAACTTGGGCGGGTAGTCGCTCTCAGGAATTCCCGCCGCTCGCATCGCATTGCGAGCGGATGTGAACAGCGATTTCACTTTCCCCTTGGATCGCAAACGTTTCAGTTCCTGGTTCCAAGCAGCCGGGTCCTTGCCGTTTTCCTGAAACCAAATTTGCGAGTTGTCCAAGAGCACTTGTTCGATTTCCTCAAGCGTCCGCTCGTGAATTTGCTTCGAGCGATTGAGATAGCGTTTCTCATCAAAGCCAGCCCGGTTCTCGTCGTCTAAGAACTCAGCCTTTCGTTCGGCGAACTGTGTCGTCGCGAAGACCGCTTGGACGGAGTAATAATCCCGCGTCGGGATCGGATCGAACTTGTGATCGTGACAGCGAGCGCACTGCAAGGAATGCCCCAAAAACGTTTCACCGACGCTGTTGGTCACATCGTCGAGGAATCGTTGACGAGCCACCTTGGCGACCTCCATCGAAGTCAACTCCCAAGGTCCCATCCGCAAAAAACCGGTGGCGATCAAACACTCGGGATCGTTGGGATCAATCTCGTCGCCCGCGATCTGTTCTCGAATGAATTGGTCGTACGGCTTGTCTTCATTGAAGGAGCGGATGACGTAGTCGCGATACCGCCACGCGTTCCCGCGTTCGAAATCATTCGCGAATCCGGAGGAGTCGGCGTAGCGAACGACATCCAACCAATGCTGAGCCATCCGCTCGCCGTAGTGAGGTGACTGCAGCAATCGTTCGAGCAACTTTTCAAATGCGACACGGTCGTCGGCCGGATCTTGGAGGAAACGTTCCACCTCCGAAGGCGTCGGCGGCAATCCGGTCAAGTCGTAAGTCGCTCGGCGAATCAGGGTTCGACGATCGGCACGCGGTGCCAGATCGGTCCCGTCAGCCAAGCCGTCTTCGATCAAGACATCGATCGGATTTCGATCCGTCTTCAACGCAGGCTTCTGCACCGGTTGATAGGCCCACAATCCGGTCGGGTCATATTTCCGGTTCGTCCAATGTTCATCAAGCCCACCGGACGTTGCGACAGCGATGCCATCTTCGGCGGACCATTCGCTTTCATAGGCCGCTTGGATCTCGGCCACGCGATCCTCGTCCGGCCAAACCGCACCGGAGGCAATCCAGTCTCGCAGCCATTCCAGTTGCTGCTCTGAAAGTTGCTCAGCTTCCTTGGGTGGCATCTCCGACCAATCATCGCTGGTTCGGGTCGATGCGAGATACAAAGGGCTGTGTTCCGGCTCACCAGGAACAACCGCTGCTTCCCCGCTGTCGCCGCCAACTTTCAAGCCAGCGAACGAACGCAAATCCAACGAGCCTTCGATCAATTTCGGGTCCTGCCCGTGACATCCCAAACATTTTTCGCGAAGCAGCGGTGCCACCCGGCGAACGAACAACGCTTCGGATTCAGACACACGCGACGATTCTGCGATGTCATCGGCAAACACGTGGCCACCCAACAAGATCCCCAGCAACAACAGCGTCAGCGGTTTTCCGAGGGTCGTCAGAATACGAACTCGCATGCGATGTTGGGCCACGGGTGAATGAATCCTTCACGTCCTGCCAGACGCATCGGGTTTGAGTTTGGGAGGTCAACCGAACTCAACCAGGGTAACCCATGCTGACACCTCATGCTCTATGGAGCCCTGTTCAACCGACGAAAACGCCACTGAAAAGTTGGCCCCATTCAACGCTTCGTAAGTTCTGTCCCACACACACGATCGGTCAAACGAGCAAACCACTTTCGCGATTCCATCGCCACATTGGCATCACGTTCAAACGACAAGTCCGCCTCGGGGAATACGATGGTTGACCTCGATTGCAATTGTCCCCACACCATTCCGATCATCAGCCACTCCATGCACCATCGAATTTGGATCCTCCTCGCCGCCTACCTGACGACTTGCTCTCCTGCATGGGCTCAAACCGCGAACGAGTCTCGCCCCAACGTGATCTTGGTGGTGACCGATGATCAGGGTTACGGCGACATGTCATGCCACGGCAACCCTTGGCTCAACACACCCAACCTGGATCGGCTCGCGACGCAAAGCGTGCGACTGGAAAACTTTCATGTCGATCCGGTTTGCACGCCCTCTCGAGCCGCATTGATGACGGGCCGTTACTGCACACGTGTGGGTGCTTGGGCGGTCACCGAAGGTCGCCAGTTGCTCGATCCCGACGAAACAACCATGGCCGAAATCTTTCGCGACTCGGGCTATCGGACCGGCATGTTTGGCAAGTGGCATCTGGGAGACCCATCACCGTTTGCACCTCGCAAACGAGGTTTTGAAACCGTGGTTCGTCACATGGCGGGCGGGGCAGACGAAATCGGAAACCCGACCGGCAATGATTACTTCGACGACACCTACTATCGAAACGGAACGCCGGAATCGTTCGACGGATACTGCACCGACATCTGGTTCGATGAAGTGATGGACTTCATCCAGGAGGAATCCGAACAACCGTTCTTCGTTTACCTTCCAACCAATGCGATGCACAGTCCGTATTTGGTGGCAGATCGTTATTCCGATCCATTCGAGCAGCAAGGGATCGGACCCAAGCGTGCCGCGTTCTATGGGATGATTCAAAATTTTGACGAGAACCTTGGCCGACTGCTGAAGAAGCTCGACCAAGACAACCTGCGCGACAACACGTTGCTGGTTTTCATGAGCGACAATGGCACGGCGCAAGGAGCCAGCGAACAAGATCGCAAGGACGGATTCAACGCGGGCATGCGAGGCAAGAAGGGCTCGGTCTACGAAGGCGGGCACCGCGTTCCCTGCTTTGCAAGTTGGCCAGCGAAGTGGGACGGCAATCGCCGAGTCCACCAATTGACTTGCCATCGTGACTGGTTGCCGACCCTGATCGATCTTTGTGATCTGAAGCGACCAGCCAACGTTTCTTTCGACGGGCGTTCGATGGCGGGATTGCTCGGTGGTTCTACCCAGCAGTGGCCTGAACGAACCCTGATCATTGAACGTCAATCAGACAACGTCGTTTCGGCAACGAAGACGCAGGGCAGGGCACAGCCACCGTTCGCCGTGCTGACAGACCGCTGGCGATTGGTTCGCGACGAACTGTACGACATTCGAAACGATCCAGGGCAATTCAAGAACATCGCCGCCGAGCATCCTGAGGTGGTGCGTGAACTGCGAGCTGCGTACGACGCCTACTTTGAGGACGTTCACGGAAGCCGCAAGGACGTGGTTCGGTTCATCGTCGGAAAGGACACCACGCCCACACTGATCACGGTCCGAGACTGGCACCCGACCGAAGGCCGAGTGATCTGGAAACCGTCTCAATTGCCGGACAACGATCTGCTGATCAACGGTTTCTGGGAAATTGAAGTCGCGGAAGCGGGGCGATACAGCATTGAGCTACGACGATTCCCCGATGACGCGTTGGCTCCCATCCAAGCCGACCAGGCTCGCCTTCGCGTGGGTGCGATCGAGCAAACTCAAACGCTGAAGCCGGAAGAATCATCCGTCACCTTTGAGATCGACCTCGCCGCTGGTCCACATCGATTGCAAACCTGGTTGCGTGACGCGGCCAGCCAGAAAATTCGCGGGGCATACTTTGTGGAATTCACACGCATCGAGCCGAGCGATTTATCTTCGCGTCGATGAAGGCAAGAGCGCGGAGTGGACGTCTGTTTTCGCCGGGCTTGGAAGCCCAGCGTACTGTTCTCGCTCGCGCCGGGCTTGGAAGCCCAGCGTACTTTGTCCGTACAATGGGCTTCCAAGCCCGTTGGTCCCACAACCCGATCTACGACTGCCTTCCAAGCCCGTTGAATCAACTACCGACCAACTAAACTCACTCCTCCGCTGCCCCGGTTCCCTCCCCACATCCTCACGTACCCCATGCATCTGGCACCCACCTTCTCATCGCATTCCAAGCACACCCAACGCAGCAACCACGTGTGGATGCTCGCAACACTCTTTGTGTGCATTGCGAACCTGGCAATGCCGGCAAACGCAGAACCTCAAACGAAACCTTCCAAACCCAACGTGCTGTTCATCGCCGTCGACGACTTGGCATCGACGCTGGGTTGCTACGGCGATGTGGTTGCCAAGACACCCAACATCGACCGATTGGCGGCGACGGGAACCTGTTTCCGCCGATCGTACAACCAACTGCCGCTTTGCAATCCCACGCGAGCGTCGGTGATGACCGGACTGCGTCCCGATCAAATCAAAGTCTACGACCTCGACCGACATTTTCGCGACGAAGTTCCGAACGTCGTCACGTTGTCGCAAGCATTCCAGCAGGCCGGTTACTTCGCCGCTCGAGTCGGCAAGATCTATCACTACAACGTGCCGGCCTCGATCGGAACGGACGGCTTTGATGACCCGCCATCGTGGAACCAAACGGTCAATCCCAAGGGACGCGACAAAGACGAAGAACACCTCATCTTCAATGCTGAACCGCACCGGAAGATCAGCGGGGCGTTGAGTTGGTTGGCGGCCGATGGCGAAGACGAAGAACAGACCGATGGCATGATCGCAACGGAGGCGATCCGGATGATACGAGAGAAGAAAGACGAACCATTCTTCTTGGGCGTCGGTTTCTTTCGACCACACACACCTTATGTCGCACCGAAGAAATACTTTGACATGTACCCGCTGGAGTCACTGCGATTGCCGTACGCTCCCGCTGGCGATCGCGATGACATTCCTACGGCGGCGTTCGCTCACAATTGCCCGGTTCCGAATTATGGGCTGGATGAACCAACGCTGTTAAAAGCGACCCAGGCTTACTACGCGTGCGTGTCGTTTGTCGACGCTCAAGTCGGACGCTTGCTAGATGCACTGGATGAACAGGGACTGGCCGACAACACGATCGTGGTGTTCTGGAGCGATCACGGTTACCACCTTGGGGAACACAACGGAGTCTGGCAGAAGCGAACGCTGTTCGAAGAAGGAGCCCAATCGCCGTTGATCATTCGCGATCCATCGCAAACGGGACACGGGTCCTGCAATCGGATTGTCGAGTTCGTGGACATCTTTCCAACGCTCACCGATTTGGCTGGGATTGAGCCACCGAGCGGGCTGGCCGGTCGCAGCTTGAAACCATTGCTGAACGATCCGGTCGCCCAGTGGAACGGCACGGCGATCACGCAAGTCTTGCGTCCCGCGGACGATCGATTGCCCGAGCAAGTGATGGGATGCAGCATTCGCACGCATCGCTACCGATACACCGAATGGGCTGAAGGCCGGCACGGGGTCGAGCTTTACGACCACCAAAGCGATCCGAACGAATTCGAGAACCTGGCCGAGAATCCGGATGAGCGAGCTCTTGCTGCCATCAGGCGATTGCGTCCATTGCTGCGAGCCAAAGCGTCGGGTGAGATTCCGACGGTTCCGGTCAATCCGGCTCGGTTGTAGAGAGCATCGAGGCAGATATCGCCGGGCTTGGAAGCCCAGCGTACTCTCGCTCGTACAATGGGCTTCCAAGCCCGTTGCACTCAACAACTACCGATTCACTCGTCGGTGACGCAGCCTTCGCTGGCGCTCTTCACGCACTTGATGTACTTGTAGAGCGTTCCGCGAGTGGCTTTCAGTGGCGGTGCGGTCCACTTGGATCGACGAGCTTCCAATTCCGCCGCGTCGACTTCCAAATCCAACGAGTTCGTTTCGGCATCAATCGTGATCGTGTCGCCATCTTCGATCAGTGCGATCGGACCACCGACTTGGGCTTCGGGCGTGATGTGGCCGACGATGAAGCCGTGGCTGCCGCCGCTGAAACGGCCGTCCGTCAGCATCGCAACGTCGCTTCCCAAACCAGCACCCATGATGGCACTGGTCGGGGTCAACATCTCGGGCATGCCGGGTCCACCCTTGGGTCCTTCGTAACGGATCACGACGACGTCGCCCTTTTGAATTTGCTTTTGCTCCAAGGCTGCAAGCATCAATTCTTCGTTGTCATAGACACGAGCCGGTCCGCTGAACTGCAGCCCTTCTTTCCCGGTGATTTTCGCGACAGCGCCTTCGGTTGCGAGCGAGCCCTTCAGGATTCGAATGTGACCTGATTTCTTGATTGGCTCTTCGACCGTCGACACGATTTTTTGGCCGGTCTTCAAACCAGGCAAATCGGCCAAGTTCTCGGCCAGAGTCTTGCCAGTGACGGTCATGTGCTCGCCTTTGATCATGCCCTTTTCGAGCAAGTACTTCATCACGGCGGGCGTGCCACCGACGCTGTGAAGGTCTTCTTGCACGAACTTGCCGCTGGGTTTCAAGTCGGCCAAGAACGGTGTGCGATCGCTGACCGATTGGAAGTCTTCGATCGTCAGTGGCACATCGACACTGCGAGCCATCGCGATCAAGTGAAGCACCGCGTTGGTGCTGCCACCGAGAGCCATCAACGTCACCATCGCGTCTTCGAATGCGCCGCGAGTCATGATGTCGCGAGGCTTGATGTCTTTCTTCAGCAGTTCCAGGATGGCTTGGCCGGCGCGTTTGCATTCCTCTTTCTTTTCAGGATGCTCAGCCGGGATGCTGGCGGAGTAGGGCAGGGCCATGCCCAAGGCTTCGATCGCGGTGGCCATGGTGTTGGCGGTGTACATGCCGCCGCAGGCTCCCGCACCGGGGCAACTTCGACGAACGATTTCACTGCGTTCTTCCTCGCTGATTTGTCCGGCGATGTATTGGCCGTAACACTGGAACGCGCTAACAATGTCCAGCTTCTCGTCGCGGTAGCTGCCGGGCTTGATGGTTCCGCCGTAGACCATGATGGCGGGACGATTCAGGCGTCCCATCGCCATCAAACAACCAGGCATGTTCTTGTCGCAGCCGGGCAGGGTGATCAACGCGTCGTACCACTGAGCCCCCATGATCGTTTCGATCGAGTCGGCAATCAGATCGCGACTCTGCAACGAGAAACTCATCCCGTCCGTGCCCATCGAGATGCCGTCCGAGACACCGATGGTGTTGAAACGCATGCCGACCATGCCGGCGTCGGTGACACCCGCTTTGACGTCCGCGGCAAGATCCAACAAGTGCATGTTGCAGCTGTTGCCCTCGTACCACATGCTGCCGATGCCGACTTGAGGCTTGTTCATGTCCTCGGAGGACATGCCGGTGGCGTAGAGCATTGCCTGCGACGCACCCTGGCTTTTCGGCTGGGTGATCTTGCTGCTGTACTTGTTCAGTGCATTGGAATCGGATTCAGGCTGAGACGCGGTCATGAGATCGTTTTGGCAGGGGAAAGCGGCCGGAGATGGGTGGCAACACCTTGAAAGGGTCAAAGAGTATGATCGGTGACATGAAAACTACAAAGACGGGGCAGTTCATCTCACGAACACCCCAGACAAAGTTCCCTTCTCCGCCGTTCGGAATTGAGACCGGTTTCAATTCAAAAAAGCGAATTTCGACCATGAGCACACCCCATTTGTTGTCCGCGAAAGTTTCGTTTGCTCATGTCACCGCGGCGTTGATATTAGCGGTCGTCTGGGTGGCTGCGGGGCAGGGCACTCAAGCCCAAGACCAACCCAAATTGGCGACCACGGCGGAGAAACCGAGCGAAGATCTCGGCGTCAGCGATGAAGAATTCAAAACTCGAAGCCGGTCATTGTTTGACGGCCGAATCCTGGCGGGATTTGAGGGGGATGCTTCATGGTTCCGGATCGAAGACGAATCGATCGTGGCAGGCCGACTCGACCAACCGATTCCCAAGAACCAGTTTCTGGCCACGACCGAGAAGTTTGACAACTTTGAATTTCGGGCCGAAATTCGAATGCGTGGCGAAGGCCGCAACGCGGGCATTCAATTCCGCTCGCGACGCCCGAAGAAAAGCGACGAAGTGCCTCCGCACGAGATGATCGGGTACCAGGCCGACGCGGGTTATTCCGCTGAACGATCCATTTGGGGTGCGTTGTACGATGAATCTCGACGGCGTCGGATGCTGCAATTGCCCGAACCGCCGTTCGAGGTCGAGTGGAAACAACCGGCGGCAGGGCAGGGCACTGCAAACAAAACATCCGAACAAGCCAATCAAGACTCACAATCAGCGACACCGGAACAAACCGACCGGCCCGAACAAACCGACTGGGTCAAGATGCGGATTGTATGCCACGGACCTCGAATCCAAATCAGCCTCAACGGTGTTCAGACGGTCGACTACATTGAAACCGAAGAAGGCATTCCCCAGGTTGGCGTGATCGCGTTGCAAATCCATTCCGGAAAACCCGCGGAAGCTTGGTATCGTAATCTGCGCATTCTTGGACTGGACTGATGGCATCCGACATTCGATTTGTTTACTTCGACCTCGGGAACATCCTGGTCTCGTTTGACCGCAACCTTGCCAGCGACAATGTGGCGGACTTGTTCGGTGGAACCCGCGAAGCGTCCGACGAAATCCTTCACGTTGGTGGTTTGCAAAATCAGCTGGAAACCGGACTGATCTCGGAAGAGGAGTTCGCCCAAGCGGTTCGTGATGCTTACGCGACATTGGTGCAGCCCAATGGAATGGTCGCAACAGGCGACATCATGCGAGCGATCAGTGACATGTTCACACCGATCGAGTCGATGGTTGCCGTTCTGCAATCATTGCGTGAGGCGAAGGTGCCGATCGGAATCCTCAGCAACACGTGTGCGGCCCATTGGAACTGGGTCAACGGCCGAGGCTGGGAAATCATGAGCGGTCCGTTTGACGTGCAAGTCGTCAGCTACGAGGCCCAGAGCATGAAACCGGACCGCGTCATTTATGAAACGGCGATGAAGTTGGCCAGCGAGTGCTTGGCAATGCGACCTGGCGAAGGCGACAATGCGGAATTGCGACCGGAAGAAATTCTCTTCGTCGACGATCGCGAGGAAAACGTGGAAGCCGCACTCGCTCACGGATGGAAGGCGGAAGTGTGTTTGGGCGGTGAACAGGCAATTGATGTTTTGCGACGACACGGATTCGATGTCCCTCTCGCATCCACCGCATAGGAAACCGAGTGAAGCACATGGACAATCCACTCTCACCGCGAAGCACCGCAACGGCTCCGCACATCAACACGGCAACTTCGCACATCGCGACACCGCCGCTGGACAGTTCGCCCAGAACCGTTGCCGCGATTGACATTGGTGCGACCAGCATCCGAATGGCCATCGCTGAAATCCTGCACGACGGCAGCGTGCGAACCCTTGAGTCACTGCTGCAACCCGTCGACCTGGGACGCGATGCATTCGAAACGCGACGATTGTCTCGCAAAGGCATCGAACGAGCCGCGGCGGTTCTGAGACGTTTCCGCCGAGTCCTGCGGGAATACGGCATCGACTCAACCAACGACATTCGCGTTGTTGCCACCAGCGCCGTTCGTGAAGCCAGCAACCGCGTGGCGTTCATTGACCGAGTTTATGTGGCGACCGGTTTGGACGTCGAACCGATCGACGAAGCCGAAGTGAACCGCATCACTTACATGGGCATCACGCCCCAGTTGATGGCTTTGGCGGAAACGGCCGAAAGCAAATCATTGGTGGTGGAAGTCGGAGGTGGCAGCACCGAGTTGCTCGTCATTCGCGGCGGCAACGTTTTGCACAGTGAGTCGTTTCGCTTGGGGTCGCTGCGATTGTTGCAAACGCTCGATGCATCGGGTGCCCGCGGCGTGCGCTGGCGAGAATTGCTGGAAACCCACATCCGCCGAATCCTGGTTCGAATCGGTGATCAGGTTCGCACGGACACGCAGCTGCACTTGGTCGCGATCGGTGGCGACATCCGATTTGCCGCTCACCGATTGATCGAAGATTGGGACGAAACCAATCTGGCTCGCGTTCCTGTCGACAAGCTCGAAGAACTGACCCAGCAAATCCTTGAAATGGGCGAAGACGCGGTCGTCAAAAAGTTTGGCGCGACCTTCGTCGAAGCGGAAACGCTCGCCCCAGCTCTGCTGGCTTACACGATGCTGGCACGGCACTTTGACTTGAAACACATCCTGGTCAGCGACATCAATCTGCGAGACGGGTTGCTGGCCGACATTGTTCAAGGCGGCAACTGGACCAGCGAATTTCGTCAGCAAATCATTCGCTCGGCGGTGTCACTCGGACGCAAATACCAAATCGACGAGATCCATTCGCGGGCCGTCGCGGAATTGGCTCGCCGTTTGTTTGAAGAGCTCGCCAAAGAACATCAGCTGGACGCTCGCTACGAAGTGCTGTTGTACGTGTCGGCATTGCTGCACGAAGTCGGTTTGTACATCAGCCTGCACAGCAACCACAAACACGCTTACTACATCATCCGAAACAGCGAACTGTTTGGGCTGTCTCAGCAAGAGTTGATGTTGGTGGCGTTGGTCGCTCGGTATCACCGCCGGGCTTCACCACAAAGCAACCATGAAGGATACGGATCGCTTGACCGACACGACCGAGTGGCGGTGGCCAAGATGGCCGCGATTTTGCGATTGGCGATCGCGTTGGATGACACGCGCAGCGGCCGAATTCGCGAAATCAATGTGACGCAAGAAGGCAAGCGATTGGTCATCTCGGCACCGGGGGTCGACGATGTCTCGCTGGAACAAATCGCGATGCGAAGTCATTCCGGATTGTTCCAAGACATCTTCGGCAAACCCGTCCTACTGAGACCCGAGGTAAAGTGATGCCGGAGCAGCAAGTGTCCGCGAATAACAGCAAGCACTCTCGAACTGCCGCGACGTTTGCTGGCCGTGTTATTGGGATGTCCTGCGGTGCGGGGTTGGCCCATTCTCGCTTGGGATGGGTCTGCGTGTTGATGGCAATCGCAACACCCGCGTGGTCACAATCACCTCGCTCTCCACAATCCTTTCTCAATCCATCTCCATCGACCAGCGACAGTTCCTTGGCTCAGCCTCCTCATTTGATACTGGGCCAAACTGGTTCGTCACGATCTGCCCGCGAAGATCATTACGCGGCTGCACGTCGCAAACTGGTTGAAACTCGAATTCGCACCGCGGGCGTGACCAACGAAGCGGTTCTGAAATCGATTGAGACCACGCCTCGGCACGAGTTTGTTCCCGCGGCCGTGCGTGACAAAGCGTACTTCGACATGGCTTTGCCCATCGGCTCGGCACAAACGATCAGCAGTCCGTTCATCGTCGCGTCGATGACCGAAACGCTTGACCCCAAACCGACCGACAAGGTGCTGGAGATCGGCACCGGCAGTGGTTATCAAGCCGCCGTACTCAGTCCCTTGGTTGCGGAAGTCTATTCGATTGAAATCGTCGACGAACTCGGCAGGCGTGCGGCGGGAGTACTCAGCAAACTGGGTTATGAAAACGTCCACACTCGCATTGGCGATGGATTCCTCGGTTGGCCAGAGGCCTCTCCTTTCGACAAAATCATCGTGACGTGCAGCCCCGAGTCAGTGCCGGTTCCGCTGGTGGAACAACTTCGCGAAGGCGGGTCGATGATCATTCCCGTCGGCGAACGCTATCAACAAACGCTGTACCGGATGACCAAACGTGATGGTGAGTTGGTTCGCGAACCGCTGCGACCGACACTGTTCGTTCCCATGACGGGCACGGCGGAGGACGCTCGCCAAACGCTGCCTGATCCCGACAACCCCAAGGTCGTCAACCAAGATTTTTCCGATCCGCCCGGAACCGACGATCCGGAGGGATTTGTGCCGGGATGGTATTACGGTCGCCAAGTCGAACAGGTCGCACTGCCGGCAGACGGAGCGGAAGGTGCGAAGGATTCCGGGTTGGTAAGGTTTGAAAACGAGACCCCCGGTTTGGGATCGCACTTGTTGCAAGGCATCGCAATCGACGGAACCAAAGTTTCTTTGATTCGCCTGTCTGCCCGCCTTCGAACCGAGAAAGTCGTGAAAGGGCCCGATCCGGATGCGTGGCCAATGGTCGCGATCAGTTTCTACGACGAGCTACGGCGTGACCTGGGAACGTTTTCGATGGGTCCGTATCGAGGAACCCGCCCGTGGCGTGACGACAGCCGTTTGGTGAGGGTCCCGCGGGCAGCTCGAGAGGGAATTGTGCGAATCGGATTGTTTGGAGCGACCGGGACAGTTGAGTTTGACCACGTCTCCATCGAGAAGATTGACTGAATGTCCAACGGACAAAGCATTCATCTAGGAACAAAGTCGCTTCCGAAAACGGCTCTTTCGAGCTTTTGGCCACCACAACGCAATCCGATTATTTTACCCAGTCTTCTTGATCGGCAACGCCGGTCCGCTATCCTGGCGACGGTGACGGGCCCCCAAATTTGATGGCCCGAATCTTCAATGTGCAATTCAAGCCGTTAAGTCGCTCACATTTGTGGTGGCGACCGATCGGCATCAGCAAGAGTCGCGTCAAAAGGATGGAGAATCGTTTATGAGGTGCATGCATTTGTTGGCATGCCTCACGTTGGCGCTCAGCATGAGCGTCACGGCAGAGGCGGGTGGCTCCTACGGGAGTTACGGCAGTAGCGGTGGCAGTGGCCTGGTCTACGGCAGCAGTGGCGGTAGCAGCGGCGGCGGATTGCTCGCTGGCCTGCGTGCTCGCATCGCAGCTCGCCACGCTGGCTCTTCGGGAGGCTCCGTGGGAGCTTCCTCGGGCGGATCGTCAGGTGGATACACCGCCGCATACGCATCCTCCGGTGGATCTTCAGGCGGTTCATCCAGCGGATACTCGCGTGGATCCTCCGGCGGTGGTTTGGCCGGTCACTTGCGTCAAAAAATCGCTCGCATCAAGGCTCGCCATCACGGCAGCAGCGGCGGTTACGTTGTCAAAGCGAACTACAGCAGCGGTGGCACGTCCTACAGCAGCGGCGGACGTTCGTCCGGCGGCAGCAGTGGCGGCTACTACGCTCCTTCGGTTTCGTATTCGTCCGCATACTCAGGTGGCAGCAGCGGAGGCAGCTCCGGCGGAGTCAGCTACGCAGCTCCGATGAGCTACGCTCCTGCGATGTCGCACAGCGTTCCAATGATCGAATCGGCTCCGATCTACTCGGCACCGATCCAAGGCGAAACCATCATCGACGGTGGAGTTCCCATGGGTGAGACCATCATCGATGGCTCGATCATCGACAGCGGTGCTTCCTACGAAACTCGCAAGCCAACCCTGGATGACGACGCTGCTTTGTTGACCGTTGCAGTCCCAGTCGAATCGGCTCGCGTGACCGTCAACGGACATGAAACAACCAGCGACGGCATGGTTCGCCAATTCATGTCGCGTGGCTTGAAAGACGGTTACCTCTACACCTACGAAGTGGTCGTGACCTACGACGTCGAAGGTGAAGAACGTACCGACAAGCGAACCATCAAACTTCGTCCCGGCGACATGGAGCGTTTGGTATTCAACCAAACCGAAGCCGCTTCGGATGAAGAAGGCGACGAAGAAGAAGACCAATTCAGCGCGGTTGAAACAACTCAACCCGAAACGGTTGTTCAGCTTCACGTTCCCGCTGATGCAAAAGTCGTTTTGGCTGGCAACGAAACCAATGGCTTCGGAACGGTTCGCACCTTCCGCACCACTCAATTGGCCGCCGGCGAAAACTGGGAAAACTACACCGTTCGCGTGTTGTTGGAATCCAACGGTCGTCAACTGAGCCAAGAGCGGACCATCAATGTTGCCGCTGGCGACACGGTTGAACTGAACTTTGACTTCGACGACCAAGCCATCGCGATGCGATAAGCGGTCTCGAATCGAAAGAAACCATGAACCGCACCTGAGTGAATTCACTCGGGTGCGGTTTTTTCATGCGCCGACCCAACGCGAGGCCAAGTTATTAGCACGGCTCAAAAACATTAGCCGACGTGCGTTAGCACCGGTTCCACGAATCAACCGGACCTGACAGCCAAAGCGAATCGGTGCAGTTTGAGAAACGGATTTGCCCGCATCAAACGCACGGACGCGAGAAACAACCGCCGGAGTGACACTATAGTGGAACGTCGTGTTCGAACCTTCGCATTCGTTCGCTCTCCAACTCCCGCCGATCTCACTGCCGCCCACGTGTTTCTCTCTCAACCCACCACCGAAATCCGCAAATCCCAGACGATCTGGTTGCGAGCGTTGGTGTTGTTTGCGGGGCTACTTTCAAGCAATCACGCATGTGCGAACGGGTGGGGTGTCTTCTCGTCCGAACTTCGCCAAGCTGAATCAGAGCTCGAATCTGCCAAGGCTGAATTGAATCGGCTCGGCCCAGTCGTCTTGAGACAAACATCGCCACATGTCGGCGGCCAATCTCAGATGCGAGCCACGCCGCCACCGCAAGCCCCATGGATTCAGATCGATCTTGGCAGCGAACAGGCTTTTGATCAAATCCTTCTCGTCCCCGCGATCATCGGATCGGCAAACGAGGGATTGGAACCGTATGCGTTCCCACAGCAATTTCGAATCGACGCATCGAATTCAGAAGACTTCGAAACGTTTCAACTTCTCTATCACTCCGCGGAGCACGATCTCGACACCAACAGCCCGCTTCCGGTCGTGATTGAAACCCCGGGGGCGAATGCTCGGTACCTTCGCGTCACCGTCACGCAGCTCGCAAATGTGACCGGACGATGGACGTTCACGTTGTCGGAAATCATTGTGCTTCAGGGCGATCGCAACATCGCTTTGGGTGCGTCTCCGCAAATGATTGACTCCACCCACTTGGCTCCGGTTTGGTACGAAAGCTATTTGGTCGATGGCCTGACGCCACTTGGCCCGCCGATCATGCCGCCTCATTCGGCGGATGAATTGCCGACCTATGACGGTGTCTTTTTTCAGTCGGACAACGCGGGAGACGAAGTCTGGTTTCAGATCGACTTGGAGGAAAAGCTGACGTTCGATGAATTGCGGCTGTTCCCAGTTCATGCTCGACAAGGTGCGGACTACCCGGGATACGCGTTTCCGCTGCGGTTTCGCATCGAAGCATCCGACTCCGAATCCTTCGACAACCCTCGCGTGCTTTTTCGAACGCAGTCCAACTACGAGAACCCAGGCAACAACCCTGTCACCATTCCGGTGGCTGATGCCAGCGCTCGTTTTGTCCGGTTCGTCAGCGAACGCGGTTCGTTAGGCAACAGCAACAAGGTTGGTCTCGCGGAATTGGAAGTGCTGCGTCGTGGCGTCAACCTTGCCGCCAGCAAGCCACTGACCGCGAAACATTGGCGTGGCGATCGGGCGTTGAGCTTGCTCGTCGACGGCGAATCCAGCTATGGAAAAATCCTGCCACTGAGCGAATGGTCCAAGCGTTGGAAACGCATTCGCGAATCGCGCCAAAGGATCCAGTCCACCGAGCAGAGCATCGAACAATTGACCGCTGTGGCCAAACAAAGGGCAGGGCGGACCGCGATCGTGCTGGGCACGCTGGCTGCTGCTGGACTGCTTTCGTTCGTCTGGATCCAGCGAAGACGTCGTTCGCACCAACGTGCAGACTTTCGAATGCGACTGGCTCAAGACCTGCACGATGAGATTGGAAGCAACCTCGCCGCAATCGCTCGGATCGGTGAAGTGGGCGAGGCGATCGACAACAACGCCGAGACTCAAGAAGACTGGCGTTCCGTTCGCAAATTGGCTGGCGAATGCACCGAATCCATTCGCGAAACGCTGTGGTTGTTGGGCGGTCCCAACCGAAACGAAGACTGCTTGGCCGATCAACTTCACGCCATCGCGAATCGCATGTTGCCGGGACTCGATGTGCAATGGGAGGTTGATCCTCAGTTTCGAGAATTCAGCCCCAACGAAGCGACGCAGCGTGAACTGGTCATGACTTTCAAAGCGATGCTCGCCAACATCGCTCGCAGTGCCAACGCGACGATCGTCGCAATCTCAGCGAGCCCTCAAGTGAATGGTTGGCGGTTGCGGGTCGAAGACAACGGGGATGGCTTTGATGCGGATCAATGGGCGAACCGAATGGAAGTGCGTGGCATGGGATTGGACGGAATGACCAAACGAATCAAGAAGCTTGGCGGGTCCCTCACCATCGATTCGAAACCAGGGCAGGGCAGTCGCCTGACGATTGAGATCGCTTCCTAGCTGGGCGCCGCCTCTCGATCAGCGGTAGGCTCTGTGAACTGGCGTCGCCGACGTTTCCCCTGTTCGCAATCATTGTTCCCACTAATCCGATGCTCGAAATTTGGATCATCGAAGACAACGTTCAATTCCGCCGGGCCACCGCTCGCGGGCTGAGCGTGCTGGCGGACGACGCGAGCGCTCGCGAATTTGGAAGCTGTGAAGAAGCGATCGCGGCAATCGATGATGGCCAATCGCCCGATGTTTTCTTGATGGACATCGACTTGCCGGGAATGGATGGCATTGAAGGAATCAGCGAAATCAAGCAGCGGTTGCCCGACGCCACCGCGTTGATCCTGACGGTGTTTGAAGACGATGAAAAGATCTTCCGGGCGTTGAAGGCGGGAGCGTCCGGCTACTGCCTCAAAACCGACACGATTGCGAAGATTCGGGAAGCGGTGGAGCAAGTCCTGCAGGGTGCCGCCCCGATTCATCCGCGAATTGCGGGTCGAGTCCTGAAGATGTTCGCTCAACTTTCGCCTGAACAACCGGACTACGGGCTGAACGAACGCGAACAATCGGTGTTGGAAGCGATGACGCGAGGGTTGGTCCGAAAACAAATTGCCGCTGAGCTGGACCTCAATCTCCATACACTTGATTACGTCACGCGGTGCATCTACCGCAAATTGCACGTCAATGGAGCGACCGCGGCCGTGGCTCTTGCCATCCGCGAACGTTTGGTCGAGCCCCCGGAAGCTTGAACCAAAGGAGAGTTTTGCCGCCCAAGTTACGAACATTCGTAAATTGTTTCAGCACCGCGATCCACTAAGCTGGACCGCATGACCAAGCCATCCCCCACTGCACTTTTCGCGGTCGTTTGCGTGTCGATCCTATGCGTTCGCACCTCTCTCGCCGAGGAAGTCTCCTTCAACCGAGACATCCGGCCGATTCTTTCGGACCGGTGCTACTTCTGTCATGGTTTTGATGAAAACCATCGCGCCGCCGACTTGCGTTTGGATCTTCGCGAAGAAGCCGAATACGTTTGGGACGTCGACTCACCGGACGACTCGGAACTGCTGCTCAGGATCACCAGCGACGATCCCGACATGGTGATGCCTCCGCCGGACGCACACAAAGAACCGATCAGCAAAGCCGAAGCCGACTTGATCCGCCGCTGGATTGAAGAAGGTGCGAAGTACGAACCGCACTGGTCCTTCGTCAATCCAACACGGCCGACGACCGCGGCAAAGAACACATCCGATGCGATTGATGACTTTGTTGGCCGACGACACAAAGAGCAGAACCTGCAATTCGCCGATGAAGCCGAACCCGCGAAATGGCTTCGACGAGTCTCGTTGGACCTGACCGGCGTTCCTCCGACAGCGCAGGAAATGCGGTCCTTTGAATTCGACGCGGCAGAGCAGGGCGAAGTGGCCTATGAAAAGGCCGTCGATCGTTTGCTGGCGTCACCCCTGTATGGCGAACGAATGACGCTGGAGTGGCTCGACGTCGCTCGATATGCCGACACCAACGGATTCCAAAGCGATGCCTATTGCATGAATTGGCCTTGGCGTGATTGGGTGATCGATGCATTCAACGCCAACATGCCTTTCGATCAGTTCACCATCGAGCAACTGGCAGGCGATCAACTACCGAACCCCACGCAGGAACAATTGATCGCCACGGCCTTCAACCGCAACCACATGATCCAAGCCGAAGGCGGATCCATCGCGGAAGAAAACCGAGCCAAGAACAACTTTGACCGAGTCGAAACAACCAGCACGGCTTGGATGGGACTGACCGTCGGCTGCTGCCAATGCCACGACCACAAATTCGATCCGCTGAAACAGAGCGACTACTTCTCGCTGATGTCGTTCTTCAACCAGATCAGCGAAACGGGAATGACCAGCAAGAAGATGTCGGTCAAACATCCCGACCGCCCGTTCTCGGTGAACTACTGGGTCGACAAACCATTCATCGAGGTCGGAGACGACGCCACCAAGCAAAGTTTCAAAGACGCCCAAGAAGAAGTGAAGGCGGCCAAGCAAGACCTCGAATCTCACTACGACGAATACGTTGCCGGGGCACGCCAATGGGTCCAAGAAATCCGTGATGATCCTGAGGAAGGTGCCAAGCGAATCAAACCCGGCGAGTACGTCGCTCGATTTGTTCTCAGCGCAGACTTGAACAATCCCAAGGACAACGGATTCAAACGACTGATCGACACCTACCTCAGTCGAAACGAACCGTGGAAGTCGATGAAAGATCGAATCGCCAAGGCGGAAGCCAAAGCAAATTTGCTTCAGGAACAAATGCCATTGGTGATGGTGATGCGAGACGATCAACCTCGCGAAACGTTTGTGATGTTGCGGGGCAACTACGAAACGCTCGGCGAAAAAGTCACTCCCAAGACGCCTGACTTCCTGCCACCACTTTCACCGAACGAAGCGGACGATCGCCTGAATCGTCTGGACTTGGCAAAGTGGTTTGTCTCGGACGAGCATCCATTGACCGCTCGAGTCACCGTCAATCGCTATTGGCAATTGATGTTCGGTCGCGGGTTGGTGGCCACCCCTGACGACTTTGGTTTGCAGGGGGCTCTGCCAACGCATCCTGATTTGCTGGACTGGTTGGCCGTGGATTTTCGCGAAAGCGGATGGGACGTTAAAGCGCTGCTCAAAGGCATGGTGCTTTCGCGGACCTATCGCCAATCGGCCATCACCGACGAAGACCGGATCGAACAAGACCCTGAAAACAAATGGTTGGCCCGCGGTTCACGGCAACGGTTGGATTCGCGATTGTTGCGAGACCAAGCCTTGATGCTGTCCGGGTTGCTCCAGCACGAAATGGGTGGACCTCCCGTTGCCCCTTATCAACCCGGCGGCATCTGGGAATCGATGAGCCTGAACAAAAATCACTACATGCGTGACGATGGAAAAGACCTCTACCGGAGGAGCCTCTACACGGTTTGGCGGCGAGTGGTTGCCCCCGCCAATTTCTTCGATGTCGCAAGTCGCCAATCTTGTTCCGTCACCCTGAATCGAACGAGCACACCGCTGCACGCTCTGACAACGCTCAATGACATCACATACGTGGAAGCCGCCCGAGTCTGGGCAGAATCCTTCGCGAATTTGAAGGACGATCGAACGCGACTGGCAGACATGTTTTTCGCCGCGACCGGGCGACACGCCAGCGAAAACGAATTGGCTTCATTGAACCGTTCACTTCAAAAAGCCCGCGTCAATTTCCGGTCGCATCGGGACGAAGCTGCGGAACTTCTGACAACCGGGGAAGCACCCCGAAACGAACAACTCGATCCAGCAGAACATGCGGCTTGGACCACCGTGTGTTTGTTGGTGTTGAACCTCGACGAAACGCTTTGCAAGTAGTCGCAAGCCCTCCCTTTCTTCCAAAACACGATTTGAAATGAATCCACTTTCACTCAATCGAAGAACTTTCCTGGGTGGTCTATCGCTCTCGGTCGGAATGCCTGCCTTGCAGACGTTGATGGCGGCCGAGTCGCCGTCGTTGCCACACTTTCCTGCGAAAGCCAAACGGGTCATCTACCTGATGCAATCCGGTGGGCCGTCGCATGTCGATTTGTTCGATGACAAAGAAACGTTGCGAAAGATGCAGGGTGAAGAAATGCCCGCTAGCATCCTGCAGGGTCTCCGGCAGACAACGATGACCGCGGGACAAAAGTCAAAACCTTGTTTGGCTTCCGCTTGGGCCGGACATCGGCGAGGCGAGTCAGGGATGTGGGTCAGCGACTTGCTCCCGCACACCGCCGAGATCGTGGACGACTTGTGCTTTGTCCGCAGTCTTCACGGCGAGCAAATCAATCACGCGCCCGCGATGACGCACATGTTGACCGGCCATAACTTGCCAGGTCGCCCGAGCATCGGAGCTTGGCTGACGTATGGGCTGGGATCGATGGTCGATGACTTGCCATCCTTTGTGGTGATGACCTCGCAAGACCGCCAGGGTTCGTGCGGGCAACTGTTCTTTGATTACTACTGGGGTGCAGGGTTCCTACCTGGCAAACACCAAGGCGTTCCGTTCCGAAGCTCGGGAGATCCGGTGCTGTACCTCAGCAATCCCAAAGGCGTTTCGCGGCACGCTCGACGTGAGATGCTGGATGGTTTGTCGGAGATGAACCAATTTGCTCATCAGCGTTACGCCGATCCAGAAATTGAAACTCGGATCGCGCAGTACGAGATGGCATTTCAAATGCAATCCAGCGTTCCTGAGCTAACGGACTTTTCCGATGAACCAACCAGTGTGCTGGAGATGTATGGACCGGATGTGCATCGCAAAGGCAGCTACGCTTACAACTGCTTGATGGCACGTCGACTGGCCGAACGCGGGACTCGCTACATCCAATTGATGCATGCCGGTTGGGACCAGCACGGCAACCTTCCCAATCAGTTGCCGATTCAGTGCAAGGACACTGATCAACCGAGTGCCGCGCTGGTCAAAGACCTGAAGGCTCGCGGGATGCTCGACGACACGCTGGTGATCTGGGGTGGAGAATTTGGACGCACGCCGTTTGTGCAGGGCGACATCAACAACCCCAACGCTCACGGTCGAGACCATCATCCTCGAGCCTTCACGATGTGGATGGCGGGTGGTGGCGTTCAACCGGGAAAGATCCACGGCAGCAGCGACGAATTCGCGTTCCATGTCGCCGAAGACCCCGTCCACATTCGCGACTTGCAAGCAACACTCCTGCATCTTTGCGGAATCGACCACGAACGCTTCACGCATCGGCACCAGGGATTGGACTTCAAGTTGACCGGCACCGAACCCGCCCGAGTGGTGAAGGAAATCCTGGCTGGCTAGGCGAAAAACACCCTAATTCGAGCAGAAGCTAAGTAACCGACAGGGGGTGATTCGCGACAAGGTATGACTCAGAAGTTAAACTGGGTCTGCAAACCTACCCTTCCACATCATCCCGAATGACCAACATGTCAGACAATCAAATCAACGCCTCGTTGAACCGGCGAGGCATGCTCACCCGAGCCGCAGCTCTCGCAGCCGGAACCACCGCCGTCGCCGCCACCGCTTCGCACGCCCAAGACGCAGCCGGTTCGGCCAAAGCCACCGGAGCCGTGGATGCCAAGCAAGGCCGTTTGAACCAATCGGTTTGCAAATGGTGCTTCCCCAAGATCTCGCTGGAAGACATGGCGAAGGAAGCCGCCTCGATGGGCATGGTCGGAATCGACCTGCTGGATCCGAAGGATTTCCCGACGCTGAAGAAACACGGGTTGGTTTGCACGATGGTGCAGTCACACTCACTTCCCAACGGATTGTGCGACACCAAGTTCCATGACGAGTGCTTGGAGAAAATGAATGTGGCGATCGAAGCCACCGCGGCAGAAGGTTGGAAGAACGTGATCTGCTTCAGCGGCAACGCACGCGGGATCGATCGCGAAACTGGCATGAAGAATTGCGTCGACGCACTGAAGAAGATCACTCCGGTGGCTGAGAAAGCAGGTGTGACGTTGCAGATGGAATTGCTGAACAGCAAAGTCGATCACGCAGACTACATGTGCGACAACAGCACCTGGGGTGTCGAGCTGGTCAAACGAGTCGGCAGCGACAACTTCAAGTTGCTGTACGACATCTATCACATGCAAATCATGGAAGGTGACATCATCCGCACCATCCAAAACAACCATCAATACTTTGGTCACTACCACACCGCCGGCAACCCCGGCCGTCACGAACTCGACGACAACCAAGAGTTGTTGTACCCACCGATTGCAAAAGCGATTGCGGACACCGGATACGAAGGCTACTTCGCTCACGAATTCTTGCCCGTGCGTGATCCAATCGCGGGCCTGCGTGATGCGGTCGCTCAGTGCATCGTGTGATTGATGCGAACGAGAGGACAGTCGCTTTCTGTCTTTCTTCATCCCGATAGGGATGTCAGATGGTAGCCGTCGGTAAGCGACAGCGCCACCGACGGACATGCTCCATGTCACCACTCTCCATCCCGCCGTGGCCGATGGCCACGG
>TARA_R110002072_G_scaffold273253_2_pt1 | contig 41953 bp, 33 predicted proteins | sample TARA_R110002072 | Tara Oceans TARA_R110002072 (sample SAMEA4397118) | marine metagenome | biome: Polar Biome; feature: [SRF] surface water layer (ENVO:00010504); material: water (ENVO:00002006), including particulate matter (ENVO:01000060) such as... | depth 5 m
AGGAGAAGTTCGGCATCTGGCGCGTGCGCGTGGGCGGGACGTCGCCCGAACTGGCGGCCGCCGGTGACTACGTGCAAGCCGAGGTCTCCAACGACGGCCGCTGGGCTGCGTGCCTCACCCTGGAGCCGCACAATCTGCGCAACGTGCTGCATGTCGTCGAGATCGAGACCGGCCGTCTGCTTCCGTTCGAGATCGAAGTCAAGGCGGACCGGGATCGCGCGATCGTACCTGGCCGCTTACGCTGGGTGCCGAAGGGCGCCCTGTCGAAGGAGCAGGCCATCGCCTTCCTTGGTGTCGACGACCAGGGCCGCACCGGCGTGTTCCTGCAGGACTTCCATCCCGAACGGGACACAAGTGCTACTCGGCGACCCCTGGCCGGCTTCCACGACGAACTCACCACGGAGTCCTTCGACATCTCCCCGGACGGGACCCGGATCACGCTGTCGCTCGTCGAGATCACTCGCAAGCTGATGCTGGCCGAGGGTGTGAAAGGAATCCTGAAGTGACTCTATCCACCTCATCCCCATGCCACTGACTACCGGCCAGTCCCTGTCGTTCTACGAAATCCTCGGCCCGCTTGGCGCCGGCGGCATGGGCGAGGTCTACCTGGCACGCGACACACGTCTCGAGCGGGAAGTCGCGATCAAGGTGTTGTCCGAAGAACTCGCAGCCGACGACGAGCGCCTGCGTCGCTTCGATCGCGAAGCCAAGACGCTCGCGTCGCTCAACCATCCGAACGTCGGCGGCATCCATGGCATCGACCAGGACGGCGACACCAGCTTCCTGGCGATGGAACTCGTGCCCGGCGAAGACCTCGAAGAGCGACTGAAACGCGGTCCGATGCCGCTCGACGAAGCGCTCGATGTCTGCCGCCAGATCGCCGAAGGACTCGAAGCCGCGCACGAAGCCGGCGTCGTGCATCGCGATCTCAAGCCGGCCAACGTGCGCATCACGCCTGAGGGCGCCGTCAAGATCCTCGACTTCGGGCTCGCCAAACCGATCGGGCCCAACGTGCCGGGCAGCGCAACCGGGAGCGACACTTCGAGCGCGCAATCGGACAGCTTCCTGCTGACCTCCGAGGGCATGGTGCTCGGAACGCCGACGTACATGAGCCCCGAACAGGCGCGCGGCAAACCCGTCGATCGGCGCACCGACATCTGGGCGTTCGGCTGCGTGCTGTTCGAGTGCCTGACCGGCAAGCGCGCCTTCAAGGGCGAGGGGTTCGGCGACCTGATGGCCGCGATCCTCGAACACGACGTCGACCTCGAGGCGCTACCGTCGACCACGCCGCCGCACGTGCGGCGACTGATCGCACGCTGCGTGATCAAGGATCCGCGCGAACGACTGCGCGACATCGGCGAAGCGCGGCTGCTGCTGTCCGCTGCATCGCCGGAGACAGATACCGTCGCGCCGCGTTCGCGATCCTCGCAGGCCATTGCGCTGGCCGGGTGGATCGTCGCCGCTGGCTTGCTCCTTTTCTGGGTGGCGACACTCGGTGGCACAGAACCCGAGACCGAGGTCACGGCGCCGTCCGTGCACGCACGGGTGCTGCTGCCGCCGGATGCAAAACTGGCCTTTGGCGCAGCGCAGCTGGGCGTCGACAACAACCTGCTCGCGACGAGCACGCAACGAAGCGTAATTCGCGTGCGCCACGGAGCGTGCTGCCTTGGGCACTCGCGCTGGTCGCCACCGCCCTGGCCGTGTTCTTCGCCTGGCACGACGCGGGCAAGGACTCTGGTTTGGAGTCGGCGGCCGCGTCCTCGGCGCGACACCACTTCGAGGCGATGACCTTCGACCAGCAGATCGTCTACAACGCGCGCTTCCTGCCCGACGGCAAGAGCATCGTCTACAGCGCGGCGCGGTCTGGCAACCGACCGGCGGTCTTCGTGCTGCAGCCGGGCGCCAAGGCGCCTCAGTCCGTCGCGCCGTTGGGCACGCACCTGCTCTCGGTGTCTTCGACCGGGGAGCTCGCCGTGTTGACCGAAACGAGCTACCTCTACCACCGGGTGCACAAGGGAACGCTGGCAAGCATGGCGATCGACGGCTCGCCGCGCGCGTTGGTTCAATCCGTCCAGGACGCCGACTGGGGACCGGACGGCGAGCTCGCCATCGTACGCCGCGTCGCCGGTATGGTGCGACTCGAATACCCGCTCGGCAACGTGCTCTATGAGACGGTCGGCTACGTCAGTGAGCCTCGCGTCTCGGCCGACGGCTCGCGGGTGGCCTTCCTGGATCACCAGCAAGATGCCGACGATCGAGGCAGGGTCAAGCTGGTCAACAAGAATGGGGCGGTCGAGACGTTGACGCCTGAATACCAGGCGCTCGAGGGTCTAGCCTGGACGCCGGATGGCACGCGGCTGCTGTTCTCTTGCGCGGACAGTATTGTGCATCTTCAAGTGCAGATGCACTCCACCGGACTCGTGGCGGGTGACGTGCGCCTCGAGCTCACGGCGCCCGGAGAGCTCCTCATCGTCGATGTCGGGGCAGACGGTCGGCTGGCGGTCCTGCGTGAAGAACTGTTCTACGGCGTCGCGGCGCGGCCGCCCGGTGGCGCCGCAGAAGTGGATCTGAGCTGGCTCGATGGCTCGTGGGGCAGCACGTTTGCACCCGACAAGCAGTCCCTCCTGTTCACCACCCATCGCGGCGGCGTGAACTACACGATCGTGGCGCGCCGGCTTGACGGCTCGCCGATCATTACCCTCGGCGAGGGCAACCTCTGCGGCGCGTCTCCCGACGGTCTCTGGGTGACGGGGCATCTGTACGATCCGCCGTCCATCGTGATCTACCCGATGGGAGTCGGTACGTCTCGGCAGCTCGAACGTGGTGACATCGAGAGTTTCCATGCCGCCATGTGGTTCCCCGATAGCCGGAGCCTCTTGGTCACCGGGAACGAAGCCGGTCGTGCGAGGCGGTGCTACCGCCAGTCGATCGACGGTGGCCTGCCGGAGCCCGTCACGCCCGAGGGCATCTTTGGCGCACTCTCTCCGTTGGGGGACCGGATCCTGGTGCAAGAGGCTGACAGCTGGAAGCTCTACCCGCTCGACGGCGGCGAGCCTGAGATCGCCAAGGGACTCACGAGCGCCGACATTCCCTACTGGAGCGAGGACGGCAGGTCCGTTCACGTGCATGGAATTGGCGAGGTTCCGCTGCGGCTCGAACGCGTCGACCTCAAGACCGGCGAGCGAACTGCCAGTCTCGTGATCGGGCCCGAGCGGGAAGCCGGAATCGTGCAGTTGCAACTCTCGGCGCCCATTGCCGAGCCTGGTGGCGGCTACTGCTATGCCTACAAGCGGCGCCTGTCGCAGTTGTTCGTCGTTGACGGCGACAAGTGATCTGAAGCGCGCCTGAGCGATTGCGGTTCATACAGATTCCGCTGCAATGAACACCTTCGCCGCCATGTGCCTTGCATCCCTGACACTGCTCGGCTGCGCAGGGCCAAACCAACTACCCGAATCCGCGGGTGACGCCGCACATCAAGGGCAGCGGCCAGACGATACCGGCCCGAACCCGCCGCTCTCCGAACAGTTAGACGCTGCCCGTCGTTTGACGCCCACGGATTTCAAGCGACGCTATGCCCGCGTCGGCATGCCCGAATCGATGCATAGCACCACGTTCCTCGGCCAGGAGCACGGCAACGCATTCCTGCGCGAGCGACACATGTCCCTGTTCTCTAAAGAGTGGTCGAATCAGGTCTTCTACGTGCCGCTCGAAGAACTCGACGAGCCGTTCCGGGCAACCCTGCCGACCACGGCGAAGTCCAGATGATGGAAGGTGCGGCCAGCACCACCGGCACTCCCACCCAACACGCAGCCGAAGCCACGACGCCCTACATGAAGTAACTGCCAGGGCATCGCGGCTTGGCCTGCGTTGACCGGTATCCCTGACTCCTTGCTACCAGTCGCATTGCAGGCATGATTGTCATCGGCGGCACGTTGAGTTGCTCCGCCGCGAGCGATCCAAGATGGGGAACTTCAAGAGTATGTCAGCCGACGGACACCCTTCGCCTGCTCCAACAAGCGGGCCGGGCTTACTGCGGGTTGGTCTGAGTGTCCTATTGGTGACCGCCGTAGTCGGACTCTGGCTGGTGCCGCCGACTCGCTGGTTCGATACCGCCGCCTATCCCAAACGGTGGGAGTGCGGGTCGTGGGAAGACGCTCTCGGTTGGCTACACATCATCTCCGATTCCGCCGTCTTCGCAGCCTATGTATCGATCCCGGTCGTGCTGTTGGTCTTCGTGCGCAAGCGACGTGACATCCCGTTTGCACCAGTGTTCATGCTGTTTGGCGCTTTCATCCTGCTGTGCGGGATCGGACACGCAATCGAAGCGCTGATCTTCTGGCATCCCGTCTACCCACTAGCCGGCATCGTCAAGCTGTTCACCGCAGTCGTTTCGTGCATGACCGTCGTAGCGCTTGTGCGGATCATGCCGGGCGTCATGAAGCTCCCCAACTTGGTGGCGATCAACACCCGGCTCGAAAGTCAGGTCGCAGAACGCGTGCGAGCACAAGAGGAGCTAGCGATCGTCAACGAACAGCTCAAGGCCTCGCAAGCCGACGCAATTGAATTGGCGACGGAATCCAATCGCTTGCGGGCGATGGCCGAACGCTACCTGGTCGAGAGTCGCCAGGCCGAAGCCCTTGCGAAGACAACTGTCGATGCCTCCCCGACTGCCCAGATCATGATTGACCGGGATGGCGGCATCGTGCTCTTCAACCGGATGGCCGAGAAGATCTTTGGGTATCACCGAGACGAACTGCTCGGCAAGCCGATCGAAATACTGGTGCCGCAAGGACTGCGCGATGAGCACGTGGCCCATCGCAACTCCTTCATCAAAGAACCGTTGGCGCGCGCCATGGGCATCGGACGGGACCTGAATGGCGTCCGCAAAGATGGCAGTGAGTTTCCCGTTGAGATCGGTTTGCAGCCACTGCGAATCGCCGACGGGCCGTCGGTGCTCGCCAGCGTCATCGACATTTCCGCGCGCAAGAAAGTCGAACAGAGCCAACGCCGCGATGCCGAAGCTCTTGCCTCGAGCAACAAGGAGTTGGAACGATTTGCCCAATTCGCTTCGCACGACCTGCAAGAACCGCTGCGCAAGTTGATTTCATTCTCGAGCCTGCTGATTGAGGATCTTGGTGCTGACATTCCAGAAGCTGCAGGCCGCGACCTGAAGTACATCACCGATGCCGCGACGCGTATGCGCTCGCTTGTGCGCGCATTGCTTGAGCTGTCAAGCAGCAGTCGGCGAGAAATGGAGGTGCAAGAAGTCGACCTGGCAGCCTGTGTGCAAGAGGCGATCGAAACTCTCTCCTTGAGGCTTCAGGAGACCAACACCAAGGTCGAGATTGACCCGCTGCCGGCGTGGCAGGGGGACCACACGCTGTTGACGATGCTGTTCCAGAACCTGATCGGCAACGCGATCAAGTTCTGCCCAAAGGACCGGCCCCCTGCCATCCATGTGACGTGCGAGCAGCGCGACGGCCAGACCGTCTTTGGCGTCCGCGACAACGGGATCGGTATCGAGGCCCAGTATGTCGAAGACATCTTCAATCCGTTCCGGCGGCTTCACGCCCGCGACGACTATGAAGGCACGGGGATCGGTTTGGCCATTTGCGTCAAAGCCGTCGAACGACATGGAGGACGTCTTTGGGTCGATTCCGAACCGGGATCCGGATCCCATTTCTTGTTCACACTGGAACCTGGATCACTTCACCTCGCACCTCAAGAAGACAGCGGGCAGGCGGAGACCTAGTCGGGTGCTTCGGAAGTTCGTGGCATAAGTCGGCGAGTCATGAGCGCTGCTCGCAAGCCGCGGTGACGATGGCATGTTACCGACATCCTGTCGACGAATCGCAACGCCGCGAGCGGCGTTCAGGGCCGGCGACCTTTGCGCCGAACGTTCGAAACGCCCCACTAGGACGAGCGGTGAGAACGAACCCCTAGCTCGCATGTGCATGTAGCGAGCACGCAACGGGGATGCGGACGAAAGGTAGGGCAACTACTCAGCCGATAGCCCCCGTGATTATGCCGCCTACTCATGCCAATCGCGCTCGCCCAGTCATCCTCCTCGTTGATGACGACCCGCAGGATCAGTATCTCGCATCGCGTGCTTTCCAAGCCAGCGCCGCCGCCCCAGAGCTTCATGTGGTTGCCGCTGGTAGCCATGCCATGGCCTTCTTGCGCCAAGAAGCGCCGTTTGCGGATCGGCCTCGACCAGACCTGGTCTTGATGGACCTCAACATGCCCGATCAGCTGGGAACGGATGTGCTTGCCCAGATTCGCAGCACTCCACAGCTTGCCAAGATGCCGGTGGTCATGCAGAGCGCCTCCGAACGAGAGGCAGACGTTCGCGCCAGCCGCGCCGCCGGCGCCAATGCGTATTTCGTCAAGCCAATAACAGCCAGAGACATTCCCGCCGTGATGGGTCACATCCAAGACCCCATCCCAAAACGCTGAATGCCGGGATCTGGCTCAATGGCCGATGCTCAGGTCGGGGAGTTGGGAATCAGCGGCTGCGAGTTGGCGGCAACACCACAACCTCAAGCCAATAGTCTTGCAGCGTGGAAATCACCTTCGAGAACTGGCCAATGTCCACGGGCTTCACGACATACCCAGTTGCACCTAGGTCGTAGCTCTTCAACACATCAGATTCCTGATCGCTCACCGTCATGACGATGATCGGAATCGACTTCATCTCGGGGTGCTGTTGAAGCTCTGCCAACACCTCGCGCCCATCCTTCTTTGGCATGTTGAGATCCAACAACACGAGGTCAGGCCGAGGTGAAGTCGCAGGGTCAACGTAGTTACCGCGCCGCAGGAGGTAATCGAGGGCTTCCTCACCGTCGACAACCATGTGCAGTTCGTTGCGGATCTTAGATCGCTGAAACTCCCGCTGTGTCAACTCACGATCGCCTGGATCGTCGTCAACCAGGAGTATCACCGCCGCTCGGCCCGACCCATGCGTCATGGACGCCTAGACTATCATAGTAAGTGTGGTCTTGCGTGACTTCTCAACTGGCCAGAGCTACGAAACCTTATCGCGAGACAGCGGGGTCAGCTTCCATCCCATGAACCCGAACAGGATCGTCATCAAGATGCTGACCCAATTGAAGATGCAGAACGGAGCGTAGGCCAGCACCGCAACTCCGAGGACGCCACTCTGAGCAACGCCGCAGGTGTTCCACGGAACCAATACCGACGTGACGGTGCCGCTGTCCTCGAGCGTGCGGCTCAGGTTCTCCGGCGCCAGGTCATGGTCCTTGTAGGCGTCGGAGAACATCTTGCCTGGCACAACGATCGCCAAGTACTGATCCGACGCCGTGATGTTGAAGAACACGCATGTGCCAGCAGTCGTAGCGATGAGACTGCCCACCGAACTGACCATGCTGAGCAATGCATCGGTGATCCGCTTCAGCAGCCCACAAGCCTGCATGACACCACCGAACGCGAGCGCGCAGACTACCAACCAGATGGTGTTCAACATGCCGCTCATGCCGCCAGCCTTGAGCAGGCCGGTGAGGGCCGATTCGGTATCGGGAGTCGCGAGCCCTGCAGGGATGGCGATCACGGTCTCCTGCATCATGGAGGCCATGAAGGCGATGTAGAATTGCTCGAAGTAGTTGCTCAGGGGTTCGCCGCCATGGGCAGCCGTGGCCACCTGCGCTACGACCTCCGGCTGGAAGATCAGCGCGAAGATCCCGCCAAGGATGGATCCGGCCATCAAGGCCGGAATCGTAGGCACCTTCTTTGCGATCAAGATGATCACAGTCACCGGCACGAGAAACAGAATCGGCGAGATGTTGAACGTCTGGCTGATGACGTTCGTGAGTTCTTCCACTCGTGCTGGGTCGTAGTCGCCTGACCCGGTAAATCCGACGATGGTGTAGACCACGATCGCAATGCTGATACTCGGCACGGTCGTCCACACCATGTGCCGGATGTGCGTGAACAGATCTGTGCCAGCAACCGCCGGCGCCAGGTTCGTGGTGTCACTCAAGGGCGACATCTTGTCGCCGAAGTACGCGCCAGAAATGATGCTTCCGGCAATCCATCCTTCCGAGAGTCCCAGTGCTTGGCCCATGCCAAGTAGACCAATGCCAACCGTGGCAATCGTGCTCCACGAACTGCCCGTCGCGATGCTGACCACAGCACAGATGATGCAACTGGCCATCAAGAAGATCTCGGGGTTCAAGACCTTGAGGCCGTAGACGATCATGGCCGGGACGACGCCACTCATCAGCCACGTGCCGCTCAGTGCTCCGATCAAGAGAAGGATGAACACCGCACCCAACGCGGATCCAACACTCTCGATGATGCCATCATGAATGAGCGTCCACTTGCGACCATTCGTGATGCCGACGATGCCTGCGACACCAGCTGCAAGAAGCAGCGCGATCTGGTTGCTGCCATAGCTTGAATCTTCCCCAAAGAAGATGGCATTGGCGGTCAACAACCCGAGCAAGACGATGATCGGAAGGAACGCCTGCAACAGGTTTGGGCGAGGAAGAGCGCTGTCTTGGTTGGCGGGCACGGGCATCCTGAGCTTCGGCGTGGACGGTGGAAGGCAATCCGTGCACACAGCTTGGAAGGGCCAGCCATGATTACAACTGTTCGTTGTTATCTAGCAAACGGCACCGCATCGGAAGCCTGTCGCATCCACGCTGCACAGCCCCACATTGCGCATTGCTGCACACATCGTCGATGCGCGGATTCGCAAACTTGCGGTTGGGCGGTGGGCTTGATGTATCACGCCGTGAACTGCTCCGGGCCGGCTGTGTTTCGCACGTGCAGTCCCTGCGTCGCCAATTGCGAATCACGCTAGCAATCTGCACACAGCTTCGAGCCCGCGCCTTGCTCCTGGTCGTCGACCAGTGCAACGCGCCAGACTCTTTGTCGACTCACGCATCACACCTGCGGTTTCTTCACCAGCGAGCGGCCGCCTCGTTGACGGTGCTGCGGATTCGATTCTTCCGCCAGCTCTCCAGATGGCGCGGCTAGCGACTACCATGGGTGCCCAGCCAAATGGCTGCCCCCAAGTAACCAAATCACTCAGCATGCGAAAGCTACATCTTCTTGCTGCGGCCCTCGCGACGGCCGCATTCGCCTCGGCTCAATCGTCGATCACCACTCTCTTCGCTGGCGGCAACGGGCTCGGCAGCGGTTCGACGATCTACTGCGACGTCACCCTCAATGTGCCACTGCTGTTCAGCAGCATCGATGTGAACTCCTCGGCAGCAATAGGCGCTACCGGCACGATTGATATCTACTGGACGATCGGCACCTACGTCGGCAACGACACCAACGCGGCCGCCTGGACACTCGGTGGCTCCGGCGCCGTTACCTCGGCTGGCTCGGGCCAGCCTTCGCCATGCGCGTTTACGCCGTTTGCGCTGCCAGCAGGTAACTACGGGTTTGCGGTAGTGTTCAACGCCATCGGCCAGAACTACACCAACGGCAATGGCTCGGCGACTCCTGGCAGCGGCACCAACCAAACCTACTCGACCCCCGAGATGACGCTGCTCGCCGGCGCCAGCGCAGGCGGTCCTCCCGGCACAGCGATCTGCTGCCTGCCACGAGTCATCAACTGCAACTTGTACTACCTGCCCTCGGGCTCAGGCACCCTTGCCACCAACACGACGGAAGGTGTTGGTTGTGGCGGCAACCCAATGGGCGATGGAACGGCCTACGAGTTGTTCACGGCCGCCGCTCCATCTGATCTTAGCAACACCGGCCACACCTACCTGTGGACCGGCGTCGGCTATGTGCTCATTGATGGCGCTGGCCCCATCGTGGCGCCAGTGGGCACACCAACCCCGTTTACCGACGACCAGACGCAGGCGATTGCGTTGCCGTTCGGGTTCCCGTGCCCACCAGGCCTCGTCAATGACATCTACTTGTGCTCCAACGGCTGGCTGTCGTTTGAGCAAACGACCAGTGCAGACCTGTCCGAAAGTGTTGCCGATCTGCTGAACTTGTTCTCGCGCCTCGCATTCCTTTGGGATGACCTCAACCCAGCGGCGGGCGGCACGATCCACGCTGAGGCAGTCGGCACCAACGAATTCCACATCACCTTCACGAACGTGCCGGAATTCGGTACCGCAGCCGGCTCCAACACGTGCCAGGTCGTGCTGTTCGACTCGGGCACAATCGAAGTTCGTTACGGCGCTTGCTCGGCTCCGGACGTGCTCACCGGCTTGTCCTCCGGCAACGGCGCGACCGACCCCGGCCCATCGGACTACTCCGACCTGGTCAACATCGGTCCGGTGATCTTCACAACCGGCTTCGGCCCGTTCTTTACCAACCTCAGCATGGCGGCAACCAGTCGCCCGATCCTCGGCACGAACTGGGGTCTCGAGGTTGACGCCATCCCGCCCGGAACCGTTGCCGGCGTCAGCTGGTTTGGCGCCTCCAACCCGAACATCGCGGACCTGACATCGCTCGGCCTGCCTGGCTGTGGTCTCTATGCCAACCTCGACTACATCATTGGCCCGTGGGTCCCGACTGGGTCGACCTACTCATACAACTTCGTAATCCCCGCCGCCCCGGCCAGCCTGGTCGGCTTCAACCTGCACACGCAGTCCGCCCTGGCGACGCTCCCGGCCCCGAATGCATTCGGATTCGAAACGACGAACGCAATCAAGGGCACGCTCGGCGACTTCTAGTCGGCCGTGGCACAACGCCTGATTGCGCGGCTCGTGTCGATCGATGAACGCGAGTCGCTATCTGGCTAGATCAGCGGTCCAGCCTTCGTCGATCAGGCCTTCGTCAGACGCAGCTTCGGCAATCGCTGAGGCGGCGCTGAGGATCGACTCGGAACCGAATGCGAGGTCGCGTGCGAACGTGGCGCGCAAGCAAGCGCGGCCGCGCGCGTCAGCTTCCTTGCGGGTCGCCGTGGCGCGAAAGCCCGCGGCGAGCAACACACTGCGGACAGCCTCCATTGGCTCCGAACTGCGGGCACGAATCGTGGCGCGAAAGATGACCGCGTCGCCCCACCGTCGGCCGGCCACACGCAGCTCCGCCAGCTTGGTCAAATCCCGCTGCTCGCGGCGCGCATTCCAGAAGTCGATGCTCGCGGCCTTCGCCTGATCCAAGTCGAGTGAAAATGCGCCGCGTCGGGTTGCCACGATCTGCGCGGCGAGCAGGCGCTGAATCGGAGTCAGCAGGGTGAAGTGATCGTCGCGACGCAGCAGCAGCGGCCGGACGCGCGAATTGTCGTTGGCCTCGACGAGCTTCGCGAGATCCTCGCGGTTGCCACCGTGGCCTTCAAAAACGAACGTCGGCGAGGTGATGGCATTCAGGTAGTGCAGCGGCGAACGCAGCCGCCACTCGCGCGCGTCGGCGACATCGAACGGCCACTGCCGATCGCCGTAGTCGACCAGCTCGAGCACCGGACCGAACGAGAACACCGCGCGGAACATGTCGGTCGACTCCGCGACTAGTAGCGCCAGTGTGCCGCCGGTGCTGTGGCCGCCGAGGTAGACGCGCTCTGGGTCGACGCCAACGACATTCTTGAGGTAGCGCGCTGCTGCCAGCACATCATCGACCTCGCCAAAGTACGCCTCCTGGTTGCCCGGATTGCCCGCGGTACCTCGCACCGTCGGAATCAGCAGCACGACTCCTGCATCGAGGAATGCGCGTGCCGTCTGGTCGCTCTCTGGCGGAGCATCACGCCAGATGTCGGCGCCACCGCGCGCGGCTGGAAAACCACCGGTCAGCCAGACGATCGCGGGCCGTGTGACGTCGCCGGGCTCAAAACAGCTCAGGTATGCTGCGTTGGCACCTTGGGGCGCCGCATAGCGAACCAACTTGAATCGCTCAGGTGGCGGCGTGGCCGGCTGTTCCTCGACACGGCGCTCGACGACGAGTCGCGTCGTAAAACCGCGACGTGCCGAGGGCAGGTCTGGCCCGGGCACGGCCTGCTGGAACGAAACCGCTAGCAACATCGAGGACGAGGAAGCTGCGAACGCGCAGATCGCTGGGAGGATCATGGACATGGTCAAAGCAGACGAATCGCTGCGATCGCCGGACGGTTCTGGAACTAGCGCGACACGCTGAGGCCCAACGTGGCGCGGCCGGATCCTAGCCGCGGGTCACGCGCCGGAATCGAAGCAGCGTGCGCTCCCCATTCTTGAGCACCAGCAAGTCGCCAGCGACCAACGCCAGGTCCGCCAAAGCAAGCGCCTCAAGAAACGAAGTCTCGAGTTGCATGGCATCGCGCGTGCCCATCATGCGCGTGCCGGCCACCGGCCCGACGCCAAAGCTGCCCTTCGTCGCGTTCTCGGTAGTCAGCGTGGTCTGGTAACGGTTCACCCCCGAGGTGCCTCCAACGCGACCGTCGCGTTGGATTGCGAGCGTTGGAATCTTCGCCCCAACCGGCACTTCGCCAGCGAACTGCCAGGTTCCAGCGAGGTCATCGAGTTCGGCCGGTCGAGCTTGCTGCATGGCACACGATGTAATCAACAGCAGAGAGAGCACATAGTGACTTCGGATACGGGGCACGCTTACCTCCGGACGATCAAGGAGAACAATAGGACCACTGAGATGTCGACAACCATAGCGGCGGCACGCACCAACCCAAACGGACTGACGGCGCGCATGACCAGCCACGCGCGACCGTTCGGAACGGACCGCAACGTTCTGTTCTCTCGAACGCCACATCGGCGAACACCACGTGCACGTCAGCACGGTTGACGGGCACATTGCCCGAGCGCTTGTTCCGGCCGGTTGACGTCGACGTCGCACGCGCCGATTCTTGGACAATGCTGCGCATTCCTCAGGCATGGTCGGTTGTGCTCGTGCTATCGACCTTCTCTCCGACACTGGCTGTGGCGCAACGAGTCGCCGAGCGGGCGACGGACTTCGTGCCGCTCGACTACACCAAGGTCGATCGCACCATCAAGAAGCTGCCGCCATTCGTCGCGGAGCCGCTGCACGCTCTGTTCGTATTCGGCGAGAAGGGGCAGGTTCGCATATGGGCCGTGCTCGACAAGTCGACCGCCGAGTTGCCTTACTACGACACGCTCTACTTCGACAAGAACGCCAACGGTGACCTGACCGATCCTGGTGAGCGCATCACGACCAAGTTCGACGAGAAGCGCGCCCGGGCGGGCGTGGCGATCAGCCTGAAGATCAACAAACTACCGATTCCCGGCACGGATCTCGTGCATGAGGATCTTCTGATCAGCACGGTTCGCAAGACGGGTCGCACCGGCATCTGGTTCCGCATGAAGTGGGATGGACACACCGAGATGTCCGGTGGCTATGGCCTGCGCGGTAGCAACGTCACCAACTGGACCAAGTCGAAGGACAGCGCGCCGATTCTGCGGCCGACACCACTGGCGCCGATGTCGTTTGCGACCTGGGGCGACGACAAGCTCGTGTTGAAGATCGGCGGCAGCACCCACGTCAATGTGATCGCCGGAAGCAGGGGTAGCGGGCCAGATACACTGGCGGTGGTTGACGAGAACTTCCTCGACCTTGAGAAGGAAGAACTGTGGGTGACCGTCATCGGCAAGGATGCCGATGGCAAGCCCCTGGAAACGCGCTCACGCTTCAAGGAGCACTGTTGAGGCATCCTCTACGACGACTCGGTCCGAGTCGACGCGGCGATGCAACCGGGCAAGGCCATTCTGCGAGTCGAGCTGGTTTCGCCAATGCGTGAATGCCTGCCAACGGAAGTCCCCGTGGAGTTAAAGACGTCGAGTTGAAGACTTCGAGTTGAAGCGATAGGCGATGTCCGCGAGCCTCTGAACGCCACGAGCAACGCGGGTAGGGGCTGGGCAGCGGTCGAAGATGTTGTTTCTGTGCCAGATGTTGTTTCTGTGCCTGGCACGGTACCTACCGATAGCGGAGGTAGAAGCGGTTGACGAAGAGCTCTTGTGGGTCGAAGCGGCGCTTGGCCTCGAAGAACTCTCGCGCCATCGGGTAGGCCTCTGCAAATTGCGCGTCGGTGCCGTGCAGCCGATAGGGCAGGTAGTAGCAGCCGCCATGGGCGAGCGCGCTGTCGATTACGGACTCGGTGAATGCAGCCATCACGCGATCGGCCTCGTCGTTGCGGGCCATGCTGAAGAGCAACACCAACGCGATCATGTCCGTTCGCGCGTAGCGCAGAAAACTGGTCTGGTCGGCTCGCACATCGCGCACCGTCACATTGAGGAGATCGACGTCGTGCTGCTTCACGGCCAGACGCAGCTCCGTCAGGAATGCTGCAAGCTCCGGCTTGGGCACGAAATACTCGTGCAGGATGTCACTCCAGTCCGCCTTGCGATTGCCATAGACCTCACAGGATTCGGACAACAGTTGGTTGCGAGTAAACGGCTCGCCGTTCATCAACTGCATCGCCGCCTTCTCCATCGTCCAACGTAGCCGCTTGCCAAAGTCGCTACCGACGGAGGCGCGAAACACCGTGCGACGCACTCCTCCCAAGGCTGGTGCCTCGATCTCGGACAAGAGTTGCGGCGCACGTTCGGTGCGGAGGAGTTGCCCTAGGACAGCATCTTCGAAGCGACTGCCGGGTGAGATGCCGAGACGGCCAAACAACAATCCAACACCCTGCAAGGCTTCGGCCGGCGGCGGAAACGCCGCGATGAAGTCCTCTTTCGAAAGCGTCTCGATGCGCATCGTGTAGGCAGCGTTCTTGACGACGACCAGATCCACATCCAGGATCACGCCGAACAAGCCGTAGCCGCCGAGCACCAGGGCAAACAGCTCAGCGTTCTCTTGTCTCGAGCAGCGCAAAACCTCGCCCGCCGCGTTCATCAATCGCAACGCCAACACCGTGTGTGCAATCGGCGGACAACCAGGTTGCCATCCATGGCAGTTCACACTGATCGAACCACCCACCGTGAAGTCCGAGTTGGACTGCATCACTTTCGGCGCATAGCCGAGTGGGTCCAAATAGTGAATCACGTCGATCCAACGCGCCCCCGCCTGCACCGTCAACACCTGCCGCGATGCGTCGAGCTGCATGGCTCGAAACGGCCGCATGTCGATCTGCACTCCACCCGGCGCGATGCTGTGGCCGCCCATGCTGTGTCGAGCGCCACCAATCGACACCGCCACCGACTGCTTGACCGAGTCGCGCAACACGCCGCGCAAGTTGCGCACGACCTCGTCAAAACTGCCCTCACAGCGATGTATGCCGCGCAGCTTCGCCTCCTCAAGGCCACTGGCATCATTGCTCGTGCCGGGGCGAAGCGGCACCCGCTGATCGCTGTCGGTCAGCATCTCGGTGACCAGAAAGATGGTCACAATCGCCACCGGTGCCAACACCACCATCGCCACAATCAGCAGCAGGCGCTTGCGGCGTGATCTCCGCTTGGCAGTCACTTGAGATGTTGTTTCTGTGCCTGGCACGGTACCTACTAGACAACCGGCGTGCGCATCGTGACGAACTCTTCAGCTGAGGTCGGATGAATTCCAATCGTCGCGTCGAAGTCAGACTTCGTGGCGCCCGCCTTGATGGCGACCGCGAAGCCCTGTGTGATTTCGCCCGCATCGGGCCCGACCATGTGCAAACCGACAACTCGGTCGCTCTTCCGGTCGACGATCAGCTTCATCAAGGTCTTCTCCTTGCCCGCGGTGAGGGTGTGTTTGAGGGCTCGGAAGGTCGACCGATAGACATCGATCTCACCGTGTTCTTTGCGAGCTTGCTCTTCTGTTAGCCCAACGGTTCCGACCGGGGGCTGCGAGAACACGGCCGCCGGAACGTTCTCGTGACTCGGCGCGCGCGGTTTGTTCGCGAACAACGTGTCAGCCAGACAAACGCCTTCGTGAAGGGCTACGGGCGTGAGGTTGATGCGATTGGTGACATCCCCGATCGCCCAGATGCTTGGCACGTTGGTGCGCGAATACTCGTCTACTCGGATCGAGCCATCAGCCGCCATCTCGACGCCAACATCCTCGAGTCCGAGGTTCGCGACGTTGGGGTGGCGCCCGGTCGCGAACAGGATCAGGTCCGCATCCATGGTCGTGCCGTCGGTGAGCGTTGCGCGGATTCCTCCATCCCGCTTGCCCGCACTCAGCTGTTCGATGGCGGTCACGTTGCTATTGAAGCGCAAGTCGATGCCGCGCCATCGAATCTGTTCTGCCAAGTGCTGGCGAACGTCTTGGTCGAACCCGCGCAGAAACAGCTCGCTGCGGTAGAGCTGCGTCACTTCGACCCCGAGCCCATCAAAGATGCACGCGAACTCGACGGCGATGTAGCCGCCGCCCACGATGATTGCCCGCTTGGGCAATTTCTCGAGAGAGAACAGCTCATTCGAAGTTACCGCAAACTCCGCGCCCGGAATCTCCGGCACGGTCGGCCAACCACCGGTCGCCACAAGGATGTTCTCGGTCGTGTAGCGCTCGCCTGAGACCTCGACCGTATGCCGGTCCACGATGGTCGCGCGGCCAGGCACATGCCGAACGCCGGCGTTCTCGAGAAGGCTCTTGTAGATGCCGTTGAGCCGCTCAATCTCCTTCGTCTTGTTGTCCCGCAGCGTCGGCCAATCAAAGGAAACATCGCCAACGGACCAGCCGTAACCGGCGGTCATGTCGTGGACCTCATCACGAAAATGCGAGGCATAAACGAAGAGCTTCTTGGGCACGCAACCCACGTTCACACAGGTGCCACCGAGGTAGCGATCCTCGGCGACCGCGACTCGCGCACCTCGTTGTGCAGAAAACCGCGAAGCACGCACGCCGCCCGAACCCGCACCGATCACGAAGAGGTCAAACTCACGATCTGCCAACTTGTTCTCCTTTGCACTACTGCCCGTTGCGAACAGCGAACGACCATCGCTTCTGTCACACTCGGCAGTGTCGGCGATTTCATCTGCGGCTCAGACCATCCGAACCCACCCACCGACTGTGACGCCGCGTCGGTCCGCGGTCAACGCATCGGATCGAGGAATCGATCACGACCCAGTTGCCGCGAATGATCACCGCGTGCCGACTTGCAGCGCGCGCTCGCGGTTTAACGCCGGCTCAGGCCTGAGCTTCCGGTGCGAACTCAGCCGCGGTCTCATCGATCGGGCGGTTTGCTCGACGCAAACGCAGCAGGAAGCGCGCGCCACCGCCTTCGCGATCCTCGTAGTCGACGCTACCGCCGTGCGCAATCGCGACTTCCCGAGCAATCTTGATGCCGATGCCGATGCCTTGCGGCTTATCGGTCAGGACTTCGCCACCTTGGCGGAACGAATCGAACACTGCATCGAGATCGTCCTGCCGAATGCCTGGCCCGCGATCTTCGACGCCAATCCACACGGACTCGCCGCCGCTACCCAATGAGATGTCGACCACGCTGTTCGGTGGACTCCACTGCCAGGCGTTGTGCATCAGGTGATAAAGCGCCTCAACGATTCGCTCTCGATCGCCTCTCAGTGTCAGAGTGACGTCGCGCTGAATGTGCAGATCGACATGCTTGAGCGCCTTCAGACTGCTGACTCGCGAACGAGCCTCGCTGCAGGCGGCGACGAGGTCAACGCGCGACACGGTCCACGTGGTGCGATCGCTGGTCAACGATGCGAACTCAAGCGCATCACTGATGCGGCGCCCCAGCCGCTCAGACTCGGTCAAGATGGTGGCGAGGAACTCCTGTCGCTCCTCGTCAGACACATCCCCGCCGAACTGTTGCAACAGCTCCGCGGTCGACTGGATGCCGCACAACGGTGTCCGCAGCTCGTGACTGATCGACATCAGGAAGCCGTCCTTGGCCCGACTGGCGGCTTCTGCGTTGGCGGCCTTCTCGGTCACCTCGGACACCAGATTCTGCAAGGTCTCGGCCATCGAATTGAACGAGAGCGCCAGGCGACCGAGCTCGTCTTCGGTCTGCACTCGAACGCGGGTCGACAGCTCGCCTTCGCGCAGGCGATTCGACGCGTCCATCAGCAAGTGCAGCGGCTTCGTCAGTTTGCCTGCCGTGCGGGTCGCGAACCAGATGCCAACCATCGTCACGAGCAGGCCCGCGAGCACTAGAAAGCTCAGGGCCTGGTCACGCAGCTGCAAGATCACATCGACATCATGCGTGAGGAATGCGATGCCGGCGTCCGGATGCAACTGGACCGCAAGGCCCGAGGTCTGATGGCCATTCGCGGTGATGACAACGGTCTGGCCATTGGGTGGCAGGGACGCGTGCTGCAATCGCGCAAGGTCGTTGGTTGCCAACAGGTCCGACGGCTGCGCATGCCACGACTCGCCGAGCTTTTGGCCCGCATGCATGAGGATCAAGTCGCGGCCGACGATGCGGCCAATGCTCTCCGCGGTCGATCGATCGATGCGTTCGCCACGCACGAGTACGCCATACACAACATCGCTCTGGATCAGCGGGGCCATGCCGACCATGACCAGACCTCTTTGGTGAGGCCAGATGTGTTCGCTGGCTTCGCCGCGCAGTGCCGCAGCCATGCCGCGTTGCTCGGCGAGGCCCTGGCCAGGCGACCAGCCACTGCCGCGACACCCGAGAATCTCGCCGTCGGTGTTGACGACCGCGAGCAGTGGCGCAGCAAAGTTGCGCTGGATCTCGTCGAAGCCGTCTTCGAGCGTCGCCTGATCGACACCTGGGATCGTGGCCAATGCCAACAACAGCGGCGTGTCCGCAAGGAAGCGGGTCTGATCGAGCAATGCGCCCCGGCGCTGCGAAATCGTTGCGCGCAGACTTTCACGCCCGGCCGCTACGTTGCGGGCCAGTTCGCCGTCCGCGAAGCTGTCGGCACGGATCGCAAACACCACCACAGCGACCGCCACGAATGCGACGATCAGCGTGGTAGTACCTAGTATCAGTCGACCGCGGACCCCGAGCAACATGTCAGTAGCTAGACCGGTACTTGCGACCGTGCTTGTTGGTGTGAAGAACGACGGACTTGGTCTGCCGCACGGTGATCGCGATGGGTTTGGCCACGCTACCTTCGCATCGCACGACCTGCGGCTTGACGTCCGCGAGCGGATGCCAGACTCGCAGTCGGTATTCCCCGTCGGGAACATCGGGTATCGACCAGAAGCCGTCGGCCTCAGTCACCGCGGCGTAGCGGTTCTCAAGCACAAGCACATCCGCCGCCATGTCACGATGGATGTTGCAGTGCACCCGAACGAGGCCGGTCTGGTTGAGCACGACCTTGCGTTCCTTGCCCTTGCCGTAGGTGCCGAGGTCGAACGGATTGCTGCGCGAGCGCGAGAATACGTTGTGAAAGACGACGTCGTTGTTGGGGAACCGGACCGTCGTGCCAACGGTGACCACGAGCACAGGCGGCAAGAACTTGCGACCTTGTTGTGAGATCGTCGGCTTGCGCGGCAACGGACCAGCGGGCTTGAGTTCGCCTTCGAGAAACACCACCGCGCCGCTCATGTCCTCGCGCGGCTTGCCGTCCTTGCTCAGAAGCTTGAGATTGCCGAACAGCGCGTTGTTGCGATTGGGGAAGATCCCGCGAACGTCATTGTCGGTGCGATTCTGGAGGTGGCACGCGGTGCACGCAGCTCGCAAGCGTGACATATCAAACTCGTCGGTAGCGGCCGTGCCGTCGTTGCGACTCATTGCCGTTGCCGATTCCTCGATCGCTTGCAACCAGACTGATGCCGATTTGCCCTGTGGGTGTTGGGCCGATGGGTCGCTCAAGCTGGCAATCGTCTGCCGGATCGCAGCGAGTGGCCGTTGGAACTCGGGACGCGCACCTTGCGCGATCGCGTTCTGCAACTCGTTCACGGCCTCGGATAGCACTTCCATGTGAGTCGCCGTCGGAGCTTCGGGCTCCTGGGCAGCACAGATTGCCGTCAGGCAGGTCAATATCGTGAGTCTCAGCATGGATGGACCTCAGAAGGACAGCACGAACTCGGCTGCTACGAAGTTGCGGGTGTCGTTGCGCAGCCCGCTCAGCGCGGTTGCCTCAAAGTAGTCGAAACCGCCTTCTACCTTGGCGATCACACCCGGTGCGAAGGTGTGGGTGACGCCGACGGCGACTCGCTGCGCCCGCATCTGGTCGAAACCATAGGTGGCAATGCCATTGCCATAAGGTCGCCCGTCGAACTGGTAGCCTTCGTTGTTGTCAAAGGTGCCGACACCGCTCCAGCGCAGCGTCGTGCGCCAGGAAGTCGAGAACGCGTACGAGGGCTCGAGCATCCACCAACCGAACTCGCGGTCAAACGTGTCGACGTCGTCGTCGATCTGTGCGATGCCGACCGAGGCTTGTACATCGAAGCCACGACAAACAGTCCATTTGGCGTCGAGGCTGCCCAGTGCCGCGCCGATCGACGTGCTGGGACTCGCGCCAGAGACGCCACCGCCCACCGGCGTCAACACGCCACCACTGAAGCAGATAGCCGTGGCCTGAGTGTCGCGGACGTAGTGGCCGCTGGCGCTCAGGTAGAGCCCTTCGCAAGGGTTCGTGTGCACCCGCGCGGTTATGGCAGGCGAGACGCCGTTTGTTGAGAAGCGGTCGTAGGAGCCTTCGGTCACGGAGAATGCAAAGCCACTCGTGCCGTTGTCGCCGAACAGCATAATGCCTTCGTCCCATCGGTACGGCATGGCGATTGGCAACGCGATCAAGTGGTTGATCGGTGCATCCTCTTGCAGATAGTACTCGCCAAAGGGCAGGTTGAACCGCCCGATCTTCAGCCCCAAGCTGCCCTCACCAGAAGGGCGATCAAATCGCGCGTAGATCTCGTTGACGCCAGTGCCGTTGGGATCTTGATCGCGGAAGTAGTCGAGTTCGACCTCGATAAAGATGCTGCCGACGTCACGCACGTCAGCTTCGACGAACAGCAACCCCTGGTAGATGCCTAGAAAGCCATCCGGATGACCTCCCCGCGCTTCGGTATCCATGAACCTGGTGGCCACAAAGCCGTGCAGATCGAACCGTTCGACCCATCGATCGAGAGCCACACCGACATTGCCAAGAGCTTCCCCGATCGAAGGAGCAGGATCGTCCGAGAGGTCGATGCCGCCTTCGGTATCCGGCAGTTGCGCGCACAACTGAGCCGCGCCGAGCAGCAGTGCTACGGTTTGGGGGAGGATCTTCATGTTTGGACCTGGGCACCCCAAACATCGGCCGCATGCCGGTCCCAACTTGATCCCTGATGCCAGCGCCGTTGCGAAACTCACCAGTCCTGCAACAGGCATGGTATTGCACGGCGTTCGCGGTCAAACTCGCGTGCTTGGCGCGCCCTCCGTGAGCTAGCCACACTCAGGTTCGAAGGCTCGGCGACAAGCGTCACCGCACCAAGACCTTGCGGCCGTCTTCTGGCTTGAGTTGAAAACGCTTCGATCTGCGATCGCCGAGGCCGTGAAAGTCGGTGCTGCTCTGTCCGGTCTAACCAGCGAACCGGCCACAGCTCACACCGGCTGAGATGCGCGGCGCGCGCCGTTGTCCCCTTCTACCGGGCCGATCGCCCAGACGCGGTGCTGCGTGCACGGTCGCACCTTCAACACGAACCGTCCACGCTGGTCCGTCTCGCCGACCAGATGCTCGATCGGCCGACCGCGAAGCATGCCCTCGGCCACCACGCAGTGCACGGCCGCCCCGGCCAACGGCTGGCCTTCGTGATCGACCACCGTACCGATCAGCGCTTGGCGAACCTGAGCAGTCTGCTGGCCAATCGCGGCACTGCCGATTGCGGTCAAACAGAGTGCGATAAGCACGTCGCTGGGGCCAGTTCGCATGGCGCCATGGTGGGCCAATCGCACGCCGCTCGCAAGCCGAGCGCCAACCGCCTCCTTGGCGTCTCACCCGGGCACGATGATGGATGATTCCCAGCAACGCGTGAATCCTTGATTGGCAAGCAACTGGTTGCTCTGCACAATCAGCCCGATGCGCAACATGATTCGAATTGCCGTCACCGTCGTTCTCATCGGTTTGGTTGGCTGCGGCGCCGAGAACAAGGGCGACCAATCAGACCAGGGATCGGGAGCCGAGAACCAAGCCGCCAAGAGCCCCGAGACCGGCGGCTGGAAGGATGGCGATACGATTCCTTCCGGCACGGCTGGCGTACCCGACATCAAGATCCTCAAGGTTCACAAGAACGGCAGCGGCGAAGTATGCGGCCTCGGCAAGACGGCCACGCTTGCCTACAAAGTGATGTTGGCCAACGGCGAGGTGCTCGATCCGGGCTCCCGCCCGTTCACCTTCAAGGTCGGCGCGGGCCAAGCCATCAAAGGCTGGGATGTTGTTGTCGCCAAGATGAAGATCGGTGACAGCTTCACAATCATGTTGCCGCAAGCACTGGCCTACGGCCCCGCCAAGGGCGACCTGAAGTTCGACATGGAATTGCTGTCGGTCAAGTAGCGACTGCGCGCCGCAGCTGCCGGCGGTTCTGGTTCCGTGCGCAGAGAGCCTCGAGGTCGCGGTACCTACAACCTCGATCGCATTTCCTTGGCAGCAACGCGCCAAGGATTGGCAGCAAGACGCGCAATCTCCTACTTCGACCAGCGCCAAGCAATCAGAACGCGCCCACCGTCATCGTCAGCGCGTTCGTGCTGGTGAGCGCCAGGATGTTGAACGAGAGGTCCAGCTCCAGCGGGGCGACTTGATGGTGAAACTGCTGACCGGCCAACGCGGCCGTGTTTGGCAACACAAGTTGCGTCTGCAGCATGCCGGCCACAGGCAATAGAACATCGATGTGGTCCAGCGAGACCAAGGCCGTGCAGCCGGGAACGCCCTGAGGCAAGACTGCCGGTAGTGGCACCGAGATTGGCGTGAAGCCCGTGACCGATAACAGCAACCCCGATGCCGGCATGCCGGTCGCCTTGGCGCGAAACGTCGAGCCAATCCAGGGAAGCGACGTCGCGGTGAGTAGGTTGGGGCCGCCGGCGCCCGAACAACCGACGCCGTATGCGACGGCGGTGGCGGGGCAGGTCGTGGTCAGGCGGGCGACGTAGGCGGAGACGCCGCCGCCAGCGGTCGTGAAGTCGCCACCCGCGGCAACGTCGCCGTTTGGCATTGTTGCAAGGGCCCGGACGAGTCCATTCATGCCAGCGCCCAGCGCCGTCCAGTCAGTGCCATTCCAGAGTGCGACACGGTGGGCAGACACGCCGCCGGCAAAGAAGAAGTCACCGCCGGCCACGAGGCTGCCATTCGGCAGCGACGTCAGCGCCAGGACGTCGTTGGTGATGCCGGCGCCCATCGCCGCCCAGCTGGTGCCATTCCAGCGCGCGACATGGTTCGCAGGCACGCCGCCGGCCCCAGTGAAGCGACCGCCCGCGACGAGGTCGCCGTTCGGCAGCGTTGTCAGTGCCCTGACTTCTTGGCCCATGCCGGTGCCCATCGCCGACCAGTCGGTGCCATTCCAGCGCGCGACACGGAACGCGGTGACAGCGCCAGCCGTGGTAAAGGCACCACCCGCGACAAGGTCCCCATTCGGCATCGTGGTCAGGGCGCTGACCGAGAAGTTCATGCCAGCCCCCATCGCCGACCAATTCGTGCCATTCCAGCGCGCGATGCAGCTGGCGGCCACGCCGCCCGCCGTGGTGAAAGAACCACCCGCAACGATGTCTCCGTTCGACAGCGTTGTTAGAGCCATGACTGTGCCATTGATGCCAGTGCCCATCGCCGACCAGCTCGTGCCATTCCAGCGCGCAATGTGGTTGGCGGACGCGCCGCCGGCCGCAGTGAAGCCGCCACCCGCGACGACGTCCCCGTTTGGCAGCGCCGTCAGCGCAGCGACCCAACCGCTCACGCCCGCCCCCATGGCCGACCAGTTGCTGCCATCCCAACGCGCAATGCGGTTGGCGGCCACGCCGCCCGCCGTAGTGAAGGCGCCGCCCGCAATCAGATCGCCGTTGGGCATCGCCGCGAGGGCGTTGGGAGGCGCGGTCAACGCCGAACTGAGCGCGGTCCAGACGGTACCATCCCAGCGAGCGATGGTGGGATTGTTGATGGACGGATTCAGCTGGTGACCGGCAACGATGTCGCCGTTGGGCAGCACCGTCAGAGTGTATGGCTGGCTAGCAATCCCCTGGGGAAGCGACGCCCAATTCGTGCCGTTCCAGCGTGCAAACCCGAAGCTGCCACAAGCAACGACGTCGCCGTTTGGCAATGCAGCCACTGCGGCGACGCTGTTGCCCAGCCCTGTTCCCATTGCTGCCCAGCTGACGCCATTCCAGCGCGCGACTCGGTTGGCGCTGACGCCGCCGGCCGTGTTGAAGACGCCACCCGCGACGACGTCCCCGTTCGGCATGGTCGTCAACGTAGTAACGGAGAGGTTCATGCCCGTGCCCATCGCCCCCCAGCTTGTGCCATCCCAGCGCGCAACGCGGTTGGCAGTAAAACCACCAGCAGTGCTGAACGAGCCACCCGCGACGACGTCGCCGTTCGGCAGCGCCGCCAGTGTGAACACCTCAACGTTGGTGCCAGTGATGCCCGTGCCCATGGCCGACCAATTCGTGCCATTCCAACGCGCAATGCGGCCGGCGCTGACGCCACCGGCGATGCTGAAATCGCCACCCGCGACGACGTCCCCGTTCGGCGTCGTAGCTAGAGCCCTGACGGTGGCATTGATGCCAGATCCCATCGGCGACCAGTTCGTGCCATTCCAGCGCGCGATGCGATCGGCGGGCACGCCACCCGCAGTGCTGAACGAACCGCCCACGACGAGGTCGCCGTTTGGCATCGTGGTGATCGCGTAGATCGAGCCGTTCATCCCCGTGCCGATCGTCGACCAGGCTCTGGATGCCGGATCGTAGGTGGCGATGCTGTTCGCCGCGACTGCACCAGCCAGAGTGAAGCTGCCAGCGACGACAACCACGGGCGCGACCGGTCCCGGACCGTCCGGATCCCACATTGCCGTCGCCCGGACATGGCCGTCGGTGCCCGTGCCACCACCCGGCAGCCACTGCGTTGCGCACTGCGCGGACGCACGCACGCACACCGTGCCGAGTAGCAGCGACAGGACGAACAATGACAGAGGTTGCAAAGGCGATTTAGGTGAGTGCATGGCTTCTCCGTGAACGACCTGCTGGCGCGCTTCCCTGAGCGCAGCACAGCATATCCGTGAACGCGAACCGTGACGCCCCCCCCAACGTCGTATGGCATCTCGCTGGGCTGGCTGCTGGGCTGGCTCGCTGGGCGCTTCACCGGGCTACCAGTACCATTGGTGACAACAGTTGCTCAACGCTTCTTGGCCGCCTCTGCCGCGCGTTGCTCGGCCATCAGTTCGTCGACGGCGCGATCCAACTCGGCGCCGAAAACGTTCTTGAACCGGATCTTGCCGCGAGCGTCGAGCACGTAGAGCTGCGGCCATCCCCAGACCCCCCAGGCAGTCGCGACGGGCCCGCCGCGGCTACCGCCATCGTGGATGTTGCGCCACGTGACGCCCATCTTCTCCTTGTGGCGACGGAAGACCTCGGCGCTATCGCTGTTGATTCCAAGCATTGCGAACGGCTGACCGGCCAAGCGCTGCACCAGCGCCTTCGTGTGCGGAAGCATCCGCACACAAGGGCTTCACCAAAAGCCCCAGAAGTCGAGCACGACGACCTGCCCTCGGTAGTCCGTCAGCCGTACAGGATTGCCGTCGACATCGTGGCCGGCGATTTCGGGAGCAGTTTGTCCGACGCGCAGTTGTCGGGCTTCGAACACCAACCCGTTGGCGAGCTTGCCTGTTGGCGTTTCTGGCCAGCGCGCAGCAACGGATTCGTAGATGCGCAGGGAGCGCGAGCGTTCCTTGAGAGTGAGGTCGACTCCGTCCAGGGCGCGACCCTCCTCAAGTGCGATGCGAGCCTTGGTGTCAGGTTCGCGGGCCATGGCAATCATCAGGCTGGAAATGCTCAACGCTTCGCGCAAGTCGAGAACATCGAAGCCGTCGAGTCGAACCGCAGCATTGATCGCGAGCAGCCAGGCGTCACTCGGGTCGGTGGCCAGCAGACTCAGGATCCGACTGCGCTTGTCGCGCCTTGCCGCGATGCCATCGAGGCCCGAAAAGCGATGTTGTTCAATGACCCAGAGCTGCGCTTCTGCGCAACCATTGTCGGCCAGGTCGCGATAGCGCGCGACGAAGTCGAACTGCACCATGGCTGGCAACTTGGGGCGCGCGAGGTCGGGCTTGCTGACGCACTGTTGCCGCCATTCGTCGAGCAAGCCGTCGATGCTCGTTTGCCATTCGGCTTTCGCCGTCGCGAAGTCCTGCTGTAGAGCGACAAGCTTGGCTCGCTGATTCTGCGGCGCTGTGTGCTTCTCCGGCGCTGCCTGGGCTGCGACCATCACGGTGACGCAAAGGGCGGCCGCGAAGTGACGAGTTGCTCGGAATTGGCGCATGGTGCGATGCTCGCAGGGAAACCTTACAGAACCCTATTGGCTTGACCCGGCAACAGCGTGCCACGTCAGAACGTTTGCGAAACAAACGCCGACCGAAAACCCAACCGGAGTCCCGCGCCCGATCAACCTGACGGCCCTCGCGCCAGGTTGGCAATTGCGTGCCAGTCGCGACTACTTTTTGCCGGCCTTCGCGGCCAGGAACTTGAGGTCGGCCTCGACCAAGTCGAGTTCCTCGACGCCGATGATCTTGAGCCAGCGCCGATCGAGCTGTTCGCCCGCTTCGCGCCACAACGACAGCGCACGATCGTAGTCGCCGGCAGCCCACGTGGTCATGCAGCGACCGGCACGCAGATAGTTGTGATTGACCGAGCCTTCCTTGCGCTTCAGGTAGCCGTCGAACATCGCGTCAAGCCGTTCGCCGACGCCGCCCGCAGCCCAAGCCTCACGCGGCTCATCGAGTTCGCCGTGGATGCGTTCGAGAGTGAACGCGAACCAAAGCGGGATCACGGTGTCGAAGCGGCCGGACTCCAGACACTCGACCGCGAACCGATACATTGCCTGGATCGAGCCACCATTCTTGGGACGCAGCGTATCGACGAACGCATTGTAGGCCGGTGCGTAGTCGATCTGCGCGCCCACCGCGCGGTCAAACCACTCGCGCGGCGTGCCGCCCGCGGCTTCGGCGTCGAGCATGGCGACGACGATCATCACCGTCGCGGCCTCGGGGTTCTCGGGAGCGATCCGCCACGCTTCGCGCAGGTGCTGCGCGGCTTGCTTGATGTCTCCGACGCGCTGGATCATCGTGCCCTTCGGGTAGCGCGCGCTGTGCGCGTGGTAGTGACCCCGGACGAAGTTCGATAACCACGGGTCGGCACCCTCAACCTTGTTCAGTTCTTCGATCGCGTCGCCGCGAAACCATTGCGGGCCAGGCTGCACGAACGGGCTCGATCCCCACAGCGCCCGCACGTACTGCCGCCGACCGTTGCCACCGCAGATCGCGTCGGCGGTCGCGCGCACGATGTGGCTGCGCACGGACGACTCCATCGCACCGGCCTGATTGGCCGCGCCATACATACGCAGCAGTTCTTGGCAGTGGAACTGGCCCCACCACGAGAACGTGATCGGGTAGCGCGCTTGCAGCCGCGGCAGCAGGCCGTCGAGCAACTCGAGGCGCTGATCGAGTTCGACGTGCTCTAACGTGCGCACGATCACGTAGTTGACCAACGGATCCTTGCAGCCGGCCTCGAGTAGCTTGACGGCGACCGTGACATCGGCGCGCGTGATGTCGCCGTCGGCGACCCGGCCAAACGACGACAACAGCTTCTCGGCGTCCGTGTCCCAGTCGTCGTCGTGCGCGCCCTTCTCACGATAGGCTGCAACAAACGACTCGTTGATCCATCGACGCCACTTGGCATCGTATTCGACAGCGGTCGAAGCATCCCGGTGGGACTTCAGCGGTCTTGCACTTAGGAAGCCTTTGGCCTGCTCGAAGCCGGCGAACAGATCACGTTGCGCGACCTTGGCCGGCTGGTAGCCCGAAACGAATGGCCGCAACGTCTTGTGCAGCCAGTCCTCGCTGACGCCATAGATCTCCAGGTGGCGCGGGTCCACCGACTTGCCCCAGCGCTCATAGAGCTTCACGGCTTCCTCGAACTTGCCACCAAGCGTCAGTGCCATGACGTGGTGCGTGTTCGCATTCCATTGCGCCCGCCGCGTGGCGGCCGCGGCGATCATGCCCTGGTCGAGCATGTCGAGGCGTTTTTGCACCGAGCTCTTCGCCCACACCTGCAGCGGACTGCGACTATCGAGCGCGATGTAGTGGACCGCCAAGCGGTAGTTTGCGGGCACGCTGGTGTCGAAGCGGCCGGTGTCGATGCACTCCTTGCCGAGTTTGATCAGCGCCTGCATCGAACCACCCCAGCGCGGTTGCAGGAAGTGCAGGTAGGTGCGATAGGCATCGTCCCAATCAAACTGCGAGGCGACCGCGAGGTCGAACCAACGCCGCATCTCCATCGCATCGCCACCCGCCGGCCCGATCGCCGACATCATCGCAGACGGTCCTTCGGGGTGCTGCGGGAACCGTTTCGTAGCCTCGGCGGCGTATTCGGCACTCTTGGTGATGTGGTCCGCAAACGTTCCGAAGTTCTTCTCGGTGATCGACGACGCCGTGCCTTGGCCGCGCGCATTCCAGGCGAGATGGTTGTGCAACTTGGCGCGCAGGACCAGCACGGTGTAGTGGTGCTTGCCGACGCGCTTCTCGAGGCGGTCGATGAAGTCCGCGCTGCTGGCGTCGATCTGCCATGCGTTCAGCGTCATGACCTTGATCAACAAGAAGCGCTCGGCTCGCTTCGGCAAGCCATCCGCCGCGGCAATATCGATCAATGCCGCCAACGCGTCGTTGTTGGCCTGCCTTGCCTTGTCGGCCTCGCTGCGTTGCAAGTGCAGACGATTGCGGCTCTGGGCGAACATCATTCGAAACGCGGGCGAGTGCTTCGCTTGGACCTTGGCGACCTCGGCATACGGCGCGGCGGCCTTACCCAAACGACCTTGCCACGTGTGCGCGTCGCCTATCGCGAGCTGCGCCAACGGCAAGTTGCATTCCTTGCGTTCCAATCGCTCCGCGAGCTTGTAGGCGCGCTCGTATTGCTCGTTGCCCATCTGCCACAATCCATAGACCTCAGAGTAGACCTCGCAGAGCTGCTCAAGATCCTCTCGCCATGGATCGGCCAACGCGCCGGTCGCCTTGCAGTCGGCGAGCAGCAGTTCGCGCCACATCGCCGTATGGTCGCGATCGAGCGACCGCATCGTGTAGACGTCCTCGCCCGCGGGTATCGGACGGGCGCGATACGGCTCATCCTGTGCTGGCAGCGACGCTGCAATCTGGAGGAGGATAAGCGACAGCAACAGGACAACGGATGTGCGGCTCTTCATTCGTCAAGACTCTCTGGCCGCAACGTTCTCCGGCCTCCGCTGTGCCGTCAAGCAGGCAGAACACGATGGCGATGGAACGTCTGAGAACCCGCTCGTGAAGGGACGATCCTCGCATGCGAATCGCTTCCTCCGAATATCCGAACACCACGCGCTCCGACCCCTTCGACTCAGAAGGTCGCACCGACCCACAACCTCGCGCCGACGCCGTCCCCGTAGCCTTCGGCTTCGGACAACAGATCGTCATTGCGCCAGAACGCGCTGCCGCCAAGTCGCCAACGCGGTGAGCAACGCCACTCGAGATCGATGTCCGTGGCGATGCCGTCGAAGCGTGAACCCGATGCGGTGACCCGCAGGGCCGGGCTGACAACGAACCCCGCACCGAGCGGCAAATCGCAGAGCCGGCACTGCACACTGGTGGTCGAACCCTGCCAACGCCAGGCGACGCCGACTTCAAACGGCGAGGTACGCTCGGTGCCGATCACCGTGCGCACGGCGACGATCGGACCGTGTCGAGCGGGCAACACGGTGGCGAACGGTAGCGCCCATTCGTAGCCACCGAAGTGCATGGTCGGCAATGCCACCTTGCGTTGGCCGGTGCGCATATAGCTGAGCTGACCAAACAACGCCGCCCAGGCCGGAGCCGACGCCAATACCGACCCCGCTGATAGCCACAGCAGTTCTTGTTCATCGACGCGGCTGCCGGTCGTGCGCGTATATGCGACCACATCGTTGGGCCCCGGATCCGTTCGGTGGTGGAGATCCTGCACCAGGGTTTTGGCCGCGTAGATCGGCAGGTCCAATGCCGCAGAGAGGAACCCGATCGCTTCGGTGTGATGCAATGCACCGCGGGTTGCCCAATCGCGGTAGAGAGAGTTTGCGGCAAGACCCGACTGCACAATCCCGGCGCCCGCGAACTCCCGCCGGTCCGCGGCCGTTAGCGACACTTGCGGCGGCAAGGTCGGGTTCACCTGCGCATCGTTCCAGCCGGACCAATGCAGTTCGGGATCGCCACCGAGTTGCTCGGCGACGCGGTAGTGCCCGAGCTCGTGGTGCAGCGTCCGCCAGGGCACGATTACCGCGATCGCCGCAGCTGTGGTGGCAAACCGCGACGCCGTAGCATCCGCGCTGGCGGAATCGGCGAGCCAGCTAACGCCGACCAGGCCTGCCCGATAGGTGGCATCCGCGGCGAACGAGTCGCGGCGCGGATCGTCGAGCACGAAGCGCACGACTCGCTGGCTACCCACTGGCGGCCGGCGCGGGCCGGCACAGGCTGCCACGGTGACGGCAGACAGGATCACGACCAAGCCAGCCAGGCTTCGCGAACCGCACGGCCCGACCAAGGCAAGCAACCTCTACAATTCCCCCAACACCCGGCGGGCCGCGGCGCGCTCGCTCGGCGTCCATCGCAAGTCGTGCACGATCGCTTCGGCGACGCGCGCTTTGTCGCCGAGTTCGGAAAGCATCGTCACAACCCGTGGCCGCAGCCGCTCGCGCACCGCTTCCGCCGCGCGTGCCTGGCGGTGACGTTCGGCACGCGAGCAGGTGTCCCACAAGCGCACGGAGAAGTCACCCGACACCGACGCCAATTGCGTTCCGTCCGGACTGAAGCGCAGTGCCTTGACGTAGGAATGATGGCCGCGCAACTCGAGCATCGGCTGCCAATCGGTGGTGTCCCAGAGAAGGATGCGGTTGTCGTTGCCGCCCGTCGCGAGGCGGCTGCCGTCGGGATGGAACTCGACGCAGTAGACGTTGCTGGTGTGCCCTTGCAGCTCACGGATCACTTCGAGGGTGTCCGTGTCGCGGATCTCGAGCTTGCCATCGTTGCCGCCGAGTGCCAGCAATCGACCGTCCGGACTGATCGCAGCACTCCACCAGGCACCATCGATCACAGCTGTGCCGCCGGGCCGGCCGCTCAGGCTGATCGAACCGAACGTGTGCTGCTCGCCCGAACAGTAGACCTTCGCATCCGGTCCCAACACGTGATTGGGGCTCGCGCGCTGCCCAGGCCGCGGGGTCACTCTCGACCCCCCGGTGCGCGTCCGCAGGGCCAGGTCGATGCGTTCGTTGTTGACGTGAAGCCAGCGATCGTCGTCCACCGTGAGAGCGGTCGCGCCCGCCTGGATCGACCACAGTCGCTGCGATGCGATCGGATCCCACAGCGTCACTTCGCCAGCGTCGACCAGGAACTGCCATTCCATCAACAACTCCAGTGATGGCGACACTGCTGCCGTCGACGAACGAGCCGGCAACCGCCAGATCGCCATTGGCGAAGGCCGTCATCTTGCCGCACCAGCCTACGGAGCTACCCGCGCCAAGCGTTTGCCAGGCCGTGCCATCCCAGCGAGCGACCCCATTGACCAACACCCCGCCGGCCTCGGAAAACGAGCCGGATGCTAGATCGGCCACCGTGCCGTTGGTGCCGCCACCGACCCCGAGCCACTGCCCAGTCGTCGGGTCTAGCATCGCGATGTTGGCGCCAGCGGCCGCGCCAGCTGAGCTGAAGGAGCCTCCGACGACCAGGCGCGATGGTAGCGGACCCGAACCATCGGGGTCCCAATGCGCGAATGCGAAGCCTTGTCCGGCCAGTCCCGGGAACGAGAACTCCGACGCCCACGAGTTCGCGCACTGGGCGTGAGCCGTGCCAGCGCCGCATGTCAAGGCGGCCAGAAGAAGGCGGATCTGCAGCTTCATCCCGACAACATAGCGGATGCACTGGCGAAGGTGGTCCGCCGGGCGCCGTCGGCCTCAAAGCAGGGGAACTCGGCGTGATCAATACCGGGCGGGCAATACGCAGCAGGCAAAACGCGGCAGGCAATTCCTTCCAGAGGTTGCCCAAGTTCAAGACCTCTCGGACTAGCCCTCTAAGCTTGAGAACTCACCCCACCGAACAGGACTCCTATGCGCCGAATCGCCTTGCTTGCTCTCCTTCCGTTCACTGCTCTATGGCTCGCGGCCGACACCCCGCAAGACCCCAAGACCAAGCAGCCAAAGCTCAAGGACCCGGAACGCACAGCCGTGATCCAGGCGGCGCGCAACTACGTCGACGCCCTCTACGACGCCAAGCCCGATCTCGTCGCCGAGAGTGTGCATGCCAAGTTGACCAAGTTCGGCTTCTACCGAAGCGCGGCATCCAAGCCCTATGAGGGTCATGCGATGTCCTATGAGCAACTCGTGAAGTTGGCCAAGTCATGGAATCGCAGTGGTTCCAAAACCGATGCGAGTTCGCCTCGCAAAGTCGAGGTGCTTGACCTGCTGGACCAAACCGCCGTCGTCAAACTCACCGCCGTCTGGGGCATCGACTACATGCACCTCGCCAAGTTCGAAGACAGCTGGAAGATCGTGCACATCCTCTGGCAAAGCCACCCGAGTCCGCGACCCGGCAAGTAGTCGGGTGGCGCGCGGTCCTACGGCCACACCTCCTACGGCAACACCTCCTACGGCAACCCCTCCTAAGGCAACACCGTGACCTGCACTCCCGCGGTCGCGCCCAGCATCACCGAACTGTCGAAGAACAAGACCTGCGCCAAGACCTCGGTTCCGATCAGGTTGCTGTCGTATGGAATCGCGAGTGGCACCTGCATCGTCGAGCCAGGCGCAAGCACCAGATTGACGATCGGGTCGACGAGCAACTGCAGGCCGAGCACGATCGGTTGCGTCGAGTTCGTCAAGCCGAGCTGAGCCGCCGCGAACAACGGCGGCGTTGGCGAGGTCAGTCCGAGGGCAAAACCACTATTGCCGATGCGTGGCAAGCCGGCCGCGTTCGGGGCGACTTGCCAGGTCACACCGAGCGACGAGCCGCTGGGTTGGCCATATACCTCCGGCGTCGGGTTGATGTCGAGGCCGCTGGGCACGCCCCAGCCACCGCCAAGGGGCGCGGCGACTACGGCCAAAGTTCCCGTGGTGGGATCGGCCGGCGTGATGCGATGCACATCACGCCGTTCGCAGGTCGCACCGGCCACGACGTAGATGTCGCCGGTTGCTGGCTCAAGGCACACGCACTCGGCATAGAACATGCCGTTCAGTTGCGGAAACAGCACGCTGGTGGCACTGCTCGGATCGATGCGCAGCAATTGCGCTGCGCCACTCGAAACGTCGTAGCTGGTCGCCAACAGCGAACCACTGGGTTCGAGAGCCAGGCCCGTAACCAACGCAGATGGCATCGTCAGCACTGCTGTCGCGGCACCACCCGACGGAAACGGCACGCTGTAGAGAGTGCTCTGACTCTGTTGGAACACCCCGATCCACACTACGCCGCGGCCGATGTCGACGGCCATCGCGTTGGTGTTGCCCGATGGCAATGGAGTTACCGGTACCGGTTGCAACGCCCCGGATGTGGCCGGTGCCTTGCTGGGGTCGAGCACGGCGAGCATCGTGTTCGCCAGCGCTTCACCAGCCTGGAACGTTGTCGGATCGACCGCCAACAGCACCCGGCCGTCGGCGAGCACTTCGGCTTGCGGTAGCCCCGCTGCTCCCCATGCTCCAGGTCCGACGATGCCAGCGTCGTAGCGTTGCGTCGCCACGACCTGCAGCCCGTTGAGCGTCAACACGTAGACCGGCAGTTGCTGGCCAATTGTGCTGTCTCCCCAGGCGTTTGCGACAATGAGGTTGGTGTGCGGCACGCGCACTGCGAAGTCGGCGCCGTGAATGAAAGTGCTCGGCGTCGCGCCAAGAACTTCGTTTGGCAATCCGGTGATCGGCTGCACCACGCCGACTCGCGGATCAAACGTGTAGATGCCACCGGGCCCCTGGATGGCACAGGGCTGGGTGCCGAAGTAGCGATAACTACCAGTCAGCATCGAACCGTCTGGGATCTGAGCTACAGCAGGCGCTGACAGCAGCGAAAGGGTCAGGAGAACGGATGCCGTCGACAGGATGGATGGAGAACGCATGCCCCCCTATGTCTGCGCGCACCTGCAACGGACACAAAATCGCGGTCGGGCCGAGCAGCAACCTCGATTCGGCCTCCCCGATCACGATCACGTTCTTCGGCAACGCCATCATCGCCACGGACTTCCGATGCTGACGGTCGACTTCGATGCACCTGGCTGCAACATCTACATCAACACGATCCTCGCGAGTCTCAGTGGCAACAATGCCGGCGGGTCCGCGACCGTGACGATCCCCGTGCCCAGCTCGGCACTGCTGGCCGGCGCGTTCCTGACCGCGCAGTCGGTCTGCCTGACGTCGAGCAAACAACGCCAAGCTGCTGACTTCGAACGGCCTCACCGCGACCCTGGGCTACTGACCCAGCCACTCCACATCGCTGCTGAACTCCACATCGCTACTGTGTTTCGCACCAGCAATGCAAGTTGCCGGTCAGGCCACTCCAAACGGTGTCCTGATTGCGACCCTTCGCTGCCAGCTTAGTTGCGGCGCGTCTGGTTGAACGCGCGGTTGCGATTCGCGGCGTTGTGGTCTTGGAGTTGCCGCCATTCTCGATGGGCTCGGGCCTGATCCGCGACGCTCGGGCCAGCAGTGCCGCGGTAGGTTGTTTGGGTCGAACCGAAGTTGCCGCCACTCCCGACCGGGCTTCGGCCACCGCGCCCATTCAGGTAGCGGTAGTGCCACGCTTCCTCTTCGGCTGTCCGGCGCTCTTCTGCCGCGCGCCACAATGCCAAACCGCGTTGCCGTCGGGTCTCTTCTCTTTGCCGCTGAATCTCTTTGCGAGCCCGCTGCTGCATCGAAGCGACGGCCGGATGGTTCCTGGCAACCGCACCAGCTCGAAGCTGCGATTCGTCGCCGGAGCGCGCAGCCTGGACGCTGGCGAAGATGCCCGCTGACTCGCTATCGCCGTGACGCGTGGCCGCGGCCAGGTTGCGATTGCAGTAGTCGACCATGAACGTTGGCGTCGATCGCAACGAATGCTCCGAGTAGTAGTCCACAACATACGCCGCCGCAGCTTTGACTGACCTTGCCTTGAGTTGCTTTGCCTGCGCCGAGTCGTGTTGGTTCATCAAGCTCGCCATGGCCTGCAACGCCTCACTCGCAGTCGCGTGGTCCTTCGCGCCATTCGCACGCGCATGTCGCTCGATCTGATCACGATACAGTTCAACCCGGGGCAAACTCATACTGGATGGCAAGCCCTGTTGACTCTGGAAGGCCGCCAGGGTTTTGGGATCCACTCGATCGACTTGGCGCGTGACAGCTTGACGCGCGTCACCCTCGCGACACTTGGCCAGCAATGCCTGCCAGTATGCGAATCGATCGGCTAGAGAATCGCCCGCGGGCGGACTCGCCCAGGCAACCGTGTCCGCAATGGAAAGCGATTCGTCGACATCAGCTTGGCCGTCGACCAGAACCGTGTAGCTCATCGCGTTGCCACCTTGTAGCGCCAGAACGGCGGGTTGCCGAAGGTCCAAGGTCGCAACACCTTCCGCATTGGTCTTGCCGCTCACGGCCCACGAACCACTGGTCACCCGAACGGCAAGGTCTACCACGGGCGTCACTTGCTGTGCGGTGTACTCTTGAACTTCATCGAAGCTGAACAAGTGCGTTCCGATCGAGATGGGCAACGTGATGACCAACCCAAGCACATCGGCCGCTAACACCAACGGGAAGATCGCGATCAGCTCGGGCGCCTCACCAATGTCTGCCGTGAACGATTCGTATTCATAGCCGCCTTCATCGACCCTGGTCTCGCGGATGTGCCGCTCCCAATGATCGGAAGCAATCACTGTGGCTGTGCCGGGCTCGAGTGAGCAAGTCTCGACGCTGCGCGTGGCAGGTTCGTCACCGAGAGTTTCCTGCTACCAACTGCCATAGCTTTGCTGATAGCTGACGCACCCCGCAGACGAGAGCATCAGCCCGAATAGCAGCACCGATCGACCGAGACTTCGAGATGGTCGCTGACACAGATTCAGAGAGTCATTCATGAACGGTGCTTCGGGGTTCGGAAGACTCATCGGCAACGAAAGGTCCGAAACTCGAATAGCAACCGCACCAGATGCCCCCTTCTTCTGCCACCGGCCAACCCTCCGAACTCGGCGGGCAAGGACCATGCTCTTTTAGGGCCGTCGGCCTGCTACCGTGCAGCAAGCTTGGTCTGACTACTCATCGCGTCTCGCCCGCATATAGATCTCTTCAGCTACAGTGATTGGCAAGATCACCGTATCCGCCGCCAAGGACAGGATTGGATCAACGGCAAGCACGACGCCCCACATCGATGGCTGCACGCGCTCCTCGGTCCACGCATGATCATTGGACAGCAGGTTGCCTATCGCCCCGAGATCGTTGCGAAACCCTGCATAGATCACGGGATCGGGATCGATCATGTTGTCGGGCGCGCGACCAGCCCAAAATGCACTCTGGCTGACCACCGTCATGCAGCCCGGTATCAGCACAAGGCCAAGCGCCAGCATGACCGCGCGCACGGGACGCCACAGGGATTGCGGGGACAACGCGGCAGGCCAACGTGCGTTCATGTGCGCCTGGCATCTTTGAGTGGCTCTCGAAATGGCGACGCGCCGTCAGCCCAGATCGTCTCGATTCCCGGAAGACTATCGCAAAGCCGCTCGCTCGAGCATCTTCGCAACCAAGGCACAACTCGGTCAGGCCACTTGGTGGGGTTCTGTCCGCAGCGCCTTGGAGCTAGCATAGCGGACTATGCTGATCGCCTTGTCCCCGCGCCGCGCCATGCCCGTTGTGGGGCAAGCTTTGCGCATTGGCATCGCATGGCTGAGTGCCGTGCAATGCGGTGGTGCGATCCGTGCGCAAGAATTTCCAGAGGAGACGGTGGCCTATGCAGCGCTTGCGCAACCGTTTTTCCAAGCTCACTGCATTGGCTGTCATGGTGGCGACAAAGCGAAGGGCGACGTCACGCTAGACAACTTCGGCGGCGGCCCGGCCGGCGGACACAACCTGGAGCGCTGGGAGCTTGTCCTGGACGTGCTGCGAAGTGGCGAAATGCCACCCGAGGAGGAACCGCAGCCGCCTGCAGCCGACCGGGCCCGCGTCGCTCAGTGGATTGATTCGGGCTTGCGCGCAACGATCGCCAACGGCGACAAGGCGGCTGCTCCGACCACACGGCGACTGACGAACTTCGAGTACCACAACACGCTGCGTGACCTGCTCGGCATCGAATTAGAGCTCGCTGACAACCTGCCAGAAGATCCTTCGCGACCATATCGGTTCCAGAACAGCGCACACTTCTTGCTCATGGGGCTCGAGCAGATCGATCGCTATGAAGACAATGCGCGCAAGGCGATGGCTTCGGTGATTGTCGCTCCCGAACCGCCGAAGATCCATCGCACCAAGCAGTCCTGGGCGTGTAAATCCATGCGCGGCATGCCGGATCCGACCGGCATGCAGCCCGACGAGATCGGTGTCTTCGGCAACCGAAATCGAACCGTGGTCAACGGCATGCGCGTGTTCGAATGGCCCGACACCGGCGCCTTCCGCATCCGCATCAAGTCGCGTGCGATCCTGCCCAGAGGCATCGAAGAGATGCCATTGGCGATCCTGATGGGACACGACATCGTTGGCGTCGGTGTCTCAGGTCTAAGTCCGGCGCGTCCGGTTGGCACGTTACGACTGACCCGGCGAATCGACGATCCGCAGGTCTTTGAGCTGACGGGTCGGATCGAGAACTTTTCCTCCAAGCCGGAACACCGCTATCGACGAGGCGGAAAGATCGATGGCCGGCTGGTGGTGACTGCCCCGCATTTCACGATCACGCCGGTCAATGTCTACGACGACGGAACGCTCAATGACCGACCCGATCCTCTGACGAAGCCGCGCGCAGTCGTTGAGTGGATGGAGTTTGAGGCGCCGATTGCCGACACCTGGCCGCCCGCACATCACACGCGCATCTTGTTTGACTCGCCACTGCGAAGGACAAACCCAAAGGCCTATGTCGCGGCGGTGCTAGAGCGATTCTTGCCGCGTGCATTCCGGCGACCGGTGCGGCCGGGAGAGGTCGCGCGCTTCATCAAGATCTACGAAATCGCGTCACAACAGCTTGGCCTCAAGACCATGGAGGAGGCCATGCGCGAGACGCTCGCCATGGTGTTGATTTCGCCGGACTTTCTCTACCACCGGAATGGCGCGGGACACGCGCAGTACGAACTGGCCTCGCGGCTCTCATACTTTCTGTGGGGATCGATGCCGGACGCAGAGTTGTGGGAACTGGCTGCGCAAGGCAAGCTGCAAGCTCGCGACATGCTCGCTCAGCAGACGACTAGATTGCTCGCCGATGATCGAGCAGCAGACTTCGTCGACAGCTTCGTGACGCAGTGGTTAGCGCTCGACAAGATGCGGGCGGTACCCGTCGACCTGGAGCGATTCCCGCGGTTCCTCTACACGATCGCTCGCGGCGAGCGCCGGGGCCAAGAGGTTCCCAATCGATCGACGGTGCGCGACGCGATGCACGGCGAGACCGTGGCGTTCGTTGCCGAGCTGATCCATCGCAACGCGAGCTTGCTACAGATCGTCGATTCCGACTTCGCGATGCTCAACCAGCGGCTAGCAGCCCACTACGGCGTCGAAGACGTGCAGGGTCACGAACTGCGCCCCGTCCCGATCGCACCGCGCCATCATCTCGGCGGGTTGCTGACGCAGGGTGCGATCTTGGTCGGCACTTCGACCGGGGCTGCGCCCCACCCGGTCTACCGCGCCGTTTGGTTGCGCGAGGCGATTCTCGGTGACGAGGTTCCGGAGCCACCAGCAGATGTGCCAGCTCTCGAAGAATCTGCTGACGACGGTGTCGCAAAGAGGGTCACCCTCAAAGACTTGTTGCAGCTACATCGCAGCAAGCAAAGTTGTCGCGAGTGTCATGCGCGCCTCGACCCGTGGGGCATCCCCTTCGAGCAATACGATGCGACGGGTCGCTTCCAGTCTCGCGTGCCACCGCTTGGCAGCAAGGTCGCGAGCTTCGACCTCGCGCAGCACCGCGATCTCGACGGGTACCGCGCATACCTCGATCGCATTGCGACGACCAAAGTCGATGCATCCGCGCAGTTACCACGCGGACCCAAGGTTGCTGGCGTCGACGAACTCAAGCGCTATCTGCTCGAGCAACGTCACGAGGACATCGCCGAGAACGTCGTGCGACGCCTGCTAACCTATGCGCTCGGTCGCGAACTGACCTACCAGGATCGCTATGTTGTCGAGCAGTTGCTGCACGACTCCGCAAGCAACGGCTACAAACTGAGAGACCTGATCGTCGCTATCTGTCAGACCGACGTGTTTATCGGAGCCTCCACCAAATGACTCGCAAGCCCTGGCTTCTGGATCGTAGGCAAATGTTGCGCGGCACGGGTGCCGCGCTCGCTCTGCCCATGCTGGAATGCATGAGTTCGAAGGACATCGTGCCGCCGCCGCGCCCCAAGCGTCTGGTGGTCACCTACATGTCCTACGGTGCCAACATGCCAAACGGCAAGAGCGGGATCACGAACCTGAATGCGCCGCATCACGATTGGAGTTGGTGGCCATGTCGCGATGCTGGACCGCTGACGTTCAACCAATCGTCGGCGCCGTTTGCGCCGTTGAAAGATCACGTCAGCTATCTCCAAGGGTTGGATCACCTGGGCGGCCAGAAGCTTGGCGGTCACAGTTCGGGTGACGTGTTCGCAACTGGTGCGGACATGGCGGGCGCAGAGAAGACCAACAACACCTCCATCGATCAGATCGCTGCTGGCGTACACGGCCACAAGACGCGCTACGGATCATTGGTCCTGGGCAGCGAAGGCGGCACCGGCAGCTACGGCCATTCGAAGACGCTTTCTCACCGCGGACCCGGCCGACCAATCCCGGCCATGCACAAGCCGCGAGAGATCTTCGATCGCATGTTCCGACCTTATGCGGGCAGAGATCTCGACGAGGTGCGCAGCGAACTTGCCTGTCGGCGCTCGGTGCTCGATCAGGTGCTCGAGCAGTCCAAGGGGCTGGACAAGCGCTTGGGCAAGGCAGACCAAGCCAAGCTGGCAGAATACCTCCAATCGATTCGCGATGCCGAGAAGAGGATCGAGCGCACCGATCGCTGGACCCACACGCCGATGCCTGAAGTAGACACGGATGGACTCAATCTGGAGGTGAGCCCGAAGCAGCCCCAAGACTACATCCGTTGCATGTACGATTTGATGTATCTAGCGTTGCAAACCGACCTGACTCGCTACGCAACGTTCATGACCGAGAGCGAGGACTCCGTGTCGAACGAGGTAGGCAACTACTCGAACTACGTGTTGGGCTACAGCGGCAACACGCACGACATCTCACATAAGCGGCCCGAGGGTATTTCGGGGCGCTGGGATCAGTGGCGCAACCAACAGCACGCCTACTTCCTTGAGCGCCTGCGCAGTACCAAAGAAGGCGCCGGCAACATGCTCGACCACACGGTGGTGCTTTGGGGATCAGCTCATCCTCATCAGGCGCACAACACGCAGAACTATCCAATCCAACTCGCCGGCGGCAATGCGCTCGGCTTCGAGCACGGGCGCCTGCACCGCTTCGTCGGCGACCGCAAGGTGCCACTCGCGAATCTGTTCGTCTCCATGCTGGAGGCAGTCGACGTGCCAGTCGAACGTTTTGCCGACAGCACAGGACCAATGACCGAATTGCGGAAGCGGCGATGAACGCGCTCTACGGGACACGCCTGCTGGCTGTGCTAGCCTTCTCGCTGCCAGGCGCTGTGACGATCGCTCAAGACAAACCAGTCACGCACAAGCCAGTCGCCCGCAAGGTCGTCGCGCGCAAGCTGCCGCGGGTGTTGCTGGTCGGCGATACCAGTCTCTCCAACCACTTCGATAATGCGCAGAAGGCCTTGAAGGGTCGCGCCGTGATTGTGCGATCGCCATTGGGGTATCTGTCCAGCGGAGCTGCCTTGTCACGAATCGGCGAACTGCTCACCAAGCAGAAGTGGGACATCGTCTGCTTCAATTTTGGACTTAGCGATCTGATGCATCGAGATCCGAAATCCAAACGTATCCGCGCCATGAGCCCGCGCGCGGGTGGTGTGCCGGTAACCACGCCCGAGGCGTATGCCAAGAACCTTGAGCGCCTGACCGCGCACTTCAACAAAGCCAGCGACAAGGTCGTGTGGATCTCCACCCTACCTCTGCATCCGCGGCAGCGAAGCGGCGCGATCGATGCAAACTCGATTGCGAAGTACAACGCACTGGCACTGGCAACGATGCGCCGGCATTCGGTGCCCGTGCTGGATCTACACGCACAGATCGAGAGCTTGCTCGCGAAGGCCAAGAACGATCGCGCCAAGGAGCGCCTTCATCATCAGCTCTTCAAGGGCGATTTGTCCGCGCCGTTGGTCGCGCGAATCGCGGAGCCGGCAAAACGCTGATTACGGTTCGCTAGCTCCCATATCTCACCAGCAACTTGGCACGCACGCCCGAATGACCCGCGGCCTTCGTCAGACGGCAGGCGTTGCCTGCTGCCCGCGTTGCGGGCTCCGTCGGTCTGCTCGACGGAATACAGAGGTCTGTTCGACGGGTCCACAGACCCGCCTGCGCGGACCTCCGTCGTCTTCCTTGTCTGCAGGCCATTCGCACGCACTTGCCTGCGTCGCTGGTGAGATATGCGGGCTAGCAGCGGCGTTGCTTCTCAGTCCAGCCGAGTTTTTCTGCTCTCGCGTTCGCGTTTCTTGCAACCGCGGGAACTCCTTGGTGGGCGCATGACAAACTTCCAAATCGATTCGACGGACCTAACGTGGCTCGCCCGCCTGGCGCGCGCGCTGCTGCGGGAAAGTCACGCGGCCGACGACCTGGTGCAGGACACCGTCATCGCTGCGCTCGAGAGTTCGCCGGTGCCAGCGCCTGCCCGCCGGACGTGGCTCGCGGCGGTTGCGCGGCGCCTTGCCG
>TARA_R110002072_G_scaffold273219_2_pt1 | contig 41822 bp, 32 predicted proteins | sample TARA_R110002072 | Tara Oceans TARA_R110002072 (sample SAMEA4397118) | marine metagenome | biome: Polar Biome; feature: [SRF] surface water layer (ENVO:00010504); material: water (ENVO:00002006), including particulate matter (ENVO:01000060) such as... | depth 5 m
GCCGATCCCGTCGGCCCCAACGCCGCAGCACAGCTGATCGAACTCGCCAACCGAAGCGGCAACCCGGTCGACCTGACGGGCTTCTACCTAGTCAGCGGCGCCAACCAGATCGCCTTGCCGATGCACCTGATGCCAGTCGACGGAATCGTCGTGCTGCACCTTGGCGCGTCCGGCACCACGAATCCTACCGACGTCTACCTCCCCCAAGCGGCTCCGCTCGCGCCGTCGGACACGATCTCCATCTTCGCGAGCGCCGCATTCACCGACCCGACCGAACTCATTGACTTCGTCTCGTTCGGCGGCGGCATGACGGGAATCCAACTGGCGGTCACTGCCGGCCAGTGGCCCTCGATCGTGGACAGCGTAGTGGCACCAACAGTCCAAGGCGAAACGATCGCGCACTACGGCGACTACGTGCTCGGTTCGCGGCACGCAGCGAGCGCGTGGTTCGTCGATGGCACCCCAACGATCGGTACGAACAACGACCCCGCCGCGTTCTTTGGGGTTGCACCGGGCTGTCTTGGAACCTTTGCGCCGACGTTCCACCTCAACGGCCTCGACAACCGCCCATGGATTGGTCACACGTGGCAGCTCGAGTTGTTCCTGCTATCGCCAAACCCGAGCACAGTTTGGCTGGCGCTCGGAACCCAGGGCCCCTGGAGCAGCCTCGGCGCAATCGGCATGACCAACTGCTATACCGCGCTCGTTCCGTTCGCGATCACCCCCTACCAAATGCCGGCGAACGCTGGCCTGATTCAAGTGCCCGTACCCAACCTGGCGGCACTCGTCGGCGCGGAACTCCGCATGCAAGCGCTCGCCAGCGGTTTCCCCACCGCCAACTCAGCTGGCGCGCTCGCCAGCCAGCCGATGCTCGTGGTGATCGGCTCACGCTGATCGTGTCGCAGCGACCACGCCGGTAACAACTTGTCCAGTGCACCGTCACAACATCCTCGATCACCTCGTAGCCAAACTCATCGGTAGCGCGTGACTGCATAGTCGAACACTTCGTGCGCCGCACTCGTCGGCTTCGAAGTGCGCAAACGCAATATGTCGCAGTCGATCGACCGACATCACTGTGGCGATGGCGGCGCCGATCAAGGGGAACAACTTGCGCGGACCGGTGTGGAACAGCAGTGGCTCGTCGTCGACCAGCAACTGGTTGAACGTGAAGCCGGCGCATACGACAGACGGTGGAATTGCGGTGCTGATCCGGTGCATGCCGTCGGCAATCACGGCCACACTCGTGGTGGCAGAAGACAGTTCGGGCACAGGATCGACTCTCGGTCTGTGTAAGGTACGCACCGAGGCACCGAAGTAACGTGTTCACCGCCCCCTCGCCGAACGTGTTACTTCTGTGCCTGGCACCGTACATTCAGTCTGCACCAGCGCCGACGAGGCTGCTACGCTGACTGGCCATGCAATCGTTCTTGCGATGTCCGCGGGCTCTGTGTTGGCTGGCTGTGGCGATGCCGTCCGTGGCGGTTGCGCAGGGCGGCGGCCACTGGGCCTACTCGCCGCCGGCCGAGGTCAGCCTGCCGGCGGTCGAGAATGCGGAGTGGCTGCGCAGTCCTGTCGATGCGTTCGTGCTCGCCGGTATCGAACGCAATGGACAACGACCTTCAGGGGAGGCCGACGTCAGGACGCTGGTGCGCCGGCTGTGCTTTGACCTGGTCGGGTTGCCGCCGAGCATGGCGGACATCGAGGCACTGGCCAGCAAGGCGGCAAACTCGTCTGACAACGGCTATCAACGACTGGTCGATCAGCTGCTGGCGTCGCCGCACTTCGCCGAGCGCATGGCGATGCACTGGCTCGACCTGGTGCGGTTCGCCGACACCACCGGCGTGCATGCGGACAACCCGTGGGATGCCCACCCGTATCGCGATTGGGTCATCCGCGCGTTCGACGACAACATGCCGTTCGATCAGTTTACGCGTGAACAGCTCGCCGGCGATCTGCTGCCCAACGCGACGTTGCAGCAGCGGGTCGCGGCGGCCTACAACCGACTCAACCTGATCACCCGCGAAGGTGGCTCGCAGCCGAAGGAGTTTCTGGCGCGCTACACCGCCGATCGGGTGCGCAACGTCTCGACGGTCTGGATGGCGGCGACGGTCGGGTGCGCCGAGTGCCACGACCACAAGTTTGATCCGATCGCGGCGCGCGACTTCTATCGGCTCGGGGCGTTCTTCGCGGACATCGAGCAGGTCGGGGTGTATTCGCAGGGCGCGGCGAACGGGCGCTACTTTGGGCCCTATCTGACGGTGCCGCCGGCAGCGCAGCGCGACCAGTTGGCGAAGATCGACGCGCGCATCGCAATGGTGCGCGACACGCTCGCGACGCCGACGGATACACTTCGCGAGGCACAGCATGACTGGGAGCGCGAGGTGCTTGTGGCTCCCCCAGTTGCGCCGCAGTTTGGAGCGTGGTATGCGGCGGGGCCATACACGGGCGGCAGCTTCGCCGAAGTGCATCGGCGCGCGTTCGGACCCGAGAAGGGCGTCGATCTCGCAGAGCAACAGGAAGGCCGTCCGCGATGGACGAAGCACGCGGAGTGGCTAGATGGCAAGGTGCACAAACTGTCCGGCGATCGCTCCGCGTTCTATCTGTTTCGCACCATCACGGTGACGCGTGCCCAGCAGTTGACACTGAGTTTTGGCAGCGATGACTCGATCCGGGTGTGGCTCGACGGCGCGAGTGTTCTCAACCATCAGGTGTCGCGCGGCGTGGCGCCGGACCAAGAGCAGCTCGAGGTCGACCTCGATTCCGGACGGCACGAGTTGTTGGTCAAGATCACCAACGGCAGCGGCGGCTTCGGCTTCTACTTCCGACCGGAGTTTGCCAAGCTTCCCGAAGGACTACTGGCGCAGATGAAGGTTCCTGCGGCCATTCGAACGGCCGAGCAAGCGGCAGCGGTGGCGACACACTTCCGTGCGATCACGCCGCTGCTCGCCGACGCGCGGCGGCAACTGCGCGAACTCGAAGCTGAACGCACGGCGTTCGTCGCCTCGCTTCCGGTCGTGATGGCCACCGTGGCGACCGAGCCGATGACCACGCGGGTACTGCGGCGCGGCGACTGGATGGATGACTCCGGCGAAGTCGTGCAACCGGGCGTACCAGCTGCGTTCGGCGAACTCGCCGAGCAGCCGAGACGCGCGACGCGGCTCGATCTAGGCAACTGGCTCGTGCAGCCCGACAACCCGCTGGTCGCACGCGTGTTCGTCAACCGACTCTGGAAGCTGTTCTTTGGCCGCGGGATCGTGCGGTCACTCGACGATTTTGGAACGCAAGGAGAACGGCCGACGCACCCCGAACTGCTCGACTACCTCGCGCAGCGGTTCGTCGCGTCCGGCTGGGACGTCAAGGCAACGATCCGGCTGATGGTGACGAGCGCCACCTATCGGCAGTCGTCACGATGCGATCCGACCACGGCGCAACAAGATCCCTACAACCAGTGGTTCTCGCGGCAGGCGCGCTATCGCCACGACGCCGAAATCGTGCGCGACAACGCGCTCGCAGTCAGCGGTCTACTGGTCAAGAAGATCGGCGGCCGCAGCGTGCGGCCGTACCAGCCCGCCGGCTTCTACCAGCACCTCAACTTCCCCAAGCGCCGCTATCAGCAAGACACCGGCGACGATCTGTGGCGCCGCAGCATCTACACGCATTGGCAGCGTCAGTACCTGCACCCGGCACTGGCCGCGTTCGATGCCCCATCGCGCGAAGAGTGCACTGTGCAACGTGCGCAATCCAACACGCCACTGCAGGCGTTGGTGCTGCTCAACGATCCGATCATGATCGAGACGGCACGCGCGCTTGCCACCCGCATGGTGCGCGAGGGTGGCAACGAGGTGCGCGCGCAAATCGCCTTTGCATGCACGACGGTGCTGAACCGCGCGCCGACTTCCGCCGAGTTTGGCGTGCTGCTAGACCATCACGAACGGCTGCGCGAGCAGTATGCCAACGATGTCGACGCGGCCAAGTCGCTGCTTGCGATTGGCGAACAGCCCGTGCCGAACGACATCGACCCAATGCAACTGGCCGCGTTGACCGGGGTCGCGCGCGTGATCTTGAGCTTGCACGAAACCCTGACCAGGTACTGATTGCTGATGCACACTTTCGACGCGCTCAACCGACGCACATTCCTGACTCATGGACTGGGCGCAATCGCGGCCAACCAGCTGTTGGCCGGCATGCTGCCGCGAGCTGCAGGAGCACCAGGCAAGGGGCCGCATACCACGCTGCCGCACACGCCATGGAACGGCGTCGTCGACCCGCGGCACCACGCGCCGCGCGCGAAGCGCGTGATCCATCTCTACATGGCCGGCGGTCCGTCGCACCTCGAGACGTTCGACTACAAGCCAAAGCTTGCCGAACTCCATGGGCAGCCGATGCCGGAGTCGTTCACGCGCGGCCAGCCCATCGCGCAACTTCAGGGCAGCCGACTAACCTGCATGGCGCCGCAGTATGCGTTCGCGCGCTACGGACAGAGTGGGCAACAGATCTGCACGAAGTTTCCGCACATCGGGTCGGTCGCCGACGAGCTCAGCATCATCCGTTCGATGCAGACCGACCAGATCAACCACGATCCGGCGCACACGTTGTTCAACACCGGCAACACCCAGCCGGGCCGGCCGTCGATGGGTTCGTGGATCAACTACGGACTCGGCAGTGAATGCGACGACCTACCAGGCTTCGTTGTGCTGGCATCGGTCGGCAAGGGCGGGCAGGCGCAACCAATCGCGGCGCGGCAGTGGAGTGCAGGCTTTCTGCCGTCGCGCTTCCAAGGAGTCGAGTTCCGCAGCAAGGGCGACCCGGTGCTCTACGTGCAGAACCCGGATGGTGTCACCCGTCAGCAGCAGCGCGAAGCGGTCGATGCAATCAAGCAGCTCAACCAATTGCACGACCAAGACGTCGGCGACCCCGAGATCGCGACCCGTATCGCGCAGTTTGAGATGGCCTTCCGAATGCAGGCTTCGGTACCCGAGTTGTCGGATCTGTCCGACGAACCACAAGAAGTGCTCGACCTCTATGGCGTCGAAGGCCAGGACGGTTCGTTCGCATCCAACTGCTTGTTGGCGCGTCGACTCGCAGAACGCGGCGTGCGCTTCATCCAGGTCTACCACCGCGCGTGGGATCACCACGGCGGCATCAAGCGCGCCATCGACATCACCGCCGACGAAGTCGACCGGGCCAGCGCCGCGTTGATCCTCGACCTGAAACGGCGCGGCATGCTCGACGACACGCTGGTGTTGTGGGGCGGCGAGTTTGGCCGCACGCCGATGGCCCAAGGCAGCGGCCGCGACCATCACATTCGCGGGTTCTCGTATTTTCTGGCCGGTGGCGGCATCCGCGGCGGCATCAGCCATGGCTCGACCGACGAACTCGGCTACCACGCCGTCGAGGACATCGTGCATGTCCGCGACCTGCACGCGACGATTCTGCACCAACTCGGCATCGATCACAGCAGACTGAGCCAGCGCTTCCAGGGCCTCGACATGCGCCTGACCGGAGTCGAGTCGGCAAATCCGATCCGCGCAATCCTGACCTAGAGCGATCCTGCAAGCCGCCGCTTCGCCCGCTGCGACCCGTCTGACAGCCTCGTTGCCGCGAAGACCTACCCGGTAACAACCAGTTCTGCGCGACAAGCTGATTTGCAACTTCGAGTTGTTACCGCGCAGCCGACCCTGCCGAAATCCCTGCCAGTCGGTAGCCTTGGCGACACAATGAACGAGCAACTACACCGGGTCAAAGGCTTGCGACGATGGCTCATGTGGATGAACTGCATAGTCCTGAGTAGTGCCGGCCTGGCGGCTCAGTGCAACCAATGGTCGCCGGGCACCGGCATGCAAGGAGTTGCGGCCTTCGGCTCGGGACCGGTTGTAATGGCGAGTACCGAATGGGATCCAGATGGAGCAGGACCGCTGCCGCCGCAGCTCATCGTCACGGGATGGTTCGACGTCGCCGGCAATGCCCTGACCCGAGGCGTCGGCAGCTTCGACCGCACCACCGGGCAATGGTCCGGATTGGCTGCAGGACTCACCTCCCCAGGCATGGTGCGCACGGTGACGACGCGGCCCAACGGCCAACTGGTGGTAGGCGGCGGGTTCGCCGCGATCGGCGGCGTCGCCGCAACCAACATCGCCGCGTGGGACGGCAGTTCGTGGTCCGCATTCGGCCCGGGCATCCAAGGAGTCGTCTACGCCACCACGACCCTGCCAAACGGCGACCTGATCGCTGCTGGCAACTTTCCAAACGGTGGCGGCATCCAAGCCAACAACATCGCTCGCTGGGACGGCACCTCGTGGTCGGCTCTCGGATCGGGCCTCAACGGCGAGGTTCTGGCGCTGGCAACTCTCACCAATGGGGACCTCGTCGCCGGCGGCTACTTCACCACTGCCGGTGGCGCAGCAATGTCGCGGCTCGCCCGCTGGAACGGCAACTCGTGGTCGGCGCTCGGCGGCGGCATCACCGGGCCGTCGGTGAACACCGCGGTGTGGGCGTTGCGGCGCGCGGACAACGGGGACCTGTTCGTCGGCGGCCTGTTCTCGACTGCCGGCGGCGTCGCCGCGGAGAACGTGGCGTGCTGGGACGGCAGCAACTGGACCGCACTCGGTTCGTTGACCAGCACAACGGTCAAGGCGTTGGAGATCGACGTAGCCGGCGACTTGATCGTTGGTGGCCGATTGGCGACCAATGGCACGCTCGGCATCGCACGTTGGGACGGCACCACCTGGCATGCATTGGCCAACGGCGTCGCCGGTGCTGGCGTCTTCAACTACCCCGAGGTCAACACCGTGACCACACAGAGCAATGGAGACCTATTCGTCGGTGGGGTGTTCGCCGTCGCCGGCACCGTCGCCACCCACCAGACCGCGACCTTCGACGGCACCAACTGGCACGCCCTCAATGAGGGCAACCTGGGTTCGGTGCGCACCTTCGCCGAAATGCCCAACGGCGATCTGATCGTCGGCGGCAACTTCACCGCTCTCGACGGTGTGCTCGTCGACAACATCGCACGTTGGAACGGCACCAGCTGGGCGTCGCTCGGCAATAGCTTCCCGAGCCCAGCGATGACGGTGCACTGCCTCACGACTGTGGCCAACGGCGACCTGCTCGCGGGCGGTTTTCTCTTTGCAGGCACGACCGGCTCCTTCATCCGTGGTCTCGCCCGATGGCAAGGAACCAGCTGGTCGCCGATCGGTGCAGGCATCGGATTCGTTGGCGGTGACTCGACCGTCTATGCGATCCAAGAGATGCCCAATGGCGACCTGATCGTCGGTGGTTCGTTCACGCAAGTCGATGGCGTGCCGATGCAACACATCGCGCGATGGAATGGCGCCGCTTGGGCAGCGGTCGGCGGCGGCATGAACGTTGCCGTGCGCGCGTTGGCGCTACTACCCAACGGAGATCTGGTTGCCGGTGGCGACTTCACCCAAGCGGGTGGCAACCCCGCAGCGCACATCGCTCGCTTCGACGGCATCATATGGTCGGCGATGGGCGCCGGCTTCAACCACCGTTGCCACACACTCCACGTTCGTGCCAACGGAGAGCTGCTTGCCGGTGGTGATCTGACTGCTAGCGGCACCGTGTTTCCCAAGGGCATCGCGCGATGGACCGGCACTACCTGGGATCGCCTCGGGGATGGTGCCAACAACACCGTGCATGCCATCGCATCGATGCCGAACGGCGACCTCATCGCCGGGGGTCGGTTCACGACGGCCGACGATCTGCCGGCCAACCGCCTGGCGCGCTGGGACGGATTCAGCTGGGTAGCGATCGACGATGGCCTCAAAGGAAACTCGTCCGCCGCCGTCTACGCTCTGCTCGTGCAGGCAGACGCAACGCTGCGGATCGGTGGTCAATTCCTGTTGGCAGACGGGGCTGTATCGGTGGCGATGGCCCGCTATGAATCCACGTGCAAAGCCTTGGCTGTAGCCACCGGAATCGGATGTGCCGGCAGCACGACGCCAGACCAACTCGCAGCAGCAACTCTTCCCTGGATCGGCACGACCCAGCGATCAGTCGCGACGGGATTGCCGGCACTGGCCGTGGCCGTCGGGGTGCGTGGCTTCACATCCCTGTCCTTCCCGCTCGACACCATCTTCCCCCAAGCCACACCGGGATGCAGCCTGCTGGCGGCGCCCGACCAACTCGAACTGCACCTGCCGAGCAACGGTGTCGTAACGACCAGCATCGACGTCCCGGCATCCCCAGCCCTGGTCGGCGCCCAATGGCACGAGCAAGTTGTAACCTTCGAGTTCGCCAGCAGCGGACCAGTGATCGCCATCACCGCCAGCAATGCACTGCTACTGACCGCAGGCTCCTTCTAACGTACGGTTAACGTACGGTGGCAGGCACAGGAGTAACACATTCGCGTACCCCCGTGTCGCATCAAGACCTGGCGCACGCGCGGCACCTTGCGCCGTCCTCAATCAAGGTGGTTAAGGAACGGACTGAGGCAGCGTGCACTTGCGAAGAACGCGGCCTCAGCCCGTTGTATTCGCCGAGCCAAGCCGCAATGACTGCGCGCCAACCGATCAGCTCCGCACGGCGAAACGCAGCAGGAAGTTGTTGTTGGGCATCGGCCGAACCGTCGGAGCCAAAAGTTGTCGCGTGAGCGCGCGCTCGGTCAGATCGGAAAGTTCGCGCACGCCATAGCGAGGATCCCGGGCTCGCAGTTCTTCGTCAAACTGAACATTGCTCGCGATCGGTTCGGCATCGGGCAAGAAGAACGCACCGTAGACGATCAACGAACCACCGGGGCGCAGATGACGAGCCGCAGCGGCGAACAAGGCTTCGGCCGTCTCGATCGGTGCGATGTGCAGAAGGTTGCTCGCGAAAACAACGTCGACGCACCGGCCCGCGAGCGGCCAGGAGTCGTGGATGTCGAGATGCGTAGGCTCTCGCAGGTTGGGCAGGCGAGCCTGAGCGGCCCAAGCACGCAGTGAGGCCAAGGCTTCGGGATCCCGCTCCGTCGGCCACCAGCTCCAGCCGGGGAGATGTTCGGCAGCGAGCACGGCGTGTTCGCCAGTGCCGGCGGCGACTTCCAGAAGATCGCCCGCGGGCACGAGCTCTTCGGCCAGGGCGTCGACGATGGCCTGTCGATTGCGTCCGGCGGAAGGCGAGTACTTACGGCCGTCGCCGTCGTGGCCCAGACCTTCGAGGCGAACGGGTGGCCGGGGGTCGTTGTTAGCGGAGCTCATCTGGGCGGTGAGAATACCAGAGCGCAGCCACTCGGCTCCCTCCCCATCTCAAGCACCAGAAACAGCACTAGCCAATGCGACACCAATCCGAATCCGCTCTCGCGGCAACGAAGCGCTCAGGACCTAGTCGACACCAAGTCGCTTCTGCACGACATCCAAGAGTGCCACCTCATCAATCGTTCCATCGCGATCATTCCGACGCGGCAAACCAACCATCGGCACCATGCGCACTTCCGTCGAACCCGGTACCCGCGCCGCAAACGTAGCAACTTCGGCGCCGCGACCGTTGTCCATCAGCACCAGGCCATAGCTGGATTCCTGCATGCGGATGGGCAAGAGCTGTTCGTGTGGCTCGACGTGCACGACCACGCCACAGCGGCTGAGAGCGTTGCCGACGGCGGACGCACGATTCGCGTCCTTGGTGACCAACAACACGGGCGCCTTGGTTTCCAACGCAGAACGCATCGGCCTCGGCTCCGTCGTTCCGAGCGAAACCGTCAGCCAGATCGCTATGCCTTCTTCACTCGCTTGGAATCCGATGTCCCCGCCCCCCATGCGACGCACCAGTTCGCGCATGCTGGCATACCACGGCGACACCCACAGCGAGGCTCCAGAGCGGTCGGGCATCGGCGCGCGCACAACGGCGGGAGGTCCCGATTCACTGTCACAAATCGTAAGGCGGACCGTGGTGCCCTCAGCGTCTGTTGGTTCCTCGGCAACGAACACGTAGAGACCGTTGCCCGAGCTACCGGGAAGCGCGGTCGCAACGATGTCCCCTAGCAACTGCCCCAAGCACGAGCGATCCCCAACCACGCGGCGGGGTGCGCCGCGATGCACCAGGCAACGCAAACGCACGCCGTAGTCGTCGGCCGCGAAGGCGTGCCGCGCAACCGCGGTCTTGGCAACCAGGTGCAAATCGAACACCTCATGGGCATCCTTCGAAGCAAGACCTGGGCGCGCGGCGGCGGCGATCGTCGCCAAGTTCGACTGCAGCAATTCGCACGTATCGAGCAAGTGCTGGCCACTGGCGCGCTTGAGCGACTCGAGCTCCGAACGCATTTGCGAACACATTCTCTCGACGAATAGTCGGTGCCGGCGCAGCTCCGCGCGCAGGGAGTTTTCTGTGTCGGGACGTTTCCGGGTAGTAGTCACTGCCAAGGTACCTCGTCATCGAACTCCGATAGTGCTGGGCTCAGGCGAGACCGCGAACTGCCGTTGGCGCGGGCAAGTTCGCAGCACGCCGCGACGTCGTCAGCTACCTCGAGAGGACCGCGCGGAAGTGAGACTCTGCCCGGCCTAAGACGCCCACTTGCCAAGGATCCGCTGCACGTCCGCGACCCGCATGGGCTTGTTGATGACGTCATTCATGCCGACGGCGAAGCATGCTTCGCGGTGTTCCTCGAACGCGTTGGCGGTCAACGAGATGATCGGCAGGTCCTGCTTGGAATGCTCTTGGCGAATCACCTTGGTCGCGTCCAGGCCATCGACACCTGGCATCTGGCTGTCCATGAACACGATGTCGAAGGTCGTGCTGCGCACGCTGCAGATGGCTGCGCTGCCGTCGGGAACGACTTCGACGACACAACCGAGTTGGGTCAGCAGCCTCTTCGCGACCACCTGATTGACCTGGTTGTCTTCGGCGACCAGCACCCGCAATCCGGGCCACAACGTAGCAGCCGATACCTTGGGTTCGCCGCCAAACAAGCGACCTCGGACAATCCCTTAGCGCATCGGTTCGACTTTGCGCGGCAACCGAACGAGAGGAGTTGCTCGTCGCACAGCGCTCCGGCTACCAGCAGAACAACTGGGCCGCGGACACGTTGCACCAGCGCTGCGATCGACTACGTGAGAATGCCCTTTACTACGTGCGCGGTTTCGACGCCGGTTAGACGCTGGTCCAAGCCCTGGAACGGAAACACCAGCCGTTCGTGGTCGATGCCGAGTTGGTGAAGAAGCGTGGCGTGCAAATCGCGCACCGCGACCGGATCCGACGCGACGTTGTAGCTGAAGTCGTCTGTCTCCCCGTAGCAGATGCCGCCCTGGATGCCGCCGCCGGCGACCCAGGCCGAGAAGCACCGGGGATGATGATCGCGGCCGTAGTTGTCACGCTCGAGCACCCCCTGACCGTAGACCGTGCGGCCGAACTCGCCGGCGAAGACCACCAAGGTGTCGTCGAGCAAGCCGCGGCGTTTGAGATCGGTCAGCAACGCAGCGGCCGGCTGATCGACATCGAAGCACTGGCCCGGGAGCTGCTTGGGCAGAATTGAATGGTGGTCCCAACCGCGATGGAACAGCTGCACGAAGCGCACATCGCGTTCGACCATGCGTCGCGCCAATAGACAGTTGCGCGCGAACGAGCCGGGTTTGTGAACCTCCGGGCCATACAGGTCCATCACTTCCTCAGGCTCGCCGCGGATGTCGGTCAACTCAGGAACCGAGGCCTGCATGCGAAACGCCATCTCCTGTTGCGAGATCGTGGTCTCAATCTCGGGGTCCCCGATCTCTTCGTGATGCTTGCGATTGACGTTGCCGACCGTGTCGAGCATGCGGCGGCGGATGGCCGGGTCGATGCCCTTCGGATTGGACAAGAAGATGACCGGATCACCAGCGGCCTGAAACGCCGCCCCTTGATGGCGTCCCGGCAAGTAACCACTACCCCAAAGCCGACTATAGAGCCCCTGCACGTTGCGCGTGCCGCCAGTCCAGAAGGCGGAAGTCAACACGACGAAATCCGGCAGGTCGCGGTTCATCGAACCCAACCCGTAGCTCAACCAAGAGCCCATGCTCGCCTTACCCGGGATCTCGGAACCGGTGCACATGAATGTCTTGGCCGGGTCGTGATTGATCGCATTGGTGTTCATCGACTTGATGACACAGATGTCGTCGGCCACGCTGCCGAGATGCGGCAACAGTTCGCTCCACCACACGCCGTTCGCGCCGCGTTGATGGAATTGGAACATCGACGGCGCAACCAACTGCGTCCGTCCGCGCGTCATCGCCGTGACCCGTTGGCCATTGCTGATGCTCGCGGGCAGTGGCTGCTTGAACTGTTCACGGAGGTTCGGCTTGTAGTCGAACAGATCGATTTGACTCGGCGCCCCCGCCATGAACAGGAAGATCACGCGCTTGGCACGCGGCGGGTGATGCGGTGTCGGGTCCGCAGACGGTCCGCGACGTGCGCCTTGCGCCACCAGCGATCCAAGTGCGGTGACGCCCAAGCCCATGCCGGTGTTTTGCAGAAACCGCCGACGGGACTGCAACAGATTGTATTCGTGGAAGGCTCGGTGCATGGCTCACTGCCTGGTCTTTACGACATCGAGGTTGTAGATGACGCTGACGAGCATCGTCCATGCGGCCAATTCGGCCGCCGATTGTCCGTCTTGGAGTGCGATGCCGTCGCACAGCTGCTTCGCCAACGCTGGTTCACGCTCGTACATCGCACGCAGATCTCGAACCGTCTGCAACAGCAAGTCCGTCTCCTGCACATCGGGGAGCATCGAAGTGATGGTCTCGTAGATCACGAGCAATCGAGCCGCCGGAGACGAGCCGCCAACCGCACGAGTCGAGACGGCCAGGTGACGGGCCGCCTTGAGGTATTCACTCTCGTTCAACAACAGCAGCGCCTGCAGCGGCGTGTTGGTGCGCTCGCGGCGAGCGATGCACGATTCTCGCGTCGGCGCATTCAGGATCGACATCTGCGCCGGCGGCATGCCTCGCTTCCAGAAGGTGTAGAGGCTGCGCCGCGTGGCCTTCTCGCCGGTGTCGGCGACATAGGTCCGTGGCAAGGAGTCGGGCAGGGTCACCGCCTTCCAGATACCGGCAGGCTGTGGCGGCTTGACGCTCTTGCCGTACAAGCTCGGGTTTAGCAAACCGCTGGTCGACAGGATCTGGTCGCGGATGACTTCGGCATCCAGACGAAAACGCGAACCCCGCGCGAGCAACCGGTTGCCCGGGTCCCGTTCGAAGGCCTCGGGAGTCGCTGTCGCAGACTGCTGGTAGACAGCTGACAGGACGATCTGCTTGACCAGGGCCTTGCAGTCCCAGCCGGACTCGACGAACACCACACTCAGATGGTCGAGCAGCTCCGGATGGCTGGGCATCTCGCCCTGCGTGCCAAAGTCCTCGGCGGTCTTGACCAGACCGACGCCGAAGAGCATCTGCCAAATCCGGTTGACGCAGACGCGCGCGGTCAACGGGTGCGCCGGGTCCACCAGCCACTCGGCGAGATCCATGCGGCTCCGGTGGCCGCCTTGTGCAGCTGGTTTCATCGCTGGTAGGAAGCTCGGTGTGTCGCGCTCTACGCGTTCCCCGAGTTTGTCGTAGTCGCCGCGGATGAAGATGTGGGCTGGGCGGATCTCGGCCCGCTCCTTCATCACCATGGCTGCCGGCACAGCCATCAAGACGGTCGATCGCTCCCGTCGCAGCGCCTGCCACTGCTTCTTCGCGTGCTCGCTCCGGGCCTCGAGTTCCCGCTGCGCCGCCTCTCTGCCCGGACGACTGCCCTCGCCATTGCTTGCGGACGCGGACGGATCGCCGTTGTTCTTGGTCAGGCTTTGCAACTCGGCCTGCAACTCGTCGAGCAACTGCTTCGCCGCCTGCACCTTGCCATCCAGCTGCTCGAGCAAAAGCGCCTGCTGCGGGCTCGGTAGGTTCTTGTAAGGGCGTTGCAGCCCGCGCCGGAAGTCATCCGTCCCCCGCGACCCCGTCTCGGCCGCGCCGTCGAGGTTGTTGAAGAACGCCGACAACGAGAAGAAGTCGCGCTGCTTGATGGGGTCGTATTTGTGGTCGTGGCACACCGCACACTGCACCGTCAAACCCATGAACGCGGTGCCAAACGCGGTGACCCGATCGATGACGTTGCGCGCCAGGCTCTCCTCTGGCAACGCCGTGCCGCGATCGATGATCATATGCAAGCGATGAAAGCCCGACGCGATCAGCTGGTCATCGGTCGGCTCGGGATAGAGATCCCCGGCGATCTGATCGATGGCAAAGCGATCGAACGGGAGGTTCTGGTTGAACGATCGAATCACCCAGTCGCGGTACGGCGTCAGCTCACGGTAGTGATCGTGATGCACACCATTGGTGTCAGCGAAGCGCACCAGATCGAGCCAATACCTCGTCATGTGCTCGCCGTATTGAGGCTTGGCCAGCAGCCGATCGACGAGCCGTTCGTAGGCATCCTGCGAGTCGTCGGCCAAGAACTCCTGAATCTCGCTGCGGGTCGGCGGCAAGCCCGTGAGGTCGAGACCGAGACGCCGAATCAGCGTTCGCTTGCTGGCCCTTGGACTCGGTGCGAGACCCGCGGCCTCGAGCTTGCGCAGCACGAAGCGATCGATGGCGTGCTCGCTCCAATTTACGTTCTGGATCACCGGCGCAGGCGGCTTCACCGGTGCGACAAACGCCCAGTGCTTGGGCCCAGGAGGTTGATTGGCAGAAGGTTCCTGGGCGAATGACTCTTTTGCGGATGGTTCTGCTGCGGCTGGCTTTTCTGCGGCTGGGTTTTCTGGGGCTGGCTTTTCTGGGGGCCGTTCCTGCGCAGATGCAAGCTGCAGAGTCAGCAAGACAGCAAGGCTGAAGCCAATGCTTGGGCGGCTCGAGTTCGGCGCAATCATCGGCCCCAAGTGTAACCGCGTGCCACGCGATCTACCGGCCGTAGATCTCGCGGCGACCGCAAACTCAAGCACGCAATGCGGCAGCGATCGGCGGCTCCAGCGCGCCGACGGTCAACTTGAGACTGTTGCTGATCGCCGGTCGCGTGATGCCACTCGCTCCAGATCGATTGCGACAACCTGCGGACGCAACGGTCCGCCGATCACAACCACGGCGTGCGGGATCGTGAACGTCTTTGCCACCGAGCCATTGACGATGCGTACATCAGGCCCGCGAGCAGGGTGTGGAGCGGGGAACGAGAAGATCCCTGCTACTTCTTGCCGGTTTGCAGCCGCGCGAGCTTCTGTTCGTAGTCTGCGATGAGCTTCGCACCCCACGGAGCACCGTTGGCCGTGAGCGCGACATTCCGGCGCAAGCCGTTGAGCCCGATCACGAAGCCATCGACATCGGCCTTCGCTTCGCAGTGCTCCATGATCACGAACCAGAACCCCCGGGAAACTGCTGGGCTTGGTAGTTGGTCGGCGGCAAGCATGCGCAAGAACTTCCCCCCAAGTGCCCGCCTGCCGTTCAGGTCGCGGTGCACAGCGCGGATCTGCTCCCCGATGCGGAGATCCAGGAGCAACGCATCGATTCGCTTGCGTTCGGGTTCGAGCTCATTCTTGAGTTGTTTCCGGCGTGATTCTGCGGAGGAACGATCAAGTTGGCGTTCTTCCAATTGTGCGATCAGCAACGCCGCCGCTGCGCGGGCGTCACCTTCGTTGGCAGCAACTCGCCACGCCAGCAATTGCCGGGCCCGTGCCGCGTACCGCGTGAACTGTGCCACCGAGTGCACCGAAGGAGGCACCTTCACGATGAGGGTGCCGTCCGCAGTGAATACTGCGATGTCCGGAAGACCAGTGACGCCGAGGCGCTTGGCTAGCCCGACGTCCTTGGCTTGCGTGGCCGTGGACTCGGGGTGGCAGAACAGCACGAAGTCCGCAGCGAACGTCGCAAACTCAGGTGTGGAAAGCGGACCCGCCTCCGTCAACTTGCACGGCGTTCAATAGTTGACGGTTGTGAAGTAACCAAAGATCAGCTTCTTGCTCGCAGTCGCTTCTCGGCGCGCCAACTGCCAGTCCGTGTGCCATGCAGCGTTTTTCAGGAAAGGTGACTGCAGTTTCTGTTCGAGCAGTTCGTCCTGTGACGGTCGCGGCTGCTGTGCCGACAGCAGCGATACGAAGCTGGTGAGCAGCACGAGGCGAGCAGAGGCAAAGCGCATCTTGGTGACTGTAGTGGATCTGGCCGCCCTTGCCATTCGGATACCGAAGCTGACTGCTGCGCCATTGATGGACGATGCAACAGATGGCCCCAGTCCGAAGCTTGCCCACCTGACAACTACTGGCCATGATGCCGGCATGCCCGAATTGCTGGTGACACGTGAGCAAGCGACCGCCTGCCTGACGATGCAGCGGCCGGATCGCCTGAATGCGGTCACCCAGCAACTGTATGAAGAACTGATCGCTGGCCTGGCCGACGCGAGCGCCGACCCAACGGTGCGCGCCGTGGTCCTGACCGGCGCGGGCCGCGCGTTCTGCGTTGGCGCAGATCTGAAGAACCACGGTTCGGGTGCTCCCGATGAGGCCGAACGTCGGCGCTACGCGCAGTTCGGCCAAGATGCTGCCGAAGCGATCATGCGTTGCGACAAGCCAGTCATCGCGGCAATCAACGGCCACGCGATAGGCGCGGGACTCGAACTGGCATTGGCGTGTGACCTGTCGGTCGTCGCCGAGGATGCCAAACTGCGGTTCCCAGAGCTCGGCCTCGGGACGTTTGTCGGTGGTGGCACGACCATCACGTTGCTTGAGCGCGTCGGCATGACCAGGGCAAAGCAGCTGCTGCTGCTCGGTCGATTCTTCTCCGGCCGCGACGCGCAAGCCTGGGGCATCTGCAACGAGAGCGCTGCCAGCGACAAGGTCCTGGCGCACGCCAAGACCATGGCAGAAGAAGTCGCAAACATGGCGCCACGGTCGGTAGCGTTCGCCAAGCGACTGCTCTTGCAAGCACGAGAGCAAACATTGACGCAAGCGCTCGCGGCGGAAGCCGACGCGCTCGCAGCCTGTATGGGCAGCAAAGACTGGCAGGAAGGCATCGACGCATTTCGTGACAAACGACCCCCACACTTCACCGGTAACTGAGTCTTCAAGCTCACTCGACCGGATCTTTCGACCCCGCGGCGTCGCGATCATCGGTGCCTCCAATGATCCCCAGAAGCGCGGCTACCAAGCCGTCGCCTCGCTTCTGCAGGCCTCGTTCGCTGGCGGCATCTACCCGGTCAATCCCAAGGGCGGCGAAATCCGTGGCATCCCGGTGGCGAAGTCTGTTGCCGAAATCGAAGGCGACGTCGACCTCGCACTGATCTGCACTCCGGCCAGCACCGTCCCCGACGTGTTGCTTGAATGCGCGCAAGGCAACATCGCAGGTGCCGTCGTGCTGGCACTCGGGTTTCGCGAGATTGGTGCCGAAGGCGAAGTCCTCGAACGCAAGATCCACGAAGTCATTGAGCGCACCGGCATCCGCGTCATCGGACCGAATACTTCCGGCATCCTCGACCCGCATCGCGGGCTCAACTTGATTGGCGTGCCTGACGTTCCGGCCGGTCGCGTCGCGCTGCTGTCGCAATCGGGCAACGTCTCGCTGCAGTTCATGATCGAGTCGATGCGCCGTTCGCGCATTGGCTTCTCCATGGTCATCGGGGTCGGCAATGAAATCGACCTGCGCTTCGATGATTACCTCGACTACTTGGGCAACGACCCCAACACGACCGCGATCGCGATGTATGTCGAAGGCTTCCGCGATGGTCGAAAGTTTCTGGCCGCTGCCGAACGCGTTTCCGCCAAGAAGCCGGTGATTCTGCTGAAGGGCGGTGCAACGTTGCGCGGCCGAGCCGCGGCGCGCTCGCACACGGGAGCGCTGGCAGGTTCGTATCCAGTCTTCCGCGCAGGCCTGCGCCGCGCGGGCGTCGTGCATGTGCGCCGTTCGGACGAACTGTTTCACGTCGCTGAGACGCTGGCGTCACAACCGGCGCGCGGCGGCTATCGCGGCATCGCCGTCATCACCGACGGCGGCGGTCACGGCACGCTGGCCGCCGATGCGATCAAGAGTCATCAGGTCGACCTGACCGAACTGTCCTCGATCACTACGATCCAACTGAGGGAACTGCTCGGCGACGTCGCCGGCAATCCGATCGACCTCGCCGGCATGGCCGATGCCGACCCGATGGTTTTCGCGCGCTGTGCCGACCTGATCATGAGCGACGACCAGATCGGCACGGTGCTGATCGTCGGACTGTTTGGCGGCTACCACCGTAGGTTTGCCGCGGAGCTGCTGGCGCGCGAGGTTGCGGCAGCACAAGCACTGGTCGAATGCGCGCGCAAACACAATCGCGCCCTGATCGTTCACAGTCTCTACGCCGACACTGCGAGCGAACCGTTGGACGTGCTGCGAACGGCGGGCGTGCCAGTCATCCGATCGCTCGAAGTCGCCTGCCGCTGCGCCGCCGCGTGCTACCAGCGCGGCGCACTGCTCAGTGAGCACCGCGGCACGCCGCCACCGGTTTCACCCAACAAGTGGGCCGGAATCTCCAAGGTCCGCGAGCAGGCGCGGACCGTGCTCTTGGAAACCGAAGCACGAGAACTCGCTTCAGGATACGGCCTCAAGATCGTGCCGGCCACCCTGTGCACCAACGGCGAAGAAACCGAACACGCCGTTGCCAACTGCGGCGGCGAAGCGGTCGTCAAGATCGTCGCGGGTGCCGTCACGCACAAGACCGATGCGGGCGGCGTCAAACTCGGCGTCACTACAGCTGAAGCACGGTCGACCTTCGATGCCATCGTGACAAGCGTTCGCGGCTACTGCGCCACGCGCGGCCAACAAGCGGACATCCGCGGTGTGCTCGTCGCGCCGATGCTGCCCAAGCCCATCGCCGAGTTGATCGTGGGCTACAAGCGAGACCCGCACTATGGCGGCGTCTTGATCGTCGGCATAGGCGGCGTCGCGGTCGAAGTTCTCAAAGACGTCTCGATGCGCCTGCTACCCGTCACGCGAGCCGACGTTCGATCCATGCTCTCGGAGATCAAGGGAGCACGGTTGCTGCGCGGTCACCGCGGCGCCAAGCGCGTGGACCGCGACGCGCTGGTCGACGCGGTGCTCGCGGTCGCCGAATGCGTACGCAGCAACGGCGAAATCGTCGAGCTCGAAGCCAACCCAGTATTCGCCTACGAACACGGATGCGTCGCGGTCGACGTGCGCGCAATGCTCTAGCGACGTACGGTGCCAGGCACCGTACGAACCTCCGCCGGCTCTAGCCGTTCGGTGACATGGGGACGATCGGGGTGGTCTTCTTAGAGGCTGTTGGTCGAGCCGAAGAGCAACCTGAGGTCCTGCCTCAGCTCGCTTCCCATCGCCTAGCACATGCTCACAGATCCCGGTGCACAGAATCGCGACGGCCGGATCTTGTTCGTCGACGATGACCAGCGAATTCTCGATGGATCCGGCGCCGGCTGCGCGGCTCGTTCGACATCGAGACCGCCGTCGGTCCCGAACGCGGCCTCGAAGCAATGGCCGGCGACGAGCAGTTCGCCATCGTCGTCGCGGACATGAACATGCCGGGCATGACCGGTGCCCAGTTTCTCAGCATCGTGCGCGATCGCCACCCCAAAAGCGTGCGGATGATGCTGACCGGCAACGCAGATGTCGACACCGCCACCGCGGCCGTCAATGACGGCAACGTGTTTCGGTATATGACCAAACCCGTCACCTCGGAAGAGCTCAGAAGGAGCCTCGATGCGGGGTTCGAGCATCGCCGCGTGATCGACGCGATGCAGCGAGCAGAGGTCGCCGAACAAGCGAGCCTTGCCAAGAGCCAGTTCTTGGCAACGGTGAGCCACGAGCTGCGAACGCCATTGACGGTGATCCAATCGTCGGCCGAGCTGCTTGAGCAGTTTGGCGACGAAGAGCCGGCCGAAGTGCGTGCCGAGTTCCTGGCGACCATCAGCAAGTATTCATGCTCTCTAGAAGGCATGATCGACCAACTCCTGTTCGTGGCGGAACTCGACGCAAGCGAAGGGCTGAGCACCGCCACCGGCTCGTTCGAGCTGATCGCGGTTCTGGAGCAAACCATCCGCGACTTCGCGCCAGAGGATGCCAACGCTCACCCTGCAACTCTGGTTGGCCCGCAGAGTCCAGTCGCGTGCCGTGGTGACGCGGTCGCAATGCAGAGGGCCATCACTGCGATTCTAAGCAACGCCTACCGCTACTCTCCATCTGACCAACCGGTGCGAATCGAGGTCGCGCACAGTGGCGAGACCGCAACGGTAGCCATCATCGATCGCGGCCCAGGCATACCCGAGGCCATCGCCGACCGGGTCTTCGAACCGTTTGTGCAGTGCTCGAACGTGTTGGTCGACAAGCCGCCGGGGCTCGGGCTTGGTCTGACCATCGCGCAGCGCATTCTAAGCGCACACGGCGGCACCATCGCATGCCAGGAGGAACCCGCGGGCGGCACACGGGTGGTGTTCACGTTGCCACTGGCACAATCCCATCGAGTCGAATCATGACGATGCGCCACGCCAACGAAGATCAACTACGCACCATGATCGAGAGCGCCGCCCATGCGGTGCTGTTCGCGGACGCGCAGGGCAAGATCCAATTCTACAACGGCGCCGCAACCGAGTTGTTTGCCTATGAAAGTGATGAGTTGTTCGGCCTCGAAGTCCAGGCATTGATTCCGGCGGCGCTGGGTCTCGACGAGGCCGAAACCCCCAACAACATGCCGGAGAACCAGATCCTCGCGTTCAGTGGACTGACGCTCGATGTGCCAGCCGTTCGCAAGGACGGCACGCAGTTTGTGACGGAGGTGACGATTGCCGAAGCCGAGACTGCCGGGGTGCCGGTCTACACCTTGGTGCTTCGGGACATCACTGCCAGGATCGCCAACGAAAGCGAGCGCCAACGCTTGCAACTACAGCTCGCCAGCGCCCACAAGCTCGAATCGGTTGGCCGTCTGGCAGCCGGCGTCGCGCACGAAATCAACACACCCACCCAGTACGTTGGCGACAACCTTGAGTTCCTTCGCGAGTCGGTAGATGCGTTGCGCAACGTGCTCGCGGCCTATCGAAGCGCCGCTCGCATGGACGTGGATTCGGATCGCTGTGCCGCCGTGAACGCCGCAGATGCACTGGCCAAGAAACTCGACCTGGATTACCTGGACACTGAGCTGCCACTCGCTCTGGAGCAGGCCGTAGATGGCATCACGCAGATCGGCAGCATTGTCTCGGCAATGAAGGGGTTCTGCCATCCTGGCCTACCCGATAAACAACCGGTGGACCTGAATAGCGTGATCGAAAACACCGTGAGCGTGTCGCGCAACGAGTGGAAGTATGTCGCTCACGTTGAACTCGAGTTGCATGAGAGTCTACCGCTGGTGTCGTGCAACGAAAACGAGATCAAGCAAGTGATCCTGAACCTCATCGTCAACGCTGCGCAAGCGATCGAAGAACAGAACGGCACCGGGTCGGGCATTCAGGGGCACATTCGCATCGAGACGCGGAGCTCGGATCAATACGTCGAAATCGAAATCAGCGACGATGGTCCCGGGATCTCTGCGAAGGCTATGCCGCGCTTGTTCGACCCCTTCTTCACGACCAAAGGGGTCGGCAAAGGCACCGGCCAAGGGCTCGCCATCGCGCAGTCGGTGCTGACCGACCGGCACGACGGGGAACTCGTGGTGCAATCGCAACCGGGCGAGGGCGCTCGGTTCGTGATGAGACTACCGCGATGACGGACCCCGTCACGCCAACTGCCCAACCGCGCGAGCGCGTGCTGTTCGTCGACGACGAACCCAGGGTCCTGGACGGCCTTCGGCGCATGCTGCGTTCCATGCGCGACGTTTGGGACATGCAGTTCGTCGGCAGTGGCAAAGAGGCGCTGGACATTGTCGTCAACGAAGGCGTCACGGTGCTGATCACGGACATGCAGATGCCGGACATGAGTGGTGACAAACTGCTCGAGGCCGTCTGCAAGGTGAGCCCGGCAACGGTCAGGATTGTGCTGTCTGGTCAGAGTGACGCGGAGCACCTCTACCGTTCGATGAACAAGGCGCATCAGTACCTGACCAAACCGTGCAGCAGCGAAGTGCTGTCGCGCGTCATCGAACAGGCCTGCACCCTGCGCAATCTGGTATCCGATGACGCGTTGCGGCGAACGGTCTCCAGCATGAAGACGGTTCCGAGCCCACCAGAGATCTACCGCAGACTGTTGGTAGAACTCGAAGATCCAGACTGCTCCCTACAGACGGTCGGCAACATCATCGCCGAGGACATCGGCATGACCGCGAGCGTCCTGCGATTCATCAACTCGGCGTGGTTCGCTCTCAATCGCCCGATCGAGAACACTGCAGAAGCTGTGTTGATGCTCGGGATCGACGCCATCAAGACACTGGTACTGTCGTCGCACGTGTTCAACGAACTGGAAGCCGCGGACCACAGCAAACTGATCCACGAGATCGGTGAGCACAGCGTGCAGGTAGCACAGTTCAGCAAGCGAATCGCCGGCGCTGAAGACGCGGACGCCGCGTGTGCCAGCCACGCGTTCACCGCCGGCATGATGCACGAGGTCGGCCTGATGGTGTTGGCGGTCAATGAGCCCAAGGTCGTCAGCGACGCGTTCCGCCTCGCCTTCGCCGAGAAGATCACGATGCTCGAAGCCGAGCGTCGCCTGTTCAAGGCAACGCACGCGCAGATCGGCGCCTACCTGCTAGGCCTGTGGGGCCTGCCCAACCCGATCATCGAAGCGGTGGCGTTCCTCGGCAACCCGCGCGCGAGTGTACAATCGACCTTCTCACCGCTGTGTGCCGTGCACGTCGCCGAATCGCACGTGCACGCATCGAGCCGGGTGCGGGTGCGTGCACCCGAACTCGACACCGTCTACCTGAGTCGCATCGGACTACGCAGCCGACTTCCCGTCTGGCAAGAACTCGCGACTCGCTCGCCAACCGGCAGGTTGCTCGGGGTGCAAGGCGGCCTGTGTCTGGATGGATGAAGTCGTCTGCGGCGGCTTCTCGTTGCAAACCGCGGGTGACTCGAAATGACGGCACAGTGGCCGTGCATCACGAGCACCGAACCTGATCTTCGTCAGCGCGATAAGCACCGCGCGTGGCTCGCCAACGCGCACTTCGAATGTCTGCCCGTGCAGCTCAATGCGCATCACCGGACATCGATTCGTTTGGAGACGCAACTTGCCATGCTGCCAAGCGCGGGCGCTATCATCTCCGCATGCATCCCGCTCCCTGCCACGGCCTTCTCCCGCTGCTAATCGCTCTGCTGATGTCCGCGATAGGTGTTGCCCAAAACGCCTACTGGATCGACCGCGGGCAAGCTCCATCAGGCCAGTGCGGCGGGGCCATGGTCTACGACGAAGCAAGGGCAGTCACCCTGCTCGTCGGCACGAACGGCTGCAACCAAACCCAATCTTGGAATGGCTCACAGTGGACCTTGCTTGGACCGGCCCCGAGCCCAAGTTTGTGGTTGACGCACCTCGCGTATGACTCGCTGCGTCAAGTAGTCGTAGCGGTAGTCGGCAACCAAAGCACCGGCGTCGCGACCTACGAATGGAACGGCACTTCGTGGGCGCTACGCGACACCGGTGGAATCCCGGCGCGCGGCAACTTCTCGATCACCTACGACGCGGCACGCGGGGTCACGTTGCTGTTTGGCGGCAACCAAGGCGGCAACCCCGGCTACGCAGACCTATGGCAGTGGGACGGCGTTGCGTGGACCTTGATCTACATTGGCGGGCCGACGCCGCGCTGGAACGTGCAACTGACCTATGACGCCCAACGCCAAACCGTGCTGCTGTTTGGCGGCTACGGACAGTGGCAAGGGCAACAGTCGCAGCATCTTGGCGACACCTGGGAGTGGAACGGATCGCATTGGGCGCAGCACTTCGGGATTGCCTCTCCCCCAGCTCGCCGATCCGCCGCGTTCGCCTTCGATTCTGGCCGCGGCAAGGTCGTAATGGTAGGAGGCCAAACCAGCGCGGGACTAGCGCAAGACACCTGGGAATGGGATGGCACGATGTGGCAACAGATCGCAGCACCGCTACCGATTACGGGTTCGAGTTCGGCAGCGTACGACTCAGGTCGAGGTGTGCTCACCCTGATGAGCCAACAACACGACGCCACTTGGGAGTATTTCTCCGCCAATCCAACCCAAGCGAGCTTTGCAACGTACGGCACCGGCTGCTCTGGCCCGACGGGCATCCCCAGCTTGACGAATGTGCCAGGCTCAGTCCCCGTGCTCGGATCGCAACTACAACTCGAACTGAGCAACCTGCCGACTTCACCATTCAACCTTCCGGTCGGCTTCATTGGCTTCGATGCACAGTCCTGGAACGGGCAACCCCTGCCGCTATCGCTCACTCCGCTTGGCTTCACGGGCTGCCAGGTATGGCTCGCGCCGTTGCTCAGCGAAGTTCTGGTCAACACTGGCGGCACGGCTTCGTGGGACATCACAATCCCCGTCAACGCATTCGCGCTCGGAGCCCACGTCTACTTCCAAGCAGCCGTTCTCGCTGCTGGCTGGAATCCAGGTGGCTTCGTGTTCACCAACGCCGGGGACGCGGTCATCGGCACGCCATGAGCGGAATGAGAGTGCCAAGCATGCACCGTGCGCCACACGAGAGGGCCAATCCCGCGGCACCTGCATGACAATGCGCCCCGGCAAACGCGCGGCTCGTAGCGGTTTCTTCGCCGACAGCTGGGTCAGTTGCGTATCCCCAGTTGCGTAGCCCCCTCGCAAGGCCAAGCGATCTGTGGGCGAGGTCATCTGCGATCCCAAGCTCATCGCGGAAGAACCCAACGGCCTTCGGCGCGCCAACCGAGGACAAGTTGCCTCTGGCCAGAAAACACCGCGAAAGCGTGTCGGGCATGGCCGCTGCATTCGGGATTAGGAGCAGATGATCCCAATGCTACGAGGGTGCCACCTTCGATTGGGTTCACTTCACCCGTGGCAATGACCAGTCAGCGCCACCGACCCACCGAAGGAAAACAAAGATGAGATTCCCAAGCAGAACAGTCCTTTCGACAATCCTCGCCACAGCGTTCGTGTGTATTGCCGCAGCCCCGGCGACCGCCCAGCTATCGCGGCTCGCGTCTGGGTTCGGCGCCTACGTCGGCCAGAACCAGGTGAACAAGCTGTTCGCGTTCAGCGCGCATGAACACGCCAACGGCGATGTGCACGGCCACTGCATCGTGATGGAGCCGAGCAGCAACGGCTACGTTCGCATGCAGGTAACCTCGAGCGCGACCCTCAATGGCACGCTGTACTTGGCCGGGCCGATTACCCACGCAGTCCATTCGCCCCCGTTCTTCGCCGTCGGCGCGACCGGCCTGTTCGGCGTCACCGACAACGGTGGCTGGGGCTGGGGCTGGGGCTCGCCGCCGGATGAGTTCGTCGGGCTCAGTGCCGCACCACTGGTCCTCGGCAACCTGACCGCCGCGCAAATCCTCGGCATGATCGGCGCGCCGCCCCCTGCAGCCTTCCAGCCGTTGCTGTTTGGCAATATTCGCATCTTCTAACCGGACGCGACGGCGCGGTTGCGGCCGGATCCGTCAAGCCGCCGTCAGAGCCTCCCGCGCCTACTGCCTTGCGAGCCAGGAGAGGACTTCCACTTCGTAATCGCTCGGCGCTGCCGGCAGGCCCCCAGCGAACATGACGCGGGTCAAACGAACTTCCCAGGAACCACCCAAGATGCGCTGGCACATCGCCTCGAACTGGGTGTAGGCGGAATCATTGTAGCGCTCTCCGCCAATCTCGAACGCGAAGTAGACGTGCATGGAGCCCATCTCGATCTCTTCTCGGTCGAGTGCTATGCGCCACCACTGCTTGCCAGCGACGATCACTGGCGGCTCGTAGTGCAGGTCTTGGCCTGGGACGTTGAGGCATTGAGCGATCTTGTGCACGCACAGGTGGCTGGTGGAACTGGTTGCGTAGTGCAACAAGTCGAAGAACTGACCGTCTGCTGCGCCAAAACGGGCGTTGATCAACCACGGCGTTCCGTAGGCAAAGCGCTCTGACTCTTCGGAGGGCGCGCGTTGCACTAGCGTATGCTCGGGCGGCGAAGCAAGAGCCTTGAAGTAGGGCGGTTCCGGCAACAATGACTCGTCGACCGTCCCCAAGAAGAAGTGTGCCCCTAGCAGTGGCGCGAGCAGCCAGGCAAGGTGCACACTGCCTGGATCTGGGACTACCGTCCCCGTGGGATCTCGCTGCTTGTGAGTTTTCAGCAACGCCGTTACGAGAATTGCCACGAACGGCAAGAAGACCAAGAACCCGATGGCCGCGTGCCAGGCTGCGTTGTCAATCGCCTGCGTGAAACCGACCCCGACCAAGAACACGAACAGGCTCACTCGCATAAGGTTGGAAAGCCATGCGAGTGCAACGGCCAAGATCAGCATCCAGATGGTGCGCTTGCGATTTGGTGCTGAGCCAAGAATCCCTAGTGCCGCAACGCCGACGAATGTCAGCAGCTGCCCAAGACCTGAGCAATCCGGCGTGATGACCAATGTGTAGTGCGGGAACAAGACCTCGGTCAGGTGCACCGTGTAGTCCGCCAGTCCCAACCAGACTGGCAGTGCGATGCACGTGGCGACGCCATGCTGCAGCTGCGAAGTCAGTGGGTAGTAGACAGATACTGGCAAGCCAAAGCACAGCAGCAACAGCAAGCCGTGCATCAAGCAACGCTTCATGCTCCACCCCGGTACAGCGAGCACGGCGCATCCAGTCAGGAACGTAACCAGCGAAGTTCGCATGCCGGTCGACGAACCTGCGCGATCACTTGCCGCCAGCAGCAGGGTCGCCAGCAACACCAGTGCAAGGCCAGTTCCGTCACGGCCAGCGGCAAAACTAAAGCGCCCCCGGAATGGTCCCTTCAAGCTGCGCCAGAGAGTCAGACCGAGGAAGAACCACAAGTAGATGAAGTGTTCCTGGTAGTGCTGATCCCGCACGTAGCCCTGCAGTGCTTCCCAGAACAGAGTGACTAGCACCAGGCAAAACAAGATGAGTTGCATGTGTTCCCCAATTTGCTGCGACGGTTGCCGCGACTGTCCAAGTCTCTATTCCCTTCAGCGTTGTCGAAGCCGCCACCCATTACCTGGAACCCAACCGAACTCCGATTGCAATGTCACAGCCGGTGAGCAAGGCAATGCGTGCACGCATCCGACGAACTTTGGCGCCAAGCCGGCAATGCGACCGGCTAGCCCGCGGAGCGATTGCAGCTTATCTTGCCTGCGAACGTCCTGCCTTCTTCCATGCCTCGCACTGCGCAGTTGGTGACGAAGCCTATGCGAGTGGGTCGATGATCCGGCCGATGCAATCCGGCCTAAGCGATTGGCTGTCTGCTGGACACGCGGAATGCGCCGTAAGCCAGCAGCACTCCTGCCAGCAATAGATAAGACCCTGGCTCTGGAGTGCCCCCGCCGACCCCTGAGTGACCGTGACCATAGCCGTGACCCTGACCGTGTTGACTGTGACCGTGGCCATGGCCACCGCCGTGACCGTGGCCACCGCCGTGACCGTGGCCGCGGCCCTGTGGCGCAACTGCGGCGGCAATTGGTGCAGGCGCAAAGACGATTGCATCGACTCCATTAAGGAGCGGTTGCTTGGGCATGGTCACCGAAGTGATCGACAATAGAATGAGCTCAGGAACAATCATCATGCTGCAGTGCTGGTAGTAGGAGCCAACCTCAGGGGCTTGTGAGATGGCTACTTTCGTCGAGTAGCCTACTCGAGAATTGCGACCCGGCAAGTCATCGGCACGCAGGGCAACCTCCTGTGGTCGGAATGACGCTTCGCAAAGATTCGGTGCGGCGATAGGTGAACCTCAGTATGACTTGCGCAGATGCACATGTTTGGTGGCGATGCCAATTCGTGCGAAGGCGTCTCGTGTGCCGGCTTCTGTCCTTGGCATGGGCAGAAGGATTACCTCGCCAAGATCCTGCGGCAGGCGCTCCAGGCATACCCAGCTCGCATCGCCAGATGCACGCTTTCATCTAGAGGTCAGCTTCAGCCCCAAAGTGAGCCTCCACGAACTTTCCAAAACAAGTAACCTGGACTCCGATCCAATTCGCCAGGTCCGCCTAGCAAGTCAGCCGACGACTTCCTCAATGCACGCCGCAGAACAACTGCGTCGTACACTTCACTCACTTACCCTTCGCGCGGGCCTCATACTCGGCCATCCGCTCGGCCATCTCGGGATCCGCGCCTTCGGGCATCCAAGCCATGACGCGCTTCTGGATTTGCATCGCCACGGCGCTGTCGCCGGTCATGTGCTGCGCTAGCGCCAGGGTGCTGAGCAGTTGCCAATTGTCCTTCTCAAGTTCGCAAGCGCGGTTGGCGATGTCCAGCGCTCGCTCGGGATCGCGCAGACGCTCAAGTTCGATCATCAACAGCGTCTTGGCGGCGGCCTCAGTTGTCGGGACACTCGCAGAGCGGCTTCGGCTGCCGCCATCCTCAGGCCAAACAGGTCGCGCTGTAGCGGTTCTTCCTGGCTCGCATCGTCGACGTCGGCCATGAGCACGCGGCCGTGTCAGCGCTGGGCAAAGAAGTCGCGGACGGTTCTCAGGTAGCTGCGAAAAAACGTCGAACGTGCCGTGTTGTCGCCCTTGGCGGCAGCGCGCAGCACGGTCCAACAGGTCTCGGCGGAGTCAGAAGACACGGCAGCAGGATAGCCCAGTTCCGCAGCCTCCGAGAGCGAAGGTCACTCGACCAAGCGAATCAGCTTCAACCACGATGGCCAGCTCGTACGATGGCAACCTTCAGATGTCGAAAATGAAGCCAATTGTCCGAGCGCTCAGCGTTGCCCTGTTCGTCACCCTCACGGCCTGCGGCGGCGGTGCCGACGTTCTCCATCCGGTCGGCATGTGGCAGATCGATCCGGATGCGACGCTCGTCGCCAACCGGGCGCAGATCGCAGATCAGCTCGCCACAATGCCGCAAGCCGAGAGGGCGAAGGCCAAGGAAAAGTTCGAGAGCCTGTTCAAGAGCATGCAGGGAACCATCGCGGTCCACGCCGACAAGACGCTCGTCAGCATCACGCAGATGGGCACCAGGCAACAGATGATGCGCGGCAGCTGGAAGCTCGACGGCAACAAGATCACGATGACCTCCAGGCCGGATGGCTCTGACGTAGACAGTGTCGTAACGGGAAGCGTCGACCGCGACAGCATGACGGTCCACACGGTCGGGACGGAGCAATTCGTAGTGCTGAAAAAGAAGGCGCACTGAAGTGTGATCCGTCGCGACGACGAGTCGCGATGGTTGCAATCCGGATCACCAGCAGATTACCAGCCGATACGGCCTTCGACGCCACCACTGGAACCAAACCCCAAGGCGTTCAAGTTGGGCAGGTGCACGAAGCCCTGTACGAATATCGACAGGCCAACGAGGCTCCCCGCTGCCGGGATTTGCAGCGAGTATGCCGGGAAGCCAAACGGCGCCACCAGCAAGGCCGAACTGGTGCCGTCGGTGTAGAACGAGCAGCCTGGCGCGCCAAACGGAGTCAGCGATAGGTTCGAATTGCTTAGGCCAAGCGACATGACGCCAAGTTGCGCGGAAGCAGGTGCTGTGATGCCAACCTCCCAGGTCGATCCCAGCCGTGGCTCGGTCTGCGTGGTCGCGGAGACGCCACCGCACGCGATGCCAAACAACTTCGCCCGCGCGACCGTCGTGCCGTAGCCCTCGATCAGGTCGAAACCGCGCACCACGGGAAACGATGGCCCGAACGTTCCGACAATGGTGCTCGCACCCGTCGTCGGATCGATGGAGTAGAGCGAGTCATTGGCATGGCGCACCGCGAACATGTCTCCGGTCAGATGGTCGATGCCGACGTCTTGGAACTGCGACGTGGTCGTCGCCGTCAGCGTCCCGGCGCCCGTCACCCGATCGATCACGACGATCTTCCCACTACCCCAAGTGATCCCGTAGAGGTTGCCAAAGGCGTCGGTATCCAGTGACGCAACTTCGCCAACACCCGTGTTGCCAAGCAGCGTCAGTGTACCTGTGAGGTCCAATGAGTAGACGTTGTCGTTGCGGTGGCCGAGGTAGAAGCAGCCATCGCCTTCGTGCCAGGCGAGACCGGTGAAGTCAGTACCCAAGCCGAACACGGGGGTAAACGTTCCGGTCGCCGTGTCGATGCGCCCGACCTGCCCGTCATCGGTATCCACGGTCCACAGTTCTCCGCTGGAGGGTTGGTAGGTCAGGTCGCCGGGTGTGGTCAAACCGTGGTTGGCTGTGCTGCCGATTGCAGTCACCGCGCCGGTGTGAAGGTCGACCGAGCCAAGCAAGTCAGTGGTGCTGTCGATGACGTAGGCCGGCGCGTGGTTGAGGGTCGCGAGGTAGCTGTTGCCCATCGCGGGAAGCATGCCGCGCGGCGTCACCGCAAACGTGTCGCGGTCGACTTCGTACAGTTGGCCGCCAGCCTGGACGAGGAAGTGTCCGGTGCGCGCTTCGACGGTGAGGCCGGTCGCTCCAGGCACACTGTTGGCTACGAAGATCGCCGCGCCAGTCAGCTTGTCGATGGCGTGGATCTCACCGTTGCTGCGCACGCCAAACAGACTGCCAAAGGCATCGAAAGTGAGATCGTGCAGGTCCGTCAGCCCGGTCGGCCCGACCGAGGCATACACTCTGTGCAACACTCCTCCGTCTCCGAGCACATAGGTGTCATTCGTCGACGCATCGAACGCGATTGCGCCGATGTTCTGATTGACGATGAAGGGCGCGTATGGCGACCAGACATGCTCACTCAGGTCGAACTGCTCAATCCAAGACTGCCAATGGACTACTCCCCCCCCATATGAAGTAGCTCTTCTTGACAACCAAGGCGACACCGCGTTTGGCGTCATATGCGATTCCTCCCACGATGTCTGGACTGACATCCAGGAAGTGGCGGGTACCCGTCAAATCGTCGCAATAGAACAGTTCCCCCGTGGCACGATCAGCGGCGATGCAGCCATCTCGCCGAGTAGCAAACGCCAGGCCGCGCGGCAGCGTGATAAACCCCGGCAGCGAAATCGATCCCATCAGCGTCGTCGCTCCGGTCGTTGGATCGATCCGCTCCAAGGTTTCATACGATCCGTCGATCGCATACCAATTCCCGGTGTGCGGTTCGATCGCCAGCGCATTAACTGCTTGGGTCGTGGTCGACACCGTGACGCCCGCGCCCGAACCGGTGTCCAAGCGCACGATGTAGCCGTAGAAGGCAACCCCGTAGAGTTTGTTGTCGGCGTCGACCTCGAGCGTCCCGACGTCCACGTACCCCATCGCGCCGACCAGCGTCAGCTGACTGTTCCAAGGCGTGAAGCGGTAGAGGTTGTCGTCCGTGTTGCTCAAGTAGAAGCAGCGATCCGCTTCGTGCCAGGCGATACCGAGCCAACCGTTCATGCCGGTCGCGTGCACCGGCGTGAAGGTCGCAGTCTCCTGGTCGAGCGTGCCAATTTCGCCGCCTTGGAAGTCCACCGTCCAAAGCTCCTGCGTGACGCGGCGCCAGGTCAGGTCGACCGGGTTGGCAAGCCCGTTGTTGGCGGTGCTGCCAATCGGCGCCACCGCCGCGGTGTAGTGGTCCACCGCGTAGAGCTGACTGTTATAGGAATCGACCAGGAACACTCCCTGCGCAGAGACCGCCGCAGTCAGCAGGGCGCAGGCAAGTGGAACACGGAGACACGGACGCAGGCAAAACGGGGTGCTGGATTCGAGCATGGCGATACCGAAGTGCGAGGCCCCGGCAAGTCCGGCGGCCAACACATTCAGAAATGCCGTTCGGCCGACGACATCGCGCCCAACCCGGAAAAACCTTCCGTGCGACTCCGGCGTTCCGCCTGAACCGGGCGCAACCACACCGGGCGTGACCGGGGTCGGGGACTTCAGGACGCCCGCCAGCCCCCACCCCAAAACCACGAACGCCTGGTCCGTCCAGCTACGCCCGATCGAGGTATCGCCGCAACCAGGTGCGTGCAAACAGGAGGTCGCGGTCGATCGTGCGCGGGGTGATCTCCAACAACTCGGCGATTTCGTCGCTGCTCAGTCCCGCGAAGAAGCGCAGCATCACGATGTGGGACGGACGCTCATATTCGCGCGCCAGCGCGGTCATGGCTTCGTCCAACGCCAGGATGTCCGTGCCGTCCGCGCCAATGTCGGCGATGACGATGTCCGTCGACAAACGGACGTCGGCTGGCGCCGAATGGCTTCGCTGCCGCTGCTTGCGCCTCGCCTGGTCGACTAAGATGTTGCGCATCGAGCGCGCCGCCGCCCCGAAGAAGTGGGCACGACCTTCCCATTGCTTGGCGCCGCCGCTCAGACGCACCCAGACCTCGTGCACGAGTGCCGTAGCCTGCAGGGTCTGCCCGGGCGCAAGCTTGCACAACCGGGCGGAGGCCAGCCGCTTCAGATCTTCGTACACGAGCTCCCACAGCCTCTCTTGGGCGCCTGGTTCCCCGCGCTCGACGCGGGCCAATGCAATGGTCACGGGTTCTTGGCTCATGGGTGACAAGCAGAAGCCTACCACCCGCATCGCTTCGAAGGGAACGAGGATTAGTCGGGGAGCAGGCTCCGAATCTCCGGGAAGTTGCGAACGGCATCAATGCAAGGCAGCTCTCGAAACTGGTCGGCCGTAGCACCGCACCGCAGCGCCTGCTGCAGCGCCGCCAACGCGCCGTTGCGATCGGCGACTCGCTGGTCGTCCGCAGATTCCCCCGCAGCGAGGCGGCGGCAGCGCAGTTCGAGCAGGCGCAGGTATTGGAAATGGTCGTGACGCGCCCGCGGCCCGAGATCGATGCACATCTGGTAGCAGGCGATCGCCTCGTCGAGGTCGCCGCGCTGCATGGCGCGTTCCCCCATGCGAACCCAACTGCGCGGGGTCGCCTTGACCCGCAGGTTCTGCAACTCGCGCGCTTGCCGCTGATCGATGGAACCGATCCCGCCCGGCAACGCCGCTACCGGTTGCGTCATGAAGCCTTCCAGACGGGTCGGCTCGATATTGAGCAGCTCCGCGAGTTCCACTCGAACGACGGGGTCATCCTCGCACGACCGGCGCACGAACATCGCCCGCGCCTCGGTCGGCAGCTCGGCCCCTTCGGCAAACAGGTCGAGCAGGCGGTCTTTCTGGAAGTCGTTGAGCATCTCGTAGTGGCAGCGGCCGTCTTCCCGAACGGCGATGATTTCACGTCATCAGGTGCTTGTCACGGACGCAGGTACAGGCGCGCAACCTCGCGCTTGCCGCGCCGCAACACCAGGCTGTGGCTGTTCGCCGGGAATCCGAAGGTATCAGCACCTGACAAAGGGCATGAGGGCTGCACCAGCGGTGATCCGCCGAGCCACATCGGCAAGGCACGATCGCGCGCATCGAGCGCCGTCAAGGTTGCTCCCAGCGACGACCCCATCAACGTCGAAACAGAATGCTCCGGCGTTTCGACAGCACGACGCATGACGAGCCATCGCCTTGGCGTCGCGCGCAGCTCGAGACGCTGGTCGCCGATGCGTTCGGCAAGCGTCAAGCGCTGCGGAACAACTGCTTCGCCGGCAACGATCAGCTCGAGGGCCACAAGACCTTGGGTCGCGATCTCGAAGTTGCCGTCGCGATCCGTCGTGACGATCGACTGCACTTGCATGCCGAGATGACCGGGCACCGCCCAGCCGCTCGGCCGGCCCAGCCCGGCCATCGCGCCACGAATGGGCATGCCGTTGGCATCGAGTACCCGACCGCGGATGCGCCCCGGCAACCGCGACTCCTCAAGGCACAAACGCAGCTGCGTTTCGGGCGCGACAATCGATCGCGAGCGGACTACGGCGCGGTTCTGCGGCTGCCACGCTTCGATGTGGTAGCTGCCCGCGCGCAACCCGCCGAAGGCAAAGAATCCGTCGGCTGCGACGCGCACGGGCGCCTGCGCGAATCGACCCCACAACCCCAGGCCTTCGCCTTCATCCGCATCCGCATCCGAAACTGCAGCAACCCACCACCCCGAGCGCGGTTGCTCTTGGTCGTCGAGCAACCAGCCGTCGATGCCGACGCCAGGCTGCGATGGGCCATGCGACGCAACGTTCAAACCAGCAGTCGCGGCCGGTTGCAGCGTCACCCGGCGCAGACCGCTCGAGGTCTCCAGGTCGATACGCGCCGTCTCAAAGCCATCGTGTTCGACAATCAGCTGCGCGCGCTCGCCAACCGGCGACGGCGGCAAGAAGTACCAGCCATCCGCATCGGTCTCGCCGGACCACTCGCCATAGATGCTCGCACCCCGCGCCGCGATTGGCATCGGCCCCAGCCGCGCCTGTCGAGGCAGCTTCGCATGCAGAGCCACGGCAACTCGCGCGCTCGCGAGTGGCACACCCGCGGGATCGCACACGCGACCCTGAGGGCGTCCCGAACGCGCAACGATCAGGTCGGGCGCTTGTTCGCTAAGACAGAGATCGAGCAGCGGCGATTCGATCGCCAGCCATCCAGGCGGCGCTAGCACCCGGCACCTGCCGCGGTCACCGGTGCAGAACGTGAACGAACCGTCGGACTGGCTTTCGACCACGTCCTTCGTTCCGGTCATCACAACCTGCATGCCAGCGACCGGAAGGCCGTCAGGATCGAGCACCCTGCCAATCACGCTCGGCGCGAATGCGCGCTGATGCGGTGGTTCGCTCAGCCCCAGAGGCGCCGAGGGGATTGCCATGGCCGCTGCCACCGCCACCCAAGACGACGTCGTCCTCGGCGGCCGCACGTCACCCAACGGCAGCAGCAGCAACAGCGCTGCCGCCGCCAGGCTGGCACTCAGAGTGCCCACCGTGCACACGTGAAGCATGGCCATGGAATGCGCCTACTTGCGGGCCGCGAGCAGCGGCTGCAGTTGTGCGACAGCTGCCTCAAGCGACGCAAGGCGCTCGCGCAGGTCGTCGTTCTCGGATCGCAGGTCGTCATTGGCGGCAATCAGGCCGTCGTTGCACTGCTTGAGTTCCCGCAAGGACTCGACGGTCAGCGCTTCGAAACCGGTGATGCTGACCGCCTTCATGCCGTCATCGACTTCGGAAACCCACGACGGGAAGACCTTTTCGACGTCTTGCGCAACGAAGCCTGTGCACAGGCCCGGTGCTGCTCCCGTTTCATTCGGGTTCTTGTAGTAGTAGGTCTTGCCCTGAAGTTGCAGCAGGCGACCGAGCGCGCCGTCGAGTGGTTGGATATCGCGCTTCTTGCGTGCATCGGACAGCACGGACCAGCTGCCGCCGCCCGGCTTGAAAGCCGTGCCGCTCATCAAGTATCTGAATCGAACCGGACCACCTTCAGCCGCGATCTCGAAGCGATCGAGGCTGGAGCCGTCGTCACCGAGGTAGATAGTGAGGACGTTCTCATCGGCGGCGCCACCCTGCCGGCGCAGGTAGATCGGGTCTCCGTTCTGGTCTTCTTCGCCAAAGTAGAGGCGATTGTTGCCCTTGAGCTTCAGGGAGCCGTCAATCTCAAGCTTCTGGGTCGGAGAGTTCGCCCCGACGCCGATGCCGACGTTGCCATTGGGCAACACGGTGAAAGCCGACGTCAGACCGCTGACGCTGGATTGCACGTTCGCTGCCGCGCTCTGCGCCGTGGTCGCCGCTGCCTGTGCGGTGTCGGCGATTGCCTGGGCAGACGTTGCGGCTGCGTTGGCCGCGTCCACAGCGCTCTTCAAGGAGCTGAAGTTCGCGTTGACGGCGTTGGCATCCGCGGTCTGCCCGTTGGCAAATTGCGTCAGGTTCTGCGCCATGATCGGCGTGGCGAGGCCAGCGGTCAGCAGCAGCACTTGGGGAATACGGTTCGATAGCGAGAAGTTCATCGGGAAGTCTCCAGCGAGTTGAGGTCGGAAGCGGTCAGGGATGTGGAAGAGGATTCGGGCTCGATGCGAGCGGGCGCCGCGGTGGCGCTCCACTGATTGGTGCCCCAGGTGCCGGAGCCCCAGACGAGCGCGTTCGCGGGAGCCGGTTGCGCCGGCGGGGCGTCGTCGCCGCCACCGCCACCACAGGCAGTGAGAACAAGTACGCTGGCGATGCAGATTGCGGACCAGTGCGCGAAGCGCGCTGAGGTGCGAGATCGCATGGGATCGGGAAGGAGTCTATTGGTCATGAGTGCTCCTGAGCGGAGTGGCTGCCGGACCGGAACGACCCGGTGCGAGGCGAACGATGGCGGACTCGCGCCCGACCACCCCCTCATCCGCCGATCGCCGCAACCTCGGACACGCATCTTCGATTTTTCGGGGCGCGGCTTGCTGCGCGACCTTCCGGCACCACACGACCTGAGAACGCAGCCCGAATGTGACCTGCCCTCCCGCGGCAGATCACCCCGCCGAAACTTCTGGGAAAGCATGTCTTTTCGTGGGCCACCCGACGGATGAGTCGTCACGGGGCGCGACGCAAGGTTTCGCCTCCCCCTGCCACGAGCGACCTGCTCGCAGCTCTCCGCAACCAGGCCCATCTGCCATGAAACTCCACCTACCCGTCGTCGCACTCGCCCTGTTCTTCACCAGCGGCTGCGGCATGATCACGATCCATAGCGACGCCTACAACCGCAATGATCGCCTCGCCATCGTCTCACTCAACCTCGATGGGCTCAGCGAAGGGGACGCCGGTAGCGCAACGCCTGCGCACATCGCACCGATCACGAACGCGCTGTTGAGTCACAGCCAACAACTGCTCAATCGAAAGTTCCGGGTCGTCAAGATCGCCTCGCTCGCGGACAAGTACGCCCAGCTCTCGTTCGGCCAACCACTTGGTGGCGCGTACTCACCAACCGTAGGAGCCCAGGCGATGACGAACTTCGAGAACGATCGCCAGCAGGCAGTCGAAGCCAAACTGTCTTCGGCCACCGTCGACCGATTGACCGAGGCCCTGGGCGTCGACGCAGTCGCCGTCATCTACACCAGGTGGACTACCGCGAGGAAGAGGAGCAACGACGGCATCATTTCGAACGAAGGCCCTGGTTTACAGGTTCTTGCCTACAAACTCCGGCCGGTGGTTACGACCTCGCTCAGAATCTACCGGCGCGGTGGCGATCAGGTATTTGAAGGACGCGAAGAGGTCGTGGCCCTCTCCTACGCTGAGTCCGCAAGCACGGCCCAATCGGTGAGAGAGCGGGCCAAGGTCCGCAAGACCTGCACCGACGCCTATGTCGAGGGCATGACCGAGTTGGTCAAGCACATCAAGTAGGTTCGAGGGCGCCATCTAGTTGCGCCACCTGCTGGGTGTCGATCGATCGGGCGTGCGCGACGAAGGCTTGGTCGAGCTGCTGGATGCGACTGGCGCACCACGGCTATGCGAGGGAACTCGCACACCGCGAACCGCGCAGGAATCCAACGGCTAGCGACGGCGCAGTTGTTCGAGTGCACCCTCGACTTCTTTGGCGATGGCAATCGTTTTGGCAACCGCGTCCCGATTGCTCATGCCGCGGTTGTCTACGCTGACAGAACATGCGGCGGTCCATTCGTCATCGACTTTGCGGATCGGGACGACCACCGTTGTGTAGAAGCCAGGTCCACCGTTCGACGTGGGGATGCCGTGAGCCATGACTGCCCTTGCAGCGTCATGGGACTCGTGGCCGATCCACGCGGGCGCCGTGCTCGTCGCGGACGTGCAAGGAAAGCTCGTGACAGACAGAGTGCCGTTCAAGAGTCGCCAACAAGACCGCCTGCTCTGGCGGCGGCACAGGTGCAACCGGCGGCGTGCAACTCGCGAGCACCGCAACAAGCGCGGTCACTAGACGTGATACAGCTTGGACCTGAAAGCGCATGGCCGGCGACGATACCCTCCCCGGGCGACACACGGGCGGCCAATGGCGCTTGCCGCCCCCTACGCGCCACGCTGATTCAGGCTAAGATTGCATGTTCTGCCTGAGCGGGCACCGGCTGGAAACTTGTCGCTAGTCGAAACTCGCGAAACCCGAGGCCTCTCTCGGGCGGAACTAGGACGTGAAGCGACCGACCACCGAAGACCTGTTCAAGCAGTATCGCCAGCATGGCGATGCGGAAGCCCTCGGGATGGTCTTTGACCGCGTCGCGCCGCAGCTCGTGTTGATCGCCGCGCGACTAGCGGGCAGTTCGGTGGCCGAAGATCTGGTTCAGGCCACGTTTCTCGACGCCATTCACCAACGCGATCGCTGGGACTCGGCACGACCGTTGGCGCCGTGGCTGGTTGGTATCCTGAGCAATCATGTGCGGGAAGCGCGACGACAACGTCAACGCGTGCCTGATCCTGAGCGCCTCGCGCGGCGCGTCGACCAACCGGCGAGCTTCTTGGCAGAGGCGAACGAGTGCGTCGAAGCGGTTCATGCCGCCGTCGAACGGTTGCCGCGACACTACCGACAGGTCTTGTCGCTGCGGCTTGTGCACGGCCTCGAGCAGCAACAGATCTCGGCAAGCCTCGATGTCCCGCTTGGCACCGTGAAGGTGCGCTTGCATCGAGGCATGCAGTTGTTGCGGCGCGCGTTGCCGGCAGGGTTGGCAACGAGCCTCTCGGTGCTGGCAACCCCCGGCCTCGGACTTGCTGCCGTGCGGCAAGTCGTGTTGCGCGAGGGCGGGGTCGGGGTTGGGGTTGGGGTTGGGGCGGCCGGAGTCGCCACTGCGGGTGGAGTTGGGATTCTGATCGGAGGAGCAGTCATGAAGCAATTCGTTCTTGGCATCGTCGCGTGCATCTTGCTCGGCGCAGTATGGTTCACCGTCGACTCGATGCAGGCGCAATTGCCAGCGACGCCGGAGAACGGTGATTCGGGCCAAACGCCAACCACCGCGGAAGCGGTCAGCAACGTCGACGATGGCGAGAATCGTACGCAGCCCGTGGTCCTCGACGAGGCACGCAACCGCGTAGCTGCCCCAACGTCAGGCAGGCTGGAGCTCGACGTCGTTTGGGATTCCGATCGTGAACCGGCGACGCACATCGAAGTCAGCGTGTTGGCTGTTGGAGTTGCGGGCGCAAGCGCGACGGCAACCACCGACGACGCCGGCAAGGCGGTGTTCGAATCGCTGCCGCCAGGTAGCCACCGGCTGCGCATTCGTCGCACCCAGATTGTCGACGACGAACCGTTCTCCATCGAAGCCGGCGAGAACCAACTCCGCCAGGTTGCGTTGCTCGGCGACATGCGTCTGCGCATCACGGTCGCCGACACCTTCGATGTTCCAAGAGCCGATGCCACGGTCTGGGCCAGCGACCCGTATCGATCGGACGACGTCAACTTCCAGCTCGGACAATGCAACGCCAGCGGCGTATTCCTCTACCGGGGCCTGCCGTTGCACGCAGTATGGGCGCGAGCCGCGGGCGCACAGCCGAGCCCCAGCTACAAGCTGGAGAAGGGCAAACAAACAGACGCGACCACCGAAACCGTGGCGGTTCGACTCGCACTCGGTCCACCAGGCTGCACCCTACAAGGGGTGGTCCTAGACCCGGATGGCCAACCCGCCGCCGGAGCTAAGGTGACCATCGCATGTGATGATTCGAGTCGATCCAAGGAGCGCCGTGAGGAACTCACCCTTCTGGCAAATGCTGTCGGTCGATTCGCCTGCAACGAACTGCCTGCTGGAGCGCGCGCTGTCGTCGCCGACGCCGATGGCTTCGCGCCGGCAATCGAACGCGCGACAACCGCAGCCGACCAACCCGCAACCGTGACGCTCGCCTTGCGCCGCGGAGCCGCGCTCTCGGGGCGCGTCACCGACCCCGAAGGCAACCCGCTCGAAGGCATTGGCATCTACACGTCGTTGCGCCATCGATCCCCCGGACTCACATCCTGGATGGGTGCCTATCGCACGGCCCGCACCGACACCAACGGCCACTATCACATTGCAGCCATCGCACCTGGCGAAACCCGCATCATCGCGCAAGTGAAACCGCAGACCATCCTGAAACTCGTACTGGCCGATGACCAACAAGAAACATGGAACGTCCAACAGGGGCGCAACCGGCACATCACCGGAGTCGTAACCAATACAGATGACGAACCACTGGCCGCTTGGCAAGTCGTGACCAACGACAACAGTGGCTTGATGCTCGAACGCCGGGTGATTACGGACACCGCTGGCCGCTTCCGTATCGACAACCTCGATGACGCCGACTATCGCCTGTTGGTGTTCGAGCCAATGTCCGCCGAGCAAAGTTCCGCCGAGCCAGTAGCCGCAGAGAGATCACCTCGAGGTGCCGCTTGCATGGTTCCAAGTGCGGTAGTCAATCGAGTACGCCCATCAAGTAACGACGTGCCGATCCGCATCGACGCCGCCGCGATGGCCACTGCTTGGATCGAGGGCTCCATCACCATGCCCGAAGGACTGCAAGCGACCACAACGTTGACGCTCTATGCCAAGTCACTTCGGGGAGGTGCGTTCGCCGTGCCACGCAAACAACTCGAACTCGGTACCACGACCTTCCGCATGGGACCACTGCCAAGTGGCGAGTACGATTTGCTCTGCGACATCGAGGGACGCGGTCAAATGGAACAGCGCGGATTGCATTTGCTGCCGGACCAGACCTTGCGCCTGCCTGCCTTCGCGGCCACTCAGCAGCAACCGTTGCACTTGGTGCTTCGACATACCGATGGCACGCCCGCGACTGGCGCGGTAGTCGCGTTGAAGCCAGGCATGCTCCGCTGCAAGGAGACCGCGCCGGGTCGGTACTCGTCGCCGCCGATCGCACCCGGTTCGGTCGAAGCAATCGTGCGCGGGCCCGACCTTGCGCCATGCACCTATCCCCTCAACGTCGAAGCTGGTGCCGCGACATTCGAGCACACCGTGGCTGCCGGAACGCCAGTGCGGATCCTCGTCACGCCGGCGACACCGCGTCAGCGATGGGTCGGAGCCATGCGGGTTCGGATCGTGTCCGGCAGCGGCGTGCAAATCCTGCGAGACCTGGTCCAGATCGAGGGCGGTCACGAGTTCCTCTGGGCAGTTGGCCTCATCCCGGGGACCTATTCGATCGACATCTCAGTTGCAGGCGACGGCCAAGGGCAGCAGACGTTTGATGTCGGCACCGCCCCCATCCAGATCGACTTGCCGTTGCAGCAATAGCTGGGTCGCACGGGACGATGAGTTGCGCCTCCGCCACTGATCATCGATCACCGCGACGCACTACCGTGCGCACGTGCCGCATCAACCAGTCGACTTGCGACCACCCTTTCGCAGCATGCGCCGCGTCTCATCGCGGCCGACCTTGAACATGTGGTACCAAGTCGGATTGATCGCCAACCAATCGAGCAGGAACATCGTCAGCGATTGGCTCACGGCAAGACGCTTGTCATTCCACCGATAGCCGACGCCAATCGTGTCGGTGAGGTTCTCGACGCTGTGCCAGTAGAACGGCGGATTCCAAAGCACGTCACCTTCCCTGAGGTGCACCTTGTAGCCGTCGAGTGGCCAGTAAGGCTGCTCGAATACCTGGCCCGTGTTGTGACGACTGAGTCGATACACGGAACGCGAGGTCATCGGATCCATGAATGCCGTGTAGGCCGGCGGATGCAGGTACCAGATCTTTTCGCCGGACACCATGACGAACAGGTTCGCCATCTGGCTGTTGTGGGTGCCAGTCTGCGTGCCCTTCGTGCCGATGAAGAACTGCAGCTGCGTGTAAAGGTGCCTGCGACCCTTCTGCGTCGCAAACCACCCGTATGGAAAGTCGTCGACCAGCTCCGGATGCAGCGCCAACATCGGATGGAAGCGCAGGTATTTTAGGTCCTCGGGATTCGCGTTCTCGATCACCTCGCGCATCAATACGTATTCGCGCTCGATGCGCGGGTCGTGATACGGAACGCCCGAGGTGATCGTGACCTTGTCGTCGCCGTAGTGCGCCGCGAAGTAGTCGAGAGTCCACTTTCCGATGCAGGGCCAGTCCTTGGCCGCGCCCGCCAGCACGACCGGAATACCGGGCAGCAGGTATTCGCGGCGAAACTCCTCGGGCGAGAGGTTGTTGCGACGGTCGATCGGGTAGAGCGTGCCCGGACCGTTGGCTTCCAAGTGGC
>TARA_R110002072_G_scaffold302976_1_pt1 | contig 41796 bp, 39 predicted proteins | sample TARA_R110002072 | Tara Oceans TARA_R110002072 (sample SAMEA4397118) | marine metagenome | biome: Polar Biome; feature: [SRF] surface water layer (ENVO:00010504); material: water (ENVO:00002006), including particulate matter (ENVO:01000060) such as... | depth 5 m
AACCTAGAAAATAAAAAACTTGCATTAGCTAGTTGAATCTACCTCAGCTAAATTTTTTAGTCAAAAACCATGCCTTAATAATTAATTTCTATTTTAATTTACTCCACTTTTCAATCGCTTTTTTATTCTGCTCAACATAGTTGTCATAACCTGCTGACTCTGCGGCTTTTATCGCTAAATTTGCCGACTCAATTGCACCTTTATAATCCTTTAGCTCAGCTTGTATTTTCGATTTCAATGTAATCATCCAAAAGGCCTCTTTACCTCTAATTTCTATTGCTTTGGAAGCCCAACCCAATGCCTTCTTTAAATCTTTCTTCTCAGAGAAAAGATAACTAGCAGCATTGTAATAATCATTACCAGATGGTCCCGCCATGACTTTTTTTATCCCTGCTTCAACAATTTCAGCTGTTGGAACATTAAAAGCAAACGTTGCCATTGTGTTCTCCCATGAGAATGATAACACAGCACTTTTTGTAGTGATGTTATCTATGGAGATAGTAAAAGTTTCAACTACATCTTTCAGTGAATTTACTTTAGTTTCTAGTTCCAGAGCAATCTGATCTTCTTTCCATTCTTTTGGATTCCCCCAATTATCAATTGTTTTGTAGAAATAAACTTTCCAACTTTCCTTATTTGGTAGCGAATAAATTGAATACTCTCCTTTTGCCAATGTGTCTGAGCCAAATATTATTGCATCACTAAGTTTGATAGTTGTATTCTTGTTCGCGCCTGTTCTCCAAACAGCATCAAAGGGTATGACATCTCCAAAAACTACTCTTTCTCTTTTTGAAGGTCGAGAATATTCGATTTCTACCTCTGTTAAACCAACTGTCTGTACAATTTTAGCACTTGGGCTAAGTTTGGGTGTTTGAATTTGGGCACTTACACTAATTGATGTAAGTAAGAATAAGCCAATCGCTACTATTTTCATATCTATATATTTTTTTCTAAATGTACAAAAGATAAAGGAATAATTACAAACCAAATCCTACATACTCTTTTCTGCCGTTCTCTAAAATGATTTCAAGTAATACTCCCTTGTTGCTACTGTTCAATTTTTTTGTTATTTGTTCAACAGATGAGATAGCTTCATTGTTGATTTTTGTTATAATCATTCCTTCACGAAGACCAAGAGATTTTAATCTACCTGCACTTAATGATTTTATTTTGACACCATCGGTAATATTAAGATTTTTCTTTTCTTTGCTTGTCAATTCGATAAAAGTTGCACCGAGTGCACTATTTTTATTAAGCGCTGTCTTTTTGACAAGTTTTGTATCCCCATCTTTATTTCTTAAAACAATTTCTTTGACGGTTTCGAAGCCCTTCTTGTTTCGAATTCTAACAGCTACCTTATCGCCAGGTCTCCTTCTTCCAACTTCTTCCTGTAGGGAAGCAACCGAATTTACTTCTTTCTCTCCTATTTTTAAAACTACATCTCCTTTTTCCAAGCCAGCTTTCTCTGCTGACCCTCCTTCTACCACATCAGCCACAAATACGCCTTTCGTATCTTTGAGTTCATTGTTTTCTTTTATTTCTTGGGTGATATCTGCAATTTGAACTCCGAGATAACCTCTTTGAACAACACCATAATCAATCAGGTCCCGCATAACTTTCTTTACTAAATTCACTGGAACAGCAAATGAATATCCTGAGTAACTACCTGTTTGCGAAGCAATGGCTGTATTTATCCCAACCAATTCTCCTTTTGTATTAACGAGTGCACCGCCACTGTTACCAGGATTTACTGCCGCATCCGTTTGAATAAATGACTCTATAGGGACATTACTTTGATTTTGTTTTCCTTTAATGATATTGATATTTCTTGCCTTTGCAGAAACAATACCAGCCGTAACAGTAGATGTTAAATTAAATGGGTTTCCAACTGCGAGTACCCATTCTCCAACACGCACGTCGTCGCTATTTCCAACTGGGATAGCTTTCAAACCTTTTTCTTCTATTTTTAATACTGCAATATCGGTAGAAGGATCTGTTCCAATAACTGTTGCTTTATATTTTCTGTTATCGTTGAGAATTACTTCTATTGTTTTTGCATTATCAATTACATGGTTATTGGTCACAATATATCCATCTGTAGAAATAATAACTCCTGAGCCAGAACCAGAACCGAATTGTTTGAATTCACGTCCACCTGCACCTGGTCCATAGAAAAATTCGGAAAAAACATCTCTCTGGAATGAGGTTGTCTCAACAGTTGTCGTAACATGAACCACGGAATTTAAACTATTTTCGGATGCATCCACAAAATTTTCATTTTGAGATAAATTACTAAGAGATGGAGGCAGGGAGTTAAAACTTATATTTTTCGCTCCAATGTCGGCAGAATTAGTACCAATGGTGTCTATATGTGAAGATGACTGAGAAGAATTCATCGACACAAATACGGCTAATGGAAGCATTCCACCTAATAGACCTAAGCTTAAAAATTTTAAATTATTTTTCATTTTGTCTGTATTGATTTAAGATTTCTATAACAATAATAACACCACGGTCTTTTTTTTGGTACAATTGTCATGTTAAAGAATGTTAAGCTACTTTATTTTTTTATAATCGTTTCATTTTTTAAAATATTTCGTCAAAAATATCGTAAAATTCTATCATTTTTAATTGTCAAATATCCATGTTATCGGTATCTATTTTTAGTATTTTTACATTCTAAAATGAAAGTGATTTTTTTTAAATATCAGGGGACAGGGAATGATTTCATCATGTTGGACAATGTTAAAGGACATTATGACGAGTTATCTGTTGAAAATATTTCGTTTTTGTGTAATCGCAAAATGGGGATTGGTGCCGATGGACTTATAAAACTATCAGCGAAAAAGGGCTATGATTTTGAAGTTGAATATTTTAATGCAGATGGTTCACAAAGTTTTTGTGGAAATGGAGCAAGATGCTCTGTTCTTTTCGCTGAAAAATTAGGATTAGTAAAAGGAGGAGAGTGTTCTTTTCTAGCTATAGATGGTGCGCACAAGGCATATATAAATAGCGGTATCGTTCGTCTTGAAATGCTTCCTGTTACTAATCTCGAGAAACTTAACAACGATTTTATTATCGACACAGGTTCACCTCATTTTGTACGTTTTGAGGAGAAAGAAACTGAAAATATTATTGAATTTGGAAAAGAAATTCGGTATTCCGAGAGATTTAAAGAAGAAGGAATCAATGTGAATGTCGTACACCTTATCAAAGATAACACCATAGCTGTTCAAACCTACGAGCGTGGAGTGGAAGATGAAACATTATCCTGTGGAACAGGGGTTACTGCTTGTGCTCTAGTTTTTAGAATGAAAAGGCCTGAGATTCACAGGGTCGATGTGCAAACAAAAGGAGGAGTTTTAAGCGTAGAGTCAGATGATTACGTTGAAGGAATTGGATTCAAAAATATCTGGTTATCTGGTCCTGCTAAAAAAGTATTCGATGGAAGTATTGAAATCTGATTATTTGATAGAAAATATTATCGACGGTTTAAAAGCAGATATTTCAACAGAACGTTTGCTCTTATGGGTGTGGCATGCTGACAAAATACCTCCACATATTGGGATATCTTTTGATAACGAATATTTTAGCTTAAAGGCGAATGGTAAAGATGAAAACCTACCTTTAGAAAACATACTTTCACTTATTAGTAGAAAGAATATAAAGACTTTGTGTTTTGAATTGGACTCATCTATAAAAAAAAGAACAATTATGGATGTATTTTCTCAATACAAACAAACCATTCCATTTCAAATTACTTGCCTAGATCCAATAAAGAAAGTATTAGAAATTCCATTTGCTCGTAAATTGACGGATTTATTGGATGTTTTATATTCGAATGGATTGGTAATTAGAGTAATTGGGTTCTCAATAGACGAAAAATTTCAAGGGATAAGACAGTATTCTGAGGGTGATATAAATACGAGATTATTAAAACTACAATGAATAAATCTTCTGTCTATCTTCGATACATTGAAGTTAAGGATGCAGAACTCGTTCTAGAATGGGAGAATAATGAAGAAAATTGGGCTGTTAGTCAGAACGACTCTCCTTATTCAATTTACGATATTCTAGTATTAATAGGTGAATTGCAGAACGTTTCCAAGGCTAAACAGGCCAGGTGGATGATCTGTTTATCAGAAAATGACAAAGCAATAGGCAATGTTGACTTGACAGAAATAGATTTTAACAAGATGGAAGCAACAATAGGCATACTCATTGCCTGTAAAGAATATCGACGAAAGGGTTTTGCGTCAAAAGCGATAAAACTCATTGAAAGTAAAGCTGTTGCATTGAATTTAAAAAAATTGCATTGCTCTGTTCACAAAGACAACATTGGTAGTTGTAACTTATTCATAAAGAATAAGTTTATGAAAATAGGGGAGAAATTAGAGTTGGAATTTAAAGGTGGTGCGTATATTGATATCTTATTATTAGAAAAATGGCTAAAAAAATAATTTTCGTTTTACTTGTTGCAATACTCGCAGCCTCATTGGCATATAAAGATACGATAATGGGCTTGTTTTCGGAAGATACAAGAACAGTGAACTTAAAAGAAGTTAAATTGTTGTTCAAAGATGATCCATCGCTTTCAGTTTTAGTGACCACGCTTATGAAAAAAGGTGTACTTGAAAATGAAAGGGACTTCATTAATTATGTTCTTAAAAATGATATTGACACAACGAAGTTTGACGCGGGTAAATATATCATTCTATCTAAAACTCAATTAAGCACCCTGGTAAATGGTTTTGTAGAAGGCGATAATGGGCATGGTGCGAGCGAAGTTAAAGTCAATGTTGTTTTTAATAATTGTCCAACAATAGCTGCAATGGCGAAAAATATCAGTCAATGCATTCTTGCTGATAGTGCCTCTATTGTTGAATTTGTATACAACCCTTCTACATTGAGTAAATATGGATTTACCAAAGAACAAGTGCCCGCTTTGTTTTTACCAAAGAAGTATGAAATGTATTTTGATACGGATGCGGAGTCATTTGTTGCTTTTATGGCTAATGAATTTAAAGTATTTTGGAATTCAGATAGAAAAGCCAAAATGAAATCTATCGGATTGAATTCTCCCTCAAAAGTGACTACATTGGCAAGTATGGTATACTCTGAACAGTCTAAAGTTTCAGAGGAGTGGCCTATAATCGCTAAGCTATATTTGAATCGCCTTGATAAAGGAATGAAACTGGAGTCAGATCCGACATTTAAGTTCTGCTGGGGTGATGAACTAATTGGAGTTGAGCGTTTATTATACAAGCACCGGGACATTGATTGTGATTATAATACATATAAAATTAACGGCTTACCACCAGGTCCGATTTATATAACTCCAGGTGCAGTAATCGATGCGGTATTAAATCCTGCTAATGTCAATTACTTATTTATGTGTGGAAAACCAGGCGGAAATGGCCATAATTTCGCCTTAACGAATGCACAACATGAAAGAAATGCCGCTCTTTACAGAAAATGGCTAAAAGAATACCAAAGGAATAAGAGATGAAATCAATAATTGCTTTTTTTTGCTTGATTAGTTTTGCCGGTATTTCTCAGGTAGAATTACACTGGAGCATTCTGCATCCATTGAAGAAAGAATGGATTGATTTGGGTGAAAAAGGATCTGTTCAAGAGGCTTTAATAAACTCTGGTGAACTACCGAATCCTTTCTATGGTATGAATGAGCATAAATTTGGCTGGATAGAAAATCACCTTTGGAGGTTTAAATCTTCATTTTCTGTTACAAAATCGGCACTAAATAATGACTTTTTAGAGTTGGAATTCCCTTCTTTAGATACCTATGCTGAGATTTACTTGAATGACTCTTTGATTCTTACGACCGAAAATGCTTTTATACCACATTCAGTGCAAATAAAAGACTTAATTCATGAAGGTGAGAATGAAATAGAGATTGTTTTTACGCCTCCAGTCATTTACCACAAAAAGATGTACGAGAATGCAAGTTATCACCTTCCTGCTCCTAATGACGTAGGTGATATCCCAATTGCATCATATACAAGAAAACCACAGTATCAGTTTGGCTGGGACTGGGCATTAAGGATAAACACTATGGGTATAAATAAACCAGCAATCCTACACGCATATAATATTTCAAGAATATCAAACAAAAGCATGCGCACAGTATCCATTGAAAAAGATACGGCAGTTCTTGAATTTGATTTGTTCTTATCCAATAATCAGGTCCGAGAAGTTGTTTGGGAAAGTAAGCTTTTTAAAAATGAAAAAGTGACAATCAAAAATGGTAAATTTACACGCAGAGTCGTGGTAGCTCATCCGGAATTATGGTGGCCAAGAGGTCAAGGGAAACAATCTATGGATATAGATTTCATTACTATTAAAACTATTGATAATCAATTAATTGACAGTTTCAAGATAAAGTTTGGGATTAAGACATCGAGGCTTATTCAAGAAAAGGATGAATGGGGCACAAGTTATTATTTTAAAATCAATGGAAGAACAATTTTTTCAAAAGGAGCAGACTATATTCCACAAGATATCTTCCCAACAAAAGTAACTGACTCAGCAATTATTTCCATGGTAGAAACAATGGCTGAATCCAATTTCAACATGGTGCGCGTTTGGGGTGGTGGATATTATCCAGATGAAGTCTTCTTCGAAAAATGCGATGAATTAGGAATTATGGTTTGGCAGGACCTCATGTTTGCTTGTGCCATGTATCCTGGAGATGCAAAATTTACCTGTAATGTTAAAGGAGAATTGAAATATCAGTTACCTAGAATTGCTGCTCACCCTTCTGTTGTGCTTTTTAATGGCAATAATGAAGTTGATGTTGCATGGAAAAATTGGGGTTTCCAGGGGAAATATAATCTTTTTGGAAAGAAAGCAACTGAAATCGAAGATGCGTATAATTTAGTATTTAAGGAGATTGCACCATCTCTTGTCCAGTCAGCATCTTCTGTCCCATATATTCATACATCGCCATTGAGTAATTGGGGTAAAGACGAGTATTACAACCACGGTTCGCAGCATTATTGGGGAGTTTGGCATGGAAAAGATCCGCTTGAGGATTTCGGAAAGAAGATAGGTCGATTCAATGCAGAATATGGTTTTCAAAGCTTTCCAGAGTACAATACCTTAATGTCCTTCTCAGAAGAAAGTGATTGGAGTCTAAAATCCGATGTAATGAAGCATCACCAAAAGAGTTATGTAGGAAATGGAATGATTCTCAAGCATACTAAATTACTATACGGAGAACCAAAAACCTTTGAAGAGTTTGTTTATTTCTCTCAATTAACTCAGGCCAGGGCAGTGAGTATGGCAATTGCCGGACATCGGATTGATGCCCCTCGCTGCGGAGGAACACTTTACTGGCAAATGAATGATTGTTGGCCGGCGCCATCTTGGTCAAGCATTGATTATTATGGCAACTGGAAAGCCTTGCAGTACAAAGTGAAGAAAGATTATCAAGATGTTGCAATCGTCGCAAAATATGATGGTTTGAATGATAAAACACTTTTCATTGTTTCTGACTCGCCAGATAATAAGATAGCAAAAATCAATATTCGATTAATTTCATTGGAAGGAGATACCTTACTTACAAAACCAAGAATTTTTAAAATTACACAAGGCAGTTCATTTGAAATTACTTTTGGTGATTATCTGCGGCAGCACATTGGCAGTAACAATTGTGTTATCAGTATTGAATATAGCGATGATCAAGATCTCGTTTTTCAACGTAATTTTGATTTTATTGGCAATTTATATGAAAAAGCAAATGCGGATGATATTCAGTTATTTTTAGAAAAAAACGCCAATTATTACTCCTTGAAAATTAAGAATAGTAAATTTGTAAGGAATTTATGGATTAGTGCTTCTAAGCCTTATGTCAAGTTTAGTCGAAACTTTGAGAGTCTAACTCCGGGCGTTCATTTGTACAAAATTGAGTACGAAGGAGAATTGACGATTGATGACTTAAAATTAATGTGGCAATAGAAAACAATAATTATGACATCGGTTGAAGCGAAATTAAAAAGACAATATACAGTTAACAACACAGCTAGAGAATTAACTTGGTTTTCAGATGAACCAATTGAAGCAGGCGGACTAAATCTAGGTCCAAAACCAACCGAATTACTTTTGTCATCGTTGACAAGCTGTAAAATAATCACGGTTCAAATGTATGCGCAGAGAAAAGGTTGGAAAATTGATGACATTTCTATAGAATTGACATTCTTGGAAAAAGAAAATGAAAAAACAGTTGTTGCAAAAAAAATTAACATTGTAGGTGATCTAGATGAGAAGCAGATAGAAAGACTTATTGATATTTCTGGACGATGCCCGGTTGCTAAAATGTTAAGTAACTCTATCGAATTTAAAATAATTGAATGAAACAACTCATACTAAGTTTGTTGTTGCTTGTAGCAGGTAACTTATTTTCTCAATCAATTAAAGGCGAGGTTTCTAATGAGGAAAATTCACCTATTGAGTATGCCTCAGTTCGGTTGTTGTGGCTTTCAGATTCTACTGTAATCACAGGTGCATATACAGATTCTTTAGGTGTGTTCAATTTTGATTTCCCTAAAGTGAATTCAGAAAAGAAGCATCGATTCTTAATTAAGATAAGTTATGCTTTACACGAATCCTATGTGAAAGAGATAGTTGGACCTGTTAATTTGGGCGCTATCATTTTGAAGTTAGATAAAACCATAAATATTGAAGAAGTAACGGCGTCGGGCTCTTTAGATGTACTAAAGGCAGGTATTGATAAAAAAGTTTATCTCGTTGAAGAAGATATTTCAGTTCGCGGGGGAACGGCAAATGATGTGCTTAATAATATACCCAGTATAGACGTAGATCAAGATGGAAATATTAGTCTGCGTGGAGATGCCAATGTGACAATTTTAATCGATGGTCGTCCTAGCACTCTAGTAGGGAATGATGGAGCGAACGTGTTAGATGCGTTCCCAGCAAACGCAATTGAAAGAATCGAAGTAGTAACAAATCCTTCAGCAAAATATGATCCAGATGGAACTTCAGGAATTATCAATATTGTTCTCAAAAAGAATAAATTAAAAGGATTCAATGGGATTGCATCGATAACTGCTGCAACTGATAATTTATACGATGGTAATTTAGGTTTGAGTTATCGAAATAGTAAATTTAACATCAATCTGAATTATTCATTTAACTATTATGAAGGTTATCGAAACTATTACAATGATTTGACAAGAGAGGTTATACAGGATAGCTCAACTCAGTTATTTCAAAGTAGGGAAGGAGCAGATTTAAAATCAACAAATACATTGGTTTTAGGAACAGAATTTTACCTAAACAAACGCAATGTCTTAGGATTGTCCGTAACTGGTGTTTTAGGAGAAAGGACCCGTAGAGGTAATCTTGAAAGTTCTTTATATAATAATATTGGAGGACTAGAAAGTCGATGGGATAGAAATTCTGAAGACCCAAGAAAAAGAAAAAATTTAGATTTTAATTTGAATTTCACGCACAAGTTGAAGGACCAAAAAGGAGAATGGTCATTTAATGCGAATCATTCTCAATCGATGAAGGAAATTAAAGGATTTTATGAAGAACTTTATTATGACAATTTAGGTCAGTTGAGCTCTCTTTCTCCATTAAACCAGCAACTTAGTAATGATACTAAAGAACTAGTTACAACTTTGCAAAGTGATTTCAGTAAAATTTTTGAAAAACAAAAGGTACGAATAGAGTTAGGAGCAAAAGCTATTCTTCGAAATGACGATTTATCTACATTTTCTGAAACAAAAGACACTCTTACGGGGCTTTTTTTAGAAGATACCATTGCTAACTTCGATTACCAATATGATGAGTCGATTTATAGTCTATATGGGACGTTTGGTCAAGAGCTCGGCAAATTAAAATATCAAGTTGGTCTTCGCGGTGAATATGCTGAACAAACTCCAAATCTAATTAGCACAAATGAAAAATTCATAAACACCTATTTAAACCTTTTTCCTTCGGCGCATATTAAATACTCTTTGTCAAAGAAAACGGAAGTTAGTCTTAGTTATAGCAAACGAATAAATCGTGCTAAATCTCGTCAATTAAATCCTTTTACGAGTTATGCCAATCCGGTCAATTTAAGAAGTGGAAACCCTGAGTTACAGCCGGAGTATATTCATTCATTCGATTTAGGCGCTAGTTACAATGCGAAGAAAATTATATTTTCAACAAGCGTCTTTCATAGAAGAACCAACGACGTAATTACTCGAATAAAAGTGTACAATCCAGACAACACAGCTAAAGTTACCTATCAGAATATTGACAAAAGTATTAGTACAGGCTTAGAAGTTGTTTTTATTTACAAACCTTTCAAATGGTTAAAAAATACCTTATCCTTTAATGGGAATTTTATTGATTATATAAGTAGAGACACAACTTTGGAGTTTACAAATAGTGGATTTAATTGGAGTGGTAAATATATAATGAGTGTTGATTTTTGGAAAAATACAGCAAGTTTTCAAATTAATGCAAATTACAATGCTCCTAGAGTTGCACCTCAAGGCATCATACAAATTCGAACAGGAATTGATTTGTCTGTTGAAAAAAGACTACTGGACAAGAGATTGTCCATTGGTATGAGAGTAACAGATATATTTGACACCAAAGGCTTCGATTTAAACTTGTCTCAAACAGGAGTCTCTCAAACTTCTGAATTCAAATGGAGAACAAGGAGATTCTATCTGACACTTTCTTATCGTTGGGGTAATTTAGATGGAAAAAATAAGTTGAGTAGAAAAAGCAGTGGTGGAGGAATGGATTGATTCCAACCCATTGTTTGGAATAAAGTAAATTATTTTTTTTGTTTAGTTTTATTTACTTATCTTTACGGCACTAATTAATAAATAATTTAAACTTTAATTTTATGAAACAAAAATTACAATTTTTAATGACAATTGTTGCGACAGTATTGTTCGGCTCAATTGCAAACGCTCAATGTCCTGCTGGACAAGGTGAGTTAACGGTAGATGTAACTACAGATACGTGGGGTTACGAGTCTTACTGGGAGATTACTCCAACAGGTGATGCTTGTGGAACTAACACAATTAACTTTTTCGGTAATGCTGTTGAAGTTGGATGTGCCGGCGAAGGTGCTCAAACTGCTGGTGGTGGTGTAGATCCAAATGAGTATGCTAACAATGCTACTGTAACCGAAAATTTGGGTTGCTTTACGCTAGGTACATGCATGGATATCCATATGATTGATGATTACGGTGATGATGGTACTATATTAGATATCATGGTTGATGGGGTTAATCTTTATAACTTTAGTGCATCAGGTACTTATAATGTATGTGTTACTTCTCAGCCAGCTTTAGATTTACGAGTTGACGCTGCAAGTCTTGGTACACCATATACTATGGTTCCTATGGCGCAAATTGTTCCTATGTCTTTTGACGCTACTATCTTTAATTTTGGTACTTCTGACGTTACAAATGCAAATGTTACAGCTACTGTTAATGACGGGACTTCTGATGTTGCTACGGCAAATGGAACGGCTGTTCCTACCTTAGTTTCTGCAACTTCTTCAACTGGAGCTTTAACTCCTGGTTACACTGCAGTATCTTCTACAACTCATACAGTTACTTTTGTGAGTTCAATGACAGAAGTTGATGAAAACACATCTAATGATACATTGGCTATGTCTATTGCATACAATGATTCAGTTCTTGCAAGAGATAACAACATCATTACTGGTGCTTTAGGTATTGGTGCTGGTTCAGGGCAAAACGCTATGCTAGGAATGCAATATGCATCACCAGTTGGAGATATGTTAACTTCAATCACTGCTGTTCATAATGCACCAACACCTGGAGATACAACAAGGTACTCAATTTGGGATATGGCAGCAGGTACGCCTAATGCTTCTCTTGCGACTACTATGGAGTATATTTTTACAGCGGCAGATTCTCTTAACGCTCCTTTAGTGTTAACTATGGCTCTTCCTGCTCCATTAGCGATCGGAGCAAACATGGAGTTCGTAGCAATGGTTCATGAGTATTCTGCAAACGTAAGTGTTGCTACTGATAATACTTCTGCGTATGTAGCTACTACTAACTGGGTAAACTGGGTAGGTAATCCTAATGGACCTGGTTTCTCTAACGGTGAAGATTTTGCTTTTGGATTTAACTACATTATTCGTCCTAACTTTGCATCAGGTGCATCAATTGGAGAGAATTCTTTAAATACTGCAACTGTGTATCCTAACCCAACTAAGGGAGAGGTTAAAGTTACTTTAGATAAAGCGGTTGCTAATGCAACAGTTACTATCTATTCTGTAGCTGGAAATGTAGTTTCTTCTAATGTTGTTTCTGGAGCTCAGTTCTCAGTTAACTTAGAAGGTCTTACAAGCGGTTTGTACATCATGGAACTAAGTAATGGTTCTGATAAAGGTGTTTACAGAATTGTAAAAGACTAATCATTCAATGATTATCTAATAAAGAGAAATCTTTTATTATTAAGGCCGATGAAGAAATTCATCGGTCTTTTTTATTCCCAAGTATTATGAAAAAAAATAGGCAGAAGGATAAACCAACTACCTATTTAATTCGATTGGAGAAACAATCTATTTCTTTACATACTGTGTCAAAATAACTATTCGCTGCCCCTCAACTTTACCTTCGATATGGTCAGCATTATCATGAACCAATGTTATATTTCTTACAGCCGTTCCTCTTTTGGCCGTAAAATTACCTCCACCTTTGACTTTTAAATCCTTAATTAGCACTACAGAGTCTCCAGCATTTAACTGAACACCATTACTGTCTAAATGAACAATAGCGTCATCAGAAGTCAACCCATCCTTAGCCCACGCTTCAGTATCTTCATCCATGTACATCATTTCCAGAAGATCATTTGGCCAACCTTCATTTTTAATAGTATTTAATATACGCCAAGCAATAACTTTAACTGCATTAACTTCACTCCAAATACTATCGTTCAAACACCTCCAACGATTTGCGTCAAGATTTCCGCTCATTAGCTGAGTATTACATAGAGAACAAATATTAATACAGTCGTTACTATTATTGCCAGATTTTGGTTCTACTATGTGAACTGATAGTTCACCCTCAGATGCACATAATTCACATTTGCCGTTGCTTCGTTTATCAAGCTCTTTTTTCATTCGATTTATTTTGAAAAATATTTATACGATTCTTTTCTTATTCTGTTAGATTGTATTTCTAATAATTGGAATCGTTTTTAAATGAAAGTTATATACAGTCTATCTAGAAAAGAACATAGCAAATAGAAGTCTCCTTTTTTAGTTTAATTCCAGGTTTTCAGCGTTGTTGTTTTATCATCTACTTCCAGATATGTGCAGTAATTTATCCATTCTCCCAAATTAATGTAGTGAGAGTCCTTTTGCAACTCAAATTCTATAGGAAGATGACGATGTCCGAAAACGAAGTAATCAATGTGTTTTTTTTTCAATTCATCTCTGCAAAATTGAATAAGCCATTCTCGGTCTTCACCTAAAAACTTTTCATCATCAGAACCCGTTTTTGCCCTGCTTGTTTTTGATGACTTATCAGCGAGCCATATACCAAAGTTGGGATGTAGTCTCGCAAAACACCACTGACAGAATTTATTAGCAAATACCTTTTTGAGAAGCTTGTATCCTCTGTCTCCCGGGCCCAAGCCATCTCCATGTCCAATAAAGTACTTTTTATTGAAAAATAATCGTTCGATGGGTTCTCTATGCAAGGTAATTCCTAATTCTTTTGGAAGATAATCGAATATCCACATATCATGGTTACCTGTGAATAGGTGAACGGGGATTCCGCTGTCAACTATTTCGGCAATCTTACCGAGTAATCTAACATACCCTCTAGGGACAGCTCGTTTATATTCAAACCAGAAGTCAAAAACATCTCCAACCAAGAAAATTTCCTTCGCAGAAGGAGAGATGTGATTTAGCCAATCAACTATTTTTTTTTCACGAATGAGACTTGTTTCGTAATTGGGAGCACCCAGGTGAAAATCAGATGCGAAATAAATCTTCTTCTGTGAGTCATCCATCAGTCAAAACTCAAAAATTCGTTCAAGCTCAGTCGCTAGGTCGTGAGCCCTTAGTTTAGTTTTAATAATTTTTCCTTCCGTATCAACGAGAACCGTAAACGGGATGCTGTTTACACCGTATAATTTGGCTACTTTACTTTGCCAACCCTGAAGATCACTTACATGATTTGGCCAAGTTAATTTGTCTTTATCAATTGCAGCGAGCCATTTTGCTTTGTCTTTATCCAACGACACGCTAATAATTGTAAATCCAGCATCTTTGTATTTGTTATAAATAGCAACTACAGCTGGATTCTCCCTTCTGCAAGGTCCGCACCAAGACGCCCAAAAATCAATTAAAACGAATTCCCCTCTTAAATCAGACAATTTCATTTTTGTCCCATCGGGTTTCGTTTCTTCAAAATTAGGAGCTAACTTACCTGGAGCCAAAACTTCTTTAGATGCTTGCTGAGATTTAAGTGCCGTATATTGTTTTTCCAAATTTTGAATTGTTGGAGATTCTTTAAATACTGCTATCAGTTGTTTCGCAACAGATTCATAAATAATAAAATCGTTTTTAATGTCTACAGCACTTAATGCAGCATATAGAGCAGGTGAATTTGCATTTCTTGCAATGAACGTTTTTTTGGAAGTCTCAAAAGCTTTGGATTCTCTTTCCATGCGTTGATTAATTTCATCAGCCTTTTCAGGATGTTCCTTCAGTTCTTTTTGTGCAGAAGCTATTTTTCCTCCCCAAACGTTTAGTTCTTGAATATACTTATGCATTTTAGAGGATTCATCAGAGTTCACAATGTTCGCAAAAGAATTTAGGTCAGACCCGTCACCGTAAATTTTAATATCAGCATTCTTTTTTAATATTAAATGAATCTGATCATTTCCGAGTACAAAGGAATAATAATCGGGTGCGGGCACACTTCCTTTTAATTCAAAAGTGCCTTCTTTACTAATGGGCGCAGAAATGTATTTTACTGATTGTTTTCCATTGTTCTGTATGATATAAACAGAGTCTGCACTAGCATTAAATATACTGCCAGATACGGTTACATTAATTTGTCCCCATGATTGAGAGAAGAATAATGTGCTAATTATTAATGTTAAATATTTCATTTTTATATTTTTAGAGTAGTTCTTTCAATTTTTGTTCCAAAGTTTCACCACGTAAACCGGTAGCAACTATTTTGCCCTCTTTATCGACAAGAACGGTATGAGGGATAGAGTTAAAATTATACAATTGAACCATTGGTGTTTTCCATTGAAGTAAATCGCTAACATGATTCGGCCATACTAATCCATCTTTTTCAATTGCAGCTTTCCATGCTTCAGCATCCTTGTCTAAAGAAACGGAAAAAATGGTAAAACCTTTGTCTTTGTATTTATTGTAGATTCTTACCAAATTGGGATTCTCTCGTCTACAGGGACCACACCAAGATGCCCAAAAATCAATAAGTACATATTGCCCTCTAAGAGAACTTAGCCTTAGTTCTGTTCCGTCAGGAGTATTTAAAGCAATTTCTGGCGCAACTTTTTTGCCAGAAGAATCCAATAAATACTGATCGTATCCTAACTCAATTTGATAAACTTGGTTGGAAATATTTGAAGTCAATGGTGAATCAGGAAATTTCTTTAGATAAGCTTGGGCAACGGCTTTTAGCACATTTAAATTTTCTTTTGGCCAATTCTCAAAACCCATTGAAGGTGTGGCTGAAGAGGAAAGAACAAGATTAAAAGGATTTGCTGGATCTGCTTTCATTTCAGCAATCGCAAATACATCAACTTTTGATTTTAGTGCCATGTATTTTTGAGTCAATTCAGACTCACTCATAGATTCACTCAATTTCATTAATTCTTCTTGGTCTTTGTGAAAAATAGAAAACTTTTCCATGTATTCTGTCATAACTTTCCCCCAAACAGTTCCAGAAACTTTTGGATTAGTAGAAAATGTTTCAATTTCGCCATCAATAACAACTTGATCTTTTGGAACGAGCGTTAAAGGGATAATGTTTTCGTTTCCTTCTCCCAAACGCAATTGATACATGCCAAAACCTGGAATTTCTCCGATAATTTCAAAATGGCCATTGCTATCAGCTGTCCCACTTGCCACATCAATTTTTCCTTGTTGGCTAAGTGCTTCCAAGTAGAATGTTTGATTGTCTGAACCAGAAACAGTACCTGATATAGCAAAATTGTTTCCATCCTTAAGTTCAATGACTTTCGTCTCATCATTCTGGCAAGAGAATAATAGAAAGAATAAAAGTCCGAAACTAATTGTGTTTATTTTAGTCATAATTTTAGCCTTATAATTTATCTAACGTAGAACGCATTAATTGGTTGGCTGTTTTAGGATCAGCTTTTCCTTTTGAAATACGCATTAATTGCCCCATGAAAAATCCTGTCAGTTGCTTTTCTCCGTTTTTAAACCTCTCCACCTCATCTGGATTATTTTCAATTACGTCATTGACATAAGACAAAATTGAGTCCTCATTAGAATCTTGAATTAAGTTCATTGATTCTGCCAATTCTATTGGAGATTGAGTACTATTTTTTAATAACGCTGGAAATATCTTTTGAGACGCAACTGTAGAAGAAATCTTACCACTATCAACAATTTCTATGAGTTCAGCAATTGTCTTTGCAGCAATAGGGAAGTCCTTAATCTCTAATCCATTTTGATTCAAATGTGATTTAATATCTCCCATAAGCCAATTCGCAGCGGATTTATAATTAGAAGTATGATTTACTAATTCTTCATAGAATAACGCAATTTCTTTTGTGTCCGTAATATTGTAAGCATCGTATTCGGATAAACCGAGCTCTTTTGTGTATTTTAAGAATAAATCTCTTGGCAATGCCGGCATTTCTGTCTTTATGGCATTGATTTGTTCTTGATTGACCTTTAATGGAAGTAGGTCAGGTTCTGGAAAAAAACGATAATCATTGGCTGCTTCTTTAGACCGCATAGAGATAGTTGTTCCTTTTAAAGCATCAAAAGAGCGCGTTTCTTGAACGATAATTTCTCCTTTCTCTATTAATTCAATATGTCTTTGGATTTCAAATTCAATAGCCTTCTGTACGTTTCGAATAGAGTTCATGTTCTTGACTTCAACTCTACGTCCATATTCTTTAGAACCTTTGAGCATAACGGAAATATTTGCATCACAACGCAATGAACTCTCTTCCATATTTCCATCACAAATTTCTAAATAGCGAACTAACTTTCTGATTTCAGTAAGATAATTATAGGCTTCTTGAGAGCTACGCATATCAGGTTCTGAAACAATTTCAATTAATGGTATCCCGGCTCGATTCAAATCGACAAGTGTATCATGGATATCGACATCGTGAATGCTTTTTCCAGCATCTTCTTCCATGTGAATACGGGTAATCTTTATTATTTTCTCGTTGTCGTTGTCATCTTTAATGTACACTCTACCATTTTCACATATAGGAGTTCTATCTTGCGTAATTTGATATCCTTTAGGCAGGTCAGGATAAAAATAATTTTTTCTATCAAAGCTTTGAAATTCTGTAATGTCCGATTCACAAGCAATACCCATTCGGATAGCGAATTCAATCGTTCGTTTATTTACTTTCGGCAAAGTACCCGGATGACCGAGTGTTATTGCACTAATATTCGTGTTAGGAACCGCTCCAAATTCATTTACATCAGAAGAATATGCCTTGCTTTTCGTGAGCATTTGTGCATGAACTTCTAACCCAATGACAGCTTGATATTTATTACGAATTTCTTCCGTCATTACTAAACTCTTGATATAAGTTCTCTCATGATAGTGGTCATTTTTGGTTCCTGTCTGTTTGCAACAGCAATAACATCTTCATGAGTTGTTTCTTGAATTACACCAGGCACTCCTAAGTCAGTTACAATAGACACAGCAAAACAAGGTATTCCCATGTGGCGCGCTACAATAACTTCTGGGACAGTTGACATTCCAACCGCATCAGAACCGATCGCACGGATGTACTTGTATTCCGCAGGAGTTTCCAAAGTTGGACCCGTTAAGCCAGCATAAGTGCCCGTAGAAACTTTAATGTTGTTTTCCGTTGCAATTGTTTTTGCTAATTCAATCATGTGAGCGTCGTACGTATTCATCATGTCAGGAAAGCGAGGACCTAATTCATCAATGTTCTTACCGTTCAACGGATGAGCAGGAAACAAATCAATGTGATCATCAATAATCATGATTTCTCCAATCTCGAAGTCCGGATTAACTCCTCCAGAAGCATTACTGACAAATAACCGTTCAATTCCTAAAAACTTCATTACTCTTACCGGGAAAGTAACTTCCTTCATGGTATATCCCTCATAAAAATGAAACCGACCCTGCATAGCTACAACTTGTTTCCCACCAAGCTCACCGAAAATCAATTTTCCGGAATGACCCATTACTGTTGAAAGAGGAAAGTGAGGAATGTCTTTATAGTCAATTTCATCTATAACCGTAATTTCTTCTACCAAACCTCCAAGACCAGTACCTAGTATGATTCCAATAGACGGCTTTACAGTAGTTCGTGATTGAATGTAATCACTGGATTCTTTAAATTTCGATATACTCATTTATACAAAGATTGAATTTATATTTGTCTTTAATTTCTGTTTCAATTGGCTGATAAAACCATGGTCGCTCAATAGTATGGGTCAAGTCGATATTTTTCAACCTCATATAATCCTTTTCTGTTGTGACAATGATTTTATTACTGTTAGCAAATGTATCAAATTTTTCATGAATTTCAACTATGTTTTTTTCTGTAAAAACGTGATGATCTTTGAATTTTAAATGCTCTACATTGTATTTTGAATCAAGATAAGAGAGCAGTGGTGATGAATTTCCAATCCCGGTAACTAACAGAATGTTTCTTATATCAATATCGATGCCCTTACTAAATGGTTTCATCTCAGAATAGGTGATTTCTGAGAAGAATATTTTGTTTGGGTCAAAATTTAATTTCGTTTTTATTTCGAGGGACTTTAATTCTGTCAAATTGTGGGGGCACTTACTTACGATAATTAGTTGAGCTCTCTTTATACCTTGCTTACTTTCTCTTAAATTCCCTGCTGGAAGAAGAAAATCATCACAGAAAAGATCATTAAAATCAGTAATTAGAATATTTAGACCGGCTTTAACGGCTCGGTGCTGAAAAGCATCATCAAGAATTATTACGTCGTTTTCTGGATATTGCTGAAGAATATATTTTACTCCAATAGTCCGTTTTTCTGAAACAACTACATGAGCATTCTCTCTAAAAGCTGACTTATAGAAGAGTGGTTCATCTCCAACTTCTGCTGCCGTTGAATTAAGATAAACTTCTTTCAATCCTTTGATTGATCTGCCATAACCTCTGCTTAATATGCTTGCACGGATATTCGATTTAATTAAATGATCTGTTATTAATTTAACATGCGGCGTTTTGCCTGTTCCACCAACTGACAAGTTGCCTACGCAAATTGATTTTTTAGGAATTGTATAAGAGTTGAAAACACCTAGATTGTAGAATATGTTACGAATAAAAGTAACACTTCCATAAATCCAACTGAAGGGGAGGAGTAATAATCGAAAATTAACTATTTTGTCCATTTGGGGACGTAATTAATCATTATGATAATCAGACATTGCCTGCTCTTCTGCGAAATAGAATATTCTCACCTGAGCAGTATCGTCTAAGAAGTTAATTTTACCAACTTCGAAACGTTTGAGAGTGAGTCCAGTTCTTTTCTCGATGTCCATCTTCATTTCGTCGTATTTATCAGGTACTATCAAATCAATACGTTCGTAAACAATCGTTTTTCGAGTTAGATGTTTTACAAGCCACATGTATTCGAGTCCATAAGTTACCGCAACAACGGTAAAGTTAATGACGGCCATTTCAGCAACGCTAATTTTATTTGAGGCCAATGAGTTGACAACACTGACACCAATGATAATAAATAGATAAGTCATTTCCTTAATTTCAATGGCATCCGTTCTATATCGAATAATTCCAAAAATGGCAAAAAGTCCAAGTCCCATACCCGTGTCGATGTCCAATTTTTTTAAACCAAAACAGAGAAAGAAAGTGGTTAAACCTATCATGTAATAGGTAAACAAATAGTCTTTTCGTTTTGTGATAGGATAGTATAAATAACGAATAATAATTGTCATGAATATCAAGTTGATTCCCAAACGTAAAAGCAGAGTATAGAAATCTTGGTCAAACCAAGTTAAACCGAACAAATCTGAAATTGAATCTAAAATAATTGAGGGGAGCATTGTTTTTGTAGTTTATTTATTTTTAATAATTTCTTTTTAAATCTATTGTATTTAGTACTTTCTAATCCGTAAAGTAAAATATAACCAATGGTATATTTGCTAATTTTTAGTGGTCGAATAAGATTGTCCTTCATCAGTTGATAAAATGGAGAATTTCGCATAGCCTTTTCTTGTTTTAATTCGGCTATCACAATATTTTGAATGACTTCCACTTTATCATTTAACTGGTACGTAAGGTCTAAATCTAATGTAAGTCGTTCATTCATGGCTTTACTGACCAATGTAATTCTGCTAAAACTGTTCATAAGAGAAGGAAACATTGAATTACTTTTAATTCCGGCATTCTTTACAAAGTCAAAATCTTTTTTGTTCATCTCCGTGGGTATGTTTTTTACCCGAATTCTGCTTTTTTCTGTTCTTCCCTTACTCTTGTGCTTTACTTCAAGAAATGCCAAGTTTGAATTAATATACTTCCTGTACCTCACTTTAAAACGATCTACTTTTTTTCTATGATGGTCATGATATGATGAGAATTTAGCATCGTCAAAGTATAAACTCTCGTATTCAGACAATAATACACCTTCAACGTTGAGAATATAATAGTATTCAGAAAGTTTAGGAAGCACAAGTTCCAAATCGTTTAATGTGAAAACAAATTTAGTATCCACCCGATTCATCAATTGAACAGAGTCCATATCGGTCAATCCAATAGTCTCAAAAGTTTCCGCAATATTTCTTATCTGATGTGAGGGCATTTTAAGCAAAAATAAGATAATTAATGAGACTAAAGGAGTTAAGGAAGCTTTACTCTAGCTCCAAAAATAGATTACAACAAACCTAAACAAACTTTCATACGAATAATTCTTTTAGCGGCAATTTCAACTTTCTTTTTAAAAAGAATATCACCGTTGTATTTTGATAAAATTTCAGCATGCGCCCTTCTTGCATTTTTTGGCATCAGCAAAATGTCACAACCTGCTGAGATCGCTTTAGTAGATGCGTTTTTAATTTTTGAAACTCCCCCCATATTCATGGCATCTGTTACGATAATACCTTTAAAATCTAGACTGTCTCTAAGAAGCTGTCGAACCACAACCTCCGATGTGGTCGCTGGCAATCCATTGGTGTTGAATGTTTCATTGTTGGTAATTGCGATGTGCGCTATCATGATAGATAGAACTCCACTTTTAATTAAAGGAGGGTAGTATTTAAGCTCTTTTAGTTCTCCATCAATTATTTGCAGTGATTTATGCGTGTCTCCGGAAACCAATCCGTGCCCTGGAAAGTGTTTAGCTGTTGCAATTATATTTTGATGTTGAGATTGTTTAATAAAGGCTTTAGCAAATGGAATAACGTTTTTTGGATCTTTAGCAAATCCTCTATAGCCAACTGTAGCGTTTTTAGCTAAATCAACAACTGGAGAAAAGTTATAATTTATTCCGATTGCATTCAAATCTGTAGAAATTGTTTGTGAGACTTTTCCAGCTTCAAGAGAATCAATTATCATGTTCGCTCTAGGAACGATCGTTGTTCCTTTCAATTTACGATTCACAAGACTAGGTTCTGCGTCTGCCGAGTATAAAAAGGGGAGGTTCCCAAACTCCACATTCAATTTTTCAAAATTAGTTACCCAAGATTTACATTCTTCGACAGTACCATTTAGCAGGAGAACTCCACCAATTAAATGCTCTTTTATCAATGCATTAATAGTATCCTCGGATTGACCTAAACGACCAGTGGCAGGCATTATCAATTGCGAAACAATCGCATTATGGGTCATTGTGTTAAAAATACTATCCACTTTAGAATTCAATTCTGGTAAATCAAGCAAAAAAGAATGGAGGCTAATTTCAACAGGACTAATTAATTTCTGTTCAACGCTTTTAGTGATAGAAACATCGTTCTGCCCGCATGCACTTAACACGATTAGACTAAAAAGGAAAAGTAACTGCTTATTCATTGATATCTGATTTAGAAATCGAATTAATTAATCTTTTTAGAAAAAATTCGATCAAAGTAAGTTCCAAAATTAGCATCTTTCCACACTCGATTTGGACTATACCGTATTGTTTTGTTCACAATTCCATTGTCAATAACCATACCGTAGGCAAAGAGAGGACTTTTAGAGGCATTGTTTGATAAAGTACTCATTTCCCCGAATCGCAAGTCATATACAATAAGAGTATCTTCAGTTTGTTCAGTAGAATAGTAGCCTTTGGTTAAGAACTTGAGTGTTTCCGTATAATTTTTAGCACTCCATTCAATATTTTCTAGAGCTGCGTGATTTTTGGGAAACACCTTAGTTTCTTCTTCGTTGAAAGGATAAAAAATGGACTTATAGGCAATGTAAAAATTATCCTCATTTTCAGCTAAGACCATCCAGTAAAAGGATGTAAACGGCATCGGGGTTACGAGGGTTCTCTCTTCTTTAATTTCCTTACCTGTAAAGTATTGGTCAGAATTGCTCCAAATTACTAACTTCACTGCAATACCCCATATTAAATAGGCGGAGGAGTAGAATATACCAATTTTATTTAGCTTTCTACGCAAAGTATTATCACGTTTCAAAAAAAGTGCAACAAGTAAAATCAACCCAAAAGGAATTGTATAAAGTGGATCAACAACAAACACACTGTTAAAAGTCCATCGAAGTTCAAATGGCCAGAAAAACTGCGTTCCATAACTAGTGAAAATATCTAGCATAGGATGTGTAATAATAGCCCAGAAAAATAGCTTTCTCCAGAGCTTCAAGTCAAATCGATTTTTGTATAGTTTATGAATTAAGTATCCGAGTATGGGGGCCGCAAGAAAGGCAAAAACAATGGAATGAGAGAAGCCTCTATGCATCAGTGCACCATCAATGGGATGAGAATAGCTGCGAATAAAAACATCCAAATCGGGAATAGTTCCAGCAATTGCTCCCCACAATGCGGCTTTATTTCCCATTTTTTTTCCTGCAACAGCTTCCGCAACAGCAGCACCCAAAACAATCTGTGTTAATGAATCCAATTAGTTGGTTTTAGGTTGTAAAATATTAGTGCCCGATAAAAATACGAATATTATTTAAACTGTTGTTTAAAGTCAAAAAAACTGTTCAAAATCCAATATTTTCCGATAGCAAACCAAGAAGTTGAGACTTTAATTAATTTACTGGGCGATAAAGAAAATTAATTGAAGCGTTTCAATGTTGAAACTCGCTGGCTCTAGCGTTTGGCTTTTAGAAGTACCTTCTTCATGTTGTGGAATGAGTGGAATGTGCAGGTTGTATAGGTGGTTTGGTAAAGAGGAAAAGAATAATAAGAATTAAGATAATGCCGAACGCGTTACGAACGCGCACGAGCGATTTAGTTTATTCTTCGCGCGCTAGCGGGGGCACTCAATAATCTTTAATATTTTTTATCTCTATCAGTTCTGTTGGACCAATGTCTTGAAATCGATTTATTAATTCATTTTCTATTAAAAATGAATTTGATTGTATAATATTTCCATCATGACCACAGGAAGAAAGAAGAAAATAATTATTATCAAAGATAAGCTTTACGCCATGTGGGTTAAAACCTCCACCATCATTAATGTTTAAAAAATAAATATTTTTCAATTGATATTTGAAAAGAAAACTAAACTCATCTGACTCAGATAAATCATATACTTCCTTTACTAAGTTTTCTGAATCCGTGTTTTCTTCCATGGAATTCATTGCAAAACCTAATATTTTTCCTATTCCTTCAACAGCATTCATTAATGAAACACCTAAGTCAACCCTTTCATTTTCCACTTTTACAGCTCCCGGGGATAGTAAAATTAAACGCTCTGGTAAATTTAAGGTAGAAGGGTATAAGTTTTTCTTTTTAGTTTCAGTATTGTATTCAAATACTAATGAATTCATCTCTCCTTGAATCATTGTAGAAGCAGTAACTTTAATTTGACCTGTATTCATGTCATATTGCATTGCCAATGAATAAGGAGCTTGACTGGTGCCTTCTTCCGTAATTTTTGATAAATTACCAGCAAAAATTGCTTCTACCCTCTCAAGTCCCTCTAATTCAATTGAATTAATAACGACATTTTCACTAAAAGCAAAGGGACTATTCCAAGGATAATCTGGACTCAAAGGGTCAATAGCAAAGAACCTACCAATACGAGGGTCATGCATTCTATACTTATAATTCACAGAGTTTCCATTCCATTTGACTTCATTATCACCTTCCATTCCACCAAACCCATATCTATAACTTCCATTCTCAATTGTTCTTCCATCCAGTTGAACACCGAACGGACTATAATCGGCAATATTCACTATCCCGACTTGATATCCATCGACAGTTGTTCCATTTGTACTCGTTGGTGTAATCTCATCATTGATGACTGTTAAAACATTCCCTAAATGGTTGGATAACTCATAATAACGCAAGCCTAGAGGAGTGCCTGTAATGCCAGTATCCAGAACCACAGGACCTTCCAATCTAACCTCCTCAGTAGTCATACCCAACCTCGAAGAACCGTAAATATGTCTTTCCTTCAGATTGTAAATAGCATCAGAAGCCACAATTTCGTGGTCATAAGTACTAATGGAGTCCCTGCGCTGCTGCTTGGTCTTCAAAAGCATTGCTTTTTCTTCTTGTGCGTCCAAAATATAATACGTGCTTTTCTCGAATTCTCCTGTTTCGTTATCGTACACATCCTTGGCTATACGGTTACCCATAGCATCGTAATCAAATATAACGTTTTTTGTTGGACTTCCCGAAACTCGAACAATTTCTTTTACTTTTCCATCTACTCGCCAGATGATTTCTTCGATATTCTCTGATATGTCTCGTTTTAAACGACCTTCGGCATCATATCTGTAATTATTGTCAATATCGATAACTTCAACATCTGACAAGAACGGACTTTGATCTCCTAAATCACTTGTTTGAGGATCTACTACACCAACTGCATCGTTTACAGTAAACAATCTGTTTCTAAGTAATTTTGTATTCGTAACAGGGTCTAAATAATCGTAATTGTAGGTTAAATCTTCCCAAATCTCACCATCTCTTGCGTGCCTTTTTTGAGTGAGAATATTTCCCATAGCATCGTATTCAAACTTGTTGAAATACTCAGAACCGTAAACAGTTGGATTCCATGCATTGTTGGTGTAACCTGTTTCAAAACTTCTAGATTCAAGTAACCTGTTGAGTTGTAAGGGCTTTTATCAACAATTATACCTCATGAAATTATTGATGAACAAAAATGATTAATTGTCAGATGGATTAACAGGAAATTTTGTCATTACTTTAAATTTACCGCCTTGTTTTTTCATTAAATTAGTCCATGTGTCCTCAATTTTAGTGTCTAAAATTTGACTGTTGGGCAAGTTGTTTAACACAATCCATGATTTCTCATTCATCTCGCTCTTTAGTTGTCCTTTGTCCCAACCTGAGTAACCAATAAAAAATCGTATTCTGTCTGCGTTGGATGCATCGTTTCGAAGTAGAGATTTAATTTGTTCAAAATCACCTCCTATAAATAAACCATTTGAAGTAGGAGCACACCCCTCTATTTCTTCTCCCAAAGAATGAATGTAAAACAAGTTCGACATATCAACAGGTCCTCCGATGCTAATCCTTGTGTTTATGTCTGGAAAATCGTCAACAAACTCTGATAAGTTCGTGTCAACATATTTATTGATTACGAAGCCAAAACTCCCATCAGAATTATGATCGCATAAAAACACTACAGACCTTGAAAAATAATCATCCGCCATAAATGGTTCGGCAACAAGTATGCTACCCGCGATTAATTGATTGTTGTTCTCAAAGTTGAAATCTATTATTTTCTTCATCAATAAATCTTTACAAAAATGCTGGTGGTCGTTTGATGTCAATTTTCGCATCTCTAAACAATGCCGAAGTCGAACGCAGGCTAAATAAAAAACTTTTATTAGTCCCTATTGGTATCCAGTTAAAAGCTAATGACCAACAGTGCAAGTCCCTAGATAAAGTGAATCGACCATTGGTTATTTGAGACTGTTGTACATCAAAATTAATTGTTGCGGCTAATTTCCATCGCTTTGTAAAACTCAAATCACCATTCAACATTAAAGTTTGAATTTTAGTTATTCGGTCAGGATTAAGACTGGAAATGTTTGTGTTTGTATTGATAGAATATATGTGAGAAAGTGACACCTTCCAAGGAATATTGTAGTTAAGAATAAACTCCGGGTGAAGTAAAAAATAGTTGAAATCAGTGTTCCAGTTGGATTCAATTTGTTTAGTGGATTCTTTCAGTTTCTCACGACTTTCTTTAGAGGTTAACGTCAAAGTCGTAGAGAGATTCGTAGCGAGAAAACGGCCTAATTTTCCATTGTTTGCAGCGTAGTCTCCAAGAGTCACGCCCGATGAGTCATTCCAATCGTATGGTGAGAATGAAGAGTTCGCCACAAAATTGAGCCAACGAGTGGGGCTAATCCTTAATCCTAGGTTAATATTCGACAAGTTCATAGAATCTTTGAGTAAATCATAGTTTCCATTAATTGTCAATGCGTCTATAATTCTTGTTTTTTTAAACCCAGTAACAGTATCTTTTTCTGACTTGAACTTTAGTTCGAAAGTATTATTAAAACCAAAACTAATCAATGCTTGATCTCTAGTTTGCGAGATACGGTAAAGAGATTGCTCAAATGGAGAATATTGAACTATCGTGGAATCAACGGCATATTCTAAATTCGTATTAAGATTAGGAATATAAGAAAAGCTAAAAGAAGGAGTTAAAACATGTCTAAGTAGTGGCTCTTTTTTTCCAATGAACTTGTAATAAGAATAAAGGGATGTATTCAATTGTGCCTTAAAAGACAAATTATGCGACATGCCTAGCTGTTGCAATGTATCAATATTTGTAACAAGAGTTGTTGGATTATACAGTTTTCTTATTTGCTGAAAATTCATTAAATTTCTGTAATCGACAGAAGGTGTAAATTTCCATGTATTCTTAAATAAACTTGCAGTCGTTTGCAGAAGAATGCGCTGATTGATTCCGTTTTGAAATCGATCACCTATTCGATTAAAGTCTCCATTATTTAACAAGCTGTCACCAAAAGTAGATCGATTTTGACCTTCAAAACTATATGTTACACCAAAACGTTTAATTATTTGTTTAAGTCCAGAATCACCGGTAACCAATTTCTTTAATGGATAAAATCGAGTCACGTTGAAATTAACAACAGGACTGGTCATTGAAATGTTTTTTGTAAGTGAATTCTGGCGCATAGAAAATTTTACACCCGCGGATATTGGCTTCCCAGGAAAGCTTCTGGTAAGGTTAATGTCTGAATTAAATGAGTTGTTGAATATCTGAGTGTTTAGAGGATCTAAATTATTCTTAGAATTGTTATCAGAAATGAAGTTCACTTTAGAAGAAAAATTCCAATAAGGATTCGCTTTAGTATCTTGTCGGTGATCCCATTGGACACTTACTTTGCTTTGTGTAATATTTGATGGGAACCCAGAAGTAAATCGCTGATAACTAACATCAAGTGCGCCTTGGTGCTTGTAACGCTTCGCATAATCTGTTCTGTTTCCTATTCCCCAGCTTCCTCGACTAAAAAGTGTTCCGAAAAAAGTAGTTTGAAGTCGGTCATTGATGGGGATATAATATCCTAAATCTTGAACACCAAAGCCGTATTGTGAGACTGGAACAATTTGCGGAAATAGGAAACCATGTGTCCTATCTTCTTGTTGAGGGATCACTATAAAAGGTAGTCCGAGTGGAGTAGGAACACCGTTGATCCATAAGTTCATTGGTCCAGAAACAATTCTTTTTTCCGGTATCATGATAGCCTTGGATAATTGAAAATGATAGTGAGGTTCAGCTAGATCACAAGTTGTGAATCGTCCTTTCTTGAAATGAATTTCATCATTGGCATGTTTTTTTGCAATTTCCATGTACAAGAAATTTTCATCTTGTTTAATTGCAACCTCTTCAATGTAGCCTTTTTTTGTTGTGAAATTAAAACGAATGCTGGATGCTGTTATTTTCTCTGATCCTTCAGAGAAAACAGGCATTTGTATGCGATTGGAGTCTTCGTCATAGATGTAAGTGGCATAGACTTCATTTTTTTCTAAATCAATGAGGATATAACCTGCTTCCATTTGAACCTCCCCATTATCAACTTTTGCATTCCGGTATAAATGTATTTGCTTGTTTTTGAGATCAGAATAAATAGAATCCTGCGCACTATAATATATAGGGTCATCAATTTCACTAGAATTTATAACAATTGTATCCTTGATTTGACTGTAACCAACCGACGAAATACACATTATTAACAATGTGTGGAGTATAACTACATGTATGGAACGCTTTTTGAACACCAAATGTGCATTAAATTTGTTTCGTGTTATTGTATAACGGAGCAAAACTATTAAAATTAGTTTCAAATGACTGAAAAATTAAAGCGATATAACAGAATTTGTGCCATTTTTATCTGCACATGGTTAATATCAATGAGTTTTGCTCATTCACAGGACGATGAAGAATTTTATGCAGCTATCAAAACGGTTGTTATTGATGCTGGACACGGAGGTAAAGATCCAGGTTGTTATGGAGCGTCATCAAAAGAAAAGGATGTCTGCTTATCGATGGCTTTACAATTGGGCGAGCTAATTTCGAGCACTTATCCCCATATCAAAGTAATTTACACTAGAAAAACGGATGTTTTTGTTGAATTGGGAGAAAGAGCGAAGATTGCCAACAGAAACAAAGCTGATTTATTTATTTGTATTCACGCAAATGCGGCAAGTCCAGCTGCGTATGGTACAGAGACTTATGTCTTAGGGTTGCACAGAACAGAGTCACAGCAAAAAGTTGCGGCGAGAGAAAATGCAACCATACATTTTGAAGATGATGGTGGGGCAAAATATAAAGATTTTGACATGTCTCCAGATGCAATTATTGCTCGACAGATTCAACTAAGTGTATTTCTTGACCAGTCAATAAGTTTCGCCTCTAAATTACAGGTAGAGTTTAAAGGCATCGGTCGCCACGATAGAGGGGTAAAACAAGCTGGGTTTTTGGTTTTGTATAAAACGACAATGCCAAGTGTATTAATAGAAACAGGCTTTTTAACAAACCCAAAAGAAGAAAAATTTTTAAACACCAAAGAGACACAAAAGAAGATGTCTTCTTCAATGTTTAGTGCGTTTAAGAAATATAAGAATGAACTGGAAGGAGTAGAAGAAGAAACTGAAACAAACTCACCCTCTGAAGTAACAAAGGAAATAATTCAAGAAACTGATCAAAATAATAGTAAAGATAAAATTGAATTTAAGATTCAAATCGAGACCTCTGAAAAAAAAATAGCATTAACATCAACAAAATTTAAAGGTTATACAGTAGCTGAATACTCTCAAAATGGATTGTTCAAATATACTGTGGGCTCCTATATAAATGACTTCCACAACGCAAATCACATGAAAGTTAAATTGAGAGAAGCGGGTTTTCAACATGCATTTGTTGTAGGGTTCTTGAACGGAGAGCGTATTAATTTGCAAAAAGCTATTAAATTAGCAGAAAATTAATATTTTGAAGATATCCAAAGAAATAAAAACAGGTGTAATTACAATCCTCGCGATTGGTTTACTTGTTGCAGGAGTGAACTTTTTAAAAGGCAAAAGTTTTTTCGGAGGTGATGATGAGTTTTTTGCTTATTTTCCAAATTCTGGACAGCTTGCTCCCGCTAGTGCTGTGACACTCAATGGAGTTGTTATTGGAAGTGTGCAATCAGTGAAGTTTGTAGCTGGGAATGATTCTCTACATAGAGTCTTAGTTGCATTTAATGTTACAGAGGATAACATACAATTTCCAAAAGGAACAGTTGTTGAAATAGGTTCGTTAGACCTTTTTAGCAAAGGCATCATGCTCCACATGTCATCTAATTCAACTGGAGAATTTCACAAGTCAGGAGATACATTAGCCGGAGTTGTAGCTCAGGATATGATGGGACAGATTCAATCTTATGCGGACCCCTTATCAAAAAAAGTTTCTGGTGCATTGACTTCAATTGACAAAATGGTAAACGGAGTCTCTGCTTTCTGGGATTCAACAGCAAGTTCAGAATTGGAAGGTTCATTGAAAGAAATTAAAATTGCTATTAAACGATTTGGGAATGCGGCAGAAGAAATTGAAGTTCTAGTTAGGGATGAAAAAATTAAATTAAGCCACATTCTTTCGAATGTAGAAACAATTACTGTTAACTTGAAAAAGAGTAATGAGAGCGTTAAGAAAATTGTGGGTAATGTTGAGCAACTAACAGATGATCTAGTTACTTCCGATTTTAAAGGAGTCATTACCAATGCAAAAAACACGTTGGCATCAATTAATACTATACTAGAAACGGCTAATACGGGAGAAGGAACGTTAGGCAAGCTATTGGGTGATGAAACACTCTATAATGAGTTAGTAAAAACGAATAAAGAGCTTCAGAATCTCGTTAATGATATACAAGTTCATCCTGAACGATACATTCATTTCTCTGTTCTTGGAGCAAAAACAAAAGGTGTACCTCTGACTAATATAGAAGAGAAAAAATTGCGCAAACTTTTAGATACGATACCATAAATAAATTCTTTATGATTTCTTCAGTCCTTTTTATAATATTATTAATCGGAGGAATTGGATTCTTCGGCTGGAATGTGCAAAAAATGCGCTCTAACATTAATCTTGGAAGAGACGTTAACCGAACGGACAATAGAAAAGAAAGATGGAAAACAATGGTGTTGGTTGCTCTGGGGCAAAAAAAAATGTTTACTCGTCCGATACCAGCAGTTCTGCATCTGTTTATTTATTTGGCTTTTATAATAACGCAAATAGATTTAATTGAAGTCATAATCGATGGTATTTTAGGAACACATCGAATTTTTCAAGAGTCACTAGCAGGATTCTATACGTTCATTATTAGCTTTATTGAAATACTATCTGTTCTTGCATTAATTGCAACAATTGCCTTTTTGAGCAGAAGAAATTTAATAAAAGTACCTCGTCTCAATATGAAAGAAATGAAAGGTTGGCCAAAAATGGATGGGAACATGATTTTGTTCATGGAACTTATTCTTATTGCGTTCATTTTCACAATGAATGGAGCTGATGAAATGGCGTTGAGAGAAACAACTGGAGAATCGTACGGTTTTGCAATTAGCTCTCAAATTGCGCCACTATTATTTGGAGGTCTAGACATCGAAATGCTTCATTTATTGGAAACAATTGGTTGGTGGGGTCATATCATAATGGTTTTTGCTTTCTTAAATTACCTGCCATATTCAAAGCATTTTCATATTCTGTTGGCTTTCCCAAATACATTTTATTCTAATTTAGAAGCAAAAGGAAAGTTTAATAACATGAAATCCGTTACGACAGAAGTCCAACTAATGATGGACCCAAATGCCGATCCTTATGCTGCTCCAGCTGAAAATACAAATGCTATCCCACAACGATTTGGAGCTAAAGATGTAACTGACCTTACTTGGAAAAATTTAATGGACAGCTATACGTGTACGGAATGTGGCAGATGCACCTCTTCTTGTCCTGCTAATATAACTGGGAAATTATTGTCTCCGAGAAAAATAATGATGGACACAAGAGATCGTCTAGTTGAAGTAGGAGACAATAAACGCAAGCACGGTTCGGATTATGACGATGGTAAAAGTCTATTAGGTGATTATATTACTGAAGAAGAGTTGTGGGCTTGCACGTCTTGTAATGCTTGTGTTCAAGAATGTCCTGTAAACATAGACCCTTTATCCATTATTATCGATTTACGAAGGTATTTAGTCATGGAGGAATCTAAAATCCCAACAGAATTAGCAGGAATGCTTACGAATATTGAAAATAATGGGGCACCTTGGCAATTTAGCCCTACGGACAGGTTAAATTGGGCAAATGAAGAATAAATTACCTTTAGAAAACGCAAAACTGGATGGAGAAAATATTTCTCCAGTTTTAGGGAAAGATGTTAAAAATTATCTAATTGATATCGATGGTACTATATGTGACGATATTCCTAACGAAGAGCCTGAACGAATGGCAACAGCCAAAATCTACCCAGATGCATTAGATGTAATCAATAAATGGTACGATGAAGGTCATATCATCACTTTTTTTACATCCAGAATAGAAGAACATAGAATAGTAACTGAGCAATGGCTCAATAAACACCACTTTAAATATCATGCAATTCTTTTTGGTAAGCCTCGTGGAGGAAATTATCATTGGATTGATAACCATATCGTGAGAGCAACGAGATACAAAGGAACGTTTTCTGAGTTAATTGATGCAACTGCAAATGTGCAAGTGTTTAAGGAAAAATAAAAAAATATGAGTTTAGTTGTACCAACAATGGCCGAAGTGATGGCAAAAGGGGAAAACCCAGACTATTTATTTTGGGTAGGATGCTCAGGCAGTTTTGACGATAGGGCAAAAAAAATCACGAAAGCTTTAGTTAAAATTTTAAATGAATGCAAAGTAAACTTTGCAGTACTTGGTGCGGAAGAGAGTTGCACTGGTGATCCTGCAAAACGAGCTGGAAATGAATTTACTTTTCAAATGCAAGCCATGATGAACATACAAGTTATGGATAGTTATCAGGTTAAGAAAATTGTTACTGCTTGCCCTCATTGTTTTAATACCCTTAAGAATGAGTATCCAGAACTAGGAGGTAATTACGAAGTGATACATCATACACAACTCATCCAAGAATTAATTAACCAGGGACAGTTAGTATTGAAAAATGGAGGAACTTTCTCAGGTAAAAAAATAACTTTTCATGATCCTTGCTACCTAGGAAGAGCGAATGATGTTTATGAGGCTCCTCGAGAACTAATTCAAAAGCTGGATAGCGAATTGGTAGAAATGAAACGCTGCAAAACTAAAGGCTTGTGCTGTGGTGCTGGTGGTGCTCAAATGTTCAAGGAAGCAGAGAAAGGCAATAAAGAAATTAATGTAGAAAGAACTGAAGAAGCGATCGAGACAGATGCTGATATCATTGCAACAGGTTGCCCTTTTTGCAATACAATGATGACTGATGGTATTAAATTAGCAGAGAAAGAACAGTCTATTGAAGTACTCGATGTTGCTGAACTAATTGCAAAAGCTGCCGATTTATAATGTTATTCCCAACACTTCCATTAGATAGTAAAGTTTGGATATACCAATCTGATCGTGAACTCAGTGATTCTGAAGCAAGTTACTTATACAAGGAACTAACGGACTTTGTAAAAAAATGGGCAGCTCATGGGACTCAATTATTTGGAGATGTAATGATTGTTAGTAACCGCTTTGTAATCCTTGTAGTGGACGAAACAAATACGGGAGTTTCTGGTTGCTCAATTGACACTTCGGTGCAAAAAATAAAAGAATTAGGTGCAAATTTAGATGTTGATTTTTTTAATCGAATGAATCTCTACATTGAAAATAACGGAACCTTTAAACTTGTTCATATTTCAGAGCTGAAAGAATACACCAATTGGACTGTTTTTAATCCAATGGTTAGTACATTGAAAGAATTAAGAAATAATTGGAAAATACCTGTTACTCAGAGTAACTTTTTGAATTAAGGCCTCTTCTTTATTTTTACATCCTTAGATTCTTGTCTAGATTTCTTTGTTCTTATTCGAACACCTACTAACAGTTTAACATTGTAATAGGCTTGGTTATAACTCAAATTTTGGATTTGTATAGACTTGAAGTCAAAATCACTTGTAATAAAAACAAAATAACCAGGTTTAGAATAACCTCCTAATAATCGAAAATCAACTCGTGGAGCTATTCCCAAAAAGCCCCTACTAATTGGTCCCGTCGCATAGAACTTACTTTGGATAACGCCTCCCAAACCACCAAAAATAGTAAATTGCCAATTATTCACTCGGTTAACGTAGGCATATCCGGGAATTAAACCAAAATCAAGAGCGCCTACGGCATTCGCATTTGTGCGATCTGTAGAATCCGTTAATTGAGTTGGAGCAATACTTCCATCGTTACTGGTTATACCAAAATAATTAAGAGAAGTTTTGAAATACCATGTTTTAGCTGACTTGTTATAATGACCTACGCGACCCATAACAGGTTGCATATTGAATTCTTTAGATTTGAACCACCAAACGTTTGCAGAAATGCTTGTTGAACTAACTTTAGGATAAATCCCGTTTGGAGTCAAAGAAGTGATGCTGTCATTCCATTTATACTCATCCTTTATTACGTAACCGTCATATCTTCTTAAGTCGATACTTGTAAAAACTTGTTTGATGTTGAATTTCAAACCAACATCGAAATAATTTGTATTTCCAAATTTGCTTTCAGCTTTTATATTTCTTGGAAGAGTAAAACCAACTCTCAAACCAAACCACTTATAGGCAATACCAATTCCTAAGGCCGCTTTGATATTATTTTTGAATGATAATTTTTTAACTCCAAGTAAATAATTGTCTTTCAACGTGAATGGTGCAGAGTTAAAACCCAAATCAGAAAATAGTACCAGTCTATCTTTATACATTGTATATGGCATTGTATCATTCTCCTGCGAAAACAAGAAAAATGGACCAACTAGGAATAGCACTATGATGATAACTTTTTTCAATTCCCCAAAAATAAGAAATTAGCAAACAATGAGGATTGATTTTCTTACATTTGCCATCGAATAAATTTAGAATGAAAAAAATTTACAAATACTTACTCAATAAATTACCGAGACCTTTACTTATAAGATTGAGTTATCCATTTAAACTGATTGCTCCTTTATTATACAAAGGGAACAAGGTTGAATGCCCTGTTTGTGAAAAGAAATTTTCTAAGTTTTTGTCGTATGGCTCGGAAGTAGCAAATAGAGACAACGTTTTATGTCCTTATGATTTAACTCTTGAGAGACATCGATTAATGTGGTTATATTTGAAAAATCATTCTGATTTTTTTACAAAACAAAACAACAAAGTATTGCATATAGCTCCAGAGCAGTGTTTTCATAAACGGTTTAAAAAACAGAGGAATTTAGAATATTTAACTGGAGACCTAGTATCTCCTTTGGCTGATTTACATTTTGACTTGCACAGTGTTCCTCTAGAAGATAATCAATATGATGTTATTTTTTGTAATCATGTAATGGAACATGTAGATGATGCTATTCAATGCATGAGTGAACTATTTCGTGTAATGAAACCAGGTGGATGGGGAATACTACAAGTACCTCAAGACTTTACTAGAGAAGTTACTTATGAAGATGCATCCATCACTTCACCTGAAGCTCGGGAGAAACATTATTGGCAGAAAGATCATGTTCGTTTATTCGGTCAAGATTACCCAGATTGGCTGAGAAAAGCTGGTTTTACGGTCAATGAGTTTGATAAAGAAAGCTTTTATTCGGAAGAAGATATCAATCGATTTAGACTTGATCCGAAGGAAGTTCTATACATTGTTTCTAAATAGAATATAACTATATTCTTCAACTTAATTGCTGGTTTAAAAAGACACTAAGTTTTAAATTCTAGTCCCTAAACACCAGTATTTTTAATCATAACAAGAGATTTTACTCTGTATGCATAATAAATAGCAAGAAGTTTACGTTTATAGTGTAACTAAAGCAATAACAAATAGTTATAATTAGTATTCAAAGACTGCAAGCTTTGGATTACTAGCTAGAACATAAAACCAGAACAAATGGCAGTGAACTCAGTTTATCACCAAACCAAGGACAAGCTTTTAGATGAGTTGACCTTGATTACACGGGCGAAAGAGGATCCGGAACGCTTCGGACCGCTGTACACGAAATATCATGAACAGATATTTCGATACGTCTATCAACGGATGGACGATCAAGAATTGGCATTTGATGTGACTTCTCAAGTATTTATTAAGGCATTAAGTAACCTTCATAAATACGAATACAGAGGGGTGCCATTTTCATCTTGGCTCTATAGAATAGCCAAGAGCGAACTGTATCAGGCTTTTAGAGATAGAAAAGCTAGAAAAACAGTCAACGTGGAGAACATGCACCTTTTTGAAATGATTGAAGAATTTGAAGAAGAAGATACATTAGAGAGAAAAAATAAGTTACTCGCTTGTCTTTCAGCAATGAACGAGAAGGATATGCAAATGATAGAATTGCGATATTTTGAAAAGAGATCATTTAGAGAGATAGGTGAAATTTTGGAAATAACAGAAAACAACGCGAAGGTAAGGTCCTTTAGAGCATTGGAAAAATTAAAAAAAATATTTGTGAAATAAATTAAAAATGAAAAATCAAAAGATCCTGGTAGATCGAGAACCACTGAGCAAAGATTACATTCAATCTAAAGAAAATTTCGGACACGTTTTAAGTCAAGTTAAGAATTTAAAACCTCCCGTCTGGAAAACTTCGTGGTTTTATGGTCCAGTTGGCTTAGCAGTTGTCGCAATAACTGTTTCTGCCGTGAGTTTTACTTCAAAAAGTAACTCAGAAAAACAAGCGAAGCTTGAAAAAGTAATGCCTGAAAATGTCAGAGAATTGAAAGTTCAAAAACTAGCAATCATTTCTCCAAAAGAATTTGAAAAAAAATCTGTTCGAGAAGTCATTCCTAAAAAGGTTGAAAAAACGAAATTAACTGTACAAAAGAAGGAAGAGGCATTCGCTATAAATGATGAAATAAAAGCTAATACGGAAGATGTTGAGTCTTTCTCTGAAGAAAAGACAAAAAGCGCAAAAAAGAAGTCATTTCCAAATATTGGTGGAGTATATGCAGGTAAAATTTCTTTAAGCACATTGTGCTCATCTGATGGAATTAAGTGTGGAAGTCTAGCGATAAAATCATACACGCTGCAATATTTTAATGGTACAAAAGAAGTTGTCAGAAGCGTTATTGGTAATGCTATTCCTGAAGATGTCTGTGAAATTATCAATGAGTACAATTGGGGGAGTACGATATTTCTAACAAAAATAATGGGAGCTGATGAAGAAGGAAATGTTTTTCGACTGCCTTCAATGAGTTTTATTCCTCATTAATCGATGGCAACTGCATTTAATCCTTAATGAACTAGTCTTTGAACAATTAACAATCATTGTTTAATAAAAATATTGTGTTAGGATTGTGAGAATACAAAAACATTGCTTACTTTTGATGCTAACTAAGTGGAAACGACACTTTCATAATGTTAAAAATGATGAAATATATAATTGGCTTACTACTGTTCTCGATAGCTACAACAAGCTATAGTCAGCACACTAACTTTAATACTCAAAGAAATTGGTCTCTTAACAAGAAAGAAATTATGTTTGGTTTTGGTGCTACACAATTTTTAGGGGATCTAGGTGGTCGAGATAAAATAGGAACTGATTACAGTTTGGCAGATTTAGATTTGCCTTCAACAGGTTTTGGTGGTATGTTAGGGTATCGTTATCGTTTTCACCCCTACTGGGCAACCACAACATCTTTTAATATTGGCTTATTAAGAGGTGATGATGCTTTAACGAATGAGGTGATTAGACAGTCAAGAAATTTAAACTTTAGATCTATTATAATTGGTCTTCACCAACGTTTAGAAGTTATCGTCTTAGCAAATGAAAAAGTAGGAAACCGCTACAGTTTATCAAGACACAGTAAAAGAATGAAAAACCACAACGAGCAACTGTATTTGTTTGGTGGTATTGGAGTTTCTTATTTTAATCCGAAAGGTAGAATAAATGGTGGGTGGGCTGCTTTACGCCCTTTGAAAACGGAAGGACAAGGAATGCCTGGCGGAGCCAAAGAAGCTTTACCAATTACAGTTACTATTCCTATGGGAATTGGTTTTAGATGGGGAATTAGTAGAATGTGGAGGATGGGTATTGAAGCAACCTATGTTATGACATTTTCTGATTACATTGATGATGTTAGTACGAATTACTATGATAGGAACGCTTTAGCAGCCAATGTTGGTGCAGAATCGGCTTATTTGTCAAACCCGAGTGTTGAAAATACAACTTGGTTTGAGTCTGGTCAGCAAAGAGGTGACATGAAACAAGATGATGCCTATTTCTATCTTAATTTGACATTCTACAGAAATGTGACCTATAAGAATCAAGGAAAACAGATCAGAAAAAACAAATGGAAAGGACGTTACAAGTTCTAATTTGTTGATAATTCTTGAAAGATATAAACGAGGTGGCTTTGGTCACCTCGTTGTCGTTTATACCTTTGTGTAAAATAGAAAATCATGTATAAAATAATTCGTTCTGTTCTTTTTCTCTTTGACCCCGAAAAGGTGCATTACTTTGTTGCAAGACTTCTTAAAATCACATTAATGCTACCTGGAATGAAATGTCTTTGGAGTAGAATGTATAAAACGAATGACCCAAGACTGGAAACAACCGTATTTGGAATTACATTCCCCAACCCCGTTGGACTGGCTGCAGGTTTTGATAAAAATGCATCTATGTACAATGACCTAAGTTATTGTGGCTTTGGATCAATTGAAGTCGGGACAATTACCCCAGTGGGTCAGCCCGGAAATGAAAAGCCTCGTTTATTTCGTTTAAAAAAGGATGGAGCCATTATAAACAGGATGGGTTTTAATAATGAAGGATTAGAGAATGCTATAAACAATCTTCAGAAACGAAAAACGAGTATAATTATTGGTGGGAATATTGGTAAGAATAAAGTAACACCAAATGATGAAGCCATTAATGACTATGTTACTTCGTTTGAAGCACTTTTCCCTTATGTTGATTATTTTGTTGTGAATGTTTCTTCACCAAACACTCCTAATCTCAGAGAATTACAAGAGAAAGAACCGCTCACCGCTTTACTGACGTCTCTGCAGCTGCTAAATTTAAAGAAAGAGGAAAGAAAGCCCATTTTACTTAAAATTGCTCCAGACTTAACCAATAGTCAATTGGATGACATTATTGATATTGTGAAAGAAGTTAGTCTAGATGGTATCATTGCCACAAACACAACCATTTCTCGCGATGGTCTTAAAACTTCTGAGCAAGAAGTTACTACTATAGGCGCTGGAGGACTATCAGGTAAACCAGTAAAAAATCGCTCAACAGAGGTGATTCAATATCTTTCAGAAAAATCGAATAAAGCTTTTCCCATAATTGGAGTAGGAGGGATCCACTCTGCAGAAGATGCAATAGAGAAAATGGAAGCAGGGGCAGATTTAATTCAAATTTATACCGGTTTCATTTATGAAGGTCCTAGGTTGGTTAAAAAAATCAACAAGGCAATTCTTTCACGGAAATAAACACTATTTTTAGCTATGGATAATTTGAAACTAATAGAATGCCCGCGAGATGCAATGCAGGGATTGCATGAGTTTATCCCAACTGAATCTAAGATAAGTTACATCAACTCAATTCTTAAATGCGGATTCGATACTGTTGATTTTGGCAGCTTTGTTTCTCCAAAAGCAATACCTCAAATGAAAGATACAGCTGAGGTTTTAGAATATCTTGACCAATCGGATTCTAAGTTGCTTGCGATTGTAGCCAATGAAAGAGGAGCGGTTGATGCTTGTCAATTTGAACGTATTGACTATTTAGGTTATCCATTTTCTGTTTCTGAAGAATTTCAGAAAAGAAATACGAACTCAACAATTGATGAATCTTTCTCAAGAGTGGAGAAAATTAAAGAATTAACCGATAAAAAAGATAAAGAGATTGTTTTGTATCTATCCATGGGGTTTGGTAATCCTTACGGTGAGAAATGGCATCCGGACATTGTTGCCAGTTGGTCGGAAAAGTTACTTACTAAATTAGATATAAAAATTCAGGCAGTTTCAGATACCATTGGTTCCGCTACGCCAGAAATGGTGAGTTCTTTATTTTCTACGTTAATTCCTACGTTTGAAAACATTGAGTTCGGGGCACATTTACATACACTACCTGAAGAAGCGACAAAGCTTGTTTCTTCCGCTTATGAAGCAGGATGTCGAAGATTTGATGGCGCCATAAAAGGTTTTGGAGGTTGTCCAATGGCAAAAGACGATTTAACAGGAAACATGCCGACAGAAAAAATGATAGCTTGGTTTGATGAAAATAATATTGAAACAGGCATCAATGAAACACAATTTGTTGAATCACTGAATCTTGCTTTGAACATTTTCCCGTAACTTATCGGGAGAAAAACGATTATAGATACTATGAAAACGATTATAAAATTTAGTCTTCTTTTATTCCTTGTAAACTCTTGTGAAACGTACCCAGTGGAGTCAGTAGAAGGTTTCGACAACCCTGTGGTAATTGATAATGTTGGTGAGTTGACTCATTATGAGATTTTGTTTGATGAGAAAAACTTCCCTTCTGAAGAACATTTGGAGTTACTAAAAGAGTTAGACGTCTGTGACACCATCATTAATGACACAACTAGCTGTGCGACCTGTACGCCGGATTATTTTAAAATTCTTCCGTTTAGAAAAGACAAAGAAACAAAGGATGCGTTCCTTTTACAAATTCGAGCATTAACTATTATGAAAGGGCAAAATGCAAAATTACCTATGAGACATTTGATTGTTTTTGAACGAGAAAAAGGAAAATTGGTCAAAGTAAACGGATTCAGAGGGAAGTTAATTGCTTCTAGAATTTCCGAAACGGGAATTAATGATTTAGTTATTCGGTTTTACATCCCGGACGAAGCAGCATTCTTCAACTGTCTATTCTTATGGGAAGGGGAGAAGTACCGTTTTAAGTCTGTTGAAGCAATTGATGGGAATGGAGGGCAAGGTTCTGTAAAAGAATCTTTGAAAGAAGAACTTTCCAAAGATGTTTATCAGTTGTTGATGGAAAATACATTGATTTTTTAAATGAAAGGCCTATTTGTGATAACACTCATTCTTTCTTCCTGTACTTCAGGTATAAATATGAATTCGGTCGATTACAGTACTTTATTCAACGATGGAAACAGCAAGGCATGGCTAGTCAACAAAGTTATTTATGACAATTCTATTATTTCACCCTTAGAGAACTATGAAAAGAATGTAATGATATTCTATAGTAGCCGAAGATGTGATTTAATAGCAATGAAGAATATAGCCAGAGAAGCGCCACAGAAAGCCAATTATTACTTGAATTCAAGAATGCACAAACTAACTATAGAATTTTCTGATTTTGAAATGGATTTTCATTTGAGCTATATCACAGAAGATAGCATCTTAATGACACCAACACATGATTCTGACTACGTTTACTCTATTCAGCTGATTCCTTTTCCGGAGTTATAGAGAATTATTTATTATATTTATAGTGCGAATAAAGTTCATTGAACGGTTTATGTATTTTATTTAGTTGTTCCCCAACATTTCAAATAGACGGGAAAAAGGGAATAAAAACGGTTATAAATGAAAAAAAATACGAAAAGGCTACCACACAAAGTAAAAGAGTGCTACGGACACATTTTCTTTTTTGCAGACACATTGGATAGAATTATTAGATATTCTGAAGAAACATCCTCCTTAGCAATTCTTAAAGTGAAGTTGTTTAAAGTTGTCTAAGTAAAATGACAGAAAAAGCTAA
>TARA_R110002072_G_scaffold65848_1_pt1 | contig 41694 bp, 32 predicted proteins | sample TARA_R110002072 | Tara Oceans TARA_R110002072 (sample SAMEA4397118) | marine metagenome | biome: Polar Biome; feature: [SRF] surface water layer (ENVO:00010504); material: water (ENVO:00002006), including particulate matter (ENVO:01000060) such as... | depth 5 m
GCGGCCACGGGTCTGGTGCGACAGCGCCTCGGCCTCGCGCAGCGCCAGCGCACCCGCCAGCGGGGCCAGCTTCAACTGCGCGCCGGCCAGGCGGATGTCGGCGACGAATTCGGCCGGCGCATCGGCCAGCGCGTTGAGTCGGTCACGTGCGTCGGCTACTGCCACGCGCACGGCCGCCTGCCCGGCCTCGGCTTCGGCATCGCCCATCTGGCTCAGGGCCAGTTGGCCCGGACGCATGCCCCGAGGCCGCTGGAATCGTGGCGCCGGCTGCGGCGCGGCCTGCTGAATCGAACCCAGCGACCACACCAGTTCAAGAGCGCCCGAGGGCAGCGTGACAGGCACGAACGGCAGATCGAACTCGGCCTCGCCCGACACGGACACGGCGCGGCCCGCCGCACCGTCCGAAGCGCGCCAGAGATCAAAGCCCGGCAGCAGCCACGCCAGCAGCATCAGGTGCAGCAGCGTCGCCGCAGTGGCGGCGATGATCGGGCGGACGGGTTCGCTCATCACCCCATTGTGACGCCGCTGCGGGCGTCGGGCGTGATGCGCCGCAGGGGTTTACGCGCGGCGGAGCGCAATCAGAAATATTCGCCCTTGAACAGGTTGGCGAACACCACTTGCTGCAGCGAGGGCTTGTCCGATTCGCCACCGCTTTTCTTGCCCTTGGCCGACGCGGACGACGGAAACAGGTTGAAGCCCTTGTTGAGAATGTAGTCGTTGACCTTGGGCCACACCGCGTAGCTGATGGCGGCCGCCGTGCCCAGCGGGGTGGCAACACTTTTCGGCCGATGGACGATGGCCTTGACCACCACGTCGGCCGCGTGGTCCGGGCTCCAGGCGGGCGCGTAGTCGTAGATTTTGGTGGGCGCGATCATCGGCGTGCGCACCAGCGGCATGTAAATGGCGGTGATTTCGATATTGCGGTGCATGACCTCGGCCGCGAGAGACCGCGAAAAGGCGTCCAGCGCCGCCTTGGAGGCCACATAGGCCGAAAAGCGCGCCGCATTGGCGAGCACGCCGATGGAGCTGATGTTGATGACGTGGCCGCTGTTGCGCTGCACCATGCTTGGCAAGAACGCCAGAATCATGCGGATGGCGCCGAAATAGTTCAGCTGCATGGTCCGCTCGAAATCATGGAACCGGGTGGTCGACTCCAGCACCGCGCGGCGAATGGAACGCCCGGCGTTGTTGACCAGCACATCCACATGCCCAAGGTCATCGAGAATCTGCTGGGCGCAGCGGTCGATGGCGTTCATGTCGTTGAGGTCGCAGGGGTACACATGCGCCTCGCCGCCCGCCTTCTCGATGATGCACTGGGTCTGCTCCAGCTTCTCGCGGGTGCGCGCCACCAGCACCACCCGTGCCCCCGCGGCCCCGAGCTTTTTGGCAACGTTGAGCCCGATGCCACTGGAGGCGCCGGTGACCACCACGACCTTGCCCGCCAGCGCCCTCAGCGCGCCTTTGGGCAGGCTGATGTCGAGGTCCAGGTGCTGTTCCCAGAACGCCCACAACACCGGGGCGTAGTCGCGGAAATCGGGGCAGCGCACGCCGCTGCCCCGCAGCGCCTTGCGGGTCTGCTGGTCGTCGAACACCGCTTCATTGCGGAGGTAGCTGAGGGTCGACAGCGGCGCCCCCAGGGCCTCGGACAGCCTTTTTTCGAGATTGCGCGGCAGGCGCCGGGTGGCGGCATCGGCCAGCTTGAGCAGGCCCGGCGAAAGATCGAGCTTGGTGGCCAGCTCAGGGCCGTGGGCCACCTTGAGCAGGGTCTGCAACAGGTCGCCGACGCTGGGCGCATCGGCCTGCACCAGATGAAAGCACTGGCCGTCCCCGCTTTTGGCCAGACCGATGACCTTGAGCGCCCTGGCGACGTAATCGACCGGCACGATGGGCACGCGGCCGCCCTTGATGCCAATCAGCGGAATCCACTTCGGCAGGCCGAAGCTGATTTTCTGCACGCTCTTGAAGAAGTAGTAGGGGCCGTCGATCTTGTCCATCTCGCCGGTTTCGGAGTGCCCGACCACAACGCCCGGCCGGTAGATGCGATAGGGCACCGCGCACTCGTTTCGGACGATGGCCTCTGATTCGAACTTGCTGCGGAAATACGGATGGTCAACCTCTTGACCCTCGTCAAACATCTTTTCGGTGAAGCGGCCCGAGAACCCGGCACCGGCCACCGCAATGCTGGACACGTGATGCAGTCGCACCTCGCCGCCCAGCGCCTTGACGAAGGCGAGCACGTTGCGCGTGCCTTCGATGTTGATGCGGTTGGCGGTGTCGTCACTCATGTCCATGTCGTACACGGCCGCCAGATGGAAGACATGCTGCACCTTGCCGACCAGCTTCTTCAGCTGGGCGGCACTGACCAGGTCTGCCTGGGTCACGTCGCCCGGGAGCCGCACGAGCGTGCCGGGCAGGCTGGAAAAGCGGCTCTCCAGCGCCTCGAACTTGGTCTCTGAACCCTCGCGCACCAGCGCGTGGACCGTGACCCCCTCGTCTTGCAGCAGTTGCTCGATCAGAAATTTGCCGATGAAGCCCGTCGCCCCGGTGACCACGTAGTTCATGTCTGCGCTCCAAGGCGCCGCACGCGCCTGATGGTGTTGGAATCGGTCTCAAGAAATGCCGTGTTGCAGGCAAGGCCCTGCCTCCCCGGGCGGAGTGTATGCCCGGCCCCGAGGCGATGAAACCGGCGCAAAGACCCGGGTCGCTGGCGCCCCGGCCAAGTCCCGAGATGCCGATCAGGCCGCTTTGCGGCGGCGCTTGAGCAGCGGGCCCAGAAACTGCCCGGTGAACGAGCGCTTGACCGTGGCCACCTGTTCGGGTGTGCCGCTGGCGACGATCTCGCCGCCGCCGCTGCCGCCCTCGGGACCCAGGTCGATGATCCAGTCGGCGCGTTTGATGACGTCGAGGTTGTGCTCGATGATCACCAGCGTGTTGCCGTGCTCGCGCAGCCGCTCCAGCACCTTGATGAGCTGTGCCACGTCGTGAAAGTGCAGGCCGGTGGTGGGCTCATCAAGAATGTAGAGGGTGCGGCCGGTGTCGCGTTTGGAGAGTTCCTTGGCCAGCTTGACGCGCTGCGCCTCGCCGCCGGAAAGCGTGGTCGCGTTCTGGCCGAGGGTGATGTAGCTGAGCCCCACGTCCATGAGGGTGGTGAGCTTGCGGTGCAGCGCGGGCACGGCCTTGAAGAACTCGGTGGCTTCTTCCACCGTCATGCCCAGCACCTGGTCCACGGTCTTGCCGCGGTAGTGAATCTCCAGCGTTTCTCGGTTGTAGCGGCGGCCCTTGCAGGTGTCGCAGGTGACGTAGATGTCGGGCAGAAAGTGCATCTCGACCTTGATCACGCCATCGCCCTGACAGGTTTCGCAGCGTCCGCCACGCACGTTGAAGCTGAAGCGGCCCGGCGTGTAGCCGCGGGCGCGGCTCTCGGGCACCGCCGAGAACAGGTCGCGGATGGGGCCGAACAGCCCGGTGTAGGTGGCGGGGTTGGAGCGTGGGGTGCGGCCGATGGGCGACTGGTCGATGTCGATGACCTTGTCGAGCAGATTGAGCCCGTCGATGCCATCGCAGGGTGCGGCGAAGGTGCCGGCGCCATTCAGGTCACGCGCCGCCTGGGCGTAGAGCGTGTCGTTGATCAGCGTGGATTTGCCCGAGCCGGAGACGCCGGTGACGCAGGTCATGAGGCCGATGGGAATCTCGGCATCGACATTCTTGAGGTTGTTGCCGCGGGCGTTGCGGATGCGAATCTGCTTTTCGGCGTCCCACCGGGCGCGCGTGCTGGGCACCTCGATCATCTGCCGGCCCGACAAGTAGGCGCCGGTGATGGAATCGGGGTGGCTGGCCACGTCATCCGGCGTGCCCTGGGCAATGATCTGGCCGCCGTGGACGCCCGCGCCGGGGCCGATGTCGACCACATGATCGGCATGGCGAATGGCGTCTTCATCGTGCTCGACCACGATCACGGTGTTGCCGAGGTCGCGCAGGTGGAACAGCGTTTTGAGCAGCCGCGCATTGTCGCGCTGATGCAGGCCGATGCTGGGTTCATCGAGCACATACATGACGCCGACCAGGCCGGCGCCGATTTGGCTGGCCAGACGAATGCGCTGCGCTTCGCCGCCCGACAGGGTTTCGGCGCTGCGCGCCAGGGTGAGGTAGTCGAGCCCGACATTGTTGAGAAAGCCGAGGCGCTCGCGGATCTCTTTCAGGATCTTGTCGGCAATCTCGCCCTTGTGGCCGGGCAGGGTCAGTTGCGTGAAAAAAGCTTCGGCATCGCGCACCGACAGGGTGGTCAGGGACGGCAGGTTGCGCTCGGCCACGAACACGTTGCGGGCGGCGCGGTTCAGGCGCTGGCCATCGCATTCCGGGCAGGCCTGTTCAGAGAGATAACGCGACAGTTCCTCGCGCACCGCGTCGGAGTCGGTCTCTTTGTAGCGGCGTTCGAGGTTGGGAATGATGCCTTCGAACTTGTGCGTGGAGACGCGCAGCTTGCCGCGCTCGTCCGGATATTCAAACGGCAGTTTTTCGCTGCCGCTGCCATACAGCACGACCTTTTGATGGGCCTCGCCGAGGGCACTGAAGGGTTGCTCCACATCGATGCCGTAGTGCTTGGCCAGCGATTGGATGAAGTGCCAGTAATAAGGGTTGCGCCGGTCCCAGCTGCGGATGGCGCCGTCGGCCAACGACAGCTCGGGATGGGCAACGACGCGCTGGGCGTCGAACACCTGCATCTGGCCGAGGCCGTCGCAGCGCTGGCAGGCGCCGGCCGGGGCGTTGAACGAGAACAGCCGTGGCTCCAGTTCGTTCAAGGCGTAGCCGCAGTGCGGGCAGCTCATGCGCGCCGAGAAGGTGATGGCCTCGCCCTGGCCATCGTGCGGGATCACGCTGGCCAGCCCGTCCGACAGGCGCAGGGCGGTTTCAAAGCTCTCGGTGAGGCGCTGCTTGAGGTCATCGCGCACCTTGAAGCGGTCGACCACCACGTCGATGTTGTGCTTCTTCTTGCGGTCCAGCACCGGCACGTCGTCCAGTTCATACACCGAGCCGTCGACCCGCACGCGCACGAAGCCTTGCGCACGCGCCTGCTCGAACCATTCGGCATGTTCGCCCTTGCGGTCACGCACCACGGGGGCCAGCAGCAGCCAGGCTGAGCCCTCGGCACGCGCCATCACCGTGTCCACCATCTGCGCGACCGACTGGGCCTCCAGAATCACGTCGTGGTCAGGGCACCTGGCCGTGCCCACGCGGGCGAACAGCAGGCGCAGGTAGTCGTAGATTTCGGTGACCGTGCCCACCGTGGACCGCGGGTTGTGGCTGGTGGACTTCTGCTCGATGGAAATGGCCGGCGACAGGCCTTCGATGCTGTCCACGTCGGGCTTCTGCATCATGCTGAGGAACTGTCGCGCGTACGACGACAGCGATTCCACGTAACGGCGCTGGCCCTCGGCATAGAGCGTGTCGAAAGCGAGGCTGGATTTGCCCGAGCCAGACAGCCCGGTGATCACCACCAGCTTGTCGCGCGGCAGGTCCAGCGAGACGTTTTTCAGGTTGTGCGTACGGGCACCGCGAACTCGCAGGAAATCCATCAAGGGTAGGGGTCCAGAAGGTAAACCCGGTACTATACGTGCGCGCCTCGCGCCGCCGCCCTTCTCATTTTCGAGCCCGCCTGTTTCTTGGACGTCCGCGCCCCTTCAACCCCCCGCATGACGCCGCTGGAGCGCCGCACCGTCGCCGTGCTGGCGCTGGTCTACGCCCTGCGAATGGTCGGCATGTTCATGGTCTTGCCGGTGCTGGCGCTGCACACGCGCACCTTCGAGGTGCCGGCCACCGCGATGCAGATCGGTCTGGCGATCGGCATCTATGGGTTGGCACAGGCCGCACTGCAGATGCCCCTGGGATGGCTGTCGGACCGGATCGGCCGCCGGCCGGTCGTAGTCATGGGCCTGCTGGTGTTCGCGGCGGGCAGCTTCATCGCCGGCAGCGCCCACAGCGTGGAGGGCCTGTTGCTGGGGCGTCTGGTGCAGGGGCTGGGCGCGGTGTCGGCTGCGGTGTCGGCGTGGCTGGCCGATGCCACGCGCGTCGAGGTGCGCACCACGGCGATGGCGATACTGGGGGCCGGAATGGGCGTGGCGTTCATTCTGGCGCTGGCCCTGGGGCCGGTGGTGGCGGGGCTGATCGGCGTCAACGGCATCTTTGTCATGACCGGTGTGGCCGCCATGTTGGCCGTGCCGCTGGTGATGAGGGCGGTGCCGGTGGTGCCGCTGGGCGCGCCCACCAAGGGCGGGCTGGCCAAGGTTTGGCGCGATGCCGAGTTGATGCGCTTCAACGGCGGCATTTTTTTATTGCACGGCACCATGGCGATGCTGTTCATCGGCTTGCCGCTGGTGCTGGTCGACCGGGTGGGGCTGCCGCAGGACCAGCACTGGCAGGTCTATCTGCCAGTGTTGATGCTGTCGATCATCCCGGTGTTTCCACTGATCCGCTGGGCCGAGCATGAGGGCCGCATGCGTCGCGTGTTCGTCGCGGCCGTCGCTTTGCTGGTGGCCACGCTGGGGCTGCTGGCGCTGGGCCAGACGCGCTTTTCGGCCATCGTGCTGGGCCTGCTGCTGTTCTTTGTCGCGTTCAATTTCCTTGAAGGCGCATTGCCATCCCTGATTTCCCGCCAGGCGCCCGCAGCGTTCAAGGGCGCTGCGCTGGGGGTGTACGCCAGCAGCCAGTTTCTGGGCGGATTCGTCGGCGGCGTCATCGGCGGCATCGCGCTGGGATGGGGCGGCACCGTGGCGGTGTTTGCCGGGGCCGCAGCGCTGCCGCTACTCTGGCTGGGCTTGGCGTGGGGCATGCGCGCGCCCGAGGTTGCGTCGCGCACCCGTTGACGCTGCATTATTCGAATACTGATCAAGAGGTCTTTTCATGGCACGTGGCGTAAACAAAGTGATTTTGATCGGCAATCTGGGCAAGGATCCGGAAGTGCGCTATTTCCCCAGCGGCGATGCGGTGGCCAATACCACGCTCGCCACCACCGAGAACTGGAAAGACAAACAGACCGGCGAGGCACGCGAAGCCACCGAGTGGCACAACCTGACTTTTCCCGGAAAGCTGGGTGAAATTGCCGGCAAATACCTGCGCAAAGGCTCTAAGGTGTATGTCGAGGGCAGCCTGCGCACCCGCAAATGGCAGGACAAGGAAGGCCGCGACCGCTACACCACCGAAATTCGGGTGGGCGACATGCAGATGCTCGACGGCAAGCCGGGGGGCGGTGGCACGGCATCGATGGATGATGATGGCGGCTACGGCGCGCCCGCCCGCAGCGCCGCTCCCGCGCCGCGGTCCAATGCCCCGGCGCGCGGCGCGCCGCCGCCCTCGGAAGGGGCGTTTGAAGACGACGATATTCCGTTCTAGAATTCACCTAGGCATAAGCTGTAACCAAAGCCCCGTAGATATCTATTTCTACGGGGCTTTTTTGTTATGGACTCAAAAGTCGTTCTTGGTGTAGTGTCTGTGCTAGGCAGTACCTGGTGACGGGTGTCTATAAGTGGAAGCACACTGGGTTGGTGTGGCTGCATTTGCTGGCGGGGAGCAGTTCCGGCTGCTGCTCCCCGCCCAGTGGCGCTCCGCACTTCGTTGCCGCTGGAGACTTTTAGTGAAGAGGCAGTGGGCAAGGCTGGTGCTGCGCACCGCAAATTGCCCTGGCCAGTTGTCAACGTGCCCCAACAATCGAGAAGGGCTTCGAGAAGGCTGATGGCCCGTCGGAACTGGTGAACGTGCGGCATACGACGCTCACCGTCATCGACTCACGGCTCTGCCGCACGAACCACGTCGACGAGCATCTGTGTGGCCACAGACTGATGCACGCCATTGCCCGCACCAACTGGATTAGGAATGACAAGCTAGCGTCCAAGAGCTTCCACGATCAGGTCGCAAAGATGACTAAGTCACAAGCAATGGCGGGCACCCAAAAGGAAGCCGAGGCGCTTCATCAAGAAATCGTCCTCCTCGGCGCCGTACGCGAGTCGCGCGGGTCCGGTGCGGCTAGGGCGGCGATACATGAAAAGTCGAGCAGTGATCTGCACGGCGATGACACTCACTTTTCCTTTTGGCCTGCCCACGCCTTCTGATGAAATACCGATCTGTCGCGTCACCTGAGCTCAGATATGATCGGTCACGCAAGTTCACGTGAGGTGGCGATGAGCAAGGACATTAGGTTCCAACTGAAGATGAGTCAATCGATTCACAACGCGCTTGATAGCCTCGCCGAAGAGACAGGCAGTAGCAAAGGCGAGGTGCTTACCAAGGCGCTGAACCTGCTGCTTTTTGCCCGCTATCAGCATAAGAACGGGAGACAGATTGCCGCAGTAGAGAACGGGCGGGTGGTGACGGAAGTGGTCGGCTTGTAGCCCCCATAGAGCAACGTGATCCCCGAATTGGCAGAAGGCGAGGCGATTCTTTTTTAACTGGATGGAGACTCGCTGACTGGCGTCTTTGTGCCATTTGCTGCCACTCGCGAACATCCGGTCTGGGCCGACCGAATGTCGACGAAGCGATACGACCGATTGTTGGCAAGAGACATCAGGCCCATTCCCTTTGCCAACAATAGTTTGGTGCGCGGCGTCGATTGGGCGAGCGGTTCCCCGGTCTCAACGAAAAGATGCCGCTACAAGGATGCTGCAGCCCAGCGCGATGGTGCCGACGCCGGCCACATCGAAAACGGTCGGCGTTACGCGATCCACGATCCACAGCCACGCCAGCGCGGTGCAGGTATACACACCGCCGTAAGCCGCATACACGCGACCCGATTCCGCGGGGTGTCGCGTCAACAACCACGCGAAGGCCATGAGGCTGAGCGCGGCGCCTGCAAGCACCCAAAGACTGGCACCGCGCTTGGCCCACAGCAGCACCAGATAGCAGCCGACGATTTCCGCGACGGCAGTCAGAACAAACAGTCCCAGCGTGGTCGTCCAGCTCATTAATGGCCCCTGTTCGGTCCATGCACGCCGGCACGGCGAGATGCCGTTCGGGATTTCGTGGGCGTGGCCAGGCCTTGCAAGATGCCGCATTCCTTCGACGTGCCCGGCGCGTCGCAGCGTGCGCGCAGGTCCTTGAGCTGGCCCTGCAGGCTGCGCAACACGCGGATGCGTTCGGCGACGTGGCCGATGTGTTCGTCGAGCACGGTGTTGACCTCGGCGCAGCCCCGCTCCGGCGCGTCACGCAGTCGCAGCAGGTTGCGGATTTCCTCGTGGGTCATGTCCAGCGCCCGGCAGTGCAGGATGAATCCCAGTCGCTGGCGCTCGGCGTCCGAGTAAAGACGGTAGTTGCCCTCGCTGCGGGCAGGCTGCGGTAGCAGCCCCTCCTTCTCGTAATAGCGGATGGTCTCGATGGCGACCGACAGATGACTCGCCAGCTCACCGATGCGGTAGGTCTTGGGCATGTGCTGCTCCGGGGCTTGACCCTGAAGTTACTACAGGCTGTCCAATACGGTCCATCGTCCACGTCGGGATTCCGATGGCTATTGATTTCTGTGCTTCCAATTGTGCCTCGAACGTGCTGGTTCCGCCGCGCTATCGCCGAGTGCTGTGGATCGCGTTATGCGTGAACCTGGCGATGTTCGGGGTGGAGCTGGCGGCTGGCTGGGGAGCGGGCTCGGTCTCACTGCTGGCCGACGCCGTGGACTTCTTTGGCGATGCCGCGAACTATGCGGTGTCGCTGTTCGTGCTGTCGATGGGGCTGGCCGCTCGCGCCCGCACGGCACTGCTCAAGGGGCTGTTCATGGGCGGCTATGGCGTCTATGTCCTGGGTCATGCGAGCTGGAACGCGCTGCACGGGGTGGTGCCAGAGCCGCTGACGATGGGCCTCGTCGGTGGCCTGGCCCTAGTCGCGAACCTGAGCGTGGCCTGGCTGCTATACGCCTACCGCGAGGGGGATGCCAACATGCGCTCCGTGTGGCTGTGCTCACGCAACGACGCCATCGGTAATGTCGCGGTGATGATGGCGGCGGTGGGCGTCGTTGGAACTGGTACTGCCTGGCCGGATCTCACCGTAGCGGTCGGGATGGGCCTACTGGGCCTCTGTGCCGCGCGGCAGGTCATTGCGCAGGCACGCGTTGAACTTGCATCGACCCGGGAGGTGCGCCGTGCTCACGCCTGAATTGACCTATACGGCCTTGCTGATCGTGCAGGCCCTGCATCTGCTGCATCACCGTCTGATCAAGCGACACATCAGCTCTGCGGAAGTGGTGTCGGCGGCGGTGCTGTGCGTACCGCCCACGGTCGCGATCCCCGTCGGCCTGCTGATGGGCACGCACCTGACGCTGATCGCCGTGCAAATCGTCGACAGCGTGTGGGTTCGGACGCTGTCGCCGAGCTGGTCGTCGTCGCCCGGCGATCCGCGCGCCCTGAATGCTGTCCCTTCCGTGATAGCCTCTCAGTGATGACCCGCATGCCCGCCATCTGGTTGCTGTGCCTCGGCCTCGCGCTGACGCGGATGCTCGGTCTGCACGCGCACGCCTGTGCTGGCCTGGAAAGCGCGGGCCACGAGCACGAGGCGCCGCACTACGCTGACGCGGGGCTCCTGTTCGGCGAGTTCCACGTTGATGATCATCCCGACAACCTGGAATTGGAACTTTCGGCGGCGCTGTCGCCGGCCCAGTTCCAGCTCGACCTGAGCGCCGACGAACCTGTGCTGCACTCAGCCGACATCGCCGATCCTGTCGCGGCCTCGGGCGGACTGACGGTGCTCACCGCGCGCGGACCGCCCGACGCGCACGAAACCCGACCGCCTCACTTCGCACCGCCGCTGCGCGGTCCGCCCTCGATCTCCCTCGCCTGAACCCACCCCTTGCCCTGATCCCAGGGCATCCGTTCACGCTGCACGGGAGTTCCCCTCATGTTTCGATTCACCGCCACCGGGCGCTTCGCGCTCGCGGCACTGCTGGCTTTTGGCGCGGCCAGTGCCGCGCTTGCAGCCGAGGTCCCTCTGACCTTGCGCGAAGCGTTATCACGCACGTTGCAATCCAATCCAGACCTAGCGGCCTATCAATACGTACTCAAGGCGCAAGACGGCCTCGTCACACAGGCGGGCCTGAAGCCGAACCCCAGGCTGACGGCCGATCTGGAGAACGTGCTCGGCACCGGCGACACCAGCGGCTTCGATGCTGCCGAACTCACCATTGGGCTGAGCCAGTTGATCGAACTGGACGGCCTGCGCGACAAGCGCGTCGCCAGTGCCCGCCTGGAACGTGAAGGCCTTGAAGTTGAGGGCCACATAGCGCGCCTGGACTTGCTGGCCGAAACGGCCAGACGATTCGTCTCGTTGGTCAGCCAGCAAGAGGAACATCGTCTCGCACATCTGGCTGTGGAGCTTGCAGACAAGACTGCGGCAGCGGTGAAGCGCCGCGTGGAAGCAGCCAAATCGCCCGAGGCGGAGCTGGATCGGGCGGCTGTGGCACTCGAACGCGCCCGCATCGCCGATGCACATGCCGAGCACGAACTGCTCGCCGCGCGCTCCGATCTGGCGGCGTCCTGGGGCGCGGCGATGCCTGATTTCACCGAGGCTGCGGCCGACCTTTACCAGCTTCCCGAGATTGCGCCGTATCCGGATCTGCTCACTGCGCTGGAACGCACGCCTGATCTGACGCGCTACCTGAGCCAGGCCCGTCTGCGTGAATCGGAAATTACGCTGGCGCTGGCCAGCCGCCGCCCGGGCATCGAGATCGGTGCGGGCCTGCGCCGGCAGCAAGCGGTCAGGGACACCGCGCTGGTTTTTTCGGTGGGCATCCCGCTGCTGACTTCTGATCGCAACCAGGGCCGCATCGCCGCAGCCGAGGCACTCAGGGACGGCGCCGAAGCGCAACGCATTGCAGCGCTGGTGAATGCGCGGGCCCAACTGTTCCGCAATCATCGCGAGCTGCTTGACCTGCGGCAGCAGGTGTCCGCGCTGCGCGAGCGTGCCCTGCCCCAGATTGAGGCCGCGCTCAAGAAGACCGAATACGCCTACGAGCGTGGACGCTACAGCTACCTCGAACTGGTGGACGCACAGCGCGAGCTGGTGGCGGTGCGCGACAGCCTGATTGATGCAGCCACCGCCTACCACCTGACCCTGATTGAAATCGAACGGCTCAGCGGCCTGTCCGCCAGCCGCTAAAGGATCGCTCCACCATGAAGACCATCACCTACTCCGCCTTATTACTGACGCTCGGGCTTGCCCTGACGGCCTGCGGTAAGCCGAATGAACCCGCCCACACCGACGAGGAAGGGCACGCTCACGATGACGCGAAGAGTCATTCCGAGGCCGAGCCGCACAACGAAAGCGAAGGCCATCACGAAGGAGATCGCCACGAGTCAGCAGGCGAAGCCAACCACACTGACGAAAAAGGCCATGCCCACGATGACGCGGAGGGCCATTCGGAGAGTGATCCCCACAACGAGCGGGAGGATCACAGCGAGGGGGATCGCCACGAACAAGGCGAAAGCGGCCACACCGAGGAAGAAGGCCATGCCGAAGCGCTGAACCTCAGCGCTGAGGCCCGCGCGGCCGCAGGCCTGGTGATTGCACCCGCCGGGCCCGCGATGTTGAGGGAAACCCTTTCTCTCTATGGCGTGGTCAAGCCCAATCCCGAACGCGTGGCCAGTGTCACGGCCCGTTTTCCCGGCATGGTTCGCAGCGTCAATGTGCAGATCGGAGACACCGTCAAACGCGGCCAGTCACTGGCCACCGTCGAAAGCAACGAGAGCTTGCAGGTCTACACCGTCAGCAGTCCACAGGGGGGTGTGGTGACTGAACGATTCACCAATCCCGGTGAGCAGGTTCAGGGTCAGCCGCTGTTTACAGTGGTGGATCTGTCCACAGTGTGGGTTGAGTTGTCGCTGTTCCCGCGAGATCGATCTCTTGTGAAAGTGGGCCAGAACGCTCGGGTGCAGACCGCCGACCGGGGATCGACCAGCGAGGGCCGTATCGTGTTCGTGTCACCGCTCTCAGTCAGTGCCACACAGAGCCTCACTGCGCGGGTCGAGCTGGAGAACGCTGACGGCCGTTGGGCCCCAGGTCTTTACGTACAGGCCGAGGTGGCCATCGGCGAGGCTCAGCTTGCGCTGGCCGTGCCGGAAGTCGCCCTGCAGGAGCTGGAGGGTCGGACGTCCGTATTTGTCGAAGACGCTGGCGGATTTGAATCACGGGTCGTAAAGACAGGCCGCCGTGACGGCGACGTTGTCGAGATTCTGGACGGCCTCACGGCGGGTGAAGCGGTGGTGGGTGAGGGCAGCTTTGTGCTCAAGGCAGAGTTGGGCAAGGGGGAGGCCGAGCATGGGCACTGATCATCAACCAGCCATTGATGCAAACGACCATGCGCAGCGAAAGGTGCTGCTCTGGGTTCTGGTGCTCAATGCCGGGTTAGGGGTCACGCTCCTGATCGGCGGACTTGCTTCAGATTCCAGCAGTCTCATCGCCAATTCTCTAGACAATTTTTCCGACGCCGTGGCCTACGCCGTCAGTTTCCTCGCGGTGACGCGGGGTGCCCGGTGGAAGGCGGCGGCTGCCGCGATCACGGGGGTCATGCTTCTGCTGCTGGCCGGAGGTGTGATTGTTGACGCGCTGCGCCGCTTTGTCAGCGGCTCCGAGCCCTTGGGCATGTCCATGATGATGCTCGCTGCGGTCGCTGTTGCCATCAATGTCCTATGCGTCAAATTGCTCCGCAGCCATCGGGGAGAGGACGTTAATCTGCGCGCGGCGTGGACGATGAGCCTCAACGACTTCGTCTCCAATTTCGGCATTTTCGCTGCGGGTGGACTGGTGCTGGTCGTCGGCAGCAACTGGCCAGATCTGGCCGTCGCTTTTTGCATTGCATTGGTCGCCGTTTACGGCGGCATCAGCACCCTTCGCGACGCTGCGCAGACGCAGCGCGCCGCGAGCTCCAACAAAGGACACGCTCATGATTGAAGCCATTCTGCGCTTCGCCATCGCTCGTCGCGGCGTGGTGATGACCCTCATGCTCGCGCTCATTGCGCTGGGCATCTACAACTACCAGCGCCTGCCGATTGATGCGGTCCCCGACATCACCAATGTCCAGGTGCAGATCAACACCTCTGCCCCCGGCTACACGCCGCTGGAAGTTGAACAACGCATCACCATCCCCATCGAGACTGCAATTACCGGCCTGCCGGACCTGGATTACCGGCGCTCGCTATCGCGCTATGGCCTCTCACAGGTAACCGTGGCGTTCAAGGAGGGGACTGATCTCTATTTTGCCCGCCAGCTCATCAACGAGCGCCTTCAGCAAGTCCGTAACCGCCTGCCCGATGGGGTGGAGCCCGCGATGGGGCCCATCGCGACAGGCCTCGGTGAAATTTTTCTCTACACCGTCGAGGCCGATCCTGATGCGCGGCAGCCAGACGGCAGCCCTTACGACGCCACTGCGCTGCGCACCCTCCAGGATTGGGTGATCCGTCTGCAGTTGTTGCAGGTGCCAGGCGTCACCGAGGTGAACTCCATCGGCGGCTACGCCAAGCAGTTTCACGTGCAGCCCGATCCGGCGCGTCTGCTGTCCTACGGTCTGACCTTCGAAGACGTGGTGCAGGCAGTGGAACGCAACAATGCGAACCAGGGCGCGGGTTACCTCGAACGCAACAAGGAGCAACTGCTGGTCCGCATCCCTGGCCGGGTGAGCGGCATTGGTGATCTGAGTCGCCTGGTCATTGCGACGCGCGACGGTCAGCCGATCACCATTGCGGACGTGGCCGAGGTCGCGCTGGGCAAGGAACTGCGCACCGGTGCCGCCACGCGCGATGGCCACGAAACCGTCCTGGGGACGGCAGTGATGCTGGTTGGCGAGAACAGCCGCGCCGTTGCAAAGGCGGTCGCCGAGCGCCTGGTCAAGGTCAACGAGTCACTACCTGATGGCGTGCGAGCGGTGCCGGCTTACGACCGCACCGTGCTGGTCGACAAGGCCATCGCCACCGTGCAAAAGAACCTGCTGGAAGGCGCGCTGCTGGTGGTCGTCATCCTGTTCCTGCTGCTGGGCAATCTGCGTGCGGCCCTGCTCACGGCGCTGGTGATTCCGCTGGCCATGCTCATGACCATCACCGGCATGGTGGAGACCCAGGTCTCTGCCAACCTGATGAGCCTGGGCGCGCTGGACTTCGGCCTGATCGTGGACGGCGCGGTGATCATTGTCGAGAACTGCCTGCGGCGACTCTCCCAACAGAGTCTGGAAGGCGCGACCCTGAGTCTGAAGGAGCGCATGGAAACGGTTTACGACGCGACCGCCGAAGTCATCCGGCCCAGCCTGTTTGGCGTGTTCATCATCACCGCCGTTTACCTGCCGATCTTCGCGCTCGAAGGCGTGGAAGGAAAGATGTTCCACCCCATGGCGCAAACCGTGGTGATGGCGCTGATCTCCGCGCTGTTCCTGTCGGTGACCTTTGTGCCGGCCGGCGTGGCGCTGCTGTTCCGTGGTCCGGTGAAGGAAAAGCACAACGTGATCCTGCATGCCGCACGTCGCGGCTACGAGCCGCTGCTGCGGTTTGCGCTCAAGGCGCGCGTTGCATTTGTGGTCGGTGCGGTCGTGCTGGTACTGGCCTGCGGCTGGCTTGCCACACGCCTGGGCAGCGAATTCGTGCCCAGTCTTAACGAGGGTGACATCGCGGTGCAAGCGCTACGCATCCCGGCCACCGGGCTGACGCAGTCGGTGGAATTCCAGAAGCAGATCGAAACCCGCCTGCTGAAATTCCCCGAGGTGCTCACCGCCTTCGCCCGCACCGGGACGGCCGAGGTGGCCACTGATGCGATGCCGCAGAACATCTCCGATGGCTACGTGATGTTGAAGCCGCGCGACCAGTGGCCAGATCCAGGCAAGCTCAAGTCGGACCTAGAAGCGGAGATGCAGACGGCGCTAGAACAAATCCCGGGCAATGCCTATGAGATGAGTCAGCCGATCCAGTTGCGCTTCAACGAGCTGATCACCGGTGTTCGCTCGGACTTTGCAGTCAAGCTCTACGGCGATGATCTGGATCTGATGCTCAGCACCGGCAACCAACTTGCCCAGGCGGTACGCGACGTCGACGGTGCTGCTGACGTGAAGGTCGAGCAGGTCGCAGGGCTGCCCGTTCTTTCAGTGATGCCGCGCCGCGATGCACTGGCCCGCTACGGGCTGACCATTTCGGAAGTGCAGGCTGTTGTTGCCACCGCGCTCGGCGGTCGCGAGGTCGGCTCGGTGTTCGAGGGCGATGCACGCTTCGATATTGTGGTCCGCCTGCCGGAAGCGCTGAGACAGGATTTGCGCGCCCTGCAGAGGTTGCCAGTCCCTTTACCCCAAGGCGGCCACGTGCCGCTACAGGAAGTGGCGAGGCTGGACATGGCTCCCGGTCCGAACCAGGTCAGTCGCGAAGACGGCAAGCGACGGATCGTGGTCACTGCCAATGTGCGTGGGCGTGATCTGGGCAGTTTTGTGGCCGATGCGCAGGCCGCCATCGCGCAGGTGAATGTGCCGCCGGGGTACTGGCTGGACTACGGCGGCACCTTCGAGCAACTGCAGTCGGCGTCCAAACGCCTGTCCATCGTGGTGCCGGTCACGTTGGCGCTGATCCTCGGGCTGCTGGTGCTGGCCTTCGGCTCCATCCGTGACGCACTGGTGATCTTCAGCGGCGTGCCGCTGGCGCTGACCGGCGGCGTGCTTGCGCTGTGGCTGCGCGGCATCCCGTTATCGATCTCGGCGGGCGTCGGCTTCATCGCCCTATCCGGCGTCGCCGTGCTCAACGGCCTGGTGATGGTCAGCTTCATCCGTAGCCTGATGGGAGAGGGCAAGTCACTGGACGACGCGATCATCGAGGGCGCACTGACCCGTCTGCGGCCGGTGCTGATGACCGCGCTGGTGGCCAGCCTCGGCTTCGTGCCGATGGCGCTCAACGTCGGCACCGGCGCGGAGGTGCAGCGTCCGCTGGCCACGGTGGTGATCGGCGGGATCATTTCCTCAACGCTGCTGACCCTGCTGGTGCTGCCGGGGCTGTTCCGCATGGCGCATCGGCGCGAGGCCAGGGCCGTGCTCGCTCCACCGGCCACACCTGTTTCGGAGAGCGCAGCATGAACCTCGGCAAGGATCTCGGCTGGCAGGCGGGCATCTCCATCGTTGGTGTTGCCGTGCTGCTTGTGCTCGGCGTGATTGCGATGGAGAGCTACACGCTGCTGATTCAACGGGTGCCGGAATCGGCGCTGCGCGGGCCGCATGTGCTGTTCGACGCCGCCGTGCTGCTGCTCGCGCTGCTGCTGCTGGATCGCGCCCATGCAACGCCGCGCGCAGCGGACGGGCGCGGTGCCGCTGGCGTCGTGCCGGCCCCGGCGATGCCGTCGCCCCGGTCCGGCACGCGCACGCTCGTCGCGCGTTTCGCCCGTAGTGACGACCGCCGCGCGTCGCTGCAGGTGGCGAGCACGCTGATCCCGCTGGGCCTGCTGTGGTGGCTGGTGGCGGTGGGTCACGGCTGGGCGGTGGTGCTCGCCGTGCCGGTGATGAGCCTGTTCCTGCTGCGCGCGTTTGCACTGATGCACGACTGCGGCCATCGCAGCCTGTTCCGGCGCGGCGCGCTCAATGCCGCCTGCGGCTTTGTGTTCGGCGTGCTCACCGGCATGCCGCAATACGTATGGTCGCGGCATCACGCCTATCACCACGCCACCAACGGCAACTGGTCGAAGTACCGCGGGCCGCTGGGCACGCTGTCGCTGGAGGAGTTCGCGCAGATGAGCCCGGCGCGCCAGCAGCAGTACCGGCGTGCGCGCTGGGTCGGCATGGCACCGCTCGCCGGCCTGATGTACCTGGTGGTCAACCCGCGCCTGAACTGGCTGCGTGGCTGCGCGGCGCTGCTCGTGCATCTTCTGCGCGGTGGCATCGCGCAACCGCAGGTCGGCTGGCGCGCACAGGCGCGCGTGTTCCGAACCCGCCATTGGGCATCAGCGGCAGAGTTCCGCCACATGAGCCTCAACAACCTCGCTCTGCTCGGACTCTGGGCGGCGATGTCCAGCCTGATCGGGGCCTCGCTGTTCTTCACGGTCTATCTGCTGGCCACCGCGCTGGCGGGTGCGGCAGGCATCGTGCTGTTCACCGTCCAGCACAACTTCGACCAGGCCTATGCCAGCGACGATCAGGGCTGGGACTACGAAACCGCTGCGCTCCACGGCACCAGCTTCCTTGTGCTGCCGGGCTGGCTGAACTGGTTCACCGCCGACATCGGCTACCATCATGTTCATCACCTGTGCGCGCGCATCCCGAACTACCGGCTGGCCGCCTGTCACGCGGCGCATGCCGAGCGGTTCACCGAGGTGCGCCGCCTGAGTCTGGCCGACGTACTGCCCTCACTGCGCTGCCTGCTCTGGGATCGTGAGGTGCGGCGCATCGTGTCCATCGACCGCGGCGCGCGATGAGCGCGGGGCACGCCCACGGACGCAGCGCCAGCGAACGCGCGACGTGGATCGCGTTCGCACTCACCGGCGGCTTCATGCTGGCCGAAGTCGCGAACGTGTGCTGAGCGGCCATTTGTTCAGCATCGCGAATGACAGGTTTGGGCTGGTCAGCGACCGTCGCAGTGGGTGCCAACAGCGGACGTTTGCTGCGCACTCGACCGTCACGGCGGACGTAGGGGGTGCTGCAGTTCGCGCACATGCCGCGTTGGGCGCACCCGCGTGGGCACGTTGCGCTTTGCCCACCCTTGGCTTGTTAATCGCCGGGGAGAACGCTGCACGCCCCCTTATGGAGTCTTCTTCGCCGGGAGTGCCTTTGCCAGCGCATCGATGCACTTTTCGAAGCGATCGAGCGTTGAAGCCGAGAGCGTCGGGATGATCTTCGTGTGATTGGCCAAGAAGTACGCAGCGACCTCGCCGTGATCGAATTCGCCTTCCTCGCGCTCGATCCGCTTCACGATTCGGTCCGACCCTTTGAGAGAGGACTCTTTCACCTTCTTCTTCAGCGTCGAGTTGTAGAGGTCGATGTATTCGCTCGTCTCGAAGAGATCTTCGATGTCGGCGTCCTTCACCTTGGAAAACCGGTCGACGGTAAGGACTCGCGACGCCGTGAGGCGACCGGCCGCAATGGCGTTCTCGATCTTCTGGCGGGCAGCACTCCCATCAATTAGAACGACAAGATCGAGTTTGTCGCCAATGAGTGCGATGAAGGTCGGAATATTCGTCGCGCCGCCGGCCGGGATAAGCCTGCAATCGACTGGCAGGGCAGCGCGTGTCAGTGCTCGAAGATGCGTCGAAATCGTGCTCAGATAAATGAAGTCGGAGATGCCCTCGATGATGATGTTCCGGTTCCCGATGAACAGGTGCTGCGCGATGTCGTAGCCTAGAGCGGCCTGCAAAGGGAAGAGGGTGTCGGGGTCAGAGATGACCCCAGCGTCGTTGGTCACCTTCGCGCCGTGCTCCGGTCCGGCGTCCTCCACGATGCGCACGCGGTCAAGTTTCTCCGTCCGCACCATGAAAGGCGAGTGCGTCGTGTAGATAACCTGCCTCCCCTTGGTGAGATTGGTGTCAATTGATTCGAGGAGATCAAGCTGGGCCCGGGCGTGCAAGCTAAGACCTGGCTCATCCAGCAAGAGGATCAAGTTCTTGTCCTTCTCGAATTCGAAGAAGGAGGCGATGAAGGAGACAAACCAGCGGAAGCCCGTTGAACGGCGATCGAGCTGGCTCGTGAAGTCGTGGCGCTGATCCTCAACCCGAAAGCGCAACCAGCGTTGCTTGTCGTTCTGCACCTCAGTCTTCACGTGCAATTTAAGGTGCGGATTCTGCTTCCAGTTGTCCTTTACCTTCTTTGACAGAAGGCTGGAAATTGACTCTAACTCGGCGTTCGATTGCTCCCAATCCCAAGCTTCAACATTCGTCGGCGTGATCTTAGCCAGCTTCAGGAAGTCGGCAGCAGCCTGCACCTCCTCGTCGTTGGACGGATTGGTGAGGGCGGGGATGACCTCGCCCATGTTGTAGCGGCCACGCAACTGCGAGTACTGGCTGAAGTAGAAGGTCTTCGGCACACGCGGCGTGAACATCTTCTTCAAGGCTTCCGTTAGGTTCTGGACTCCAGCGCCCAGCACCTTGTCGAGCTCCGTCTTCGCGTTCTTGGCCGCCTGCGCATCAGGTGTCGGCTCCGAGGAGCCATTCGCGACCTCTGTAGAGAGTTGGGCCAGTTCTTTTTGCAGTTCGTCTGTCGTGGCCGCCTTGAGCTTGCCCTTGAGCGTCGCGGCGTGCTGTGCGACAAACGTCTTTATGAAGGCGGCGAAGTCGATGGAGAACTTCAGCTCCATTTCGCCGCCATATTTCCGGCTGGCCACGAACTCCTTGCTCGTCAGCACGCCCTTCCCATATTGCTTCTCGACCTCGGAGAACTCATCCGCTGACAGTTCAAAGGTCGCCGTGATTGGCACGGCATCCGCGAGTTCCCCAGAAATATCGTGGGCCTTGTAGAGCCAGCGTGGGTAGTCATCGAGGAGGACGAGCTTTGCTGCGGGCTTCGCGGGATTCAAACGGTGCAGGGCCTCGATCATGGTCGACTTACCGGCCTCGTTCTTGCCCACAAGGCAGGTATTGCTATCGATTTTTATCTCGCCAGAATCGATCACGTTGCGGAACAGCCGCACATGGAAAGACTTTAGCTGCATCGAAACCCCCTCAAAAATTTCTTTCTTACGAGTCCCCCTGGGACCAATAATTGAAGGTAGCTCAGCGCGACCAGCAAGTCACATTCTTGACAAGACTCACTGGGGTGGTCCGCCCTTCTGTCTATTGGACGACGGAGCGACTTTCGCTTCTGGCCTAGCCCGGTCGGCCAACACACTTCAGCCAATGACAGCATTGGGCTGGGTGCAGCGGTACATCTGCTCAACCAGAACATCTGGTTGTGATCATGATCGTCAGTCAGGGCAGTGCTCAGTACAACGCCACAAACGGGTCGGAAACCTCGATGGCCTTGGCCAGGCGCTGGTGGCGTCAGATATAGATTGCATCTGGAGAGCCGTATGGCGTCCCTGCATGATGCCCTTCGGTGTGGGGCTGAACGTTGGTACCACAGTGGCTGCCGACTCAGCGGTGGCGACAGCAAGCAAGCTAGTGTCCATGGCGAACATCAAAGATTGTCAATGCAATCGCCGGATACCGGACGAACGCGGTCGGGCTCACACTTACGCCAATTTCCTTGCCGAGTGGGCAGGGGAGTCAGGCGAATTACGCGCAAGAATGAGGTAAACCATGGAAAAACGTAATCCTCACATTGGATCGAACTTCGACGATTTCCTCTCGGACAAAGGTCTGCTTGCCGAGACCGCTGCGCTTGCGATGGCTCGTGTGATCGCGTACGAGCTAGATGAGGCACGCAGGGCGCGTGGACTGGGCGGGGAGGCAATGGCAGAGCTGATGAACGTCAGCCGTGCGCAACTTGACCGAGTTCTTGATGCCGACGATGCGGGCCTCTCTCTGGAAATGCTGTGCCGCGCCTGCCACGCAGTTGGCTGCCGCGTCAGCCTACAACTGGTTGCGGCATGAAGGACATGATGTTGCTCGGCGGGCTCGTTGTCTCACGGTTTGAGACACCGGCGAACTAGGCGCACTCGGCATGGATGCCGTCATACCCACCCGCGCTGCCACGCACAGGCGCCCAGTCAGGCACAAGATTTCGCTTTGGATGCCTCTTGATTTTTGCAAGGAGGTACCGGACGGTACCCGCGTCGAACAGTTGAGCTCAACTGTCCCTGAAGTGGGAGTGAGCGGGATGGCGAGAGAGACCTCTGTCGAGTTGCGTGCTTGTAAAGAACGAATTCGTTCTCTAGAGAGTGAGTTGTACATGGCTTGGCAGGCTTACCTCGACACGATCCCGGACAAGTATCGGGAGTTGCTCGTCATTCCGAAGGGGGCAGGGTCTCGGGACATATATCGTTGGCGCCATAAAATTGCAGCGAGACTGTTGGCAATGACGCAGCCAGATAGCTTCGGACGGTCACTGTGTCCTCTGTGCGGTAAGTCCCCTCAGACACCCTACCAAAAAGGTTTTTCATATCCCACAGGGCTGGAGAGGCACTTTCTGGGCGCTCATGGAGCCTGGGAATGTCGTGTCGTCAAGGCTGTTCGCGACCAGGCACGGCTGATGAGTGATCAGAACGCGGACGATGAGGACGCTCTCGCGGGTTGGGAGGAATTTTACAAGGATGTCGCAAGGGGCAAGACTGACAGGCGTGATGGGCCGGAATGATGTTTGAAAAGGTAGGTTGCGTCGCTGCTCCCACACGCTCAATGGTGCTTCAAGCATCGTGGCCTCGGCCCCATGATCTGCCGTGCCTATTGATAGGTAGCCCGAATTTCCGGCAAGACGAGTTCAGTGGGGATAGTCAGTCGATATCGTCACAAGAAGGAGCTGATGTACAGGGAGATTGCGCCCGGTCTAACTGCCCAATTGTGCGTGATGTAGGACTCACGATTGTCTTGGAAGTTACCTAGGTTCTAAAGTAACCAAAACCCTGCAGAGCTTTATATCTAAAGGATTTTTGTTGTTGACGCCAAGGACCTACTTGGCGTAACGTCTTTGCTAAGTAGTAACAGGTGACGAGCGTCTATAAGTGGAAGCACACAGGGTTCGCGTGGCTGTATTTGCTGGCGGGGAGCGGTTCCCGCTGCTGCTCAACCCCAGTGGCGTTCCGCACTTCGATGCCACTATGTTCGCAGTGACAGAGCTGAGGATGAAGAACTTGGCGTCGAACACGATCGCCAACGCTCTGCGTGCGTTGCAGCTCTTCACAACCTTCCTTGCAACGGAAGGGATCGATCTTCGCAAGAGGCTCACAGAAGGATCGCTGCTTGATCTACATGAAATTGAGCTGCTTGCTCAGGCGTGTAGAAGGCCGCTGGACACTTTCAGTGCAGCAGAAGTAAGCAAGGCTGACCGATCAGCATCATCGACACGGCGAGCATGGTTGGAGCAGCACAGGAGTCGCCTGCCTGATCGAAAAGAAGAATTGGTTCATCCGGCGGTCACTGCAACGCGATTGCAGTGTATTCGTGACTACGTCACGTGGTTAGCTGAGATTCACTTAGCCAAACGGCACGGCGCGTGCCTTAATCCCCGCGATCTTCGATCAGTAGTGAGCGGCTTCAGGCAGGCCATTGACGCAAGAGCGCCAAGTGGTTTGGCATCGCAGGAGAGAGAGGGAATCTCACCTGACATGCGATCACGCTTGAATCGAGTCACCCGTCCAGATGCACCTGATAATCCTTGGGTGGATCTATTCGTTCGCGATAGAAATGCGCTGATCATTGACTGGCTGTACCACCTAGGACTTAGGCGCGGTGAGCTACTCAGCAGCCGGGTCTCCGATGTCGATTTTCGAAGAGGAGTCGTGCGCGTTTCAAGGCGTCCGGATGATCGGGATGACCCAAGAAGGGTACAGCCAGTAGTAAAGACTCGTGCGCGCGAAGTGCCTCTATCCCCGGGGCTTCTCGACATGACTCGTCAATACGTGGTTGAGCTCAGAGGGGCCCGCCCCCAAGCCCGCAAGCACGACTTTCTTTTCGTGGCCGAATCAGGCGCGCCCCTTTCAATGTCTGGTCTCGCCAAGATCTTCAAGGTGTTGCGCGCAAATATTCCTGATCTACCTGCTGACCTAACTCCACACCTACTCCGGCATACATGGAATGACAGGTTCTCAGAGGAAATGGATCAGAACAAGGTGCCGGAAGAAACGGAGCGCAAGGCGCGCTCATATCTGATGGGGTGGTCGGAGACATCGGGCACTGCTGCAGTTTACACACGGCGGCATGTTCGAGAAAAGGCAAAGCGCGTATCGTTGGATCTTCAAGAGCGCGTGCTAGGGGACAAGGTTGAATGACTGGTCTTTCCCGGCTCGCAAATTCTAAAACTACTCGAACTCGAGACGGGAGCATTTTCGACCCCAGCGCCGATATCTGGTCATATCGAGATAACAGCGTGACCGTGCACTTAGACTTTTCGGAGCTTCGTGCTGAACGGCCTTTCCGCGAGTGTGCCAAAGCCGTGCTCAGATGGTACGCGGAAAACAAGTCCGCTTCACATTTAATGAACCTGTTCGATCGGCTTGACCACTTTCTTAACGCTCAGAAGTCCCCGGTATGGCAAATAGATAGCGCCATGCTTCTGAGTTACCGCGCCTCGCTTCCAATAAGGCGTGCTTGGTACTTCGGAACGCTCGGCGGGTTGATCCTGAAATGGCGAGCTCTTGGCTACGAGGGTATAACTGAAGATGCGGCTTCGCTGATCAAAGGTAGTCGGGTCGCGGGCAACCAAAAGGGTGAGGCTGTATTAACTCTGAACGCAAGGTCTGGTCCCCTGACCGATGTTGAATCACAGGCGATCGGCTCTGCACTCGAGGCTGCGCTCAAGAGCGGATTGGTTTCGGAAGACGATTACCTTCTGGCGCAATTGTTCATACTCCTTGGTCAACGCGCGGTTCAATACGCGGCACTTAAGATCCGTGACCTGGAGTTGATCGAATCGTCAGACGGAACGAAATCGTATCTACTCAGGATTCCGAGAGCCAAGCAACGGAACCAGTCTTCGCGCCACGACTTTCGAGAGCGCCTTCTCGTGCCACGCGTCGGTGAGAGGCTCCATCGTTACTGTATGCAACTGCAAGGATGCTTTTGCAACGAGTTCTTGGAGGTTGGCGATATGCCTATGTTCCCGGCTAAAAGAGGATTTAAGGAAGCGCCACCAAAATTCCGTCTTCACAGAACATCATACTCACTAGCCGAAACCTTCATCCGGACGTTGCGCAAGTTGAATGTAATGTCGGAACGTACGGGCGAACCAATTCATATTGCGCCTCTCCGATTCCGTCGAACCATTGGCACACGTGCCGCCATCGAAGGCCATGGCGAGTTAGTGATCGCAGAGTTACTGGACCACAACGACACCCAGAACGTCAGCGTGTACACACAAGCTGTTCCACAGATCATCGAACGAATTGATCGCGCGGTCGCAATGCACCTTGCGCCGCTTGCCCAGGCGTTTGCGGGGGTCCTTATCGACAACGAATCTCAGGCCTTACGCAAAGACGATCCGGCCAGTCGCATCTGTGGTCCCCATATCGATCCTGCAATGAGACCGATGGGAAGCTGTGGCCAACATGATTTCTGCGGTCTCATGGCGCCGGTTGCCTGCTATACGTGTCGAAGCTTCCAGCCCTGGCGAGACGGCCCGCATGAAGCTGTCCTTCAATACCTTCTCGACGAGCGAGAGCGATTTGTTAAGCAGGCCGATGTGCGAATTGCATCCGTGAATGATCGAACTATTCTGGCGGTTGCAGAGGTTGTCAGGCTCTGTGCGGAGCGCCCGGTGGGCAGGAGTGCGATGAATGGCTGATCTGATCGTCTTCAAGCCGAGGGCGGAGGTCGACGCCGAAGTGAACGTCTCGGCCTTCATCGCATTATGCAGAAGTAAGCTAACAATATTCGGTGCAGACCTAGATTTTGAGTGTGATGGGTGGGATGTTACCAAGTCAGTTGCGTTGAGAGCGCGAGGCAAGGGTCTGCAACGTGCACGATTCACCCACTTCAATAACGAAAACCAAATACTTGCTGAGCCGTTTCGATCATTCAGCAAAGCTTATTTTCGATATATGTTCGGTCTTCGGCCCGCCAAGGCTTATGCGACACGACTCGTTGCATTGAGAGCTGTCGCAGCGAGTGCAGAGGAGATGGGTACGTCATCCGTGTCGGGCATCGATGCCACAACGTTCAATCGTGCGGCGCAACTCGTTGGCGCGCGATACTCTGAGACCTCTGCATACCGGATCGGACAGCAGCTAGAGCTGCTTGCCGACTTTCTGGATGAACATCGAATGATTCGTTCGAGGCTCGGCTGGGTGAATTTCATTCCTCGCCCCATTGATTCGGAGCGCGTAGGTGAGGAGGCTGACGTAAGGCGACGGTCGAAACTTCCGTCTCAAGCTGCACTCGACGCATTGCCAAAAATATTCAGAGCCGCTGTAGACCCTGTGGATGTCATCGTCTCAAGCGCAGCGGCGATCATGTGCGGCGCGCCGGATCGCGTCTCAGAAGTGTTATCCCTTCCACTTGATTGTGAAGTTGACGGCCCCTCTAGAAATGGGGAGCCCGCTCCATATGGTCTTCGCTGGTGGCCGGGAAAGGGCTCCGAACCCACGGTGAAGTGGGTCGTGCCGAGCATGTCTAGTGTCGTGCGGGAGGCTGTCGGGAAGATCCGGGCAGTGACCGAGCCTGCGCGCGAGGTGGCACGCTGGTACGAGCAAAATCCCAAATCGATCTACCTGAGGCCCGGCCTCGAGTACCTGCGAGAGAAAGATGCACTCGCACTGGATGAGGTGGAGGAAATAATTGGTGTTAGTTACGGCCGAGAGTGGTGTCGACGCGCCAACCTGCCCATCGATCCGAGTGGTCGCGTTGATTTTGAAGCTGTTGAGAACGCCGTACTGAGCCTCCTTCCACATGATTTTCCGATCCTCGACCCCCTTACCGGACTTAAATACAGTGAGGCGTTGTTTGTCGTCCGTCGGAACGAACTTGTCCAGCAGCGAGCCACTTATCTGTGTCTGGCCGAAGGTATTTCGGGCACAAAAATAAACGATGGGCTCGGCTCACGGGCAGTCCATGGGGTTAAGTCGATTTTCAGCAAGTTTGGGTTCAGCGAGGCAGATGGTTCAGAGATCCGCGTTAACACTCACCGATTCCGCCATTACCTGAACACATTGGCCCAAGCAGGAGGAATGAGCCAACTCGATATTGCAAAGTGGTCTGGGCGGAAAGATGTACGGCAAAACGTCGTTTACGACCACGTCACACCCACGCAGTTGCTCGAGAAGGTGCGAAGCGCGGTCGGAGACTCTAGCCAAATGTTCGGCCCAATGGCCGAGATCCCCGTCAACCTTCCCGTCTCAAGGGATGAGTTCGGCCGGTTGCGCTTCCCTACAGCACACACAACCGATATCGGTTTCTGTATTCACGACTACACGATGTCGCCGTGCGAGCTTCATCGTGATTGCCTGAATTGCCAGGATCTCGTGTGCGTGAAAGGCGACTCAGCAAAAACCGAAAATTTACGAACACGACTTATGGATGCCAAACGATTTCTCGATCAAGCTGAACAGGCGCGAGAGTCTGGCTACGCCGGAAGCGACCGCTGGTTGGAACATCAACATCTCACGGTCGAGCGATTGACGGAATTGTGCAGGATCATGGATGACCCTGCTGTGCCTAATGGCACTTGCGTGCAACTGGGTCAAAAAAGCGCTCCGATGGAGATTGCTGGCCAAAGTGTGGCGCCTGTAGAGAACGCTGCAGGAGCAATCGAAAATGTCTAGGAGGCGGGCAAAGAACCTTGACGACGAGGCGATCAGGCTTATTGTCGAGATATTGGATGGTTGGAGTGGCGATTTGTCGTGGTTGTCCTTGATTGAACAGATCCAAGCACGGCTAAAAAGCAAGTACACGAGGCAGGCTCTTCATCGGCATGAGCGCATCCGCCTGGCCTTCGAAAAGACAAAAGTACGGCTGTCCAATCCGGGGAGAAAGCAAAGAGATCCCGCTGATCTCGTCCGTGTGCCTGCCGGTCGGATCTCCCGACTCGAAGCTGAGAACGACCGCCTCCAGCAGGAAAATGATCGCCTACTGGAGCAATTCGTTCGCTGGGCCTATAACGCGCATACTCGCGGCCTCGACGAAGCATTCCTGAACAGGCCGCTCCCCCCAGTCAATCGTCGTCCGACTAAAAAGACCGCAGTAGGCATGAAGTTATGAATGCGGTAGAAATCGAACAAGCAATTACCGACCTCGCGGAGCGACCCTTTGACCCCGAAGAATTCCCTTACACGTTCCTTGAGGCTTTCGGCAACAAGGCAACCACCATCAAACGCCTACGCGCGGGAGCGTCGAACAAGTCCGACCTCGGCGGTGTTCTCCAGACCAGCAACATCCACATCCTGACCTGCGACGCAGGGCGGGTGACGGAGACGCTGGCCGCCCTCAAGGCCAGCCCGGCGACGGTAAGGGCCAAGGCGAAGTTCATCCTCGCCACCGACGGCGCGGACTTCGAGGCCGAAGATCTGACCAGCGGAGAGACCGTCGCCTGTGCCTTCAAGGACTTTCCCGACCACTTCGGCTTCTTTCTGCCGCTGGCGGGCATTAGCACCGTTCGCCAGATCAGCGAAAACGCCTTCGACATCCGGGCCACCAGCCGCTTGAACAGGCTGTACGTCGAGCTGCTGAAGGACAACCCCGAATGGGGCACGGCGGAGCGCCGCCACGATATGAACAAGTTCATGGCGCGCCTGATCTTCTGCTTTTTCGCGGAGGACACCGACATCTTCGTCGGCGCCTTCACCGACACCGTCGCGCAGATGAGCGCGAGGGACTCGACGAACACCAACGAAGTCATCGCGACGCTGTTTCGCGCCATGAATACCAAGCGTGAGGAACGTGCCGCCGCTGGGATTCCGCGCTGGGCAGCCGACTTCCCCTACGTCAACGGCCAGTTATTCTCTGGCAGCGACGAAGTGCCACGATTCAGCAAGATCGCCCGCTCTTACCTGCTGCACGTCGGCGGGTTGGACTGGACGAAGATCAACCCGGATATCTTCGGCTCTATGATCCAGGCCGTCGCCGAGGATGAGGAGCGCGGCGAACTGGGGATGCACTACACCAGTGTCCCCAACATCCTGAAGGTGCTGAATCCGCTGTTCCTCGACGACCTGCGGGAGAAGCTGGAGGAAGCGGGTGACAACGCCCGCATGTTGCTCAACCTGCGCAAGCGCATCGCCAAGATCAGGATCTTCGACCCGGCCTGCGGTTCGGGCAACTTCCTGGTCATCGCCTACAAGGAAATGCGCGCCATCGAGGCCGAGATCAACCGGCGGCGCGGCGAGCCGGATCGCGCGTCTGAAATCCCGGTAACCAACTTCCGCGGGATTGAGCTACGCGACTTCCCGGCGGAGATCGCCCGACTCGCACTGATCATCGCTGAATATCAGTGCGACGTGCTCTACCGGGGGCAGAAGCTGGCCTTGGCCGAGTTCCTGCCCCTGCGCAACGAGAACTGGATCACCTGCGGCAACGCGCTGCGGCTCGACTGGTTGAGCGTTTGCCCACCGACAGGAACCGGTGTGAAGCTGGTAGGCGATGATCTTTTTCAGACACCGCTCGATCAGGCACAGATCGAGTTTGAGAACGAAGGTGGCGAGACATACATTTGTGGAAACCCGCCGTATCTAGGCGCCAAAAAGCAAACGAAAACTCAGAAAGCTGATCTTCAAGCCATCTTCGCAGGGCGAGTCGGAAGCTGGAAATCTCTAGACTATGTGGCCGGTTGGTTCATGAAAGCTGCGGACTATGGCACTCACACAGATGCAGTTGCAGCGTTTGTAACTACAAACTCTATCTCGCAGGGTGTAGTTGTTCCGATTCTTTGGCCTGCTATTTTTGAGACAGGCCATGAGATTGCTTTCGCTCATACTTCTTTCAAGTGGGCCAACCTTGCTGCACAAAACGCTGGCGTGACGGTGGTTATTGTTGGGATATCGCGCAACTGCGGCTCGTCACGGAAGTTGTATGGTCTCGATTTTGACGGCTCCACATTCGTGAAGTCAGTAACGAACATCAACCCATATCTCGCACCTGGGGCGAACGTCCTCGTTGACAATGTTCGTGCTCCAATGTGTGGCTTGCCTGAAATGGTGCGAGGAAACATGGCGGTTGATGGCGGCCACTTGATAATGACCGCAGATGGAGTGGAGGAATTGGGACTCAATACAGAGCAGTATCATCGTTTCGTACGGCCGTTCTTGGGTTCTGCCGAGTTCATTCGGGGCGTCATTCGTTATTGCCTTTGGATCGAGCATGAGCACCTGCAGGACGCGAAAGCCATCCCCTCGATTGCGGCGCGTATAGAGTCGGTCAGAGAAATGAGACTGAGAAGCGAAAATGAAGCAACAATTGCGGACGCAGAATGCCCGCACCGCTTCAGCCAAGTACGTCAGGAAAGACATGAACAAGCATTCATTGTTCCCAGAGTGTCCTCTGAGTCGAGAGAATACTTGCCCGTTGGTGCATTAGGCTCTGACCCGATCGTGAATGACAACGCCTATGCGATTTACGACGCACCGACCTGGACCTTAGCTCTAATCGCTTCTCGCATCCATATCGTATGGATCGCAGCAGTATGCGGAAAGATGAAAACTGACTATCGCTATTCAAGCAATCTCGGCTGGAACACCTTCCCAGTCCCGACGCTCACGGACAAGAATAAGGCCGATCTCACGCGCTGCGCGGAGGATATCCTGCTGGCGCGGGAGCATCATTTCCCCGCGACCATCGCGGACCTGTACGACTCCGAGAGCATGCCCGCCGACCTGCGCGCCGCCCATGATCGCAACGACGAAGTGCTGGAGCGCATCTACATCGGCCGTCGTTTCAGGAACGATACCGAGCGGCTGGAAAAGCTGTTTGACCTCTATACCAAGATGACCGCTTCGGCTGCACCTGCCAAGAAGCGAAAAGCGGGGGCAAAGAAATGAGGGATCATGTACTGCTCCAGATGTGGGGGCCGTTTCGGGAGTCGCTCATCAAAGGGCATTTGTTCTATACCGAACAGGCACAAAAACGTTTGCTTTCGCAGTTCGAGGATATGGAAGCCGAGGCTGACCGTGCCGCTGAGGAATGGCTGGAGAAAAGTGGCCCGCGCTTTGACCCGGATAGACACGATCCCGGCGACTTCTACGAAGCTGCCAATGATGCAGGGATTGAGTTCTACGAACTCTTGAGTGACATGCGCGACCAAACACGATTGAGCGTTATTGCCGGGATGTTTCACGAATGGGACAAGCAATTGCGCGATTGGCTGGTGCGAGAAATTCAGCATTGGCACCGTGGCGATAACGTGAACATGCAAGTCTGGTCAGTCAATTTCGTGCAAATAGTTGATTTACTGGAAAGCTTTGGCTGGGCTCTGCGCAGCAAAAATTATTTCCCTGCACTTGATGCATGTCGCTTGGTGGTCAACGTCCACAAGCATGGCGACGGGAAATCCCTGGATGACCTGAAGAAAGCTTGCCCAGAATACCTTGAAGACCCTCTTACAGGTTTGGGGGAAGGTCTTTCCAGCCTCCAACTCCGGGACCACACGAATCTCAAGGTGAGCGATGATCAAATTCAGAAATTCTCAACAGCCATTATGAATTTCTGGCGTGATGTTCCAGAGAATGTTTTTTCCAGCCAGGTGACTGACGTTCCTCTCTGGTTTGAGAACGCCATGAAAAAAGATCAAGGCAACTCGCGACAGGCGAGCAAAAGATGAGCAACCGAATCGATCAATCCGTCCCTTCTGTTTTCGTTACCTACGCCCGAAACGGCGCATCGACAAAGGCCAATACGCTTGGGATGCGGCCCATGCAGGAGCGGGCCTATGAGAAGCGGGGCGAGCAGTACCTACTCATCAAGTCGCCGCCGGCATCGGGCAAGAGCCGTGCGCTGATGTTCGTGGCGCTCGACAAGCTCACAAACCAGGGTATCAAGCAGGCCATCATCGTCGTGCCCGAGAAGTCCATCGGTGCCAGTTTCAATGACGAACCGCTGTCGAAGTACGGCTTCTGGTCCGACTGGCATGTTGAACCCAAGTGGAACCTGTGCAACGCGCCAGGCAACGACAACGGCGGGAAGGTCAAGTCGCTGGGCGCGTTCCTTGAAGGCGACGACAAGGTGCTGGTCTGCACCCACGCGACCTTCCGCTTCGCGGTCGATGCCTACGGTGTCGAAGCATTCGACGACCGTCTGATTGCAGTCGACGAGTTCCACCACGTTTCGGCCAACCCCGACAACAAGCTTGGCTTGCACCTCGGGCAGTTCTTCGCGCGGGGCAAGACGCACATCGTCGCCATGACCGGCTCCTACTTCCGTAGCGACGCCGAGGCCGTGCTGGCCCCGCAGGACGAGTCGAAGTTCGATACCGTCACCTACACCTACTACGAGCAGCTCAACGGCTACGAGTACCTCAAGCAACTCGACATCGGCTACTTCTTCTACAGCGGGCCTTACGTAGATGACATCCTCAATGTCCTCGACCCTGCCGAGAAGACCATCATCCACATCCCGAATGTCAATTCGCGCGAGAGCACGAAGGACAAGATGCGCGAGGTGGAACACATCATCGAGGCGCTGGGGGAGTGGCAGGGCATCGACGCCGCCACCGGCTTCCAGCTCGTCAAGCGCCCCGATGGCCGCGTGCTGCGGATCGCCGATCTCGTCGATGACGATGCCACCAAGCGTGACCGCGTATCCGCCGCGCTCAAAGACCCGGCGCAGAAGAACAACCGCGACCATGTGGACATCATCATCGCGCTGGGCATGGCGAAGGAGGGCTTTGACTGGATTTGGTGCGAACATGCGCTGACCGTGGGCTACCGCGCCAGCCTGACCGAGATCGTGCAGATCATTGGGCGTGCAACTCGCGATGCGCCGGGCAAGACCCGCGCAAGGTTCACCAACCTGATCGCCGAGCCGGATGCGGCCGAGGAAGCTGTCACCGAGGCCGTCAACGATACGTTGAAGGCCATCGCGGCCAGCCTGCTGATGGAGCAGGTATTGGCACCGCGCTTTGAGTTCAAGCCTAAAAACTCGGAGAGCGGCCCAACGCCAGGATTCGACTACGGCGAGGCTGGCTATGATTCGGAACGTTGTAACGTCGGCATCAACAACCAGACTGGCGCCTGCCAGATCGAGATCAAAGGTCTTGCTGAACCCAAGAGCAAAGAGGCGGCACGAATCTGTCAGGAAGACCTGAACGAAGTAGTTGCGGCGTTCGTGCAAGACAAGCGCACCATCGAGCGCGGCTTGTTTGATGAGGAGCTGGTGCCTGAGGAACTCACTCAGGTTCGTATGGGCAAGATCATCAAGGATAAGTATCCCGAGCTCGACACTGAAGATCAGGAGGCGGTGCGCCAGCATGCCGTAGCTGCCCTTAACCTAACCCAGCAGGCAAAGCGGATCGTCACAGAAGCTGCTGATGAGGGTGCCCCCAACACTGCACTGATCACGGGCGTTCGTCGCTTTGCAATGGACGTGCGCGAGTTGGACATTGATCTCATCGACCGTATCAACCCCTTTGGTGAGGCTTACGCAATCCTTGCCAAGACAATGAGCGAAGACAGCCTGAAACAGGTTGCCGCTGCCATCTCGGCAAAGCGCACAAGCCTGACCCCAGAAGAAGCGAGGGAAATGGCCGTTCGTGCTGTTCAGTTCAAGAAGGAGCGCGGCCGCATTCCGGCGCTCGACTCCCAAGATGCCTGGGAGAGACGGATGGCCGAGGGTGCGGCCGCCTTCATGCGCTTCAGGGCTGAAGGACGCTATGAGTAGCTCTGATCTTGACGCACTTGCAGCTGACCTCTCCGAATTTGCCCCGCCTGAGAAGAAGGGCGGACGTCCGGCCAGTGAAGAGCGCGTTGTTGCGGGCTTTGAAGAGATTCAGCGTTTTACGGAAAAGCACGGGCGAGCGCCTCAACATGGCGAGGGCGGCGATATTTTTGAGCGACTTTATGCCGTTCGCTTGGACCGTTTGCGCATGCTTCCAGAATGCCGCACTCTGCTTAAGACGTTGGACCATCAAGGCTTGCTTGCCGGAGAGCCAGTCGTATCGGCGTCAGACATTGCAGTAATCGGTGCCGACCAACTGGCCGCCGAGCTGGCAGAGCTTGGCGAGGCTACGGACATCACCGTATTGCGCCACGTTAGGACGAGCGCCGAGAAACGTGCCGCCGAGGAAGTTGCGGATCGCAAGCCTTGCGAAGATTTCGAAGTGTTCCGCCCTCTGTTCGAACGCGTGCAGGCCGACATCAGGACAGGCATTCGACAGTCTCAGCCTATCGAGGCGGGCCGCAGAGCAATTGAAGCCGGTGACTTCTTCGTCCTTGATGGCCTCACACTTTATGTGGCCGAGGTTGGTGAGCCACTGAAGACCACGGCAGGTGAGGTAGATCGCCGCCTGCGCTTGATCTTTTCAAACGGAACTGAGAGTAATCTACTGCTGCGCTCCCTCCAGCGAGCGTTCTACAACGACTCCGCCGCTCGGCGACTGGCCTCACCAGAGAGCGGGCAAATGTCTTTTGGAGGAGAGCTTGAGGCCGATGATGTCGAGAGCGGCACCATCTACGTCCTGCGCTCGCTTTCTGACCATCCCTATGTCTCCCAGCATCGCAGCCTTATCCACAAGGTCGGTGTGACTGGCGGAAGGGTGGAGGCTCGTATCGCTAATGCTGAATACGATTCCACCTACTTACTGGCGAAGGTCGAAGTGGTTGCGACCTACAAGCTCGCAGGCATCAACCGATCCCGGATGGAAAGCCTTTTTCACAAGCTTTTCGCCTCAGCCCGATTGGACATTACGATCAATGACCGTTTCGGTCGCCCCGTGCAGCCTGAGGAGTGGTTTTTGGTTCCGCTGTTCGTCATTGACGAGGCCGTAGCGCGCATCAAGGACGGCAGTATCACCGGCTACACCTACGATCCAAGCGCCGCGAAGCTGGTGGAGGGATAGGACAAGTCAAAATGTGTGAATAGCCCATGCTGCCAGCCACAACGAACGCTAGCGGATACAAGATCACGAAGCAGCATCTGGGCACTAGGCAGAGCTTTTTCATCGCCCTGAACGTGGGGCCGATTGACTGCAGATTGCTGCAAGTTCGTCCAGCTTGGTCATGGAGAACGGCTAGCGTCAGCGACCTGCTCGTCGCGTGGTCCTGAGAGAAAAGATCTAAGGCATAGAGCAGGCGCTTCTAGACGGCTGAAATAGATAGCTGGCGCCAACCGAGAGGCAGAGGTGTATGAATACGGAAGCAGAGGTGCTCGCCGACATCCTTGTATGGTCTGCTGATAGTCCTGGCTGGCAGCGCGACGCACTGCGCCGACTTTCAACGCAAGCGGTTTTGGAGCCGGCCGAGATCGACGAGCTGGCTTCGATCTGCAAGGGGGACAACGCAGCAGTGCCGCTGGAAGCGGGACACCTTCTCGGTCCGAATCGCGATCAGGGGGAGGTCTATCTACGCCAGGTGCATGGAGTCCGGCATATCAACGCCTTGGCGCCCGACCAGCGGCTGACACTCCAGCGTGCTGGTTTGACCATTATTTATGGCGATAACGGATCGGGGAAATCCGGCTACGCGCGGATTCTCAAGAAGGTTTGTCGCGCCCGTATGCCTGGCCGAGCCGAGGAAATCTCCCCCGACATCTACGACCCAGCGCCAGGTACGCCGAGCGCCACGATTGAATACACGATCAGCGGTCAGAACCGCACTTGCGCTTGGCAGCTTGGTCAGGCTGCCGACGCAGCGCTTACAGGCATTAGCGTGTTCGATTCCCGTACCGCGAACGTCCACGTGGACGATACGAATGACGTGGCTTACACGCCGTTTCCGCTCAAGCTACTGGGTGCACTGGCGCAGCTCTGCAAGTCGGTCAGGGACAAACTGGCAGCCGAGATTGCGCAGATAAGGGCGCAAACGCCAGAAGCTATTAAGACGCCGGCATGCAACAGGGACACAGCGGTCGGCAAGCTCATGGCCCGGCTCTCCGCGAACACTGCGCCGGCGACGGTCGAAGCACTGGCCGCGCTCACGCAAGCAGAGCAAGACCGGTTGGCGCAGCTCACGGCGGACCTGGCTGGTGATCCGGCTCGCGCGGCGCGCCAGCTTGTGGCGTTGAAGACCAAGGTTGATGGGTGCGTTGCGCGCCTGGATCGGCTATTGACTTCAATCAGCGACGATACAGCCAATAACCTGCGCCGCCTTGCCGTTGATAGTGACGCCGCACGCCGGGCGGCAGAAGCTGCTTCCAGTGCGCTTTTCCGCGACGAACCGTTGCCGCAGATCGGGTCGGAGGTTTGGCAGGCGCTATGGGCCAGTGCCCGAGCATTTTCTGACGCGGAAGCCTATCCCGAACGGCGATTCCCCGTCACAGAGTCCGGCAGCGTATGCGTGCTTTGCCAGCAGCAATTGACCCCCGTCGCAGCTGATCGTCTCAATCGCTTCGAGGCTTTTGTGCGCGACGACAGCCAGCAACGTGCAGAAGCTGCACGCCTCGCATACGACCGGGCACTAGCAACGTTCAAAGGCGAGGCTATTTCGTTGGCCGAGCTGGCGAGCATTGTGGCAACCGTCCGCGACGAGCTGCGCCAAGATGGCTTGGCGCGGGAGATCAGACGCGCGGTCCTGCTCGCCCTGTGGCGTCATCGCCAGATCATGCGACGCCACGTGAATCCAAGCGCCGCCATCGATGTGCCCGTTGCGGAATTTCCGCGTCAGGCGCTCGTCGATCAAGCAGCGGACGTTGAGACTCGGGGAAATGCCGTTGCTGCGGAGGCAGGCTCTACAGCTCGCGCCGCTTTGCTCGCCGAAAAAGCTGAGCTAGCGGATCGGCAATGGCTTGGCGGCATCAAAGCCGATGTTCTGGCCGAAATCGAACGCCTGGAAAACATCGCACGGCTTGGGGCGGCGCAGCGGGACACTGCTACCAACCGCGTCACCAACAAGAGCACCGAGGTTGCTCAAGCCTTAGTCACGGACGCGTTACGCGCCCAGTTTGCTCGAGAGGTGGCAAGCTTCGAGATTGCTGGGCTCGCTGTGGAACTTCGGCAGCAAAACAGCATTCAGGGCGTCCCTCGCTTCAAGGTTGCACTTGCGCGGAAGCCCTCGGTTGCGGTGGGGCAGGTTTTGAGCGAGGGCGAGCATCGCTGCGTTGCCTTGGCCGCATTCTTGGCCGAACTCGCCACCACCGAAAACAAGTCTGGCATCGTCTTTGATGATCCCGTTTCCTCGCTCGACCACATTCACCGGGAGGCTGTGGCCAAGCGCCTGGTAGCTGAGGCCGTGAATCGTCAGGTCGTCGTCTTCACGCACGATCTAGCGTTCCTCTTCGAGTTGAATCGCGCGGCGGCTGATGCTCAGCCTAAGCCGCAGGTGGGGATTAGCTCGATCAGCCGAGGTGCTGACAAGGCAGGCTTCTGCCGCAGAGAGCCACCATTCAAAGCGCGTCGGGTCAGTGACGTCACCACAAGTCTGAGCAATCAGCTTGCCGGTGAACGCTACCACTTCGAGCAAGGCAATCAAGACGAGTGGCGAAAGTCCGTCAAATCCATCGCCGCAACGTTGCGCGATACGTGGGAGGTGGCGGTTGAAGAAGTTGTTGGGCACGTCATTCGGCGCCTGTCCAATGAAGTTAAGACGCGTGGCCTGGTCAAGCTGACCGCAATCACGGTTGCTGACTGCGAGTCCATGAGGAATGGTTTTGGTCGGTGTTCGGAGCTACTGCATAGCTCCGCCGCTGCTTTGAACCGCTCCCTGCCAGAGCCAGACGTCCTGAAGGGCGAGATTGATGCCTTGGAAACCTGGGCGGCCAGCGTTCGGCAGCGTCAGGACTCAGTGGCCGCTCCTTGAGTCTTCAGCGTGATTGTTTACACTGGGGGCGGAGTCGTGACCGTAAACGCGCAATTGTTTACAAAATCCGCATTCTGAGTGAGTATCGGTATCAAGGTAAAACTTAAATTTTCGGGTTTTTGTGTTCTTATTGACACTTCAAGGTGCACACAACCGTTTTAATATCGTGCAATGAGGTCCTTATTGACGGATTGAAAGGGCACGCAGCGCAATTCGGCCTCGAACCGTGTAAAAAGCGGTTGAGGCATTGATCAGCAACACTCAGGGGATAAACCATGTTGAAGCAGTTGAGCGCGACGCGGGGCTTGCCGGCGTCTTTGATTGCGGTGGGGGTGCTTGCACTGTCTGCCTGTTCGTCGAGCAACGACAGTCGTGTGGTGGGCCCAACGCCGCCTCCGCCCACACCAACCGCGTCGGTGACGCCAAGCCCGTCCGCATCGCCGAGCCCCTCGGTGTCACCATCGCCCTCGGTGTCTCCGAGCCCTTCGACTTCGCCCAGCCCTTCAGTGTCGCCGAGTCCATCCGCAAGTCCGACACCGACCTTGGTCCCGATGGTCTACGGTATCCGGGGCGATGACGAGCTGGTTCGTTTTTCGCCCTCGGCGCCGGGCTCGGTGTTGTCTCTCGGGGCGTTCCCCACGGCAGCGGGCGATGTGATCGTCGGCCTTGATCGCAGACCTTCCGATAACAAGCTTTATGCGGTGAGCCGACTGGGTGCGGTCTTCACGGCTGAAGTGACAAGTTCTGCCAATCCGAGCCTGATGGCCACACTGATTCAGCCAATTATGGGGCCCACGCCGCCACCCATCGGGCGCATCGGTACGGATTTCAATCCCGCCGCCGATGCACTGCGGATCGTTGCTGACGATGGCACGAACCTTCGTGTCCCTGCAGGCGCGTTGACCAGCCCCGAGTCGGTGCCTCCTGTCAACACGCTCGTGGACGGCAGAATGGGCTACAAGCAGGGCGTCACCGCCGCTGCGTACTCCAACCCGCACCCCGACTTCGTGCCGCCAATGGGGCAACCGGCAACGCAACTGTTCGTGCTCGATAGCCAAAACGATGCGCTGTACCGTCAGGCGGCGAACGAGGGTGAGTTGTCGTTTGTGGCCTCGCTCAACGTCAACATTGACACGGTGAACGGTTACGACATTTATCAGGGTGGAGCCGCCGCCGCCAACGAACACTTCGTCGTTACAGCGTCGGGCGCCAATACCCGGCTTTATGAACTTGATCCGACGACCGGCATCATGACCTTGTTGACCACCCTCGAAGGCGTGAGCGAGGCTCGCGGTCTCATCGTGGTCGAGAATGCGGCGCCGACTGGGCCGCTTGCACCGCCGCTGCGGGCCTTTGTGCTCGACAGTTCAGGCGATGCCGATGTCATCAAGAGCTTCGCCTTCAACCGGCAGCCGTTCGACATCGGGACTCCGGTAACGACATTGACGGTCACCGGTCTGATGTCCGGCGAACGTTTGGTGGGGATCGACTCGCGCACGACATCGCGAGACACGAACCGCGTTGACACGATTTATGCGGTCACCACGTTGGATCGAGTGGTCGCGTTGGTCGAAGTCACGGGTGACGTTTTGGCGGTGTCCGATGCGGCCACGCTTTCGACGCCGCTTGCCGGGACCTCTTTTGCGGTCGATTTCAACCCTTCAGTCGACCTGCTGCGCATCCTCAGTGACGACGGGCAGAATCTTCGCGTCAATCTTGACGTGGGTCGCGAAATTCAGGGTGAAGCCCGCGCCCGCGGCTTCGCCTTCGTTGACCGGACCACCCGAGTGGTCTTGCCTGATGAAGGGACTGGACTCATTGCCAAGCTGCCGCCCCAGATTGTTGCAACAGCCTATCGGGCGGCCCCGGTGAATGGGACCTTCCAGTACGCCATTGATGCCGAGAACAGCAGTCTGGTGCGGGTTGTCGTGCCAAATGACGGCGCGTTGGAGCGGGTGGGGCCGTTAGGAAGCGGTCTGATTCTGCCGCGAAACACCGTAACGACTGCGCCTGAGCAAAGCTTGGATATCGCGGGGACGAATGACAGTCTCGCGTATGCTGCATTGCGGCTGAGCGAAGCCAATCGCTCGGCTCTTTACTCAGTCAATCTGGAAACGGGTGCCGTCACACTGATCGGGACGATCGGCGCTGCAGGCTCGGAGCCCGTTGGATCGATCACGGTTCGATTCGAATAGGGTTCGCTGAACCTTGCAAAGGCCGGCTTCCATGCCGGCCTTTTTTGTTGGTCCACCGTGCTGAGGGGGACGGTGCAGAACCGACCCGACAGCATCTAGACGCGCCGACCGAAAGTGCGTCGCGTGCGACGGAGGCCTGTCGGTCTCAGCGCGTGACCATCGTCGAATGTCGCCTGAACGCCTGAACGCCTGAACGCCTGAACGCCTGAACGTCCCCGCTCAACGCCACTTGATGTTGCAGCCGATGCTCGGTTTCTGGTCTGCGGGGGGCGGTTGCCGGTCGTGCAGCGCCTGCAGGGCTGCGCGCAGCTCGTCGCCGGTGAGCGGCACTTTGTTGCCGGGCGTGGCGCCGTCGAGTCGACCACGGTAGTAGAGCGCCAGTTCGGCATCAAAGAGGAAGAAATCGGGCGTGCAGGCGGCGCCGTAGGCCTTGGCCACGTCCTGCGTTTCGTCGTACAGGTAGGGCACGGGGTAGCGCTGCGTGCGCGCCTGTTCGGCCATCGCCTTGGGGCCATCGGCCGGATGGGCGGTGGCGTCGTTGGACGAGATGAACACCACGCCGATGTTGTGGTCCAGCGCCCACTGGCTGGTGCGCACCAGTTCTGGATTGATGTGTTTCACGTACGGGCAGTGGTTGCAGATGAAGGCCACCAGCAATCCGTGCAGACGCAGCAGGCCGTCGCGGCGATGCACCTTGCCGGTAAGCGGTTCGGGCAGCGCAAAGTCGGGCCCGGGGGTGCCGAGTGCCATCATGGCGGAGGGGGTCATTGCCATTACTGAGGAGTCTCCTTTTGGGGGTCGTCGGTGTTGAGGCTGTGCGGATGCACAGGCGCCTTGCAGCGCCCGTTGAAGCGTTCATTGCGGCAGTGGGCGATCCTCCGGGCCACCGACCCGGAGGAGGTTCCGTTCGCCAGGCCTAGAAGTCGATGCTGATGCCGGCCAGGGCCACGCGGCCGGGGGCGGGCTCGTAATAGCGACCAAATCCGGCGTTGGCCCGCAGGTTGTCGTTGTATTCGCGATCGAAGAGGTTGTTGACCGCCACGTAAGGGGTGATGCGGCTGCTGCCATATTGGCCGGTCCACGACAGCCGCGCGTTGCTGGTGACGTAGCCGGGCACGCGCACCGAGTTGGCGTCGTTGGCAAACACCCGGTCGAGGCCGATGGCCTGCAGGCGTGCCGTCCAGGCCGGCACCGGGCGGTAGGCCAGTTCGGTGAAGACTTGCTGCTGTGGCAGGCCGGGAATGGCATTGCCCGAGAAGTCGTTGCCGCCCAACTGATAATTGCGGAAGGTGAAGTCGTTGTAGCTGTAGCTCATCGACGCGGTCAGCACCGTGAGCGGCTGCCAGACCGCGCTGAGTTCGACGCCGTTGCGGTCGGTGACCCCGGCATTGCGGAAAAAGCTGCGGCCAGATTGATCGGGCAGCTCGAAGCGCACCAGCTCGTCTTTGTTGCGGATTCGATAGAGCACCAGCTCGGCGCGCAGTCGGGCGCTGTCGAACTTGTAGCCCACCTCGACGTTGCGGGCTTCGGCCGGACCCAGGTCGGGGTTGAAGCCGCCGCCGGCGGGGTTGGCCAGTTCGGAATTGGTAGGGGTTTCGAACCCGGTGCCGTAGCGGGTAAAGACGCTGCTGTGCTCGGTGAGGGCATAGCCCAGGCCGACATTGACGCTGGTGCGGTTGAACTCCTGACGGCCAGAGTCATCGCCATCGGTCTGGAACCGGTCGCCAACCGACAGGCGAATGCGGTCGTAGCGCAGGCCGGTGGTGGCCGTGATTCGCTGCCAGACCATCTGATTGCTCAGATAGACGCCGATGCCCCGCGCGCGCTCGTCCTGGTCCAGCGTCCGCTCGCCGCGTACGCCACCGGGGCTGTTGTCAAAGCGGCGCCGCTCGTCGGTCTGGGCTTCCACATCGGCTCCCAGGCTCAGGGTGTGCGCCACGTCTCCCCAGGCCAGGCGATGATCGACCTGCCCGCCCACTCCGCCGAACACGCGATCGAACTCGGTCTGTCCCCCGTTGGCGAACGGCAGGGCGTTGGCGAAGTCGCGCTGTCCGGCCCAGGTGCGGAGCCGGTAGTCGGTG
>TARA_R110002072_G_scaffold33473_3_pt1 | contig 41285 bp, 35 predicted proteins | sample TARA_R110002072 | Tara Oceans TARA_R110002072 (sample SAMEA4397118) | marine metagenome | biome: Polar Biome; feature: [SRF] surface water layer (ENVO:00010504); material: water (ENVO:00002006), including particulate matter (ENVO:01000060) such as... | depth 5 m
CAGCGGCAACAGATTCAGTCTTTGGTGCTGCATCCTGTGACTTCATATACGCCAGGATATCCTCTTTCAGAATCCTGCCACCCTTGCCGCTACCCTTGATAACACTGGGGTCCAACTTGTGTTTCTCCACCAGTTGCCTGGCGGCAGGCCCTAACAGATCCATCGCCGAAGCCCCATCGTCCGCCTGGCTAGTCGTCTCAGGCGCGGTCTTTTCGGTAGCCGGCGCTTTCTCGACCTTGCCTTTCTCCAGTGTGGCCAGCAGCTGCTCGCTCTGGACCGTCTCTCCTTGCTGGACGTGAATTTTCGAGATCGTTCCGTCAGCGGGAGCCACCACCTCCAGAACCACCTTGTCGGTTTCAATTTCGACAATCAGTTCATCGCGGGAGACGCTCTCACCTTCTGACTTGTGCCAGGCTGCAACTTCACCATCCGCGACAGATTCCGGGAAGGCGGGAGCCTTGATTTCGATAGCCATTTCTAGTCCCTTGTAAAAATCAGATTGTTGCTAACTTCCCCAGGGCATCTCGCCCAGGGCTTCATCGATAAATTGCTGCATTTGCTCCAGGTGCAGGGCCATGTAACCCGCAGCCGGTGCCGCAGATGCCTCACGACCGACATAGCGCAAGTAGACGTCAACTTTGTGGCGCTGAATCACCCGTCGCATATGATGCTGACTGGCATACCAGGCTCCCTGGTTCATGGGCTCTTCCTGACACCAGATGGCATCGACAATATTCGGGTAAGAAGTGGAAAGAATTTCCTGCAACTCCGCCTCCGGGAAAGGATACAGTTGCTCCAACCGCAGTATTGCGATGTGGTTGAGGCCGCGTTCACGCCGCGCCGCCCGCAAATCATAGAACACTTTACCGCTACAGATAATAATGCGTTCAACCTTTGCCCGGTCGAGGTCATCCGTCTCATCGAGAACGTTGTGAAAATGCCCTTCGGCCAACTCATCTATCGTGGAAATCGCCTCTTTGTGGCGCAGCAAGCTTTTGGGTGACATCACCACCAGCGGCTTGCGCAGGGGACGAATCGCCTGGCGCCTGAGCATGTGAAATACCTGGGCCGGCGTCGTTGGAGCACAGACCTGGATATTATGTTCGGCAGACAACTGCATGAAGCGCTCCAGCCGGGCCGACGAGTGCTCCGGCCCCTGACCTTCGTAGCCGTGGGGCAGCAGCATGGTCAACCCACACAGGCGAGCCCATTTGTGTTCCCCGCTGGTGATGAACTGGTCGATCACCACCTGGGCACCATTGGCAAAATCGCCAAACTGGGCCTCCCAGATCACCAGGCCCTGCGGCAGCGTGGTCGCGTAACCGTATTCAAACGCCAGCACAGCTTCCTCAGACAGCAGCGAATCGTGTATGACGAATTTGGCCTGCTCATCATCGATGTGTTGCAGTGGAATATAGGCACTGCCGTCGCTCTGGTTATGCAACACCGCGTGACGGTGGGAAAACGTGCCGCGCCCAACGTCCTGCCCGGTCAGGCGCACAGGATAGCCTTCCGAGAGAAGCGAGGCATACGCCAGGTTCTCGGCAAACCCCCAGTTGAGGGGCATACCGCCCGCAGCCATCTTGCGCCGGTCTTGCAGTATCTTGGAGACCTGACGCTGCAACGGGAAGCCGTCGGGTGCCAGGTTGGTGTTGTGTGCCAGCGCCTGCAACGTCTGCATATCCACGCGGGTGTCGCACTGCAGCGTCCATTCATGCCCGAGGTAGGGAGACCAGTCGACAAACAGCGATTTGTTGGGCTCTGATACAAGGCTGCTGACCAGAGGCGCACCGCGGTCCAGCGCTTCCCGATAGCGGTCTACCAGCGCCTGGACTTCGCTCTCTTCGATCAACCCGGCCTTGATCAGCTTGTCGGCGTAAAGCTCCTGGGTGGTGGGGTGCTTGGCAATCTTCTCGTACATCAGCGGCTGTGTCACGGATGGCTCATCCGCCTCGTTGTGCCCGCGACGCCGATAACAAATCAGGTCGATGACCACATCTTTCTTGAACTCCGTGCGGTAATCGACGGCCAGTTGCGTGACGAACAGCACCGCCTCTGGATCGTCCGCATTGACATGGAAAATGGGCGCCTGCACCATTTTAGCCACGTCGGTACAGTATTCAGTCGAGCGAGAGTCCTCGCGATTGCTGGTGGTAAAACCGACCTGGTTGTTGAGCACGATATGAATCGTGCCGCCAGTTTTATAGGCGCGTGTCTGTGACATCTGGAAGGTTTCCATCACCACACCCTGGCCGGCAAATGCCGCATCACCGTGCAGTACAATGGGTACCACGAGATCACCTGTGGCGTCTTCACGACGCTCCTGGCGCGCCCGGACCGAACCCTCAACCACAGGCGCCACAATCTCTAGATGCGAGGGATTAAACGAGAGTGCCAGATGCAGTTCGCCACCCGCGGTCATAACATTGGAAGAAAACCCCTGGTGGTATTTGACATCACCTGAACTGGTGTAAAGCGCCCTGCCTTCGAACTCTGCAAACAATTCGGAGGGGTTTTTACCCAGGATGTTGATCAACACATTGAGCCGGCCGCGGTGCGCCATCCCGATCACAATTTCCTGTGCTCGCAATGCACCACAGCGCTGCACCATCTCCGAAAGCATCGGGATCAGGACTTCCCCGCCTTCGAGTCCGAAACGCTTTGTTCCCGGGTACTTGGAGGCGAGAGACTTCTCCAGGCCCTCGGCATTGATGAGCTGGTTCAGCAGGTGCAGACGGACGTCCACGCCGTAGTCCGGGGCGGAGCGAACCGACTCCATACGCTGCATAATCCAGTGCCGCTCAGTGGTGTCCACGATATGCATGAACTCGGCACCGATGGTGTTGCAGTAGGTACGATTGAGTGCCTCGTAGATCTCCCCGAGATTGGCATCGGCCTTGCCGATATGCAGCGTGCCTGTCTGGAATACGGTATCGAAATCGGCGGTGGACAGTTGATGGAACGCCAGATCGAGATCCGCGATCCGCTCCCGTTTTGCCAACCCCAGGGGGTCGAGGCGTGCCTTCTGGTGCCCGCGCTGGCGGTAGGCCGATATCAGTTGCACAACACAAACCTGCTTGCGTTCGTACTCAGTCGCCTGGGAATCGTGTTGCACGGTGGCTTCGGTGCGAACACGCATCTTGCTGATCTGGGCAAAGCGCTTGCGTATCACCGAGTGGGGCACATCCTGGATCTGGACGATATCGGATGCCACCATCGGTAACTTGTCGAAATAGTCGCGCCACTGTTCCGGCACGCTGTTGGGGTCTTTCAGGTAAGATTCGTAGAGATTTTCCACATAAGTGGCATTGCCGCCAGCGATATGAGAGCTCTGCCACAGCTGTTCCATGGAGCTATTTTGCATCTGACCCCCTCCCGGGGCACGTTTGGTCAATTCTGCGCAGCCACCCGCTGCAAGCGAGGCCGAGGCGTCATCGAGGCGCACTCTGGCTCTGCGCGCAAGTCACACATTGCTGTGCCGGACCTCGACCGCAACAAAAGGCCTGATGGCACAATAATCCATTGCAGTTAAAACCAGTATATTCAACTAGTTATAGCCAAGTCTTAATACTATGTAGCACGTGTGAGCAGCATATTGCGTATATGCCCGATCGCGCGCGTGGGGTTGAGCCCCTTGGGGCACACATTGACACAATTCTGGATGCCATGACAACGAAAAACACTGAACGGATCATCAAGCTTGGCCAAACGGGCCTCCGTGGCCGTATCCCGGGAGTCCGCCAAAAAGCGATAGGACTGCAGTAATCCGGCGGGGCCGATGAACCGATCCGGGTTCCACCAGAAGGAGGGGCAAGATGTTGAACAACAGGCGCAGAGAATGCATTCATAAAGACCGTCCAGCTTCGCGCGCTCCTCGGGAGATTGCAAACGCTCGATCGCGGGTGCCGGCGTGTCGTTCTGCAGATACGGTTGTACTTTTTCGTACTGTGCATAAAACAAGCTCATATCCACGACAAGGTCACGGATCACGGGCAGCCCGGGTAGCGGACGCAGCACCAGCTTGTTGTTCTTCACGACTTTGGACAGTGCCGTGACGCAAGCGAGCCCATTAACGCCGTTCATGTTGACGCCATCTGAGCCACATACGCCCTCGCGACAGGAGCGACGATAGACCACCGTGGTATCCTGATTTTTGATCATCTCCATAACGTCAAGCACCATCAGGTCCTTGCCACCGGTATCTACCTGCACATCCTGCATATACGGTTCGGCATCGGTTTCCGGGTTGTAGCGATAAATACTGACTTGCAACATGGTTCAGGCCCCTTAATAGACACGCGCTTTCGGCTGAAATGTATCGACCGTTTTCGGCTCAAAATTTACCTTCCGCTTGCCCACATGCTTGTCTGTGGGGAAGTACAGGGAGTGACACAACCAGTTTTCATCGTCCCGGGAGTCAAAATCATTTCGAGCGTGCGCACCTCGACTCTCTTTGCGCGCTTCAGCGGTTATTGCAGTCGCCTCAGCAACTTCAAACAGGTTGTGCAACTCAAGCGCTTCTATGCGCGCTGTATTGAAGGCCATACTCTTGTCGGCAAGTTCCGCGTTTTCGATACGCCCGCGCAGGTCAGCCAATTTGCTGATACCTTCCTGCATGAAAGGCCCATCGCGGAATACACCGAAATAGTTCTGCATCGTATTCTGCAGTTCCTTGCGCAGTGCCGAGACGTTCTCACCACCGCTGGAGGCGTTCAGCTTATCGAGGCGGGCCATCGCATGCTCGACATCGCTCTCGGACGCGTCGCGCATCTCGATACCCTCTCGCAACGACTTCTCGATAAACAGGCCGGAGGCACGACCGAACACCACCAGGTCCAGCAGTGAATTGCCACCGAGTCGGTTGGCGCCGTGCACGGACACGCAGGCGACTTCGCCGCAGGCATACAGCCCCGGAATCACCGAATCTTGCCCATTCTGGTCGACGATAAGGGCCTGACCGTGCACATTGGTGGGAATCCCGCCCATCATATAATGACAGGTAGGCACCACAGGCACGGGCTCCTTGACCGGATCCGCGTGGGCAAACGTCCTGGACAACTCACAGATGCCTGGCAATCGACTCTCAAGCACTTCCTCACCGAGGTGATCGAGCTTCAGGAAAACGTGATCGCCATTCGGGCCGCAACCGCGCCCCTCCAGTATCTCCATCACCATGGAACGAGCCACCACGTCGCGACCGGCAAGGTCCTTGGCATTGGGCGCGTAACGCTCCATGAACCGTTCGCCATCCTTGTTTATCAGATAGCCGCCCTCACCTCGACACCCCTCTGTCACCAGCACTCCGGCACCGGCAATACCGGTGGGGTGGAATTGCCACATCTCGATATCCTGCACCGGGAAGCCCGCGCGTAACGCCATGCCAATGCCGTCACCAGTATTAATATGCGCATTGGTGGTGGATGCATAGATTCGCCCCGCACCGCCAGTGGCCAGTACGGTGGCCTTGGATTTGATATGCACGGTCTCGCCGGTTTCCATGCAAATCGCAATCACGCCCACCACCGCGCCATCCTGATTCTTTACCAGGTCGGTCGCGTACCACTCATTGAAAAATACGGTTTCATGTTTTAGGTTGCCCTGATAGAGCGTGTGCAGCAGCGCGTGACCGGTGCGGTCCGCCGCGGCGCAGGTACGAGCGGCCTGGCCGCCCTCTCCGTAATTCTTGGACTGCCCGCCAAAGGGACGCTGGTAGATCCGCCCCTCTTCAGTGCGGGAAAATGGCAGGCCCATGTGCTCCAGTTCAAACACCGCCTCCGGGCCGACGCTGCACATGTACTCAATAGCGTCCTGGTCACCAATATAGTCGGACCCCTTGACCGTATCGTACATATGCCAGCGCCAGTCGTCGTTGGGATCTGCCGATGCGATAGCGCAGGTAATACCCCCTTGCGCCGATACCGTATGAGAGCGTGTCGGAAATACTTTGGAGATCACCGCAGTCTTGAAACCGGACTGCGAGAGTTGCAGGGCTGCGCGCATTCCCGCTCCGCCGCCACCGACGATAACGCCGTCAAATGAAATAGTACGAAGAGCCGCCATCGTTACAAACCCCACAAAATCTGGACACCCCAGACTACATACGTGAACAAGATAATACCGCTCACAAACTGAGCGACCAGACGAATGACATTCCCCGCAGAACCCATCATGCGCTCCGTGAAGTAATCGGTGAAAACGGCCCACAGCCCGACCCACGCGTGAGCGCCAAGCGACAAAAGTGCCAGCAAGCTGAAGACGCGCATCCAGGTCTGCGAGAACAGAGCGCTCCAGTCAGCATAGCTGGGGCCAGAGATGATCACGGCACCTAGATATAAAAAGTAGGCCAACAGGATCACAGCGCTTACCCGCTGCATCAGCCAATCGTAGAGACCTGAACGGCCCAAACTGGTTACTGCAGTTACCATATCCAGATCCCCGCCAAAACAATGAGTACTGCCGACAGGCCAACCACGATGCGCACACCCAGTATGCCGCCCTCCATGGTCTCCCCGACTCCCATATCCATAATCAGATGTTTGATTCCCGCCAGTGCGTGATAGATCAGGCCGGCCATCACCGCCCAGATCACGAGTTTCAGCAGCGGGTTGTTCAGGCTCTCCTGCAGCGCGGCGAAACTGTCGGGGCCGGCCAGACTGGCGTCCAGCGCCCAGAGCAGCACGGCCATACCCGCAAAGATGAACACGCCCGAGGCGCGGTGGGTAATCGATGCCCATGCGGTAATGGGAAGCCGCATGGACCCTATGTCCAGGTTAACAGGGCGTTTGTCTTTCACAATTGAGTACCGTCTGTATGACGCCCGGAGGGCAATTAATCGGGTTAACGAGTTGCCGGAAAGTGCACCGGCCACCACTTTGGCATACTTGCAAAACGCGCAAGATTATAGGCATTTGCGGCGATAAATACAAACCACTCTACCACCGCCGACGCAAATTCCCCTCCACGGCCAAATGGAATGAATCTCATTGCGCCAGTTTGCTCAAAATCCCTTCCATTGCAGGTTTCTAGGGCCCCAACTGTCACTCCAATTGACAAAAAGCCACGAGACTTTATAGTGACGACCTTCGATCAAATTCTTCCCAGGACCTTTCATGAGCGACAAAAAAGCCACTCTTACGATTGATGGCATTCAAGAGCCCATCGAACTCTCGATCTACTCTGGCACCCTCGGGCCGGACGTACTTGATGTCGGCGACCTCACTGGCAAGGGTATGTTTACCTACGATCCTGGTTTTGTATCTACGGCTGCCTGTGAATCCCAGATCACCTTTATCGACGGTGCCAAGGGCGTACTGCTACACCGCGGCTACCCGATCGAACAGCTGGCAGAGCAATCCGACTACCTGGAAACCTGCTACCTGCTACTGTACGGTGAACTTCCCAGCGCCGAGCAGAAAGCGACCTTTGTCGGCACTGTCCACAGGCACACCATGGTGCACGAGCAGATCCGCACGTTTTTCAACGGTTTTCGACGCGACGCTCACCCCATGGCTATCATGTGTGGCGTTGTGGGGGCCCTATCGGCCTTCTACCACGACTCCCTCGAGATTTCCGACGAACACCACCGCCAGATCGCCGCTTTCCGACTCATCGCCAAAATGCCCACCATCGCTGCGATGAGCTACAAATTCTCAATTGGCCAACCATTCATGTATCCCGATAACAACCTCGGTTATGCCGAGAACTTCCTGCACATGATGTTTGGCAATCCCTGTGAATCCAGCAATATCAGCCCGGTTCTCGCTACCGCGATGGATCGCATCTTCCTGCTGCACGCAGATCATGAACAAAATGCCTCTACTTCCACTGTCCGCCTTGCAGGCTCGTCGGGCGCCAATCCCTTTGCCTGCATAGCGGCGGGTATCGCCGCGCTGTGGGGGCCCTCACACGGTGGTGCCAACGAAGCGGTACTGGAAATGCTGGAGGAAATCGGCGACGTCTCGAGGATCGACGAGTTCGTCGCGCGCGCCAAAGACAAGAACGATCCGTTCAGGCTGATGGGTTTTGGACACAGGGTCTACAAAAACTTCGATCCGCGGGCCAAGGTGATGAAGGAGGCCGCCGATGAGGTGCTGGCCGAACTGGGTATCGACGATCCCCTGTTGGAAATTGCCAAACGACTGGAGGAAATAGCCCTCTCTGATGAGTATTTCATTGAAAAGAAACTCTATCCTAATGTTGACTTCTATTCGGGCATTATCCTCAAAGCCATGGGCATTCCGACCAGCATGTTCACTGTGATATTCGCCGTCGGGCGCACGGTCGGCTGGATTGCACACTGGAATGAAATGATCAGCGGCAGTTACCGCATAGGCCGTCCACGACAGCTTTACACTGGCTATACACAGCGTGATTTTATACCGCTGGATCAACGAAAAGCTGCCGAATAATACGCCAGAAAACCCTTACAGCCCCTCCCACGTTGGGGCTGTCCGTACAAGTTCATAAACGGAAGTCAACACCATGCCCGATATTGTCATCAGCGGAACTGGCCTCTACACCCCAGCAGAATCCATCAGTAACGAAGAGCTGGTCGACTCCTTCAATGCCTACGTGGAGCTCTTCAACACCGAACATGCAAGCGAGATCGCAGCCGGCGAAATAACCGCACTGCAACCCTCCTCCGCGGAGTTCGTTGAGAAAGCGTCGGGCATAAAATCGCGCTACGTAATGAACAAGAGTGGCATCGTTGACCCGACACGCTTGACACCCTATCTGCCAGAGAGACCCAATGATGCGCAGTCTGTCCAGTGCGAGATGGGCGTGGCCGCAGCCCGCGAGGCGATGGCGCAAGCAGGGAAAACAGCGAGCGATATCGATGCCGTGATCGTGGCAGCATCCAATATGCAGCGCCCCTACCCAGCGATAGCTGTCGAGATACAGGATGCCCTGGGTATCGAGGGCTACGGGTTTGACATGAATGTGGCCTGCTCGTCTGCGACGTTCGGCATCCAGCAGGCGCGCGACGCGGTGAGTACCGGCAGCGCACAATGCGTGTTGCTGCTGAACCCCGAGATCTGTAGCGGCCACCTTAACTTCCGCGATCGTGATTCGCACTTTATCTTTGGTGACGTCTGTACCGCCGTTATCATAGAGCGCGCATCCACCGCCACGGGTGAGGAGCAATACCTTATCGTGGACAGCAAATTACAAACGATTTATTCCAACAATATTCGCAACAATTTTGGCTTTCTCAACCGCGCCGACGAATCCGGTGTGGGTGCTCCCGACAAGCTGTTCGTGCAGGAAGGCCGAAAAGTATTCAAGGAAGTGTGTCCGGCAGTGGCGACGCAGATATCCAGACAACTGGACAGCCTCGACATTCCGCCCACTCAACTGAAACGGCTTTGGCTGCACCAGGCCAATCTCAGTATGAACCAGCTCATCTCTCGCCGTGTGCTGGGCAGGGATGCGACACCCGAGGAAGCACCCACGATACTGGACGAGTACGCCAATACCAGCTCTGCCGGCTCCGTCATCGCCTTTCACAAGCATCGCCGTGATCTGGTTTCCGGTGACCTTGGCGTGTTGTGCTCTTTTGGCGCCGGTTACAGTATCGGCAGTGTGATCCTGAAAAAGGTCTAGCGCCAGGCCCTCACCAGGCCCGGGCAAATGCAGATGGAAAGTATCACTCGCCTCAGTCGATCAGCGCCTTCAGCGCGCAGCAACACGCCGCATTGTCCTCCTCGGTGCCGATGCTGATCCGCAAGTAATTATCTATACGAGGCTTGTCAAAATAGCGCACGACTATTCCCCGCGCGCGCAGTCGGGAAAACAGCTCGCGAGCCGCCATGTCTGCATGCGTGGCAAACAGAAAATTTGCGCCGGAGGGCAGCACCGCAAAGCCCATTTGCGCCAGAGCCGCGGCCAGCGTCTCCCGCGAGCGAATCACGCGCTGGCAGGTTTGTTCGAAATACGCCTCGTCCTCTATCGAGGCCACCGCTGCCGCCTGGGAAACCACGTCCAACGGATAGGAGTTGAAAGAGTTCTTTACTCGACCCAGAGCCTCAATCAGTTCCTCGTTGCCCATGGCGAACCCGACACGCATTCCCGCCAGCGAACGTGACTTGGACAGCGTCTGCACCACCAGCAAATTGTCAAATTCATCAATCAGGGGGACCGCGGACTCCCCGCCAAAATCGATATAGGCTTCATCAATCACCACCACAGAGCGTGCACTTCGTCGCAGCAGCGCGCGGATCGCGTCGAGACTCATCAGCCTGCCGGTAGGCGCATTGGGGTTGGGAATGATGATACCGCCGTTTTCCGCCGGGAACGCCTCGGGCTCAATACTGAAGTCATCTGCTACGGGAACCCTGACTGACGTGATCTCGTACAGGTCCGCCCACACAGGATAGAAGCTGTAACTGATGTCGGGAAAATACAGCGGTAAACGGTGCTTTAACAGCGCCATGAACACGATCGCGAGCACTTCATCGGAGCCGTTGCCCGCGAAGACCTGATCCGGCCGCAATCCATTGCGAGTCGCGATCGCCCGGCGCAACGTGACTGATTCCGGATCGGGGTATAGGCGCAGACTATCCCCGTTCAATGATTGAATCGCCTGCAGTACCTTTGGTGATGGCGGATAGGGGCACTCATTGGTATTGAGCTTGACCAGGTTATCCGCTTGCGGCTGCTCTCCCGGCACATAGGGCGTCAACGTACTGACCAGATCACTCCAATAACGACTCATGATTTTCCCTGCCGTCGCGCCGCGCTGATTGCCGGCGCACAAAGCGAAAAGCCCGGCACGGCACCGGGCTTTTCTGGTGATGGCGTCCCCTAGGGGGTTCGAACCCCTGTTACCGCCGTGAAAGGGGCAGTGTCCTGGACCACTAGACGAAGGGGACTTTTAAACTCTGACCGTTCCTCTAAAAAGCCGCGACATTGTACCCGAGCGCCCGAGTGAAGCAAGTCTCACATCCGCTGAGTTCTGCGCCATCCGCTCCGATCTGTTGCTGCCCGGACCAGCACGACCTCCCCTGTTGAACTAGTAACTGAAGCCTGTATCAAGCTGGAAGCGGTCATAATTTTCATTGTTACCCAAATCTATGCCCGTCTTGTTGTCGAAAAAGTAGGTGCTGGCCACATACCAGCTGTCGTCTATCGCGTACTTGGCAGTCACGAGGCTACCCTTGCCGTCTGTGCCGCCACCGGCGATATTCGAGTTTGTGACCACACCGAGAGTCGCGTCGGCGTCAAGCACCTGGTATTGGTACGCCACCTGCCAACTACCCTTTTTCTTCGCACTACCCAGCTTTACCCCCAACAAGTATCCCGTATCGTAGTCATCTGCATCCGTGTTCTCTACATAATTAGCGTAGAAGTTCAGTGGCAGGTCATACACCTGTACGCCAAAGTCGACAGACCCCGCCACCAACTTGTAGTCATATTCATAGAGCTCCTCGCCATCGACTGTGACAAAAGAGTTACCATAAAAATCAGGGTCATCAGGGTCCAGAATTGCCGGCTGGCCTGCTGTAGGGATATCGAGATAGGAGGCCGCCAAAGTCAGCTTGGTGCCATCAAATGGGGTGAGTATGGTGCCGACCTGGGCAACCCAGACACCGTAGTTATCCTGATTCGACTCGTTACTATCGCTCTCAATGAAATTGAACGAGGTCATCGCAAAGAACATGTCATTCGCCCAGTTCACTGCAACGCCCTCCGGTCGGAAGTCGCTATCGAAAAGCAACTGGCTTTTTTGCGGACTATAGTAAGGATTGACGAATTTGCCGAACGTGATTGCAGTGCCGGGCAATCCCGTCCATGTGGCGTAGGCCAAATCGAGATTGATACTCTTCGAACTGCTACCTCCACCTAATGTCTGGTTAGCGGATACAGGGTCATCACTACCCGTGGCAAGCCCAAAGCCCACTTCAGTGGTATCGCTGATTTTTGCAATCAGTGCCGGTCGCGCACGCACACGGTAACGGTCTCGATCATCCCTGCCTTCCTGACGAATATCCTCATAACGGAAACGGTAATCGCCCTTCCAGGCAACCGTGTCCGCCCATGACGACTCCGCACTCTGCTTCTTCAGGGTATTCACTTCCGCATTGGTGGCAGCGAGGTCCTCGACCTTGATGGTATTTCTGCTGGCCTGCCGAAGTTGCTCATTCTCGACTTCCAAAGCCTTTACCCGCTCGCTCATCGCCGCGAACTGTGCCTTGAATGCCTCCCACTCTGCCGCCGGCACCTGTGCATGAGCGCCGGAAGCGAACGACACAGCTCCCAGCAATGCTACCAAGAATATCTGCTTCATATGTGACTCCCCACAATTAGCGTTATCTGAACATCACCACTATTCATGGCACGCGAGATTAAAGGAGGAACATGACAGTTTTGTTACGATAATACGAAGTATCGCAACATTGAAGCAGTTTTTATGACGACCGGATTGCGATAGTGTTACGGGGCGATTTCATTTGCATGACAGCGAGGGGGCCAGAGGGGCACAGTACGCTTAAACCGACTGGATCAGCCCCCTGGAAAAGACCAAAGTGACGGCTTCAGGCGAAAAGGCCGACTAGCAACCAGCCGACAGCGACTACTACCAGAGCCTCAAGCAGCAGCAAAGGCATGGTCACGTCCGGCGAGCGGCTCCTCAATTCTTTTTGTGCGGCGCGAAGATTCATCACAACCCCTTTCGTTTGTATATACATAAAATACACAATCGATATCGAAAACACAATGTCTATACATGTGATAAACTCCCATTCCCGACATATTCCTGCTATTGACGATGTCTAAAACCAAACTGCTGAATATCCGCATCGACCCGGAACTCAAGAAGAAAGCGAAAAAGCTGGCAGAAGCCGACGGGCGCTCGCTCTCAAACTGGGTGACCAAGTTAATTGCAAGCAGTGTGGAAGCCAGTGAAGAAAAAAACGCCAGTGGCAAGAAGTAGAACGCCGGCGGGATCAGTTGAAGTTAAACACTAGCCAAAACGCCCTGTTATGTAATTCTCGGTCAATTGATGCTGGGGAACGGTAAAAATATCCTTGGTTTTGCCCACCTCAATCAACTTGCCGAGATGGAAATAGGCCGTGCGCTGCGACACCCTGGCGGCCTGCTGCATCGAGTGGGTAACGATGGCGATAGTGTATTTTTCCTTCAGGTCATCAATCAATTCTTCTATACGGGCGGTGGCAATGGGATCGAGCGCTGAACAGGGCTCATCCATCAGGATGACCTCGGGGCTGACCGCTATTGCTCGAGCGATACAAAGCCGCTGCTGCTGACCGCCTGACAGACCGGTACCCGGCTTGTCCAACTGATCCTTCACTTCATCGAACAGGCCGGCGCGTCGCAGGCTGTTTTCGACAATTTCATCCATCTCCGCTTTGGAGTGGGCAAGCCCGTGAATCCGCGGCCCATAAGCGACGTTTTCATAAATCGATTTAGGGAAGGGATTGGGCTTCTGGAACACCATACCCACGCGAGCGCGAAGCATTACCGTGTCCTGATTACTCTTGTAGATATCCTCACCGTCCAGTGTGATCTCACCCTGCACCTTGCAAATCGGAATAATATCGTTCATGCGGTTCAAGGTACGCAGAAACGTGGACTTGCCACAACCGGAAGGACCAATCATGGCGAGCACTTCATTGCGGCCAATATCCAGCGACACATCCAAAATGGCCTGCTTTTCGGCATAAAAGACATTCACCGTCCGCGCGGACATCTTGGCATCTTTTACGAGCGGCGAACCGATCGTTTTATAGGCCTCCATATCAGCCCCACGCTCCATATCGAGTGCCGAGGTTTTGTCCATGGACACTTTCCTCTCCGTCATTGATCTCGTGTTCTCATTCACTGCAGTAGTCGCACTCATTTTATCAGGTCCCCAGTTGACGGACGCCAGTTACATCACTTCAATTCAAAACGCTTGCGCAGATAGACGGCCAACGCGTTCATCAGAATCAGGAAACCCATCAGCACCATAATCGCGGCCGAGGTCTTCTCCATGAAACCCCGCTCGGGACTGTCAGCCCACAAATAGATCTGCACCGGCAGCACTGTTGAGGGATCAGTGACTCCGCCCGGCACATCCATGATAAAAGCAACCATACCAATCATCAGCAGCGGTGCAGTCTCTCCCAGAGCCTGTGCCATACCGATAATTGAGCCGGTGAGTATACCCGGCATGGCGACGGGTAACACATGGTGAAACACGGTCTGCAGCTTGGACGCACCCACACCCATTGCCGCCTCATGAATCGAGGGCGATACCGCCTGGATAGCAGCTCGCGAAGTAATGATAATGGTGGGAAGCGTCATCAGGGACAGGACAATCCCCCCCACCAATGGCGCGGAGCGCGGCAGTTCGAAAAAGTTGATGAACACTGCAAGCCCCAGCAGACCAAAGACAATCGAGGGCACAGCGGCAAGATTATTGATATTGATCTCTATAAGATCTGTCAGGCGATTGCGCGGTGCGAACTCTTCCAGGTAGATGGCCGCCATCACACCGATTGGAAACGCCAGACAGAACGTTACCATCAGGGTAAAAAAGGAGCCGTACAGGGCGGCCTTGATACCGGCCAATTCCGGCTCGCGAGAGTCCCCCGAGAGGAAGAACGTCGAATTGAAACGGGACTCGGTCCGCCCCTCCGCCCGCAGAGCATCCAACCAGGCGACCTGTATATCCTTCACCCGGCGCTCGGACTCGGGCGTACTGACGTCCACCTGGCCTTTCAGATAGCTCCCCGCCTCCGAATGGGCAAGCAGCCACACATTTTGATGGGTGCCGATCAATGCGGGGTCCGCCATTACCATATCGCGCAGGGTGTATTCAGCCCGAATACTGATCAGGCGATAGAGGGCTCTCTTTTCACTGCGACCGCTCACCTCAGGAAACTGTGCGCGCAGGCTACTTTTCACCAACGACAGATAATCGGCGCTTGCGATCTCATCCGCAGAAGGGTTTTCACCCAGCCCCAGCGCCTCTGGGCTGAAATCGATGTCCAGTTGTATGAAGTGCTGGGAAAACGCCGGACTACCTTTTACCACGATATCCGCCAGCAGGATAAACAGAAACACAAACCCGGTCAGTACGGCGAGACGGCCATACCACTGGAATCGTCGCTCCCGCGCATAGCGCTTCTTCAGCGACGCCTGGATAGCGAGGGTAGTACTGGATCGATTGGACTCACTCATACTGTTCCCGATACTTCCTGACCACATACAGCGCCACGACGTTCAGTAGCAGCGTCACGAAAAACAGCACCAGACCAAGCGCAAATGCCGCCAGTGTCTTGGGGTTGTCAAATTCCTGATCACCGACCAGCAGCGTGACAATTTGTACGGTGATTGTCGTCACTGCCTCCAGCGGATTGAGGGTGAGTTTGGCCGACAATCCCGCTGCCATCACCACGATCATTGTCTCGCCAATAGCGCGGGAAGCGGCAAGCAACACACCGCCGACTATACCTGGCAGCGCCGCCGGCAATACGACCCGGCGAATTGTCTCATTCATCGTCGCGCCCATGCCCAGCGATGCTTCTCGTAAACTGACAGGAACTGCATTGATGATATCGTCCGACAGCGACATGACGAACGGGATGATCATAATTCCCATCACCAGCCCTGCTGCCAGGGCGCTCTCGGAAGCGACATTGAGACCAAACGACTCCCCCATATCCCTGATGAATGGCGCCACCGTGAGTGCAGCGAAGAAACCGTAAACAACTGTCGGGACACCGGCTAGAATCTCAAGCACAGGTTTGGTCACCGCGCGAAACCGTCGAGAGGCGTACTCAGAAAGATAGATAGCAGACATCAAGCCAACCGGGACCGCAATGAGAAGTGCGACCGCCGATATCAGCAGGGTGCCCACCAGCAAGGGAACAAAACCGAAAGACCCAGATGCCGCCACCTGATTGGCGCGGATAGCCATCTGTGGACTCCACTGCAGGCCAAACAGAAAGTCAGTCAGTGGAATCACATTGAAAAAACGGATCGCCTCAAACAATACTGACAATACGATACCCAGGGTTGTCAGTACTGCCAGGAAAGAGCTACTGAAAAGCACCCACTCGAAAATCTTCTCGACGTGGTTGCGTGCGCGCAGCAGCGGCGTTATCCGGCGCAGCGCCAGCAGCGTCCCCAGCACTGCCACGATAAATACCAGCGCCGCCTTGATCAGGCTGGAGGTGGCAGCGGTTTCACTGTAATAGGCGGCGGCTTTTACCTGGGCGTCATCCAGTTGTACCGAATCGATTGCACCACGGGCGAAACCCTGCACCTGATTGTAGTACAGGCCGAGTTCTTCCGTCGGTAGCGCCTGTATGTCCGGCGGCAACTGCTGCACAACCAGTTTATGCAGAACACTGGACTCGAACCCTGTCCACAGTACCAGCACCAACAGTGCTGGCAGCGCAGCCCAGACAGCTGCCATATAGCCATAGTGATTGGGCAGAGAGTGGAGGGAACTGAGGCCGCCCTGCTGCATTGCAACGATCTTTGCGCGTTTGCGTCCCGTCATAAAACTGACGACGCAAAGCGCTGCCAGGATCAGGAAAACTGTAGTCGTCTGCATTGCCTGTTGACCGCCCTCAACGCATCAAAACAGCGATGGTCTCAGGCACATCTCCAAAAAAGCTGCTGTACATTTCTTCGCGGCACACAGGGTACCGCGACGTGAGGAAATCAATACCGCCATTACATCTCGAGCGACTTCATGTCCTTGACATCGGCTTGTACCTGCAGCCGCGACTCATCGCTGAGTGGAATCAAGCCCCTTTCTGTCAGATACCCGTCCTCGCCCATCGCCTTGTTGGAGGTGAACTCGATCGCATACTCCCGAATGCCGGGTATTTTGCCGACATGCGCACCCTTGATATAAAAATACAGAGGGCGGGACACCGGATACTCTCCACTGGATATTGTGTCAAACGTTGGGGTTATACCATCGACCACAGCCCCCTGGACCTTGTCACCGTTTTCCTCCAGGAAGCTGTAACCAAAGACGCCCACAGCATCCGGGTTAGCCTCCAGTTTTTGCACGATAAGGTTATCGTTTTCACCCGCTTCAATATAGGCGCCGTCTTCACGCATGGCATAGGCCACGGTGACGAAGACATCCTCACCCTTGGGCGCCTTGCCTTTCTTTGCCACCAGCGCGTCATACAGCGCTGCAGGCAGCCCGAGCTCGGCCATTGCCGCCTTGATTTCATCCACCTGGGTGGCATCCAGTTCAGCCAGGGCCTCCAATTCAGGCAGCGCCGCAGCGCCGCCGGCCATTGCCAGCTCAGCAAACGCATCGCGGGTTCCGGAGGTCGGTGGCGGCCCGAGTACTTCGATTTTCGTGGCCGGCAGCGCCGGATTGACATCTTTCCATGTCTGGTTCGGGTTGGGGATCAACTTGCCATCAGGGCCAGGAATATCCTTGGCCAGTGCCAGGTAGACGTCCTTCAGGCTCAGCTCCAGTTGTGCAACATCGGTGGAATTGGCAATTGCAATACCGTCATACCCTACCAGTACTTCCACAATTTCAGTCACACCATTGTCCTGGCAGTCGTCATACTCACTCTGCTTTATGCGCCTCGAAGCATTCGTGATATCGGGCGTACCGGCACCGACCCCGCTACAAAAAAGTTTCAGCCCTCCTCCAGTTCCTGTCGCTTCGATCTTGGGTGACTTGAATGAGGTTCCACGCCCGAACCGCTCGGCCACGACAGTGGCGAAGGGGTAGACGGTGGATGACCCGACGATGCTCACGATGTCGCGGTTCGCGGCCTGCGCGGAACCAAGCGTGGTAAAGGTAGCCAGGATCGCAACTGCTCCAACCAGGTGATTTTTCACGTTGTGGGTACTCCGTAACATTGATTTAGTGAGATTCCAGTCTTTTCGCATTTCACGGTGCGCAGTCTAGGTTCCAAGTGTTACGTTTTTGTTACAACGCGACATGTGCCCGGGCAAACTTGCCAATTGACGGGCAACCGGCTGTCGAGCAGCCAATTCGGTCTGCTAGAGCTCGCCATTCCCATCGCGCAACTCATTCAACCTGCCATGGCGAACATCGAGCCCGCGAACCAGGTACACCACATGTTCGGCGATATTACAGGCGTGATCACCGATGCGTTCCAGGCTTCGCAGCGCCCACATTTCGTTCAATATCACACCAATATTGCGTGGATCCTCGACCATAAAGGTGATCAGACTGCGCATCGCGCTGCCGTACTCCTTGTCGACCTCATCGTCCTCCTTGACCACGGCGACAGCCTGTTCGACGTCCAGCCGCGCAAACGCATCCAGTGACTGCCGCAACATCACACCCACCATTGCTCCGATATGCTTGATTTCGACAAAATTACTGGGCGACTTGCCATCTTCAGAGATTCGTACCGCCTGTTTAGCCACCTTGGCCGCCTCGTCGCCGATGCGCTCCAGGTCCCGGTTGACCTTGATGATAGCGATAATCAGTCGCAGGTCACTGGCGGTGGGCTGTCGGCGGGCAATGATGGTTGCACATTCATCGTCGATGGCCATTTCCATCTGGTTGACTTCACTGTCTCTTCGCACAATGAGTTCCGCCTCACCACTGTCCATTTTGATCAGCGCATCCAGGGCCTCAGTCAGTTGCTGTTCGACCTTCCCACCCATCGACAACATATGGTTGCGCAGCGATTCCAACTCCGTGTTGAATTTTGCGGATATGTGCTGCTGGTAGTCTTCTTTTTTCAACATGCCATCTGCCTCTTCTGCGACCTGTCAGTCACCTTTTTGGAAACTCAAGGGTAAAGGTGCTCCCCTCGCCCAGTTTACTCTCTATACGCAGGCTCGCACCATGCGCCACTGCGACGTGTTTGACAATTGCCAGGCCAAGGCCGGTGCCGCCAGTAGCAGAATTGCGACTATCATCCACTCGGTAGAATCGCTCGGTCAGCCTCGGAATATGCGAGGCATCTATCCCGATTCCCCTGTCACGAACCTGCAACAGCAAACGACCATCCTTCGTCCTCGTCCACCCCAACGTCACAGGATGGCCATTGGCGCTGTACTTAATGGCGTTGATCGCGAGATTGGAAGCCGCACTATAGAGCTGCCGGTAGTCACCGAACACTTTGTCTTCAGCATCGATATCGAGAACGATCTTCGTGTCCGGATAAGCCTCATCAAGTTCATCCCGCAGTTCCTGCAACAAGCCCCTGATATCGACCCATTCGCGCTCGTCCTCGCGCTTTTCGCTCTCGATACGCGACAGCCATAACAAGTCCTTGAGCAGGTTTTCCATGCGCTGCGCCTGCTGATCCATCTGCTCCAGAGGCTTCACGTAGCGCACGGGTAATTCCTGTGAATTCTCCAGAAATGTACTGAGATAACCGCTGATAACGGTCAGGGGCGTACGCAATTCGTGGGAGACATTGGCAACGAAGTCCCGGCGGATCTTCTCCATCCTCACTTCACTGCTGACATCGCGAATAAAGAGCAAGCGCTCTCCCTCTCCGAAGTGCGTGATATCGACACGCAAATAAATGGAGCGGCCTTCACCCACTGAAAGGTATTGCAGGGGATTGGCGTAGTTTCGACCCAGGAAATACTCATTGAATTCAGGTGCCCGCACCAGGTTGGTCAGCGTTTGCCCGGTATCATCGGGGTAGCGTAGCCCCAGAAGCGGCTCCACTGCGCGATTCAACCATTTGATTGCGCCCTGCTTGTCCACCATCAGGACGCCGTCGCGCATAGCGGCAAACGAATCTTCGAGATATGTCACTGATGATTGCAAGCGCGCCTGCTCCTGTGAGCTCTTCCTGTGAAAAAAGTAGATTCGGGCGAACAACTCCCCCCAGCTACCATAGGCGTCAGGCGGCAGCTCGTCAGGACTGTTGAGCCACAACAACGCACGCCGCATCTGGTACAACCAGAAACCCACCCAGCCCAGAAGCACCACAATAACGGCCTCGCGGGCGTATCCATACATTGCGCCCAGCGCCGCGGATAACGCTAACAACACTAAAAGCCGGCTTACGGCACTATACCAACTCATGTCGAGTCAGAAGCTGTCACTAATAAATACCGCGCGATGAAAAACGGTAGCCTGTGCCACGAACGGTCTGGATAAGGTTGCTGTAATCACCGGCAGGCGTTTGCAGCGCCTTGCGCAGCCGCCGAATGTGGACATCCACTGTGCGCTCCTCTACATAGACGTTTGCGCCCCACACCTGATCCAGCAGCTGGCCACGGGTGTAGGCCCGCTCCGGGTGTGACATGAAAAATTGCAGGAGATTAAACTCGGTCGGCCCCATCTCCAGAGGTTGGTCGGCGATAAATGTACGCTTGCTCTCGCCATCCAGCAGCAATTCGGCGACCTGTATCTTCTCACTTTCCGTACCGCCCCCGGCCCGACGCAACAGCGCCTTGATGCGGGCAATTAACTCACGCGGTGCAAACGGTTTCGTAATGTAATCATCAGCGCCGACATCGAGGCCTTGTATCACATTATCTTCAGCTGTTTTCGCGGTAAGCATGATCACCGGCATCTCACGGGTCAGTTCCTCGCGCTTCAGGCGACGCATCAGTTCCAGCCCACTGCCACCGGGCAACATCCAGTCGAGCAGCACAATAGAGGGCCGTTCATCGACGATTAATTGATACGCGCGATGAATATCCTGTGCCTCTATGCAACGAAAATCCGCAAACTCCAGTGCCATGCGAAGCATGTCCCTGATAGCGAACTCGTCATCGACAATTAGTACTGTAGCTGTACTCATTAGCCCGCAAACCCTCGCTTACTTTGAAAAAGGGTATTAAAAGTCGCAAGTGTGACAATTACATGACAGGCTGGGGTGGAAATGCAACAAATCTGTCAAATTGCGGCCGTATGGGGCCGGTCGTAGGGCCTGCGCTGGGCCGAACCGCCCTAGCGCAGGCTCGCGTTGATATTGAGTAGCATCTTGTTGCCGGGACATAAATCCGTCTCATCAAGCGCGTTCAGTGGCCTCTGGGACGTCTCCAGTACCTCGTGCAGATCCCTGGAATCCATATTCATATAGATGAGACCGGTGAGGATGTTGCCGGAGCAGCGGTGTTCCTCCAGCGCATTGATAGCCGAGCGTCGGTCGAAGGGGTTGAGCGACTCATCGACTTTATACAGGCGAATACTGGATCCATTGTGCAGAGTCACCTCGTGGCTGTGACCTGGCTGGTACTCGGTGGTGATCTCCTTGTGCATCGGCACAAAATCAATGGTACCTGTGGCCTCGGAATGCTCCCTCACAAACTCGTAGCTCTTGGTGGACTTGGCATTGTTATTAAACGTCACGCAGGGTGAGACCACATCGATAAGGGCAAAACCGCGATGCGAAATAGCCGCCTTGATCAACGGTACCAGTTGCTCTTTGTCCCCGGAGAAACTGCGAGCGACAAAAGTAGCGCCCATCTGCAGCGCGGTGCCACACAGATCAATAGCGCTGTAGATATTCGGATCGCCCTTCTTGCTGGCCGAGCCTCTGTCCGCTGTTGCGGAATCCTGCCCCTTGGTCAGGCCGTAACAACCGTTGTTCATTACAATGTAAACCATATTGAGATTGCGCCGGGCCACATGCGCAAACTGCCCCATGCCAATGGAGGCGGTATCGCCATCGCCGGATACACCCATGTACAACAGGTCCCGGTTGGCCAGCGCAGCACCCGTCACCACGGAGGGCATACGGCCGTGGACTGAATTGAAGCCGTGCGAATTACCGAGAAAATAAGTCGGTGCCTTGGATGAACACCCAATACCGGAGAGCTTGGCAATCTTGTGCGGCTCGATGGACAACTCATGACAGGCCCGCACAATGGCGCCACTGATGGAGTCGTGACCACACCCAGCGCACAGGGTCGAAATGGCGCCCTCGTAATCGGCCTTTGTGTATCCAAGGTCGTTGACCGGAAGCTCCGGGTGTCTGAATTTGGGAAGCTGGTAACTCATCGGGATTCTCCGGCCCGCAACAGCGCGGTATTACGGTGCAGTGGCAGTACATTGTCGCTGTTCAGGTGCGTCTTGATTTGCTTGCGTATATTGCGTGCACTGATAGGCGTGCCATCGAAGCACAGCACCGACTTCAGTTTATCGGGCCCAAACTCGAACTCCGCCATCAGCAGCGTGCGCAATTGGGCATCGCGATTCTGCTCGATCACAAACACCTGTTTGTGACGCTCTATAAATTCCTGAACCTCCTTGTTGAACGGGAAGGCTCGCACGCGCATGGCGTTCAAATGCACACCCTCGGCGGAGAGATAGTCCAGAGCCTCGCGCGCGGCCTCTTCGCTGGTGCCGAAATACAGTACTGCGGTATCCGTTTCCACACCGCAGTCGACAGTGATCGGCGCGGGCACATATTCGTTGATGGTGTCCCACTTGCGCAGCAAGCGCAGCATATTTGCCTCGTACTCCTCCCCCTTCTCGGTATAGACGGCATATTCATTGCGGGACGTGCCACGGGTAAAAAATGCGCCTTTGGTAGGGTGTGTACCGGGATAGGTTCGATAGCAAATCGCATCGCCATCGACGTCGAGGTAGCGTCCGAACTCCACGCCCTCCTCCAACTGTTCGGCGGTGAGTACTTTGCCCCGGTCGTATTTACGCTCGTCATCCCAGGCGAGTGGCTCTGACATATTGTCGTTCATTCCCAGGTCCAGATCAGACATCAGGATGATGGGAGTCTGCAACCGCTCAGCGAGATCAAAGGACAGGGCGCCGAAATCAAAACACTCCCTGGGAGTCGAGGGAAACAGCAAAACCTGCTTGGTATCGCCATGCGAGGCGTAGGCGCAGGAGAGGATATCGGACTGCTGTGTGCGCGTCGGCATACCGGTGGAAGGCCCCGCTCGCTGCACATTGAACAACACCGTTGGTATCTCTGCAAAATAGGCCAGCCCCAGGAACTCGCTCATCAGCGATACGCCCGGGCCGGAAGTCGCTGTAAACGAGCGTGCGCCATTCCAGCTGGCGCCTATCGCCATGCCGATAGCGGCCAGTTCATCCTCGGCCTGCACAATGGCGTAGTTGCAGCGGCCGGTGCCGGGATCGATCCTGACCCGCTTGGCGTATTTTTCAAAGGCATCGACGACAGAGGTAGACGGGGTAATCGGATACCACGCTGCCACTGTTGCCCCGCCGTACAGAGCACCGAGACCGAGCGCGGTATTCCCGTCCAGCAGGATTTTGTCACCGACCTTGTCACTCTTCTCCACGCGAATACCGATAGGGCACTCCAGATGATTTCGGACATATTGATGCCCCAACTCCAGCGCGTGGATATTGGGCAGTACCAGGTTCTTCTTGCCCTTGAACTGATCCTCCACCAGGCCCGTGAGCACCTTGAAATCCATATCCAGCAGCGCCGCCAGCGCACCGACGTAGATCACGTTCTTGAATAACTGTCGCTGGCGCGGATCGTCATACTGTTCGTTACAAATTCGGGTGAGCGGCACCCCGATGATAGAGATATCATCGCGATGCAGGCGCAGGTCCAGCGGTTTGGTGTCATCGTAAATGAAATAGCCACCGGGCAGCACCTCCCGGATATCCTGGGCCATACTCTGCGGATTAACGGATAGCGCAATATCAATACCGCCGCGGCGCCCCAGATAACCCTTGTCGTTAACCCTGACCTCATACCAGGTAGGCAGCCCCTGGATATTCGACGGGAATATATTCTTTGGCGACACCGGTATACCCATCCGGAACAGCGCCTTCGCGAACAGATTGTTGGCACTGGCCGAGCCGGTACCATTCACGTTGGCAAATTTGATAACGAAGTCGTTGACCGATTCAATGCGCTTCATAATCATTCACCTGCCTTGTGCACATTGTAGAGAAACTTTTGCATATCCCATGCAGTCGTCGGACAGCGCTCCGCACACAGACCGCAGTGCAGGCACACGTTCTCATCCTTGACCATCACGCGCATCGTGGGCAGGTCAGCGGAGATATATAGATCCTGCGCCAAATTGCTCGCCGGCGCTTCGAGCCGGTGCCGCAACTCTTCCTCTGCGCCATTGGTGGTAAAGGTGATGCAATCGGTCGGGCAAATATCGACACAGGCATCGCACTCGATGCAGCGCAGCTCGTCGAAGACTGTCTGTACATCGCAATTCAGGCAGCGCTCTGCTTCCTTGTAGCCGGTCTCGACATCAAACCCCAATTCGACTTCGACCTTGCGATTTGTCAGCGTCTTGGACAGCGGAGCGTGCGGGACCGCATAGCGACGATCATTGGCGACGGCATTGTCGTAACTCCACTCGTGCACACCCATTTTTTGACTCGAAAGGGTGACGTGTGGCGGCGGCCGCTTGTGAACATCCTCACCGCGGCAGAACAGATCGATACTGACTGCTGCCTGGTGGCCATGGGCGACGGCTGTGATAATGTTTTCAGGGCCGAAAGCGGAGTCACCACCAAAAAACACGCGCTCGTTGGTGGACTGGAAGGTGGTTTCGTCGACCACCGGCATTTCCCACTTATCAAACTCTATTCCCAGGTCGCGCTCAATCCAGGGGAAAGCATTCTCCTGTCCGATGGCCATCAGGACATCATCAGCTTCCATAAACACCAGGTCTTCGCCGGTTGGAACCAGCGTGCGCTTGCCAGACTCATCGTAATGCGCTTCCACTTTTTCAAAACGCATCCCCTTCAGCTTGCCGTCCTCAACCACGAATTCCTTGGGTACGTGATTGTTGTAGATGGGGATACCCTCGTTCGCGGCATCCTCTTTCTCCCAGGGTGATGCTTTCATTTCTTCGAACGGACTGCGCACAACCACGCGCACATCCTCTCCGCCCATGCGCCGGGACGTTCTACAACAGTCCATGGCTGTATTTCCGCCGCCAAGGACCAGCACACGCTTCCCGATCGACTTGGTGTGCTCAAAGGCGACGCTGGACAGCCAGTCGATACCCAGGTAAACATTGGGCATGGCATCTTCCAGACCCGGCAAATTCAGGCCCTTGCCGCGAGGCGCCCCAGTGCCGACGAACACGGCATCGTACTCCTTGTCCAGTATCTCTTTGAGACTCTCTACCTGGATGTTAAAGGTCGTGTTCAACCCCATATCCAGGATGTAGTTCACCTCTTCATCTAGCACTTCAGCAGGCAGCCGGAACGACGGAATCTGGCTGCGCATCATGCCACCACCGGCAAACTGATTGTCGTAGAGATCAATACTGTACCCCAGCGGCGCGAGACCACGAGCCACTGTCAGCGACGCCGGGCCAGCACCGATCAGTGCAACCCGTTTGCCATTCTTTGCTTTCGGAATGACTGGCAGCTGATCGCGAATATCATCCTTGTTGTCAGCCGCCACGCGCTTGAGGCGGCAGATGGCAACGGGTTCTTCCTCGACCCGCACACGACGACATGCCGGTTCACAGGGACGGTCACAGGTACGACCGAGAATTCCGGGGAACACATTGGACTGCCAGTTAACCATGTAAGCATCGGTGTAACGCTCAGCGGCGATCAGGCGGATGTATTCGGGGACAGGCGTATGGGCCGGACAGGCGTACTGGCAATCCACAACCTTGTGGAAATACTCGGGGTTCTTGATATCTGTTGGTTTCACTTGCCATGCTCTTTATTGGTATAGCCAGAAAAAAGTCGCACGTGAATGCGCCGCACCAGCCTTGGGATTGTGGCACATGTCAAGTATGTTTTCATTACAAGGGGCTGGCGTATAGCGTTACTTTTCCAACACTTAGCCAATAATAATGAGACCGGTGTCGCATCTTGAACTACCGCGCCGCGGCCGCCGGCTAAAACCAGCCAAAGAAGCCTCCTCTATCCTTCAGTGCTTCTTCGCAGCCGAGTAGCTGCGCCTGATAGTTGTTAGCGCGAGCTTCAACCTTGCGCGCCACAGCCATCAACCAGGGCTTTTGCCGATAGGTCGCGCGATTGTAGCCACCGTGTCCCTCGTGATAGGCCAGATAGAGGCCGTAGGTATTCTGTAGCGCAATACCGCTGCGACGCTTCGATTGGTAGTTGTACCAACCGACAAAGTCGATCGCATCGGCGAAGTCATCCCTGTCAGCCCCGAACCTCCCGGCGTCATCCTCATACTCATTCCATGTGGTCGTTTTGGCCTGGCTATAACCGTAGGCAGTGGAGGGTCTAAACCAGGGGATAAAACCCAGTAGCTTGCGCCGCGGAGGCCTGGCGTCTGCGCGAAATCGAGATTCCTGATAGATAATCGCCATCATCACCGGGATGGGGCTACCCCATTCATCGCGCGCCTCTTCGGCATCGTCATACCAGTCGTCTTTCTCGGTAAAAATCGCACAGATGTTGTCGACGTTTCTCGGCGGGCTGGTGGTGCATGCGCTAACGGCCAGCACTCCGACAAGGAGGATGATCGTTCGCCCGGTGCGACTCAACTCTCGACCCCATGGGCTGCCAGCAATGCCAGCAACGCCTCTTCGTCAATCACGTCCACACCCAGTTCATTCGCTCTGGTCAATTTGGATCCAGCGCCTGGCCCCGCGACCACGCAGGTGGTTTTTGCAGACACACTACCGGCGACCTTCGCACCGAGTGATTGCAACCGGGCCTTGGCCTCCTCGCGACTCAATGACTCCAGTTTGCCGGTTACTACCCACACTTGTTCTGCCAGCGGCAGACTGTCCAGCGGCCTGGGTTCGATATCGGCCCAGCTTATCCCCGCTTTCTGCAGGGCTTCGACCACCGCCATACTGGCCGCAGAATCGAAAAACTGCAGCAGGTGATCGGCCACCACGGGGCCGACATCATCGACCTGCAGCAGTTGCGTTTCCGAGGCAGATGCCAGCGCCTGCAAGCTGCCGAAGTGCCTTGCCAGGTTGAGAGCAGTCGCCTCTCCCACCTCTCGAATACCCAGCGCAAAGACAAACCGCGCCAGGCTGGTTTGTTTACTTTTTTCCAACGCGGCGAGAAGGTTTTCGGCAGATTTTTCGCCCATGCGATCGAGTTTCAGCAGTTGTTCTTTTGACAGGGCATACAGACCTGCCACATTGTCGACCAATCCTTCATCGACCAGTTGCTCGACCAGCTTGTCACCAAGGCCATCGATGTCCATAGCGCGGCGAGAGACAAAATGCTTGATTGCTGCTTTTTGCTGGGCGCCGCAGCCCAGCCCGCCCATACACCGCCAGGCAGCCTCCCCCGCTTCCCTCTCAATGGCCGACTGACAGACAGGGCAGCGATCCGGGAATGCAATCGCGCGCGCATTCTGCGGGCGCTTATCGAGCACCACAGAGACAATCTGTGGGATCACATCACCGGCACGGCGCACGATTACGGTATCCCCGATCTTCACACCCAGGCGCTCGATTTCATCGCTGTTATGCAGGGTCGCGTTGCTCACTGTGACGCCACCGACAAACACCGGCTCCAGCCTGGCCACAGGGGTAATGACACCAGTGCGGCCGACCTGAAACTCCACGTCAAGCAGGTGCGTCATCTCCTCCTGCGCGGGAAATTTTCTCGCAATAGCCCACCGCGGCGCGCGCGAGACAAAGCCCAGCCGCTGTTGCAAACCGAGATCGTTAACCTTGAAGACGATTCCATCAATATCGTAGGCGAGACTGTGACGGCGCTGCGCCAGCGCATCAAAATAGGCATCACAGGCTTCAATACCTTGTACAACCGCAGACTCCGGATTGATCCTCAGCCCCCAGTCACTGAGACGCGCCAATACACCTGAGTGCTGGCCGGGCAAATCGCCCCCTTGCACCAGCGCCACACTGTAGCAACACATCTCCAGAGGACGCTGCGCGGTGATCCGCGCATCCAGTTGTCGCAGACTGCCGGCAGCGGCATTGCGCGGATTGACGAAAGTCTTTTCTCCGCGCTCGCGGGCGCGGTTGTTCAACTGCTCAAAACCGGCTTTGGGCATATAAATTTCACCCCGAACCTCCATCAGCGGGGGATAGCCCTCACCCCGCAGGCGCAGTGGAATCGATCGTATCGTGCGAACATTGTGAGTGATATCCTCGCCGGTAGTGCCGTCACCCCGCGTGGCACCGCGTTCCAGCACACCATCGCGGTACAGCAGGCTGACAGCGATACCGTCGAGCTTTGGCTCACAGGCGAATTCCAGGGGTTCGGCCGCCTCACCCAGCCTGTCCAGCAAACGCCGGTTGAAGCGATACAATTCCTCACTACTGAAGGCATTTTCCAGAGACAGCATGGGGACTTCATGGGCAACCTGCCTGAACTGCGCCACTGGCTGGCCACCGACACGCTGGGTTGGGGAATCCGCGCGCTGAAGCTCTGGGTGTGCCTCCTCCAACTGCAGCAGGCGCTGCATACAACGGTCGTACTCTGCATCGGGGACAGTCGGTTCGTCCAACACATAGTACTGGTGATTCCAGGCATCCAGTTGCTCTCGCAGGGATTCTATTTCCTGCAAAGGGTCTGCCTGCTGCTCCATGATCAGTATCAGCGGGCCTTGGCGAGCATGCGTCGCTCCAGTTCGCGGATTTGCTGGCGACTGTGCTCCTTGGTCTGTCGAGTCAGTACACTGCGCGATTCATCGAGCACGTCTGCGCCCAGGTTGCGGGCGACCGCCTGCGCAGTCTCCAACATATAATCGTATGCCTGCATCATGTCTTCAGGCCCGGGCAGCGTCAGGAAAAACACCAGGCCCGGTGTCGTCATATCGGCCATGGTATCGATGTCAAAGACACCGGGCTGCATCATGTCAGCGACACTGAACTGAATGGCACCGCGCCCGGCCTCAAACTCGTGGCGGTGAAAAAAATCCATATCGCCAAAGCGCAAATCACAGGCCAGCAGAATCTGCAGTATGTCATCGCCGCGCAATCCCTCGGGACTGCGCGCGACGACGTTGAGCATAAACACTTCGGGCTCCACCCCGCGCGGGAGTTTGCCCGGCGGCGGCGCTGCCGCTGCGTCACTGTCGGCATCGCTATCGGCGACCAGCCCATCCAGCCAATCCAGGTTCTGCGTCTCGTCGTCCCGCGCGTCGGGGGCGATACCGCCGACCAGTACATCGTCGTCATCGGCAACGGCAGTTTTTTTCTCGCCCCGAGCCGATTTATCTGAAGCAGTAGCAGCGGCTTTTGAGCCCGGTGGGTAACCGGCAGCACGCAGAATATCACCCCGCTCAACCACTCTTGCACCGCCGTTGGGAAGCTCCCCGAATTTGCCTATATCGTCTGGCAATTCAGGTGGCAGATCCGCTGGATCGACCAATTTCATTTTTACCCGGTTATGTTTGTCGCGACGAATCCGACGCCAGGCATCCAGCAACACGGCCAAGATCAGCAACACGCCAACGATGACCATCCAGTCTCTTACTGTTAAATCCGTTAGTCCCACTCGCTCAATCCGCTTCCCGTTTCGCCCGATTAACTGGCCGCCAGCGCCGCGGCCTCCTCCACATCGACAGACACCAGCCTTGATACGCCCGGCTCGTGCATGGTTACACCCATCAGTTGATCGGCGTACTCCATAGATATTTTGTTGTGTGTAATATAGATGAATTGCACCTTGTCGGACATCTCTTTTACCAGTCGTGCATAGCGCCCGGTGTTGGCGTCGTCGAGGGGCGCATCCACCTCATCGAGAATACAGAACGGCGCCGGGTTGAGCTGGAAGATAGAGAAAACCAGCGCAATTGCCGTCAGTGCTTTTTCACCACCGGACAGCAGATGGATGGTCGCGTTTTTCTTGCCGGGTGGACGCGCCATGATGGTGATACCGGTATCGAGCAAGTCGTCCCCTGTCATCTCCAGATAGGCGCTGCCGCCGCCGAAAACACGGGGAAACAACTCCTGCAGACCCGAATTCACCTTCTCAAAGGTCTCCCGAAAGCGGTTCCGTGTCTCTTTGTCTATCTTGCGGATGGCGGATTCCAGAGTTTCCAGCGCAGTCACCAGATCCTCATTCTGAGCGTCCAGATAATTTTTGCGCTCGGATTGCAGATTGTATTCGTCGATGGCAGCCAAATTGATCGGGCCGAGACGCGATATCCGGCTTGCCACCCTCTCCAGTGCGTTTTTCCACTCTGGTTCATTGGCGCCTTCGGGCATTGAGCTCAACACCGCTTCGAGCTCGTGCTGGCCTTCCTGCAGCTGCTTGTACAGGGCATTGCGCTGCACCTGTAAAGTCTGGCTGCTGATGCGATGGCGCTCCAGTTCACTGCGCACGGTTTCGGCGCGCTGCTCGATCGCGGCGCGCTGCTGCTCCGCCTCACGCAACCGGTGCTCAACCTCAGCCACCTGCTGGCGCGCTGCACTTAACTCTGCCTCGGACTGCAAGCGCAACTCCAGTTGTTGCTCAAGTTCCTCGCGCAGCCCCGTCAAGGGGTCATCACTCTCACGCAGCGCCTCGTTCAGGGTGTCCTGACGCTCGCGCAACTGTGACACCTGCCGGTCCGTGCGCTCGATCGTTTCCCGCACAGCGTTCAGCTGTGTGTCGAGCGACTGGTGGCGCATTGCCACCTGGTGGGCTGCGTCTTTATCCTCCCGGGCTTTCTGCCGGGCGGTGTCCAGTGTCCCGCGTATCTGGTCCCGGGTAGACAGCAGCTCCTCGCGACGCTGGGAGTCCGCTTCCATTCGCTCGATACACTCCGCCAGCACAGTCCGGGCCTGGGAAACGGCTTCCTGCTCCTGCCGAAATTGCCCTCTGGCCTCGTCGATTTCAGTATTGATGCGCTCGTGGCGCAACTTGATCTGTTCGGCTTTGGCCTGGTGGGCGGACACGCGCGCGCTGATTTCGGCGTGCTGGCGGGTGCTGGCCTGCAGCGCACGCTGACACTCCTGGCGCTGCTCTTCCATGTCTTTAAGCGCGTCCTCGCACTCCTGTAACTGATCCGTCAGCGCGATCTCGCGCTGCTGTTGCACATCCAGCTTCTGCGCCAATGCATCGAGTTCCTCCTGGCGCTGGATAACGCCACCGTCACTGCTGGAGACACGTGCGACACGCAGCCAGTTGCGACCCATCCAGATCCCGTCGCGGGTGATGATGGACTCATTAGCCGCCAGCGAGCCACGCAGCTGTAAGGCCTGTGTCAAATCCTCGGCAGCGCGTATACCGGCCAACAGGCCATCGGTGCGACCGCTGCTGTGTACCTTGGACGCCAGATACCCGGCAGCGGCCTCAATGCTGTCCGCGGATTCAACCAACAGTAAATTACCCTGTTCAAAGCTGCCGAGAAAACCACCCAGGGCGTCGATGTCATCCACGCACACTGCTTGCAGGTAGTCCCCCAGCACCGTCTCCACCGCCAGCTGCCAGCCGTCATCTACCTGCATGGTTTCCAACAGCCGGGATTTATCCGCCAGCTGGTGCGACTGCAGCCACTGGCCAACGCTCTCACTGCCGTCCTGCATGGCTGCCTGCTGCAAGGCCTCCAGCGATGCGCTGCGCCCGCGCATTTGCTGCAACGCGGAGCGCACCTGATTCAGTTCAGTGGACAGCTCGGTGCGTTTGTCCCGGGTGGATGCAAGCGTCTCGACCAGCGATTCAGCACGTCGCTCATGCTCCGCCATTGTCAGCTCAATCTCAGCCTGCTGCTCACCAAGTTCTTCCGCTTCAGTATCAGCGGGGCCCTGTGCAAGGCCCTGCTTCTCTTCCTCCAGTTGACGTGTGCGACCCTGCAGTCGCTGCAGCACTTGTTCCAGATGCTGGATGCGCGATTGCTGCACCTCGGCCTGCTGCCTCGGCTCGGCGGCGTGCTGGTTAAACTCATCCCACTGGTGCTGCCAATCGTGCATCGCCTCCTCTGCCAGCAGCAGCGCTTCGGCCGATGCGGCCTCAAGCTCCTGCAGCTGTTCCATCTGGGGCGTCAGCGTCTCGAGTTCGCTCTCCCAGCTGTTCAGTTTGCTGCGGTCCTCACCCAGGTGACTTTCGGCCTCGACGAGGTTTGACGCCGTCTGCGCCAGGTCCTCCTGCAACTGCCGACCTCGCTCCTGTTGATGCTTGATGGTCTGCTCTATGCGGGCGACTTCAGAGCCGAGCTGGTAATACGTGGCCTGCACCTTGTTGAAATCATCGCTTCGATCTGAGTGATCTACCCGGTGCTGCTCGATGGCGGTATCGACATGCTGGTGCTCTGAATGGATACCCTCCAGCTTGACCTCCAGCTCACTGACCGCTTGCGTCGCGGTTTTAATCTGCTCGTCGAGCGCCTGGCACTGCAGCGCGAGCAACTGCGCCTTCAACTCGCGCTCTTCGGCCTTGAACTCGGTATACTTCTCCGCCGCCTGCGCCTGGCGTTGCAGGTGTCCAAGCTGCCTGGCCAACTCATCGCGCAAATCGGTCAGTCGATCGAGGTTTTCCAGCGTCCGCCGCATCCTGCTCTCGGTTTCCTTGCGGCGCTCCTTATACTTCGAGATGCCCGCAGCCTCCTCGAGAAACACGCGCAGTTCCTCCGGTTTGGATTCAATCAGGCGGCTGATCATCCCCTGCTCGATAATGGCGTAGCTGCGAGGCCCCAGACCGGTGCCGAGGAAAATGTCTGTGATATCCCGACGGCGGCACTTGGTACCGTTGAGAAAATAATCGGATTGGCCATCGCGCGTAACCTGCCGGCGCGTAGAGATCTCGGCATAGCTGGCGTACTCTCCACCGACCCGACCTTCGCTGTTGTCGAACACCAACTCGATGGACGCCTGCCCGACGGGCTGGCGATTGACAGAGCCGTTGAAAATAACATCGGCCATGGACTCGCCGCGCAGGTTCTTGGCGGAGCTTTCGCCCATCACCCAGCGCACGGCGTCAATCACATTCGATTTTCCACAGCCATTGGGGCCCACCACGGCGCACATATTGCTGGGGAAGTTGACTGAGGTGGGGTCAACGAATGACTTGAATCCCGCCAGCTTGATTGACTTTAGTCGCATATTACCTTAAGTGGTGTTTGTAACTATTTGTTTTTTATGTCTTTATTCTGATTTTTTGAAACATTCGCCCAACGCTGAAACACAACATGTAGTGTATCTACTTTACGCGAACAACACTATGCCTGAACAGGGGAAATGCAAAAATTCGCGTTGCAGGGCGCTGGAATTGACAGCATGACAGGCGGCCAGAAGCGGGAGAACAAACACTTGCGCCAGCCGCGGATAGCCCCGGCCATCCGCCACTTGATGCAGGCGCGCGGCGACTACTGCTGATTGCGACGCAACACAATCTCCAGTGGCGCCGCGTCGGCCGACGGTGCCACCGGCCCCACCTGCCCTATCCAGGTAGCATTCGCTTCGCCCGGCCTGCCGTCAGCAGAGACCTGGACAGCCACGATCACCGAGGCAGTTTGCGACAGTTTTTGACCCGCCATGGAATTGCCATCGTCCAGCCGCAGGGTCAGAGGCAGTTGCGCACCGCTGAGGCGCTGCACTGCGATCGGCATACGACTGTCGGATTCGGCATTGCGCGCCAGGATAAACACAGTGTCGGTCGGCGCGATGTCGGCATCCGCAGGTGCGGATACCTGCACTGTGACGCCCGCACCAGACGACTCCACAGCCGCAACGGGTGCAGCGACACCGGCGGCGGCCGGATCGGCCTCGCCCAGTTGCTGCCTGGCGGTCGCTATCACCTGGGAAATCATCTGGGCGCTTTCAGAGCCCGCGGGTTCCATAGCCAGCAGGCGCTGCCAGTACTCGACGGCAGCGCGGTACTGATTCTGTTCGAACGATGCCATGCCCAGCAGCCCCAGGGCAGTGCGCTGGTGAGGGTCGGCAGCCAGCGCCTGTTCTGCACGCAAACGGGCACGATCGTCGAGCACGCGGCCTGCTGCCAGATATGCTGCCTGCGCGGCATAGGCCAGCGCCTGCGCATCTTCCGGGACCGCCTCTACCAGTGCGTCATACGTGGTCGCCGCCTGACGGTAGTCCTCCTGCCCCATATAATAACGGCCCAGCAATGCAAGGTAGTGCAAATTGTCGGGGCGCTGTGCTGAGCGCGCTTCCACATCGTCGATGAGCGCACGCATCTGCGCCGCCGTGGCATTCTCGGGCAGGGTCTGCAGGCGCTGCGTGATGTTCACATCGGGGGCCGCACCCAGCACGTAGTAAAGCCCGCTGGCAGCCAGGGCGACCAGCGGCAGCAGCGTCCACACCGGGAAAGTGCTGGCCGGAGCCTGCTGCTGAGCGGCGTGTGCGTACTGATCTTCCAACAGGCGAATCTGCGCATCCTCCTGCAGATCCGGGCTCTCCTCTGCTGCCAGCTCAGCCTGTCGCTGGCGAAACCACTCCAGGTTGGCGCGATCCAGATCGGCTTCCACCGCTCCCGGGCGCACTCTGGGGAACAAGTAAAAGACTGCACTGAGCAAGACCAATCCAGCACAGCTAAAAAAAAATGTGGTCAAGAGTCGCGCTCCGATTTATTGAGCAATTTTTGCAGGCGGGCTTGCTCCGCCGCGGTGAGTGAGGCACCCGGGCTATCCTCAATTTTCGAGCGCGAGCGCAGTGTTGCCACCAGCACACCGATCGCTGCCAGCAGGAGCAGGACGGGGGCCAGCCACAGCACTGTGGTAGTGCCACCAAAGCGCGGTCGATAGCGCACAAATTCACCGTACCGGGCCACCATGTAATCGAGGATTTCCTCATCACTGGCTCCCGCTTCCAGTTGCTGATGCAGGAGTTTGCGCAGGTCCTGCGCAATTGGCGCATTGGAATCGGCAATGTTCTGGTTCTGGCACTTGGGACAGCGCAACTCCTCGCTCAGTTGCTGGTAGCGCGCTTCAAGTGCCGGATCGCTGAAGTCATAGGTTTCTATCAGCGCCACCGCCTGGCCGCTCAGCAACACCAGTGTCGCCAAAAAGAGACTACGCACCATCATCATTGCCCTCCCTGCCCCATCTTCAATTCCCGATACAGGGGTTTCAGTACAGTTTCCCAGACCTGCTCATCCACCACTCCCACGTGGCGGTAACGCACTACACCACTGGCGTCGAGCAGGTAGGTCTCAGGGGCGCCGTAGACCCCCAGATCCACTCCCAGCGTGCCCTCGCGGTCAGCGATATTGAGTCGATAGGGGTTGCCCAACTCCTGCAGCCAACGCTGGGCCGCACTGTCGGTATCCTTGTAGTTGAGACCGTAAATGGGTATGCCAGCATCCGCCAACTGTTTCAGGTACGGGTGCTCAACACGACAGGATACGCACCAGGTCGCCCAGACATTCAACAGTGCCACCTCGCCGGTAACATCGTCGCGTGACAACTGTCGATCGCCGCCCAATGCAGGCAGGCTGAACGTCGGCAGTGGCCGGTCAATCAGCGCCGAGGGCATCTCCGTGGGATCGAGGAACAGGCCGCGAAACAGGAACATGGCGAGCAGCGCAAACAGGAACAGCGGCAGGAACAGTTTGAATCTAGGCCCCATGCAATGCCGCCTCATTACTGGCACTTGCCGACACGCGCTGGCGCCGATAGCGTTTGTCGGCCGCAGCGGCAAATGCGCCCACCGCCATCAGTATTGCACCCAGCCACATCCAGCGCACCATCGGTTTATAGTGCAGGCGCATTGCCCACGCGCCGCTGGTGCCCACTGGTTCACCCATCGCCACAAAGAGATCGCGAAACATGCCAGGGTCAATGGCCGCTTCCGTCATGATCGAACCACTGGCCAGATACCGACGTTTTTGTGGATTCAGGTTGGCCACCCATTCGCCGTTCTGCGTCACTTCAAAGCGCGCCTCATCGGCGACAAAATTGGGGCCGCGCACCTGCGCCAGCTCAATAAATCGAAACTCGTAGCCAGCCACTTCCTGGCTGTCACCAGGCTCCATTTTGAGATCCTGTTCAACCGAGTACTGACTGGTCGCGACGATACCGATTACGCAAGCGGCAAATCCCAGATGGGCGATTACCATACCGCAGTATGACGGCGTCAATCGCCTCAAACCGCTGGCAGTGCCGGATGCGTTGCGCAATCGCTGCCAAAAATCCTTTAACAGGCCCAGCAACAACCAGCTGGAGAGCAGTACGGCCAGCGCCACCCAGATATTGTAAGGCGCATGCAGCAGCGGCAACGTGACACCGCACAACACTGCCACCACAGTGGGGATCAGCAACTCCCCACGCCAGCGGCTGAGATTATCGCGTTTCCAGCGCGACACAGGGCCCATGCCCATGACGGGCACCAGTAGCGCCATCAGTGGCACAAACACGGCGTTGAAGTACGGTGGGCCGACGGAGACCTTTCCCATGCCCAGCGCATCCACGATCAGCGGAAACAGCGTCCCGAACAGCACCGTGAGCGTGGCCACCAGAAACACCACATTGTTGCATAACAGCAGGCTCTCCCTGGAGACCCAGTCAAAACTTACTCGGCTGCTGACAGCGGGAGCACGTAACGCGTACAGCGTCAGTGAGCCACCCACAACCAGGGCCAGGAATACAAGAATGAACATGCCGCGCTCGGGATCCGTCGCGAATGCGTGCACCGACGTCAGCACTCCCGAGCGGACCAGGAAGGTGCCGAGCAGGCTCAGGGAGAAGGCGAAGATAGCCAACAACACTGTCCAGCTCTTGAACAGGCCTCGCTTCTCCGTCGCCGCCAGTGAATGGATTAATGCGGTTCCTGCCAGCCAGGGCATGAATGAGGCGTTTTCCACCGGATCCCAGAACCACCAGCCTCCCCAGCCAAGTTCATAATAGGCCCACCAGCTGCCCAGCATGATACCCAGACTGAGAAAGCCCCAGGCGACATTGGTCCACGGTCGCGACCAGCGCGCCCATGAGGCGTCGAGCCTGCCACCCAGCAGTGCGGCAATTGCAAAGGCAAATGCGACCGAGAACCCGACATAGCCCATATAGAGCAACGGGGGATGGATAATCAGCCCCGGATCCTGCAACAGCGGATTGAGATCGCCGCCGTCGGCAGGGGCTCCCGGCAACAGACGGGCGAAGGGGTTGGAGGTGAACAGTGAAAACGCCATAAAGCCAATTGCGATCGCGCCCATCACCGACAACACACGGGACAGCACCAGCAGCGGCAGTTGCGGGCTAAACACTGCGACAGCCGCAGTCCAGCAAGCCAGGATCAGTGCCCATAGCAACAGCGAGCCCTCGTGATTACCCCAGACTGCAGAAAACTTGTACATCGGTGGCAGTAGGCTATTGCTGTGGGATGCGACCAACTGCACCGAGAAATCATCCTGCATGAAAGCCGTCGCGAGGCAGGCAAAACTGATGGCGACGAACACCAGCACGCCGACCGAGAGGCTTGGCGCGAGGGCCATGGCGACGCTGTTGCCACGCCACGCTCCCCACGCCGGCACGGTCGCGAGGATGATCGCCAGACAGAATGCGATAATTAACGCAAAGTGACCGATTTCAGGAATCATTTGGCATTACCCTCATGATCATATCTCGAGTTCTCCAATGCATGTATAACCTCAGGCGGCATGTAGTTTTCGTCGTGCTTGGCCAGAATTTCAGTGGCTTGAAGCTCCCCCTCCTCGTTCAATACGCCCGAGGCCACGGCGCCCTGTCCCTCTGCGAATAGATCGGGAAGAATACCGACATAGACCACAGCAACAGACTGCTCGTAATCGGTGAGCTTAAAGCGTATTGCGAGACTGTCGTCAGAGCGTTGCACACTGTCTTCCACCACCATGCCACCCACTCGAATCGGCTGTCCGACAGGCGCTTTACCGGCCACGACCTCAGCCGGCGGATAGAACAGGTTGATATTGCCGCTCAGCGCATACACCACCAGGCCGATCGCGGCACTCGAGAACAGGGTGATAAAAAGTACCAGGTACAATCGCTGCTTTCGTACAGGATGCATTAACGCTCTCCCCTGATATTGTGTGCGGGCGCCCCTTGCGCACGCTTGAATTGCGCATCCAGTTGCCGCAGGATTCTCCTGCGCCGCTGCAAAGGCGCAATCACCAAAAACGCGATGACCGCGATGGTGACAATGTACGCCGGCCACACAAACATACCATGGCCTTGCATATCCAGCGCCGCCTGCAGACTGTCAAAATACATTATGGACTCCCGGCTTTGGTGACGAGCTTTTTAACCCATTGCGTTCGCGATTCACGCTGCAACAACTCGGCTCGCATGTTGAGCAACAGGCAGCAGGTAAATAGCGCGTAAAATGCTCCAATCATCAACAGCAACGGCCACAACATGCTGCTGTGGATACTGGATTCCCCGGTAAACTTGATCGTTGCCCCCTGGTGCAGTGCGTACCACCAGTCCACCGACTTGTAGATGATCGGTATATTCACCGTGCCCACCAGACTCAGGACGGCGCAGGCCTTACTCGCCGCCTCCTTGTTGTCGAATGCCTCGTACAGTGCCACCACACCCAGGTAGAGAAAGAACAGGATTAACATGGAGGTGATGCGGGCATCCCATACCCACCAGGTTCCCCATGTTGGTTTGCCCCAGACCGCACCGGTGACAAGTGCAATGAAGGTAAATGCTGCGCCAACCGGGGCTGCCGCTTTCATGGCAACATCGGCCATTTTCATACGCCATATCAGGCTGACGGCACCGGCCAGGGCCATCACATAGTAACCCGCCAGCGCCACCACGGCTGCCGGCACATGAATATAAATGATGCGGTAGCTGTTGCCCTGGATGCGCTCTGGCTGGGTAAACAGCAGCCCCCAGACCGCACCCGTAACCAGTGCCAGAAGGGTGATAGGCAGCAGCCAGCGCAGGATGCTGCCAGCGATGGCATACAACCAGGGTGGGGAACCGAACTTATGAAAGATGGGCCACATTGCGGCGGCAATTATACAGGGCGCGTGGCGCGGGACAAACAAAAGTCCGCACTGCAAGGGTTTACGAATAAAAGCGTGTTACGCATCAATACTTATCCTCAATCCAGCGGCCATCGCCAGCGGTGCCAGCGCAATAGCCAAACATAACATCGCACCCAGAATCGCCAGGTACGGCCCTGCCGGGAATCCACCTACCGCCGCCTGCACAGCAGCACTGCCGAAAATCAGCACGGGCATATACAGCGGCAGGATCAGCAGGGAGATCAACATCCCCCCCCGCTTCAGTCCCACCGTGAGCGAGGCACCGATACCGCCAATCAAGCTCAACAGTGCGGTTCCAATCAGCAAACTGGCCACCAGCGCGCCCAGTGCCGAGGCGGACAGGTTCAACATCATCGCAAACACCGGCGACACCAGCGCCAGCAACAAGCCGGTGGTAAGCCAGTGCGCACCGATGTAGGCCAACACCGACAAAAACAACGGCTGCGGCGCCAGCAGCAGTTGTTCCAGGCTGCCATCCTCAAAATCGCTCCGGAACACAGCGTCGGACGTCAGCAAATTGGACAACAGCGCGGTTATCCATAAAACACCGGACGCGAACCCGGCAAGCGTATCCTGCGCCGGGCCCAGGCCGAGCGGGAACAGGGCCACCACCATCGCAAAAAACAGCAGGGGGTTGCCGATTTCCACTGGCCGCCGCACCGCCAGCAACAGTTGCCGGCGCAACAGCCGAACACAAAACGCTCCTGCACCAGGCGCCGTCATGCCGCTAGTCCCGCGCTCAGATTGAGGAAGTGCACGTCACACGCCACTGCCAGCGCCTGGTGCGAGGTCATCACAACCGCGCCGCCGGCGTCCACATGCGACGCCAGCAGTACCTGCAGCGCGTCCACACCCGCTTTGTCGATCGCGGTGAATGGTTCGTCAAGTAGCCACAGTGGAGTATCGGACAACAATAACCGCGCTAAATTCACTCGCCTGTGCTGGCCCGCCGACAGGGTATGGCTCGCCACATCCTCGTAGCCGTAGAGGCCGACCCGCGCCAGCGCAGATTCGATCTGCTCATTAGCGTATTGCCCCTCACCGCTGACATGAAAGGCAAGGTTCTCCCTGGGCGTCAACAGCGCCTTCACCGCGCTCTGGTGCCCGAGGTATAAAAGGGGCACATGCCGCTCTACCGTCCCCTCATATCCGTAACGGGAAAAACCGCACAGAATGCGCAACAGACTGGTTTTACCGGCGCCATTGGTGCCCTCTATCTGCCACAACTGGCCGGCGTAAATGTCGAACGACAAGTCCTCGAACAACTCGCGCCCGCCCCGCTCCAGACACAGAGATCGAGCCGCCAGCAGGGGCGTCCCGCGGGGGCTCGAGGGCACTAGAGGTTAACCATCCGTATTGCGGGTATGTGGAGTGCAGAATCACGTTCCACGCGCAGATTGTCGAAATCGTAGAGCTTGCGATCACCCAACTGTGACGGTGATATATGGCAGATACTGCGAAAAATCGATTCCGTTCGGCCCGGGTACTCGCGCTCCCACTGCTCCAGCATCTGCTTCACCTGTACCCGCTGCAGGTGTTCCTGGGAGCCGCACAGGTTACAGGGAATGATGGGAAACGACCGGTACTGCGAGTAGCGTGCAAGATCTTTCTCCTTGCAGTACGCCAGTGGACGGATGACAACGTTCTGTTTGTCGTCGCTGAGAAGTTTGGGCGGCATGGCTTTTAGCTTGCCATTGAAAAACATATTCAGAAACAGCGTTTCGACGATATCGTCACGGTGGTGACCCAGTGCAATTTTGGTGGCACCGATGTCCTGAGCAAAACCATACAGGCTGCCGCGCCGCAAGCGCGAACACAGGCCACAGGTGGTTTTCCCCTCGGGCACGACCTCCTTGACAATACTGTAGGTATCTTTCTCGAGGATGTAATAAGGCACATCCAGTTCGGACAGGTAAGCCGGCAGCACCTCCTCGGGAAAGCCCGGCTGTTTCTGGTCCAGGTTCACCGCCACCAGTTCAAAATCAACCGGGGCGCTCTGGCGCAGGTTGATCAGCACATCCAGCATGCCGTAGGAGTCCTTGCCGCCAGACACGCAAACCATGACCTTGTCGCCGTGCTCGATCATGTTGTAATCGGCAATGGCCTTGCCCACGTTGCGGCGCAAGCGCTTTTGCAGCTTGTTAAACTCGAGTTTGTCCTTGCGGGATAGTTCGCGCACAGTCATTGCCGTTTGTGCTTGATTTGGCGGGGCATTTTACGTGCTAGTCCTTGCTCACGTCTAGCGATGTACCCGTAATTCGCAAACTATCGCCTGTGGCGGACGATGGCTGGTGCCCGGACCGGACTGCAAATCGGCAGTACAGCCGATTGCCGGGCATCCTGTTGACAGGCGCACCATGTCTGCTGGCGCCGTTCCGGGCATATCGCCGGGTGCCGTTGCAGGCCCACGTTGCCTCCGGTCGCGGCTTGGGCACGCGGTGTCGTCGGGGGCCCCTCGGGGATGCGGTGTGTTCGGGGCCGTTCGGGGACGCGGTGCCTTCGGGGCCGTTCGGGGACGCGGTGCCTTCGAGGCCGTTCGGGGACGCGG
>TARA_R110002072_G_scaffold12987_1_pt1 | contig 41268 bp, 34 predicted proteins | sample TARA_R110002072 | Tara Oceans TARA_R110002072 (sample SAMEA4397118) | marine metagenome | biome: Polar Biome; feature: [SRF] surface water layer (ENVO:00010504); material: water (ENVO:00002006), including particulate matter (ENVO:01000060) such as... | depth 5 m
GATCAACACTTTTGAATTCGCCAAAAGGCTCTTCAAAATTGGATCTCACTAAATTAATTGTTTTAGGGCGATCTCGAAAGCCGTTTTACTAATGTTTGTTTTTGTACTGTTATTATCGAATGTATTCTGAATTGCATTCTTTATCGTCATCGAAGTGTCGTTAAAAATTGCCTCATCAGTCATCTGAACTTTCCGCTCCATAAAATATGCGAATACTCTGGCCATTCCACAGTTACTAATAAAATCAGGAATTAAGCTCACTCTCGCGTCGGTGTACTCCATAATAGGTCCGAAGAATATTTCCTTATCTGCAAAAGGTACATTCGCTCCGCAACTAATAACCTCCAAACCGGTATCTATCATTGAGGAGATCTGTTCTTTTGTAATTAATCGGGAGGCCGCACACGGCGCAAAAACCTCACACTCTAGAGTCCAGACCTTCTCATTAATTTCATCAAACGGAATCATATTTTCAGCCCTAAGGGTATTCCCATCTTTATGTAGAAACATTTGCTGAATCTCATCGAAGGTAAAACCATCTTCGTTTATTAAACCTCCCGCTCTATCAATTATTCCCACTATTTTAGCTCCCATTTGAGCTAAATAAAAGGCCGCAGCCGCGCCAACATTTCCGAAACCTTGAACAACCGCTCGTTTTCCGGCTACATTTCCACCGTATATATCGTAATAGTGTCTCACCGCCTCTGCAACACCATAGCCCGTGATCATATCGGCTACCGTATATTTTCTAGAAACATCGGGAGAGTAGTTTACATTCTCCAGCACTTTAATCACTCCCTGTCTTAACTGTCCAATTCTATTGATCTTGTCAGCCTCTGTAGGTGTAAAATGACCGTTAAAAACACCTTCCTGCGGGTGCCATACACCACTCTCTTCGGTAATAGGGATCACTTCGTGTATCTCGTCCACATTTAAATCGCCACCTGTTCCATAATACGCTTTCAGAAGTGGTGATACTGCCTTATACCATCTTTCTAAAACCCCTTTTTTTCTCGGATCATGTGGATTGAAATTAATTCCGGATTTTGCACCACCTATCGCCGGACCAGAAACCGTAAACTTAACCTCCATCGTTTTTGCAAGTGATAACACTTCGTTTTGGTCAAGTCCTTCACGCATTCTCGTTCCTCCTCCAGCTGCACCACCGCGCAGCGAATTTATAACCGTCCAGCCTTCGGCTTCGGTTTCGGGGTCATTCCAGTGAAAAACTATTTCGGGTTCTTTATTCTCGTACTTGGTAAGTAATTCTTTCATTCGAGCGGTAAATTAAGATACTTCATCATTTTGATATTACAATCCTCAAAATATTGAAGTCTGAGGGCAAATATAAAAAATTGAATAAGTGTATTTATTATTTTAAGTTTATTTTATATTAAGAAATATAACTTCTAAAGTTAATTACGAACTACCAAATTAGACTTGTAGTCTGATAGCTCGTTTAGCATCTCTTTTACTTTCTTCGCCCAAACTTTATTCATTTGTTCAACGCGACCATTTTCTGTTTCCTTTTCAAATCTTTTTTGAAACGCCATACATTCTTTCCAGAGCACACTATACTCCTGAAAATACACAGAAAAACGAGCTTCTTCCAGTAATTGTAACTCCCGGAACCGACGTCTTATTTTTCTAGCAAAGATTTCGGCAATGTCAACATGCAAGCGCTCGTGCTCTAACAATATTGTACTAGCCGACATCGTCCAAGATTCATTCTTATAAAAGTTTGCCACAACCGTGAGGTTTTTATAGCTCTGAATACGATCAGCTTCATCCACTAGAACATTTTCCGGAACGATTTCAATCTTATAAGCTGTGGCTGCATGTGCTATAATTTTCTCATCTACTTTACCTTGATAGTCCTCCCATGTCAGGGGTCGGTTTTCGTCCCAAACCATCGTACTTTCATGCACCTTGATAACATTTGTTTGGGCAGATATACTACAAGAAAACAAGATACTTATGAGTATTAATCTTATCATATTTTAATGTTTTACTGACACTTGCTTAAAGCTACTAATTACTTGATGTCACCCGAAAAATGCTACCGCTGGAATGGTCTTTTATCGCTCCCGTCACACTTGCTAAACAATTTATCTCATTTCTCAGTTTTAGAACTCCCAACAGTGCAAATATGATCGCTTCCTTAAATTCAATGATGTCTTCGGAAGGCTTCACTAAATCTACAATGCCTTTTTCCGAAATAATATTTAACAGATAATCGTTGTACGCCCCTCCGCCAGTTACTATTACCGAAGCACCTTCCCGAAACTGCGACGTAATTTGCTGCACGATATGCTGGGTAAAAGTCTGTAGAATATCGTCGGGTTTAGCGCCACTCTCCTCTAAAACCGGAATTATGTGTTGCAGCACCCATTCTAAACCGAGGGATTTTGGAGGATTCTGAGCGTAAAAATCTAAGGCATTCAATTGATCGAGTAGCATCTTATCCAATTTACCCTTAGCGGCAGTTTTCCCTTTATCGTCGTAAGCCAATCCCAGTTTCTCGGCATATCTGTTTAAAACTATGTTCACCGGACAAATATCATAAGCACGGCGTTCTCCATCCTTTTCGTATGAGACATTCGCAAATCCGCCTAAATTAAGACAGTAATCATACTCACTAAAAAGCAACCTATCACCAATAGGAACCAAAGGTGCTCCTTGTCCGCCGTATGCTACATCCTGTACCCTAAAGTCACAGACCACATCTTTCTCTATCCATTCTGAAAGCGCAGGAAGATTTCCAATCTGAAGTGTTATCCCGAGTTCGGGTCTGTGTAATATGGTGTGGCCATGACTTGAGACTACATCAAGGTTTTCAATTTTATGCGTTGTTATAAATGTTGTGATTACTTCTGAAAGATATTTAGTATACTCTTCATTTAGTTGATTCAGTTCATCTTCCGAAAAATTCACTGCAGCCTGAAGTCTGACTTTCCAAACAGAAGGATAAGCCATTGTTTGAGCAGATATCAACTTAAAATCCCATACATTCTCTTCAGAAACAGTAAAAATAACTTCTGCCAGATCTATTCCGTCAAGAGAGGTGCCACTCATTACACCTAAAACATGATAACTTCTTTTATTCACTTCAGATTTAACCAAAAATTAAAAAACACTCACTCAACGTAATGCAGGAAAAGAGATCGAAATTTCCGAAAGAATCCACAAAAGCATCGAAGATTTTCAAAAATACGAATCTCAAACACTTCTTATCCTATAAAAGAATCGAAATTTGGAAATTGGAATTTGAGATTTACTTTTTTTAAGAGTACCTTTGCAATCTTATTTTTAACAAATTTCTACTAAATAAAAGCATATGGACTTTAGTCTTTCCGAAGAGCATTTAATGATTCGCGACGCGGCTCGTGATTTTGCCCGTACCGAGTTACTCCCGGGTGTGATTGAACGTGACAATAAACAAGAATTCCCAAAAGAACAAGTGAGGAAGATGGGGGAACTGGGTTTTCTTGGAATGATGGTAGATCCTAAGTACGGCGGCGGCGGAATGGACACCATATCTTATGCGATCGTGGTAGAAGAACTAAGTAAAGTTGACGCCTCTTGTTCGGTAATTGTTTCGGTAAACAACTCACTTGTCTGCTACGGAATTGAAGCTTACGGAACCGAAGCTCAAAAGGAAAAATACTTAACTAAACTGGCAACCGGACAAGCGCTTGGTGCATTTTGCTTAAGTGAACCGGAAGCCGGTAGTGATGCTACATCGCAAAAAACTACCGCAATAGATATGGGTGATCACTACATCCTAAACGGAACCAAAAACTGGATCACCAATGGAGGAACCGCAGATTACTACCTTGTAATTGCGCAAACAGACAAAGAGAAAAAGCACAAAGGAATTAATGCTTTTATCGTTGAAAAAGGTTGGGAAGGATTTGAAGTGGGCCCAAAAGAAGACAAATTAGGAATACGCGGTAGTGACACTCACACCTTAAACTTCAACGATGTAAAAGTACCTAAAGAAAATAGAATTGGCGAAGATGGTTTCGGCTTCAAATTTGCTATGAAGACACTTTCCGGCGGACGTATAGGAATCGCAGCCCAAGCCTTGGGAATAGCAGCAGGAGCTTACGATCTGGCTCGTGAATACAGTAAAGTGAGAAAAACATTTGGTACAGAGATCTGCAATCATCAGGCGATCGCTTTTAAACTGGCAGATATGCACACGAGTATTGAAGCGGCACGCCATCTGGTAATGAAAGCTGCCTGGGATAAGGATCAGGGAAACAATTACGATATTAGTGGCGCCATGGCAAAACTCTATGCATCACAGGTTGCGATGGATGTTTCGGTTGAAGCTGTTCAGGTGCATGGTGGCAACGGTTTTGTAAAAGAATATCACGTAGAAAGAATGATGCGAGATGCGAAGATCACACAGATCTACGAAGGTACAAGCGAGATACAGAAAATCGTGATTTCGCGAGGTCTGTTAAGAGATTAAACTCAAAAACATATTTGAAAGAACCCGGCTACAAGTCGGGTTTTTTATTGGGCGAGTACTTTTTTCTTCCTAAAAAAGTACCGGGCTTTCTGCTGTAGTCCCACAGGTATAAAACCTGTTTAGGAGCTGTCGCTTCAATCCCTCTCGCATTACAAGAAGAAATCCCAAACCAATCCGAAGCGTATCACAGCATCTCGATAAGGATGCCCGGGAGCCGAGAAGTATTCATTTTTACTTGAGAACAGTGTATTAAAATGCTCCCACTTAATAAAGATCCTCGTCTGTTTTACTTTTGCATTAAAAAACAGATCCAACATGGGAAATCCGCCCAATTCCTGCTCATTCTGAACATAAAATTCGGCTAACACCGGGTCGTACGCATTCATGTTGTATTTTGTAAAATATTTGAAATTCACTCCGGTTTGTAAAAATAATGCACGTTTAAACCAATGATCCTGATAGTACAGTGAATTTCTGGTCACCACTTGAGGAACATTAAACACAGCATCGCCACTTACTACCTGCTGATACATCACAGTATTCATTAGGGCAAAGCGCTTGTATGTAAATTCCTTTTCGGCCTTAATTTTTAAATAATCCACGCGTTCCCCGTATTGCTGTGGTGTAGGGGTAAGATCATCGCCTTCTATTGCGAAATAAGTATAATCGTCTATTCCGGTATAACTAACCGAAGCATTTAAAAATTTCTTTGAAATAAGATCAAGACGTAATTCCTGAGTTTTTACATTGTTGAAGTTAGTACTCCAATTATAATTAACATAATCACTTTGATACAGTAAGAAATTAAAGTTAGGTGCCACCGAATGTACCGAGATAGATCCTTCAACCTTATTATCTTCATTTAGCGCAAAAGAAGCCCCCGCCTTTAAATAGTTACCGTCAAAGTCGCCCGAAACATTTATAGCACCCTTTCCAAAGAGTTTAAATCCGCGATATTGCTTTTCGTAGCTAGCTCCGGTCTCTACAATATTCCCTTTCAGTCTGTTGGGAATTCTTCCGTCATTTAAGATTAAAACCGAATCGTACCCATAGTTGTAGTCTGTATATCCAATAAACGCTGAGAGCTTTCCGAAGATATTATTATTAAAACGAGCATAGCCCTTCACATTAAAGTCCTCTAACTTAACTTTCTCGCTTAAATTGGCAGTTTCGTAAGCTTCTCCAAATCCTTCATAAGGTGTGAGTTGCCTGTATTCGTAATTTTTATCTTCGTAACTAGTGATATTTCCAACGTATAAACTTGTGAAATTAATACTGTCTTTTACACCAATTAGTTCGTATTCATGATCCACATAAAACCGCAATCCCTCTAACTTGTTTTCGCCATCTTCAAACAGCACTTCTAATCGGCCACGGTCACTAAACTGACTGTCATCGTTGATAAATAAAAGCAGGGACTCATCATCTAAACCGCCATTCTCCCTATTGAGAACATCTTGTGCGGCCAGATGAGCCTTTATTCTATACTTGTTATTCTTGGTATTATAATTTGTGGTAAACGTAAAATTTCCTGTACTGGCAAGATTATGCTGATAGTTCCCCAAAGATCGCACTCCTTTGTAGGCAAGTGAAAAATTAAACCTTTCTGAGGTATTAATAGTAAAAAAAGCGTCTAACTGCTGCCCTTGCTCAAAGGCTGTTTTGAAATACAATTCGGTTAATGGAGTTGGAACATTAAAGTAATTAATATCTTCAATTTCGTAATAATTAAAATGATGTGATTGTGCTACGAATAAAGGCTTCAGATTAGTCTTATCGAAATTATAACCCAGAGAATTATAGGTATGCCCCACATTATTAAAAGGCATAAGTTCAAAATCATCACGTCGTAAATAATTAAACTTATACTCTTTCTGAATACTAAGTGTAGTATCTATATAAGTTGTATCGCGAGTAGCGGAGACGATCTTATACAGATCTATAGGCGGCTTTTCGGCTTTTTCCGAAGAACCATTTGAGGAACCGGCAGGTAAATTGGGTGTTTGTTGAGAAAACACCGACAGCGAAAAACACGCAAAAAGTAATAGAAAAAGGGGTTTCTTCATTAATTCTTTCCTTACATCACAAAATAACAAAATAACGAGCAACTTTCAATCACCAAATTCCAAAGATATTCAGAACTTAAATAAGGCTTAGAATTGGCAATTACACTTTGGTTTCCGTAATTTGCTTTTGCATGTTACAGCTTAAAATAAATAATCATTTAATTGAATGCGGTACAGACGAAGCGGGTCGGGGTTGTTTGGCAGGACCGGTTACGGCTGCAGCCGTAATTCTACCCAACGATTTTAAGCATCCATTTCTAACCGATTCTAAGCAGCTTTCAGAAAAGAAACGTCTTTTACTCAAAGAAATTATAGAAACGGAGGCCATTACCTTCGGGGTTACTCATGTAATGATGGAGGAGATAGATCAGATAAATATCTTGAATGCATCTATTTTAGGAATGCATCGTTCTATCGACGCCCTTTCACAGGCTCCCGAGTTTATCGCCATTGATGGCAACAAATTTAAACCTTACCAAAAGATCCCGTACGAATGTGTTATAAAGGGTGATGGTAAATATCTTCACATTGCTGCCGCTTCAATACTTGCTAAAACATATCGCGATGAGTTTATGGCTAATTTACACCAAAAGTATCCGGAGTATAATTGGAGTCAGAACAAAGGGTATCCAACGTTAGAGCATCGAGCTGCTATCAAGAAATACGGACCTACACCCTACCATCGAAAAAGTTTCAGATTGCTTCCGGAGCAACTGCGATTAAAATTGTAAGTTCCAATTTCTCATTGTTGAAAACAAGTCGATAAACTCTTTCTTCGGAATAGCATTTAGGCATTAAAGCTTCTTATTTTTGTGGTTATGACAGCTATTCTGAAAAAGACCGGACTCCTCTTTCTATTACTTGCTTTAATAAGCTGTGGTGAGACAATTGTAAAAAACAGAACGCTCGATAGCTTTATTCCTGAAAACCCTTCCATTGTTTTTAAGATCTCCAATTTTGAAGCTTTAAAAACAGATCTAGGTAATAATAGTTTAAGTAATTTATTTAGTAAGTCGCAACCTTATGCCTTCTTCCAAGAAAATGCCACTATACTCAAACATTTAAAACCTGACGCAGAGAGTCTTTTAAGTATTAATAAGCTTAATGATAGCACTACGGCATATACTTTTATAACCCGTGAAAGCGCAGATCTATTTGTCATAGACTCCCTGCCTAATAAAACCGTCGAAACTTTAACGTATAACAATAAAACACTTCAAAGGATCACTATCGACGAGAAGACAGCATATGTAACCGTAAAGGATAGTGTCTTTATTGCTTCTTCATCACAATTGTTATTACAAAAAGTTCTTGATGACGAGAAGCATCAATCGGCTGGGTTTAAAAAGATCTATAGCATAGAACATTCCGGAGATCTTTCGGTGATGTTCCCTGCAAACAAGATATCGATAAACGGAAAAAGTGATCTCAATTTTGCGACTTACATTGGGTTAGATGCCGTTATACTGCCCGATGCAGTTCACGCTACGGGTGTTGCACTGGCACGTGATACCATACCTCAGCTTCTCTCTGTATTTAACGAACAGATACCTCAGCAAAATGACATTGCTAAAGTGGTTCCAAATAATGCCATCAACGTTACGGCTTTCACTTTTAATGACGCCGATCTCATAAAGAAGAATCTGTCAAATTTTAGAGCTACGCCTGCCATTGAAAATACCGGTGGCATCTTTGAGTCATGTAATGAAATTGGTCAAATTACTTTTAAAAATGGCAATGCGATAGTGTTAAAAAGTATAGATCCGTCCCTTACTAACATAGCTTTAGCCAAGTTTATTTCTGAAGGTAATACTTTTAGAGATGTTTCATTATCGAACTTTAGCGAGTTAGAGTTGTTTTCAAGAACATTTGCTCCGCTTATCGCCGAAAGTTCTCCGAAATTTATGTTTCAGTTAGATAACTTTTTCATTTTTACCGAAACTGAAAACACGGCAGAGGAAATAATAAGTGCTTTTAAAAACAATAATACGCTAAGCAAAAGCAATTATTTTGATGTGACCGCTTCACAACTAAGCACATCTTCATCGCTATTATTCTTCGGTCTAAATGGTAGGTTACCCCAACTAACATCGTCATTTTTCGATTTGGAAGGAGCTTCAGATATTGAGAACACATCTTTAAAAAATTATCCTTTAACTGCTTTGCAATTTAGTTACGACCGGGATTTTGCGCATGTAAATTTTGTTTGCAATGAAGCTTCCGAAGCAAAAAAAACGCTTGGGAATGTATCGGAAGAGTTTAATCTTAATCTGGAAAATCAATTACTGGGCGAGCCACAGTTATTCACAAATCATAGAACGAAAGGGAAAGATATTGTAGTGCAGGACGTTGCAAATAATCTATATCTTATTTCTGCCTCCGGTAAAGTGCTCTGGAAGGAAAAACTTGACAGTCCTATTTTAGGTGAAATACAAGAGATCGACATCCTTCGAAACGGTAAGAAACAGCTTGCATTTGCAACCCGGACAAAATTCCATGTTCTAGATCGTACAGGAAAAGAAGTTGCTCCGTTTCCAATAAACTTTAAAGATCCTATAACACAGCCGCTTGCCGTTTTCGATTATGACAACAATAGAAAATACAGGTTTGTTATTGTTCAGGATAGAGATGTATTAATGTATGATGCAGATGCAAAAATTGTAAAAGGATTTACCTTTACGAAAGCGAGTTCAAAAATTGTGTTACCCCCGCAACACATTAGAATGAGTAATAAAGACTACATCGTAATTCCTGAGGAGAACGGAAAACTAAATATTTTGAGTAGAGTTGGTAAAACACGGGTTGAGGTTTCAAAAAAGTTTAATTTTTCTGAAATGCCAATCGCAAAGGAGAATAATAACTTCGTAGTAATTACTCAGGAAGAGAGTAAAGAGAGTATTTCTCAATCCGGTAAAATAACTTCATTAAAACTCGATGTTTCTGAAGATTACTCTTTTTCTGTTACAGGATCGATTAAGGTTACTTTAAACGATAACTTACTTCGAATTAACGGTAGGTTGGTGGAGCTTCCCTTTGGGATTTACACCCGACCAAAAACATATTACGCCAATAAAACGACTTATGTTACTGTAACCGAAACGCAGGAGAATAAAGTCTATGTATTCGACAAGTCGGGAACACTTCTCTCCGGCTTCCCGGTGTATGGAACCTCCCAAGCAGCAATTGGAAATATCACCTCCCGCAACAAACTTGGCGTGATTGTTAAGGGCGCCGGCAAAGAAATAATCTGCTATAGTCTTCAATAAATAACTATTGAATTAATATAAAAATATCGCTGACTTCCGGCAATGAAACACTAGATGTTACATATGTGATACGCTTCGTTACATTTTAAATAGCCACAGTTTTACATCTACAATATCTTCGTAATATATTTCTCCCCGACATATGAGAAAAAATGAAAAGATATTCTCGGGTAATCTGGCGAGCGTTCCGGACAAACATATTTATTTGAACATTAACAATCTTGTAGAAGGAAGTTATACGCTTAAGATCATTCAGGATAAAAAAGTAATTATGGAAGTAAACTTTGAAAAAAAATAAATTCTACTAATCCAAAAATCAAAAATTATGAATTCAATTAAATCGGTTGGCCTGTTAATTCTCCTTTTGACAACTACCACGGCTAGCGCACAATTTCTAGAAAAATTAGGAAAAAAAGCTGAACGCGCCGTGGAGAGAACTGTAGAGAGGCGCGTAGAAAAGGAAACTGAAAAAAGCACGGATCGCGCTTTAGACAGTGTAATTGATGCCCCAAAAAAGAACAAAAAGGCTGAAAAGAAAACCAAGAAAGAAAAAAAGGAAAAGAAGGTCAAAAAAGAAAAGAGCAATAAAGTTGTGATAGGATCATCATCCGGCTATAGCGGTGATTGCAGTAAGTTCTACCCATTTTCTGAAGGTTCATCGGGGCAAATTACGTCCTATGAAGGCAACAATAAAGTTGCCGCTGTCATGGATTATACCATCACCAATGTTCGCAATGATATGGGGAAGGAGATCGCAACTATAAATAGTGTGGTAAAGGATAAAAAAGGTGAAGTTTTATTTGAAACAGATTACGATTATAGCTGTTCGGACGGGGTACTTTCTATCGATTTCGAATCGATGATGAATTCGAAAATGTTTGATCAATTTAAAGATTTTGAGTACGAAATGAATGGCGAAAATTTAAACCTTCCAAACAATCTGAGCGTTGGTGACGAACTTCCCGATGCATCTGTGGAAATGGACATTAATATGTCTGGAATTAACATGGATATGAAAACTACCATTACAGATCGTAAGGTAGTAGGGACTGAAACCGTTACGACCCCGGCAGGTACTTTTCCTTGTTACGTGATCACTTATACCATAAATGTTGATATGAGCATGGGAATGAATCAGACCAATTCTGCAAAGCAATGGATTTCTGAAGGAGTAGGAATGGTTAAACAAGAAGACTACAACAAAAATGGTAAAATAACAAGTAGTAGTATGCTCACAGACTTCAACAGATAATACGAACTTTAAATAATTTGTAACCGTTTCTATTTAAGTAGAAACGGTTTTTTTATGCTACCATTTTTCTCTTTAAATATTTGGGTAACAATTTTAATGTAAACGTATATAAGCTCGTAAACATTAAAACAACTCAATGATGTTTTAACCAACATCTATTAAAATCAGAATTTATGAAAACAATGAAATTTTTAACTGTAGCAATTCTAAGTATCTTCATTTTCACTTCTTGTAGTAAAGACGATTCGGCCGATGTACAAGAACCCCAACCACCACAAAGTGGATCACCCATAAATTTCAGCTATAATACCCCACAAGTTGATATAGCCTTTTACAGTGCAGGGAGTATTGCGGCACCAAATGTAGACTGGAATGGTGAAACCGGAGCTTTTTCGCTTCAAGGAACTTATCAGGGTGTTACCATTAACAGTACGACCGGTGTTATATCTTTTAATAAGGAGCTTCCTCTGGGAGAAACCGTAGTAAACGTAAAGGCCGAAAATTCGCATGGGTTTACAACTGCTCAAGTTGAACTAAAACACAGTTTTGAAGGCAATTTTGCTGGTGGCTGGAACAATGATCCAACTTCGCCGGTTTTAACGAACTTCGGACTATTAATGAATTTCAATGCAGATGGTACTATGACAGTAAATGCAAGTGGTGACATTGGATCAGGAAGCTGGTATTTAATCCCAAATGGAGGTAACGGACAAATAAAAGCAACCTTTACTTTTGATGGTAGCGCGATTGCATATTCCTTTTACGGTGATGTAACTTACAGTGGTGCAATAACACCGGTAATGGAAGGACCTTACAGACCTGTGGGTGCACCTACTAACCAAGGCATCATGTACCTAGAAGTTATTTAATACGATCTAATTCGATCAAGAAAGCATTTAAAACTGTCTCTAAATAAAACTAGAGGCAGTTTTTTCGTTAATCTCGGCTTCAAATAGCTCGGTAAAATGCTTCAGAAGTTTTTCTTTTACCTCATCCATAGATACTTCGGCTTTGCCTAATTCTACGTTTAATGAAGTCACGGCTTTGCCTTTTATTCCGCAGGGAATCATATGGTCAAAATAACCCAGATCGGCATTGACATTGAGTGCAAACCCATGCATGGTTACCCAACGACTGGCACGTACACCCATGGCACATATTTTTCTGGCAAAAGGGGTTCCAACGTCCAACCAAACACCTGTTTCTCCTTTAGATCTTTCGGCTTTCAAATCGTATTCGGACAACGTTCGTATCACCATTTCTTCCAGAAACCGCAAGTATTTATGAATATCCGAAAAAAAGTTTTCCAGATCCAAAATAGGGTACCCAACAATTTGACCCGGACCGTGATAAGTGATATCTCCGCCTCGGTTTATTTTGTAATACGTAGCGCCAATTTCCGAAAGTTTATCTTCCGTAACCAGAAGATTAGAAAAATCTCCACTCTTTCCTAATGTATAGACATGTGGATGTTCAACTAAAAGGAAATAGTTAGGGGTTGGGAGTTCTAAACCTTCCCTCCTATTCTTGATCTTTAAATCGATTATACCCTTAAAGAGTTCCTCTTGATAATCCCAGGTTTCTTTATAATCCTTTAACCCCAGGTCCTGTATATTTATTAATTTATTCACTAGTTTTCCTCCAATTCTACTTCCAGATCCAAAATGTCCGGGTCTTTTAAGTAATCTAAAAAGCTTCGTTCAACTTCAAGAGTTTTGCCATCTAAGGAGTATGTTGCATCTTCGATTGAAGATTTTACAATTTTCTTCGGAAAGGTATACTTCAACTTGTATTTCATACTACTCATAAATGCCTCGGCAGATTTCATACTATCTACTTGTTGCTTATGAAGCTCCTTATCAATTATATAAGCATCTCGTTTAAACTTCTTTCCCTTAAACTGATATTTAACACCCATAGTTTCAGGCGAATCTTCTTTACTTTCTATACTTGTTCCGCCCATATTTGGCATGGCAGCGCTTCCTTCATTAAGTCCGTTCATAATGTCGTTCGCTTCAGAAACATTCTTAAAATCGGTATACATATTCACTGTCAATTTTTCCTCTTCCGAATCCATTAACATCCTTATATTGTAATTTTCCATCTTCTTTAACTTCTGTTGTTGTTCAGAAGAAAGTGTAGCAATACTATCCTTGTGTTCTTCAAGAAACTTCTTCATAGAAATTAAAGTATCCATCTTTACGGTTGAAGAATCGAGCCCCATTCCACCAAAAGCCATCATTTCGTCCATGTTTAGATCGATAGCCATTCTCCCGCTTCCGTCTTCATTAAGCACCATAGTTTCTGTAAACTGACAACTGGCAAAAAAGATAATTGCGACGAGTAAAAAAATACTTCTAAGTACCATTATTTATTTTTTAGGATTATTTAATATTATCAAGGCGGCGATTACACCCGGGATCCAACCACAAATTGTTAAAATTAATACGATAAGGATAGACCCGCAACCTTTATCTATAACTGCCAAGGGTGGGAAAAGAATTGACAGTAATACTCTCCAAATACTCATAGGTACAAATTTACTAATTAATTGTTTTAAACTATACGTCCCTGACTTATTACTTTTGTTACAGTGGTTGGTTTCTATAACTTTGTGATTATCTTCGGGTTTTCAAACGATATGAATAAAATAAGCTTTATAATACTGTTTGGGTTTTTACTAGTCTTTAAAACCGGTTTTGCTCAATATGAATTCTCAGGGAAAGTTGATTCTGAATTCTTAGAAGGCACTATTTATCTTTCAGTTGTTGAAGATTACCGAAAAATATCCGGGGTTTACCCGGAGCAAATTCTGAATAAAACCTTTCCGGATTCTACGGGTGCCTTTACCTTTACCGGAAACAACCTCCCTGCAGATAATAAGATCTATAGAATTCATGTAGATACCTGTTCTGAAGAAGACCAAAATACCACTCATTTCACCGGACACTGTCCAAACAGCGAAGAAATAGTGTTTATAGCGAACAATAGAGACACCTTGTCGCTGCCCTTTTCTTTTGATAATGAAATGTTTTGCCAAATCGTTTCAAAGAACGACAAAGCACAAACTCTGTTAAAAATCGATTCACTCAAAAACGACATGCGCTTCGCTTTTGGGACCTATCGCAGTGAAGCTAACAGGAAAATTAATTCTGAAAAATGGTTTAAGACAATTCAGGAGTTTAGTGAAGATCTTAACGAACCTTTAGCCGAATTGTACAGCTACGCTTTTCTTTCAGATAGAACTAACGACCTACATGCTTTCTATCTGGAAGATCTGAAAACTAATAATTATTACAACGATCTTTTAAACCGACTTACAACTACCTACCCAAATAGTAGTTATAGCGAGCAGTATAGTGCCGAATTGTCTTCAGATAAATATATTCTAACATCGTCGAAGAACTTGCCATGGTGGGTGTACTTAGGAAGTTTTATAGCTTTAGCTTCTGTTATTGGTAATTTTTATTTCTTCGGAAAGCTTAAAAGAGTGAATAAACAGTTCGCACCTACCGAAGCGTCCCTGTCTAATCAGGAGAAGAAGGTGCTCGCGCTTATTTTAGAGGAAAAATCGAATAAAGAGATCGCTTCAGAAATGTTTGTAAGTGTGAGTACCGTAAAAACACACATTAACAATCTCTACAAAAAACTGAATGTTTCTTCCCGTGATGAGGTGAAAAAGCTGTATTCATAAGCTCATATTTTAAGCCCTATTCGTAAATTCAAACGGGGTCTAGTCCTACTTTCAAACCATAAATTCTTCGGTTTTGCCATGTGTTTTTAAATCTTCGTCATCGAACTTTAAAATACCAACACATGAAAACAATAGTTTTAATACTGCTTAGTCTTTCAGCAGTAATTACAAAAGCACAACCTTTTAATGTAGAAGTATCGCAAGAAGGATCATCACCTCAACTTCTGGGAAAAATTAACAAAGAAGCACTGCTAAGCGCTCCTTATAAAGAGTGGTTCAATAAGGGTTTTGAGGAATACGAGCCATCTGAAGCGGTGATTTCCAAATTAAAAACTGCACTTTCAGAATATACTATTACCCTATTTCTAGGAACCTGGTGTGGTGATAGTAAACGAGAGGTCCCAAAATTCTATAAAATACTAGATGAAGCTAATTTCCCGCTGCAGCGCCTAACCACCATTGGTGTAGATCGTGAGCGAGCAACTTATAAACAGAGTCCGGGCGGGGAAGAAGAAGGGTTGAACATTCACCGGGTACCGACTTTTATTTTTTATAAAGACGGGAAAGAAGCAAATCGTATTGTAGAATTCCCCGTGACAACTTTGGAACAGGATATTTTAAATATTCTTCAGGGCAACGGGTACATTCCAAGTTATAATGCAGTTAAAATAGTTAATGATGCTCTAGTTGAGATGGGATCTGAAAAATTTCAGAAGAAGGCGTACAAATTAATTCCGAAGTTGGAAAAAGAAGCTAAAAAGGCATCCGAGTTGAACACTTATGCGAACGTTTTATTCTTTTCTGAAAGACAGGATGAAGCAATAGTAGTCGCACAATTAAACACCAGGCTTTTCCCTAACGAAGCCTTCGTTTTTGAAAGTTTAGCAAACAAACTTTATCAAAGGGATCAATTCTCTGAAGCACTTAAAAACTATGAAATTGCTCTAAAACTAGATCCAAAAAACGAAAAAGTAGACGAAACGATCAAAACCCTTAGATCTAAAGTTTAAAAACCGCTTCCTTAATTGAAAAACCGAGAGTTTGTAACTATCTTTGCAGCTTGAATTTTTAGAACTATTCTATGCAACTTACTGAACTCGAACAAATACGAAGAGACAAGCTTACGCAATTACGAAATCTGGGGATCAATCCGTATCCTGCCGATCTTTTTCCGGTAGACACTACAACGAAACAGATTAAACAGGATTTTGCCGAGGGTAAAAAGGTTACGATCGCCGGGAGATTAATGTCCAGACGTATTCAGGGTAAAGCTTCATTCGCCGAATTACAGGATAGTGAAGGTAGAATTCAAGTGTATTTTAACCGCGATGAGATTTGCGAAGGAGATGATAAAACAAAGTACAACGAAGTTTATAAAAAACTACTGGATATAGGTGATTTTATTGGTATTGAAGGTGAATTATTTACTACCCAGGTAGGCGAAAAAACCGTTATGGTTAAAGATTTTAAGTTGCTTTCTAAAGCCCTTAAACCATTACCTCAACCACGTGTTGATGCCGAAGGAAATGTCCATGACGCCTTTACCGATGCAGAACAACGTTATCGTCAGCGTTATGCAGATCTGGTTGTGAATCCGCATGTAAAGGACATCTTTATTAAACGAACAAAGTTGTTTAATGCAATGCGTACATTCTTTAATGAGCGAGATTATTTTGAAGTAGAGACACCCGTTTTACAACCAATTCCGGGAGGAGCTGCTGCACGACCATTTGTTACGCATCACAATTCTTTGGACATTCCATTGTACATGCGAATTGCCAACGAGTTATATTTAAAAAGACTCATTGTTGGTGGCTTTGATGGGGTATATGAGTTTTCGAAAAACTTCAGGAATGAAGGAATGGATCGTACACATAATCCGGAATTTACAGCTATGGAAATCTATGTTGCTTATAAGGATTATAACTGGATGATGGATTTCTGTGAGCAGTTATTGGAATTCTGTGCTATGGAAGTTAACGGAACCACAAAAGCCACTTTTGGAGAGCACGAGATTGATTTTAAGGCGCCTTATCCGCGTGTAACCATGGCAGATTCCATAAAACATTTTACAGGCTTTGATATCACAGGTAAAACTGAAGATGAAATTCGTCAAGCAGCTAAAGAAATGGGTCTGGAAGTGGATGACACCATGGGAAAAGGAAAGTTGATCGATGAGATCTTCGGTGAAAAATGTGAAGGAAATTATATTCAGCCAACTTTTATAACCGACTACCCCAAAGAGATGAGTCCGCTGTGTAAAGAACACCGTGACAATCCGGAACTTACGGAGCGATTCGAACTTATGGTCTGTGGAAAAGAAATAGCAAATGCCTATAGTGAATTAAATGATCCAATTGATCAACGAGAGCGTTTTGAAGCTCAATTGAAACTGGCAGATCGCGGCGACGATGAAGCAACTGCTTTTATCGACTACGATTTTCTGCGTGCCTTAGAATACGGGATGCCCCCAACCAGTGGAATGGGTATTGGGATGGACAGATTAGTAATGTTTTTAACTAATAATGCTTCGATTCAAGAAGTACTATTCTTCCCGCAAATGAGACCGGAGCGCAAGAAAGTAGCGCTTTCTGAAGAGGAAAAAGCTGTATTTGAGATATTGAAAAACAACTCGCCAATGACTTTAGATAGCCTAAAAGAAGCGTCGGGATTGAGTAACAAAAAATGGGACAAAACAATTAAAGGACTCACCAAACTTAAGGTCGCAAAGGTTGAAAAAACCGATGACGGGTTGTTTGTTGAAGTAGTATAAAAAGCGACCTTCTTTTGAAGGTCGCTGCAATCATCAAAACAGGTATTTTCAATTTGAAAGTACCTGTTTTGATTTTATTTATTCTCCATTTGTTCCAAAAATTTTATATCCCTGGTATTCTTTTGGACCGCGACGGCAGAAAAAAGTGCCAGTGTAAAGGACATTCCGTAGAAACCTTTTTCACTTAAGTCTATCTCAGCATTCCAGAGTCCGATAATTAGCAATACTATTGATGCAATAGTAGTGAACCAGCTAATTCCGTAGTAGATATCGGTAACCGGGATGCCCTCCAATTTATCTCTAACACTCTTTTGTACAGAAACAACAGAGAAGAGTCCGAATAATAGTATCGTAAAGTAATACCCTTTTTCGTTTAGCATCATATCCACATTCCAGAGTCCGATGCAATACGAAACCATTCCAATAAAGAGAGCTGTCCATGAAGCAGAAATAAATGCAGGTGTTGGCCTACAATTAAAAAAGGTATCCTTTTTCTTAATACTTTCAATAAGCGGTGCATTTACCGGTTTTTTATCTTTTAAAATTTGATCTTCCATAATTTAAAGTTTTGATGATTAATAATTATGATAGCACAAATATGAAGCGTTCCCGAAGGCTATAAAATTCTAAATTTTAAATTTACTTACGTTTTAATAATAGCATATTTTATATTTATTCCTATTTTTAGGGATATACTTCACTAAATTACTTACGTTTAAATGAATACCATTTCTTCAATAATTAAGGGTTTTACGGAAGACAACAAGAAAGAATTTATAAATTTTCTTCAAAAAAAGAACCGGCGAGGGGATGCAAAAAACATTCGTCTTTTCAAATTAATTGATAGTGATAAGCGAAATAATCTGGATGTTCTATTATACGGGAAGCCAGCGAGAAATGCGTACCACGCTTTATGTAAACGTCTTCAAGACAATTTAATAGATTTTGTAGCTTCAAAAAGTTTTGCAGGTGAGACCAGTGAAGAAATGGACATTTTAAAACTCCTTCTTGCCTCACGAATCTTTTTTGAGCATAGGCAATATAAGGTCGCATTTAAAACTCTGGAAAAAGCCGAACGCAATGCAATGTCTTTAGAGCTCTATTCAATTTTGAATGAAATTTATCATACAAAAATCCAATATGCACATTTAAATTCTAAGATCTCTCTTCCCGAGCTTTTCACTTCAGCCGAAGAAAACACCATACATTTTAGACGAGAGCAGCAACTTAACATGGCATATGCATCCATAAAAGAAAAGCTATCACAACCAAGCACTCATGCCATAAAGGAAGTGATAATTAATACATTTAAAGAATATAACATTGAAGTTACCCACGCACTAACGTACAAATCGCTCTTTCAGTTAATGCAGATTACTGCGACCATTGCAACGCTTCGAAGTGATTATTTTAATATTTCAGAATTTATGACCAATCTCTACGATATCGTTTCAGAAAAAAAATCACGAAATAAAAACAATAAGAATCTTTACTATCACATTGAAATTTTAAATTTAATGGCCGTGACACATTTCAGAAACAAAAACTTTAAGAAATCTCAAGCGTTCGCGAAAAAGATGGAGAATGAAATGCAAAAGGAAAAAAATCTGTATTACAACCGGTTTTCTGAAAAACTTGCCATAATAAAATCATTAAACCAGAATTTTATAGGAGCGGCTCAAGACGCACTTAATACTTTGAATGTACACAAAAAAGAGTCTTTGGATATAGACCTTTTAAAAGTCATGGTTCATTTTCAGCAAAGCAATTTTAACGAAGCTTACGTATTATTAAAAAATGTGCATCACAGCGATATTTGGTACGAAAAGAAAATGGGATTATTATGGGTCTTAAAAAAATCGATCATTGAGATCCTGTTATTAATCGAACTTAACCGTTTAGACCTCGTATTATCGAGACTGCAAAGTTTTAAAAAGAAGTTTTCAAAAAGATTAAAACAACTCGATGAAGAACGAGTGATCATCTTTATAAAATTAGTCTCTTTGTATTATGAAGATCCTTTAGCAGTTACTTCGGAAACTTTTAAAGAAAAGGTGGAACATTCATTTAATTGGATCGGTAAAGAGCGGGAAGACATCTTTGTAATGAGCTTCTATGCGTGGCTGAAATCTAAGATGACCCAAGATGACCTTTATAAAACAACATTAGAATTGGTAGGCTAAAACACCGCCTATGGCATTTCCTTCCTCGAACGCTTCGAGTTTGGCATAAAAGGAAAATAGCATTGCACTGCTAAAAGACCATAAGCGGTGTTTCCCAACCTAAACATCAACTGTGAAATAAAGTTAACCGAACCATAAACACAACGCAATGGTTGTACCTCTGCATTTATTAATATAGAGTCGGGATTTATAAATCCCGATTTATTCACCAACTTTACTTAAAAACTCTATGTCGTTTTCTACAGTGAGTAGCAAAACGCTTGTTGCTGTACAAAACACCGGACTGGTAATACAGTGATGTCCATTCCAGCTTCCGTCCGGATTCTGAATTTTTAAGATACGTCCGCTCATATCATCATACCAATTTCTCCACTCCTTATCTTTATTTACTACAAGAGATTCACCCGTTTGCAGAAAACTTAAAAATTCTTCTCCGCCGTTATTTCCGAAGCCATTGAGAACGTCGGGACGTTGAGCAGTAGCTTTAGCAGATTGATATACATTATACGAAGTATTGTATGCGATAGCTTCTTCTTCACTATAACCCGCAGTTCTTAAATTATCGACCGTTACAGGGGCATCCCTTTTGATCTTCCCATCTTTTTTGGCTTTATTGATCGCTTCTTCCGCTCTACGTGCTTCCTTAGCACTGGCACGAACACTTCCACTAACTGCGTAAAGCATTACTCCGGCACCATCTTCGGTACTTACGTTTCCCGTTTTATCATCGTAGTTACCTTTTTGGTAATCTCGAGATTTTTCCAAAACCGATTCGTCTACTTGAGCTCCAACGGCTTGTGCAGATTCTAGCGCACTATTTGCCAATCCGCTTTGTAACACTCCTGCCCATCCGGCACCAGCCTGTTTTCCTTGTGCATCGGTGCCATTTTGGATCTTAGCAACGCAAATATCAAGACAACGCCCAACACGTTTGGTATCAACTCCTATTAGATCCCGGTCTAACAAACTTGAAAAAAACTGTGCAGCCAATACGGCATCTATGTTTTGTCCCAATTTTGATTGTATTTGTGTTCCTCGAACATCGGTGATATACGCACTTTCTTTGGGGGTATTTTCTACCGTTTCGAGAAGAAAATTCGTCGCTTTTTTTAAATTTTGGGCATAGGCTCCCTTTTTAAAGGTATTTTCACTTCTCAAAAAAGCCATTGCGACCATAGCTGTCGTTGCGGGGTCTGCTTTTACTGCGTGTGGATCACGAATATGTTGCGCGCTATGACTTCCGGCACCATAACCTCCATTCGGTAATTGGGCATCGGCCAGCCATGAAATTCCGTCGCGAACCGAGAGTTCGAGATTTTCGTTGTTTTTGTACACGCTAAATCCTTCAGAAGATTGCTCCCCCATTGTGGTCATAAATACACACCCTTCAATAGGTTTAAGCATTCTTTTGGTTTCGGGATAGTTTTCTTCCGAAGTAATTCCGAAGAAAATTCCGGTAAGAACCAGAACCGGAAACATAAATAAGATCAATTTTGTTTTCATAATATGTTTTTTTAATTCTCTGTGAAACTAGACCATAAGAATCTCCCTTAAAACAATGTTTTAGGGAACTGAGCGTTTCAGTGAGGGAAAAGCCGTTACTAAAGAGTTTGTGTTTTCCGCAATCCTCTGTTAAGAATATCAAGGTATTTTTATACTTTTAGCAAAAAATCAATTAAAATGAAAAGAATTCTCCTCGTTTTAAGTCTAACCTTATGTTTTACTGCCTGTAAGAATGATGATGAAGCTATGGTCCCCATGGAAATGCCCGTGGTTCCTTTAAGCTTTGAAACTAATCTTTCGGAAATGGGTGTGTTTACAGAGAATATAACCAGTTTAACTCCGGCTCCCGGAGTTCAGTTATATGAGATCAACTCAACACTCTTTACAGATTACGCTGCAAAACAACGGCTCATTAGATTACCGGAAAACGGTAAGATGTCTTACGCCGGAAATGATCTGCTTCCTAATTTTCCTGACAATACGCTAATTGCGAAAACCTTTTACTATAATATAGATGATCGCGATCCAAGTCTGGGTAAGAAAATTATTGAAACACGTATTTTGATAAAAGTCGAGGGTGCATGGAAAGCAGGCAATTATATATGGAACGATATGCAAACCGAAGCAGTTTACAGTGAAAACGGAAGTGATGTGCCTATTAATTATATCGACCTCAATGGAGATACGCAAAACGTAAATTATGCAATTCCCTCTAAACAGGATTGTTTTACGTGTCACAACAATTTTAATGCTACGCTGCCAATTGGCATGAAACTAAGAAGCATGAACTTCGTTCCCAGTTATACGAGTGAGAATCAATTAGATTATTTAACAGCTAATAATTTTTTAGAAGGAGTTTCCAGCTCAGCGAATATAAGTTTATTTCCGGATTGGACAGATGCTGCAACTTTCGACATACTGGAAAGAGGAAGGGCATATATAGATATAAATTGTGCTCATTGTCATAATCCGGGAGGCGCAGTGACCAATTTTGCGTTAGATTTTAGATATGAAACGCAATTTGACGACACCGGTATTTATGCTAATAGAGGGGAAATTGAAGCGAGAGTTCAAAGTACGATTCCAACGTACAGAATGCCTCAACTAGGGCGCACGATAGTGCATGATGAAGCCGTTGCGATGCTTTTAGAATATATAGAAGCGATCGAAGAATAACGATCTATTCAAAGTAAAACGATAAAATTTGCATTTTGGCTTAATTTTTGGATATTTGAATCTAAATTAGTTACATTAGTAACCTCAAATTTAATTAATAAAACAATGAAAAATCTAATTAAAGTAATTGCTATCGCTTTCGTAATGACACTTGGTGTTAATACAGCCATGGCACAAAATTTATCTGAAGATCAAGATCGACCGGAAGTTGTTGCTAAGTCGAAAGTTGCAGATATCTCTGCAAAATTGGGATTGAGTGGCGATCAGCAACGAGCTATGTTTAGATCTTATGTAGCATATGAAGTTAGTTACAGCAAGCATGTTAAAGACAAAGATATGTCAGACCCAAAAGTGGTTGCTGAAAAAAATAAGGCACAGGAAGCTCTGAAAGCCGCAATGAAAAAAACACTTGATGCGAAGCAGTACGAAAGATGGCTCGCAATGCAAAAAAGTTAACTCTAGATATAACAATCAATATAACCCTCCTTCGCGTATAGCTTCGGAGGGTTTTTTTATTGCATCTTTTTCGCCACGTTAGCACAGGCCTCTATGGTTGCGTCTAAATCTTCATACGTAAGTGCTTCGGTTAAAAACCAAGTCTCAAAAGCACTTGGTGCAAGATAGATCCCCTCTTGCAACATACCGTGAAAGAATAATTTAAAATTTTCATTATTAGCATTGGCTGCCGACGCAAAGTTGGTAACCTCAAGTTCAGCGAAATGAACTGAGATCATTGACCCTACACGATTTATTGTATGTGTAATATTTGCTTCTGAAAGCGCTTTTGTTATTCCCAAATGGAGATATTCGGTTTTCTTTGCTAAAGAAGTGAATATTTCGGGATCTTTATTAAGTTCGTTTAGCATAGCTAGGCCGGCGGCCATCGCCAACGGATTTCCACTTAGGGTTCCGGCTTGGTATACCGGTCCTAGAGGAGCAAGATGATTCATAATTTCCTCTCTTGCTGCAAATGCACCAACGGGTAGGCCTCCACCTATTACTTTTCCGAAGGTAACAATATCTGCCTTCACATTATACAATTCTTGAGCTCCACCCTTGGCGAGACGAAAGCCGGTCATCACCTCATCAAAAATGAGGAGAATATCATTTGCATCACAAAGTTCTCTTAAGCCTTCAAGAAAACCCTCGCCCGGAGGAATGCACCCCATATTACCGGCAACGGGTTCTATGATGATACATGCAATTTCATTTCGATTTTGTGCAATCACTTCGGAAACATTCTCGAGGTCATTGTAGGTTGCTAAAAGAGTATCCTTAGCGGTTCCTTGTGTCACCCCGGGACTATTTGGGGTTCCAAATGTGATAGCACCACTTCCTGCCTGAATTAAAAATGAATCGCTATGGCCGTGGTAGCAACCTGCGAATTTTATGATCTTATCTTTTCCCGTATATCCACGGGCTAGTCTAACGGCGCTCATACAGGCTTCGGTTCCGCTATTCACAAAACGGATCTTATCAATATTTGGCACCATAGAGACTGCCAGGGAAGCAATTTCGGTTTCGATCTCGGTAGGCATTCCGAAGGAAGTACCCTTCTTAGCCTTTTCCACAACAGCATTTACAACCGGTTCGTGTGCATGTCCCAGGATCATAGGCCCCCAGGAATTAATATAATCGATCAGTTTGTTTCCATCTGCATCGTAAAGATAGGCTCCTTTCGCACTTTCAACAAAAATTGGAGAACCTCCAACAGCTTTAAACGCACGTACCGGCGAATTAACTCCACCGGGAATAACCTGTTGTGCCTCTTTAAATAAAGCACTACTTCTCTTATAGATCATAAATTAATTTTTTACTGAATGAAGATATAGTATTTGACCCACTGCAAGATCGTTAGAATTTAAGCCGTTGTATTCCTTTAAAGTTTCAACTGTGAGATTAAATCGGCGCGAAATACTGTACAAAGTGTCACCGGCAACAACTCGATATGTACTAATTTTTGATTCTTCGGAAGCAACCACCACACTAGAACCAAGCACTTCGCTATCTAACTTATCAAGATCGTAGCGTTCAATAATACTAATCAATTTATCCGGGTATTTTGGATCTGTTGCATAACCTGCTTTTCTTAAGCCTTTTGCCCAACCTTTATAATCATCCTTTTTTAGTTTGAAAAGGTCTTGATATCTGCTTCGTTCGGTTAAAAATAAGGAGTGGTCTCTAAAAGAGTATTTTGGGTCTTTGTACTTTCTGAAACACTCCTGTGCTTCATCATCATCGTGATATACCTTCTCACCTGTCCAACCCTTATGACATTTTATTCCGAAGTGATTATTGGCCTTACTGGTTAGTTCTCCTCGTCCCGCACCGCTTTCAAGAATTCCCTGAGCAATTGTGATACTTGCAGGTATTCCGTACTGAAGCATTTCATCCTGTGCTATTTTGCTATAGGTGTCAATATAGGAAGTTACGATCCCAGCGTAAGTCCCATTTGGTTTGGGGGTTGTTATGACGGTTGACTCATTTTCAGTTGCCGGAGTTGCTTTTTTCTCAGGTTTTGTGACGATCACACGTTCCGTTTTTGGTTTTTTTCGGTGAGTTATCGTTTTTTTTGATTTGCAACTTGTAAGTAAGCACGAACTAATAAGAAGACATGCGATAATTCTAACGATCATACTAGGTATTAATTTGAGGTAAATTTTTCTTTTTCAGTTTTTCATTCATTCCGTGAATTCCTTGTAACCCACCGGTATGAACGGCTAAAATACGGCTATTTTCCTTGAAATACCCCTTTTTTATAAGGTCTGTGACACCAAACATCATCTTTCCTGTATAAATTGGATCTAGTGGTATTCCTGTTAAATTGTGGAACTCATTAATAAAACGAATCAATTGTGAATCTATTTTAGCATATCCACCAAAACAATAAGTGTCGGTTATAGTGAAATTCGTTTTTGCAGTGTGCTTTTTTATTTCTGAATTCTGAAACGTCCCCTTGAGCGCAGAGAAACCTATAATTTGTTGATGGTTTTGAGAGGAACGGATCATGCCTGCCAGTGTTCCTCCTGTTCCAACCGAAGCACATATATAATCGTACTGTTGTTCTGCTTCGGTTAAAATTTCTTCACAACCCTTTATTGCTAAAGCATTAGTGCCTCCTTCGGGCAACAAATAAAATTTTCCAAATTCATCGTGCAACGCTTGTATAAAATGCTGATCGAGTTTAGTTCTATAAACTTCTCTGGAAACAAACTTGAGTTTCATTCCGCAGGAGATGGCATAAGACAAAGTACTGTTCTTTGAAATTTTATCTTTTAATTCTTCTCCTCGTATAATTCCAATTGTTGTAAAGTCAAATTCTTTTCCTGCGGCTGCAACTGCGGCAATATGATTAGAAAAAGCACCCCCAAAAGTTAGAATTTTGGTATGGTCCTTCAGTTTTGCCTCAATAAGATTATATTTTAGTTTTCTGAATTTATTCCCGGAGACTAAAGGGTTTAATAGGTCCTCTCTTTTAATTGAAAGCGTGACATTACTATTAACTCCCGGTATATTGTCAATAATTTCTATGGGAATTTCAACATTGTTTTCAAACAAGCTTTGGGTCATAGAGAGGACTAAACTTCAGATTCTGGTCAAAAGTAATAAGTAATGATGAAGACTTTCCGAATAAACAATAAAATTTATACAAAAAAATAATCCTTAGCACTTTCGCGCGATCTTAAATAGTCTAATTTAAGTTCTAATTATAACCAAATGTTAATATTTATTGCGCTTCGTCGATTAAATTTAGCTATTATCGGATTTATTCATTATTATTGCATTGATAATATTCAAAGCCCCCAAATAATGAAAGTAAAATTACTTCCTAAAATATTCACTTCTCTTAGTGTAATACCCATACTGCACGGAAACCTCTATGCACAAACTATTAGTCCGAATCTCTGTTCATACGAAATGATCAACATTGATTATCAATCTCTTATAGATTTTTCGGGACAAAGAAAATAATCAAATAAATTTATTTTGGCACCTCGTCAGGTGAAAAATTCCTGATAATCGGCCACCCAAACTGTAAAAATCTAACAAAATGTTAAAAAAATATGCTTTTAATCGAATATATTTGTTTTTAGACGATTGTATAGATATAATTGTCGACCCAAATCATTAATAACCTGCTATATGTATAATTTCTATACTCTATTGAAAGGATGTTTATTCTGCATTATGGTTATGCAGATAACATCAGGTAATGCCCAATCTGTAGGTATTAATACTACTACACCCGACGGTATATTAGATGTTAATAGTAACGTACATGGAATTGTTTTACCAAGAATTGCGTTAACGAGTACAAATGTTGCCGCTCCTGTCACAAATCCTCAGGGTGGTGCCTTGGCAGTTGGTACTGTAGTTTACAATACAGTTACTACCTCAACCGGATCTAATGATGTTTATCCCGGGGTATATGTTTGGACAGGAACCGAGTGGTTTAATAAATTTACAAAGAAGGATGCTAAAATTTTTAAGCAAACTTCAGATTTAAGAACTGCTTCTAATAAAGGATATCAAGACATCCCCAATTTAGATTCGAGAACCTTCACTCCTAAATATACAGGTACTTACCGTATTGAACTGAGTGTTAACTTTGGAGGTGGGTATGTGCAGAATATATCCAGTGATAGCGATGTCCTTGCTCAACAAGGGAATTTTAAATTTACGTTCGATGGTACAGATTATCTTATACCGGTAAGTTGTTATTCTGCAAACGGTACAACTCAATACTACTTAATTTGGGAACAATCAACAACGGTTCAATATCAAGAGCTTACTGCCGCGACAGCATATAATTTTAGCTTATCCTTTGACCAGTTGGCTGCCACCGGATTTGTGAATAACGGGAATAGTAGTACAGGTCAAGGCTATATTGGATATGATATCCCGTGTTCTATTGAATTTGTTTTTATAGGAGACTAAAACATAAATACATTATGAAAAAAACTACTTTTTTATATATTGTTGCAGTTGCTTTCCTTTTGAGCAATTTTGCAATTGCACAAGTTGGAATAGGAACATCTTCACCTAAGGGAGTACTAGACATAGATAGTAATACATTTGGTGTTGTATATCCTAAAGTTGTACTTACCGCTACAAATGTAGCTGCCCCTGTAGTTAATCCGAATGGAGGAAGCTTAGCCGTTGGAACCACAGTTTATAATACCAATACGACCAATACAGGAACTAAAGATGTTGAACCGGGAATCTATTCTTGGGATGGAACTCAGTGGGTAACTCACTTTTTTAAAAGACAATCGGAATTATTTAAACAAACCAGTGTACTTAGAACTTCAAGTAGTTTAGGTTGGCAAGATGTTCCGAATTTAGGTTTTCTAAGCGCTAACACTTTCACTGCAAAATATTCCGGTCTATATCGAATTGAAGTGAAAACTCATTTTGGTGGTGGTAGAATGGATGACAACGGAGATGTGAATGTTGCAGCCCAGCAAGGACTGTTCAGATTTACTTTCGACGGCACCAACTACAATTTCGACACTAAATCTTATTCTGTTTATAACGATAATATTGGTTCGGGAGTTTACTTTACAAATATTGCGAAGGAAGCATATATAACCAAGTATATTAATCTTACTGCAGGACAAACTTATAGCTTCTATTTACAATTTAATCAAGAAACATCGCCTGGCTTTGAGTCAGATGGTGATCTGTTCCTCACTCTTGACGGTAGAGGTTATGTAGGTGATGGTATTCCTTGTCAGATAGAATTTACCTATATAGACGAATAATTTAGAAGACAACAACTTAATAAGTGATATTATGAAGTTTATTAATAAAATAATCTTAAGCGCGGCATTAAGCGTTTTGACATTTGGAATGTCAATTGCTCAAGTTGGTGTAGGGACTTCTACCCCGGAGGGAATGCTAGACCTGCAGAATAATAATTCTACCGGTTTCATTTTTCCTAGAGTCGCATTGACATCCAATATAATAGCAGCCCCTGTTACCAATCCGGACGGAGGAGCTCTCGTAGCTGGAACAGTTGTGTTTAATACTAACACAACTAGTCGAGGTACAAATGACGTGTATCCGGGAATCTATGCATGGGATGGTTCGAGATGGAACCCACAATACTTGCGTGAGGATTCTGCCATCTTTGAACAATCTACACTAAGTTTTAGAGTAGCGAACGACGATTCTTATGTGGATGTACCGGGACTGGGAAATGGATCCTCCTTTACCGCAAAATATTCAGGTACATACAGAATTAAAGCGAATTTCAACTTTGGAGCCGGAGAAGTAAGAAACCCAGCTAGTGGTTATGATATTAGGATGGCCACACAAGAAGGGTATTTCCGATTTACCTTCAGCGGAACAAGCCATTTAATTTATACCCACTCATATTCTGTCTCAAACGACGATATTGGAAGTCCAAGAACACGTTACGATCAATTTAGACATGATACATCTCTAATTTTATACGAAACATTGGCAGCAGGCCAAACCTATAACTTTAGATTAGAAATAGATTTATTTGTCTCCTCAGATTTTATAAACAACGGAAACTCCGGAAACGGACGAAGTTATGTAGGTCTTGGGATTCCCTGTACCGTAGAATTTACATATTTAGAAGAATAATAATAAATGACTAAAATAAAAAACTACTCAATCAATACCCCCGTTAAAATGAAAAAACTCCTTCTCACCTTACTTTTTTTACCCTCTGTAATTATCTATGCTCAAAGCCCCTGTAGCGGCGGAACAGCCGGAGGTTTTCCATGTAATGGACTTGACTTACAAGGCCATATTAGAGCCGATGAAATGGGTAATGCAGATGAAGGCCAAGACTCATGGGGATGGACAGATCCCAGTACCGGATTAGAATATGCTGTTGTCGCTTTAGATGATGGTACCGCATTCGTTCGACTTGAACCGGATGCAAATCCATCTAACCCACCAACTTTAAATTACCTGGCAAGATTAAACACTCAAACGAGCACTAGTCTTTGGAGAGATGTAAAAATCTATAATAATCATGCTTACATTGTCAGTGATAGCAATGGAAGCCATGGAGTTCAAATCTTCGATCTTACTCGCTTAAGACCTTTAACCGGAAGTCCTGCGGTAACTTATACTAAAAATCAAGCCGATGGGCGTTATTCAGGTATAGGAAGTGCTCATAATATAATTATCAATGAAGATACAGGATATCTTTATATTCTGGGCTCTAGTGCTAATAGTGGGGCTCCACGTATTCTGGATCTAAATACAGATCCGGAAAACCCTACAGTAGCCGGAAACTTTAGTTCTACTTTTGGTTATTGTCACGATGCTCAGGTTGTGGTTTATGACGGTCCGGATCCGGATCATCAAGGAAAAGAAATATTAATTGGTAGTTTTAGCAATTCAGGAAAACTACAAATTGTTGATGTTTCAACCAAAGGGACCATTAACACAAGTAGAAAGATCTCCGAAGTTTCATACACAAAACAACACTATACACATCAAGGATGGTTTACCGAAGATAAGCGCTTTTTTATCGTTGGTGACGAAGAAGATGAAATAAACGAACCAGGGATCACAAAAACCAGAACATTGGTCTTTGATCTACAAGACTTAGACAATCCGGTATTGTTTTATATCTATGATGGCCCATTTGGGGCAATTGATCACAATGGATATGTTAGAGGAAATCGTTTCTACCTTGCAAACTATTCTGCAGGAATGAGAATAATTAGAATTGACGGACTCTACAATTTAGACGTTAATGGAAATCCCGATCCGGTGATGACAGAAATTAACTCTTTCGACACTTATACCAATAATAACGGTACAGGATTCCACGGTGCATGGAACGTATATCCTTTCTTTGAAAGTGGAAACCTGATCGTATCCGGCTTCGGAAATGCCAATGTAAATGGTGACGGAGGACTTTTTGTTATAAAAGATCCAAACTATGACAACGAGGCTCCGGTAGCAAATTGCCAAAATATTATTGCCACATTAGACAAGAACACAGGAACGGTAACTGTAGACGCAGCTATGATTAATAATGGTTCTACAGATAACTTCGGAATTGTTAAATCTTATGTAACTGCGGCTAGAACTACTTTTAACTGTTACGATGTTGGATCATCCTTCGATATTGTTCTTACAGTTGAAGATGACTACGGAAACAAGGACAGTTGTACAGCGACTGTTACCATTGCTGCCGAAACTACAACCTATAACGGAAGCTGGGATAATGGAGCTCCATCTATTGGATCTTTAGCAAAATTTAGTTCAAACTACGACACAACAAATGGAAATATTGAAACATGTGAGTGTGAGATCGATGCCACTGCAGTGGTTACTGTAGCTCCCGATGACTATATTAATGTTGAAAGAAACTTTGTAAACAACGGAACACTAATTGTAGAAAGTGTTTACGATGTTCCTTCATCAAGAGTCATTTCGGGAAGCGTAGTTCAGGTCGATGACAATGCTGTTTTCACTAATAATGGAGGTGTTAATATAGATGTGGCTACCCCACAAATGAGCGGAAGAGATTTTATGCTCATGGGAAGTCCGATGACCGCCGAAACAAGAACCGACGCCTTCGGCTCGGCGCTAAGAGTACGAAATCACCTTACTGCTAATTTTACACCTAATACTGCTGTGGGTAATTCCTCACCCGGAGCCGGAAACTGGGTAGATGAAGAAGGTGATAACTGGCCTGTATATAATGGAGCTATTAACCCGGGAGAAGGTTATATGGTTATGCAAAGTTTATCAGGCGGCCCTACATCTTACACAATGACTTATGACCAGGGAACTCTAAATAACGGAGTAGTTACTTTTAATGCAATTTATAATGGTACGCAGAATGCAAGTCCGAATATAATCGCAAATCCTTATGCTTCTGCAATCTCTGCAGAAGATTTGATCAATGCGAATAGCAATGTAGATGCTGTTTACTTTTGGGAGCATGTTACTGCCCCTAATAGTGGAACCCCGGGACCTTACGGACTCGACTACACTATGGAAGATATTTCTGTTTATAACCTGACCGGTGGAACTGCCGCGGCAGTTTCGGATGGGAGTACAACTCCAAACGGTGTTATTTCTACAGGACAAGGATTCGGAGTTAAAGTAACAGCCGCAGGGCCTATTACCTTCAATAATTCAATGAGAAGAAATACGGGTAACACTACACTTCGAAATCAAACAGATCGCGATAGAATTTGGCTAAATGTACAAAGTGATCGATACGAACTTAAGAGTACTGCACTTATAGGGTTTATGGAAGAAGCAACTAACGGAATAGATGTTGGATATGACAGTAAAAGATTAGCAACCAATGTCTCATTATTCTCTCACTTAGCAGATGGCTCAGATCAATTGGGAATACAAGCACGTGGTGCATTCGACGAAACTGTGAAAATTCCGGTAGGATTTTCAACCCTGGTCGATGAAAACATAGAATACACGATCTCTGTTAAAGACATAGAAGGTGATAATTTAAGCAATGTGATAGTATATCTTATCGATAACCTTGAAAATGAACTTGTCAATCTAAGCGAAACCAATTATACATTCACGAGTGGGAAAGGTATTTACAACGGCCGATTTACCATTCAATTTGAAAGATTGTTAGCTTCCGGAGAAGAATCGTTTGACAATATCAAAATATACCCAAATCCATCTAGCGACATTATTCATATTATTTCGAATGATGAGAAAATAATTAGTGCCGAAGTATATGGAATTAGAGGAAGAGTAATTGATGAAATCTTTTTTGATGAAACATCCGGAAGTAAATTAGATATATCTCATTTAGAAACTGCGGTGTATTTTGTAAAGATCAACACTGAAAGCGGTACCGTTGTAAAACGAGTACTTAAACACTAATTCATATTCAAAACCAACCACTAAAAGTCTTCAGAATTACTTCTGAAGGCTTTTTTTATTTTTATGATCTTCATTACAAATATTTTAAAAATCTCCAAATAGACCGATTTTTTAAGTATTGAAGATCTGTTTCGTTAGCGTAGGCTTCACGTTCAAAACTTATATTCTTATAAGCTTTATATCTACTTTTATACTGAGCGAGACGTATTAGAAATTCTATTCCGTAGCAAACAAAAAAAGGAATCACTAACAGCTCAACTTGCTGTCGTAAATGAATGCGTTCATGGTTCATCAAGATCAAATCATTCTTTAGATTTCCATTTCTTAAAATGATAAATGGCCATAAGGTCATCCCGGTAAATTTCTTCCGAAGTAAATATCGATTTATCAAAATAAACATACCAGTAATATAAAGAATACTTTTTAATAACGATAATAACGCAAGAACCTTTCCCCATCATGAATTCTTGTAAACTTGAAATGTCCCTTCTGAAGTCTTATTTTGTTACTTTTGTACTATGTTGTTTCCAAAAAAAAGAATAGAAGCCGAAGAAGGTGATTATTATATAACTCCGGAGGGTTATAAGTGCTTTACAGAGCAGTATCACCTCAAACGAGGATATTGCTGCGAAAGTGGATGCAGACATTGTCCCTATGGGTTCGACAAAAAAACGAACACTCAAAGCAAATAGACAGTTGCTCATTTAATATTTTTATTAAACCAGTTTAATAACTGTAAACCGATTCAATTAATTATGACGTTTAAAGAAGCATTACAGCAAGGAATACCCAAAGAGTTGCCTAATCCAAAGGAGTACGATACCAGCATTAATCATGCTCCTAAACGAAAGGAAATTTTGTCTAAAGATGAAAAGAAACTAGCTCTGCAAAACGCACTACGTTACTTTGAACCGAAACATCACGCTACCCTCCTACCCGAGTTTCAGGACGAATTGGAAACTTATGGAAGGATATATATGTATCGATTGCGTCCCGAATATAAAATGTACGCCCGACCAATAGAAGAGTATCCCGGCAAGAGCGAACAAGCAAAGGCTATCATGTTAATGATCCAGAACAATCTGGATTACGCAGTAGCCCAACATCCTCATGAATTGATCACCTATGGGGGTAATGGTGCTGTATTTCAAAATTGGGCTCAGTATTTACTGGTTATGAAATACCTCTCCGAAATGACCAATGAACAAACGCTGGTCATGTATTCAGGTCATCCACTAGGCCTGTTTCCCTCACACAAAGATGCACCCCGGGTGGTTGTTACCAACGGAATGATGATTCCTAATTATTCGCAACCCGACGATTGGGAAAAATTTAATGCACTTGGTGTAACACAATACGGACAAATGACTGCGGGAAGTTATATGTATATTGGTCCGCAAGGAATTGTTCACGGAACCACTATCACGGTACTCAACGGCTTCCGAAAAATTAAAAAATCGCCTCAGGGCGGCCTCTTCGTGACTTCAGGTTTAGGAGGAATGAGCGGTGCACAACCAAAAGCCGGAAATATAGCCGGATGTGTTACAGTGTGCGCCGAGGTCAATCCAAAAGCAACCGAAACACGATATAGTCAGGGTTGGGTTGATGAAGTAATTTCAGACGTTTCAGAATTGGCTAATCGAGTAAAAACAGCCGTTTCGAACGAGGAAACCGTATCGATCGCTTACGACGGGAATGTTGTGGATGTTTGGGAAAAGTTTGATGAAGAAAACATTCATATTGATCTGGGGAGTGATCAAACTTCACTTCATAATCCATGGGCTGGAGGTTATTATCCGGTAGGAATTAGTTTTGAAGAAGCGAATACCATGATGGCTAAGGATCCTGAAACATTCAAAAAAGAGATTCAGAAAACTTTGCGAAAACACGCAGAGGCCATAAACAAACACACCGCTAAGGGCACATATTTTTTTGACTACGGAAACGCCTTCTTACTAGAAGCTTCCCGAGCAGGAGCAGATGTTATGGCACAAAATGGAATTGATTTTAAATACCCTAGTTATGTGCAGGACATAATGGGTCCTATGTGCTTCGATTATGGCTTCGGACCCTTTAGATGGGTTTGTGCTTCAGGAAAAGCGGAAGACCTGGCAAAAACAGATTCAATAGCGTGTGAGGTACTAGAAAAACTGAAGCAAAATGCACCTGAGGAGATTCAGCAGCAAATGGCAGACAATATTCAATGGATAAAAGGTGCTAAGGAAAATAAACTCGTTGTGGGCTCGCAAGCCCGAATTCTGTATGCAGATGCCGATGGTCGTATGCAAATTGCATCGGCCTTCAATAAAGCTATTGCAGACGGGAAAATTGGACCGGTAATATTAGGGAGAGATCATCACGATGTCTCCGGTACGGATTCGCCTTATAGAGAAACATCAAATATCTACGATGGAAGTAGGTTTACAGCAGATATGGCTATTCATAATGTAATTGGCGATAGCTTTAGAGGAGCCACCTGGGTAAGCATCCATAATGGAGGAGGCGTAGGCTGGGGAGAGGTTATCAATGGTGGATTTGGTATGGTTCTTGATGGTAGTAATGACGCGCAAAGACGCTTAGAATCAATGCTTTTCTGGGATGTAAATAATGGAATTGCAAGGCGCAGTTGGGCTAGAAATGAGGAGGCAGTTTTTGCAATAAAGAGAGCTATGAAAAACAATCCTAATTTGCAGGTTACGCTTCCAAATTTTGTTGACAATAATTTATTTACATAAAAAATTGAATGCTATGAAAATCATCAAATTTTTACCTGTTTTAGTATTACTTGTATTCACTTCATGCTCCACTGTGCGAGTAGTGAGTGATTACGATAAGGAAGCAACTTTTAATGAGTACAATTCTTTCGCATTTTTTAAGCCGGGAATTGACAAAGCCGAAATTTCCGATCTCGACAAGAAAAGAATCTTACGAGCCATAGATGCAGAACTATCCATGAAAGGAATGACAAAAACCAGCAATCCTACTCTTTTAGTGAGTATTTTCACCAAAGAGCGAGAGCGAGTGAATGTTTATCAGAATAACTTCGGAATGGGTTGGGGATGGAATCCCTGGTGGTACGGTGGTGCATATGGCAACACAGTTTCCCGCTCAACCGAAGGATCACTTTACATAGATTTAATTGACGCCAAAACCAATCAATTGGTATGGCAAGGGGTTGGAACTGCCAATCTAATTACCGGCAATATGGAGAAAAAAGAAGAAAGAATTAACGAAATAGTGAAGGAGATCCTGAACGAATACCCTCCCGGAGCAAACAAAAAATAGTAATTACGACCCTCACGATTGTGAGGGTTTTTTATTTGTATTTATTTTAATAAAAAATAACTTCTTTTTCCTTAATTTTCTATTTTAACCAAAAAAGAGGTCGTTTGAAAATATCTAAATACAACCAGCGTGCATTATTGGGAGGAATTATTGCTGCAATAATAACAGGTACCGGCGTATTTTTATTAGGAAATCTCTCAGGATACGAAGCCAAGAATTTAATAAAGACTTCATTACCGGGTATCAATATGTTATGTAATACCATTGCGCTGGCATCAGCAACTATTTTGGCACTCTTACTCACTCTTTTAGGAATTAGCAGCGGTATTAAATCTAAGTTGAAAGATCATCACTATGTACAGGTTATGACCATAGCTAAACTAGATGCCATAATATTTATTTCGGCCATAATCTTGTTTCAAATTTTCAATATTCCCATCACAGAGTCTGATGAGCTTGATACGAATTGGTACTCAACAGTGTATTACTCTTCACTTTTTCTTTCATCGTTATTAAGTGGAGGTATAGTCTCGGTCATTTTAATGCTCTATAACACTGTTATAAATATTATTAAGATCGTTGGTCTGGGTCAAACAGATCATCCGTTAATTGATAATGACGACGAGGAAGAATAGATAAATTATTCTTGTTAACTTTACTTCGGTTTCAAAACTCCCGAATCATGAAGACCTTATTCTGCATTTATTTTTTTTTATGGAGTATTTTGCTCTGTGCACAAGATCAGATGTTCGTTCATACTGCCACTGCGACTTCCATTTCAGACAATAAAACATATATAGACCATCCCGACCTTAATATGAATCCCGATGCGAAGATCGTGATCACACATAACTGGAATCCCTTAGGATCAACAGGAGTATATAATATCAACGTCACCGGAGTTTTATACGACACAATTGAAGAAAAGTGGGCGATCCAAAATGAAGATAGTGCCATCCCTATGATAGAAAATAGCTCGTACAACATATATGTAGCACGCGCCGACGAAGTAATAGAGCATATCGCAACAACTGCAAATCAAGGGACCGGTCCCTTTTATACAGTTTTAGATCATCCATTATTAAATGAAACACCCAGCCGAAAGATAGTTTTTTCAACTTATTACAATCCGAACCAGGTCTACAACAGGAAGAGATATGGTATGTTCTACGATGAAATAAACCTGGATCGGGTGATTTACACCGAAAACTTCAGTAACATACCCGTCAATTCTGCGTTTTTTGTTGTGATAGAAGGTGATAATGTACAATCTCTTCGTCATGAAGCGACACCACAAAATATTACTAACAATAGAACGGTTATAGATCACCCTCATTTGAACAATAACCCTAACGCGGTTATTATTTTTTCCCACAATTGGGGTATTGCGGGCGATGCTTCAAATGTGATTATTGATAAAGTAATGGGGGTTCAATATATTGACGATCAATGGGCAATTTTTACTGAAGATCAATCACCCATGCCCGAAGATGCAAAATTTGACGTTATTATTAATGCTGCACCTCTATACGTTAATGAAAATCAGTTACTTAATCTATCGGTTTACCCCAACCCGGTAATAGATTTTGTTTCGATCACTTCCGAAGAAAATATTAGTAAACTAAATATTTACAATCTTCGGGGTAACCTTGTTCTTACTTCGGAAGAAAACTCGACCACAGTTAAACTGGATCTTTCAGAATTGAGCGGTGGCATTTATTTTTCAGAAATTTTTTCCGAAGGAAAGAAAAAGACGCTGAAGCTAATTAAGCAATGATCAACTTGTTAAACTAATAATCTAAAAGCTCCTCTATCTTAGTTTTGACCTTAGCGATAGAAGGGATCATTGTTTGCTCTAAAGTAGAATTCAACGGAATTGCCGGCATGTTTTCTGAACCAATTATCATCACCGGAGCATCTAATTCCTGAAAACACTCTTCCTGAATTCTTCCTTGAAGCGCTCTACTAAAACTATTTTCTGAAGGTTCTTCGGTTACGACCAGACATTTGCCACATTTTTTAACCGATTTAAATACTGTTTCGTAATCCAGGGGGTGCAGTGTTCTAAGATCAACAATTTCAATCTTATCCTGCATATCAAGCTCTTCGGAAGCGTTCATCGCCCAATGCACACCCATACCATAGGTAATAATTGAAAGAGTTTCTTCCTCTTCTTGCTTCCAGATCTCCTGAAGAACCCATGCCTTTCCGAAGGGTAACATATAATCTTCACTAGGCTCAATGGAAGTCGCTCCTTTAGTTCCCGGAACTTTACTCCAATACAAACCTTTGTGTTCAAAAATTACGACCGGATTCGGATCGTAATATGCAGCCTTCAAAAGCCCTTTTAAGTCGGCTCCATTACTTGGATACACAATTTTTAATCCGCGAATATTTGTTACCACACTTTCTACCGATGATGAATGGTAAGGTCCGCCACTTCCGTAAGCACCAATTGGCACCCTAAGAATCATTGACACCGGCCATTTTCCGTTAGATAAATAGCAGCTCCTGCTCACTTCGGTAAATAACTGATTTAACCCCGGCCAAATATAATCTGCAAATTGCACCTCAACGATCGGTTTTAATCCCACAGCGCTCATTCCTACCGTAGACCCCACAATAAACGCCTCCTGAATTGGGGTGTTAAAAACACGATTGTCGCCAAATTTCTGGGCGAGAGTTGCAGCCTCACGGAAAACTCCTCCCAATCTTCCCCCAACATCTTGTCCATACAGCAGGCATTCCTGGTGCTTCGACATTAACTCTTCAATTGCAAACAGCGCGCAATCTACCATCACCACTTTTTCGGCACCTTTGGGAGAACGCTCTCCCACTTCTTCAGTTACAGGTGTTGGTGCAAAATCATGAGTGAAAAGATCTTCAGGTTGCGGGTCGTCTGCTTTTAATGCTTTCTCCAAACTAGAGGCAACTTCAGATTTTGCAGAACTCACAATAGCATTTAATTCATTTTCAGCAAAACCATTATCTAATAAAAGTTGCCACATTTTCGGGAAGGGATCTCTACTCCTGGCTTCATCCAGATCATCGCGATACCACTCCATTCGTACTCCCGAAGTATGATGATTTAACAATGGCACTTTAGCATGAACTAAAAAGGGTCTTCGCTCAGAACGAATTTTTTCTATGACATTTTTCAAGGTGTTATAACTCTCCTCAAAGTCGGTTCCATCTATGGTTACAGCTTCTAAACCGTGAAATCCGGCAGCGTATTCGTAGGCATTCTGCGCACGTGTTTCGGCTTCATTGGCACTAATATCCCAGCCGTTATCCTGAACTAAATAAAGAATAGGTAGTTGTTTTAATGCTGCCATCTGAAAGGCTTCGGCGATCTCTCCCTCGGTAACTGAGGCATCTCCTAAAGAACACACTACAAATGGTGCTTCCTTACCCTTCGTTTCCCAACTACCTTCTAAAGATTGTTGTGCAGAATCGAAGGTTTCCTTATACCACATTCCCATCGCAACTCCTGTTGCCGGAATAGTTTGCATCCCTGTTGCAGAGCTTTGGTGTGGTATTTTAGGTTTATCTTCATCCCGTAAACTGGGATGTGAGTAATATGTTCGTCCGGCAGAAAAAGGATCATCCTTTTTAGCGAGGACCTGCAACATCAGTTCATAGGGCTTCATCCCTATTGCCAACAGCATCGAATCATCCCGATAGTACGGGAACGCATAATCCTGTGGCAACAATTGCATCCCTATTGCCGTCTGAATTACTTCATGCCCTCTCGAAGTTGCGTGAACATATTTAGAAACAACTTTAAAATTTTCTTCGTAAGCTTCAGTCATGGCTTTTGCCGTAACGAGATTTGTAAAGGCTTTTTTTAATATGTCTGTATCTATTTTACTCATTATTTTTTTATCTCCTTCCTGAATACTAATATTTTCTATTTGTGTCAAACTGCTCCATATAATCGGCTATTCTTCTTAAAAAAGAGCCGGCCAGATACCCATCAACAATTCTGTGATCGAAGGACAAGGAGAGGTACATCATACTTCTTATCTCAATTTCATCACCACTCTCCCGTTCCATAACTTCAGCGCGTTTCTTAATGATCCCCGTAGCGAGAATGGCTGCTTCCGGCTGATTGATAATGGGAGTTCCCATGACACTTCCAAAAGTACCTACATTACTAATAGTGAAAGTGCTATCTTTTGTATCATCTGCCTTTAACTTATTCTCCCTGGCTTTTGCTACTAATTCATTTGTACTTCCCGCCAACTCATTTAAGTTCTTTTTATCGGCATTTCGAACTACCGGCACAATTAAATTACCACTTGGCAATGCAGTTGCCATCCCTATATTTATATCATCTTTTACGATAATATTGCTTCCGTCTAAGGAAGAATTAATCATCGGAAAGTCGGTAATAGCTTTAGCCACAGCTTCAATAAACAGGGGTGTAAAGGTTAATTTTTCGTTGTGTTTTTTCTGAAAGGCAATTTTATTCTCATTTCGCCATTGTACCATTTCAGTTAGATCGGCTTCCACATAGGCAGTTACATGTGGTGACGTATGTTTACTATAGATCATGTGATCTGCGATCATTTGTCGCATTCTATCCATTTCCACGATCTTCCCTTTACCTTTGTCGAATTTTAGATCCGGAACCATAAATCCTGACACTTCAGGAACCGCTTGCGCAAACTGAAACGGCCGACCTCCATCCAGGTAGTTAATAACGTCACTTTTACGAAGTCTTCCATCCTTTCCTGTCCCTGAAATTCTCGCTAATTCTTCATAACTAATATGATGCTTTCTAGCCATAGCGTCAATAAGTGGCGAAATAAATACATTTTCGTTCACTTTGAATGACTTCTGAGGGGAACCCGAATGTGATTTTTTTTTGGGAATAGATTTTGTATTCTCTCCAACTTTTACGTCGGTTTTTATTTTTTCTTCGGAAGGCTTCACTTTTTGGTCTCCTGACAGCTTTAAAACAGCGATTACAGCTCCTACAGGCACAACTTCCTTAGCTTCCACCTTATGCTGAAGCATTTTGCCCGAACCCGGAGCAGGAACCTCATTATCAACTTTATCGGTAGCAACTTCGACTAAGATATCGCCTTCTTCAAATGAATCACCCTCCTTTACCAACCAATTGATGATGGTACCTTCAGTAATACTCTCGCCCATTTTGGGCATCTTAAATTCAATTTCTGACATACAGTCTTTATCTTTAATCTTTTGTTTCTTTTCTAATCTCCTGCAACGTTTTATAAAAATCCTCCTGAACAGGTCTCTCCTTCGGAATCTCCCTCAACGGCTCAACAGCTTCTAAAGTTTCGTAACAATCTGAAGGTAATTGTTGATACAATTTTGTTCCGGCTGTTTTCCATGCGATCATCTCATCTGTGATATCTCTTATGGCTTTCGCAGGATTCCCAACAATTAACTGCCGCTTAGGGAAAACAGTCTCTGCCTTAATAAAAGACATAGCGCCAACAATGCATTCATCTCCAATTTCCGCGTCGTCCATGATCACACTATTCATACCAATTAAACAATTGTTACCCAGATTAGCCCCGTGAATGATGGCGCCATGTCCCACGTGAGCGCCTTTTTTTAGTACAATAGACTTCCCCGGAAACATATGCACTGTGCAATTCTCCTGAACATTTACACCATCTTCCAGAATGATCTCCCCCCAATCTCCACGAATCGCAGCTCCCGGACCTATATAACAGTTTTTGCCAATG